>ERZ791625.1341-NODE-1341-length-12889-cov-3.875643_pt1 | contig 12889 bp, 10 predicted proteins | sample MGYA00510267_ERZ791625 | MGnify/ENA primary metagenome ERZ791625 (study PRJEB30046, sample SAMN00715229) | human gut metagenome | study: EMG produced TPA metagenomics assembly of the A metagenome-wide association study of gut microbiota in type 2...
CGCCGATATCGATCCAATGCTGCCAATAGTCAGCCATGTTATAGCCGCAGAAGGGCAGCATCGCCATCGGGTCGCGGCGCACGACGCCGACGCGGCCCGTCGCCGCGGCGGTGGTCTCCGACGCCATGATCGAGCCGATGAACACGCCGTGCTGCCAGTTGAAGGACTGGTAGACCAGCGGCGCGGTCTTCGCGCGGCGGCCGCCAAAGACAATGGCACTGATGGGCACGCCCTCGGGATTGTCAAACTCGGGGCTCAGGCAGGGGCAGTTGCGCGCGGGCGCGGTGAAGCGGCTGTTGGGGTGCGCGGCCTTTTCGGGGCTCTGCGGCGTCCAGGGACGGCCGCGCCAGTCGATGGCGCGCGCGGGCGGCGTCTTGTTGAGGCCCTCCCACCAGACGGTGTTGTCGCTGAGGTCAAGCGCGACGTTCGTGAAGATCGTGTCCTTATGCGTAGAGATGAGCGCGTTGGGGTTCGACTTCATGGATGTGCCGGGCGCGACGCCGAAGAAGCCGTTTTCGGGGTTCACGGCCCAGAGGCGGCCGTCCTTGCCGACGCGCAGCCACGCGATATCGTCGCCCACGCACCAGACGCGCCAGCCCCACCGCTGCAGGCCCTCGGGCGGGATGAGCATGGCGAGGTTCGTCTTGCCGCAGGCGGAAGGGAAGGCGGCGGAGATGTACTTGATCTCGCCGCGCGGGTTCTGGATGCCGAGGATCAGCATGTGCTCGGCCATCCAGCCCTCCTGACGGCCAAGGTTCGAGGCGATGCGCAGCGCGAAGCACTTCTTGCCCTGAAGCACGTTTCCGCCATAGTTCGAGTTCATCGAGATGATCGTATTGTCCTGCGGGAAGTGGACGATGTACTTGTTGTCCTTGTCGAGGTTGCACTGGCAGTGCAGGCCCTTGATAAAGCCCTCATCGTCGCCGAGCGCGTCGCACACGGCCTTGCCGATGCGGGTCATGATGTGCATGTTGAGCACGACGTAAATGGAGTCGGTCAGTTCAAAGCCGTATTTGGCGAACGGAGAGCCGATGATGGACATGGAGTACGGGATGATGTACATGGTGCGGCCCTTATAGGCGCCGTCGGCCAGAGCGTACATTCTTTCGTACATTTCCTTGGGCTCTACCCAGTGGTTCGTGGGGCCTGCGTCCTCTTCCTTTTCACAGCAGATGAACGTGCGGTCCTCCACGCGCGCCACGTCGTCGGGGTCGGTGCGGTGCAGGTAGCATCCCGGGAGCTTGTCCGGGTTGAGCTTGATGAGGATGCCCTCCTTGACGGCCTGCTCGCGCAGCGCGCCGAGCTGTTCCTCTTCCCCCGTGATCCAGACAATCTTGTCCGGCTTGGTGATGGCGGTCATTTCGTCGATCCACGACAAAACGGCCTTGTTGTTCGTCAAATTCGTCATTTGTTCTTTCCCTCGTAGCATGTTCACGGTGTAATGAAAAAGAAAAATTTTGCACCGCGTCTTGTGTGGTGTGCTGTGCCGCTTTGGGGCGGCAGGGAGCTAACCGATGCACAGGAAAAATGGCTGCTATTGAGTTTGACTCCTTTCTGCCGAAAATTGTAGCAGAATGTCTTATCAATAGCAACCATATAGTTTATCAATTTTTTAAATAGATGATACTGAGTTATCACACTAATGCATGGATCGCCTTCGCCAGCGCGGCAAATTCACTGAGGCCCAGCCGCTCGCCGCGGATATTGGCCTCTAAGCCGCAGGATGTGACCGCCTGCGTGACCTGCTCTTTTGTGAGCTGGCTGCCGAACGCCGTCATCAGGCTGTTGACGAGCGTCTTGCGCCGCAGGGCAAACGCGGCGTACACCACGCGGAAGAAGAACTTCTCGTCCTCGACCTCGACCGGCGGCTCCCTGCGCACGACGGCGCGCAGCACGGCGGACGTGACCTTCGGCTGCGGCTCGAAGCACTCGCGCGGCACAGCGAAAAGGTATTCCGGCTCCGTGTAGTATTGCATGAAGACGGAGAACGCGCCGTAGGCGCTCGTGCCCGGCGCGGCGCAGAGGCGCTCGGCGACCTCCTTCTGCACCAGCACCGTGATGCTCTCGAAGCACTTCGACTCGATGAGCGCGGTGATGGCGGGCGTCGTGATGTTATAGGGCAGGTTCGCGCACACGATGGGCGTGAGGCCCGCGAATTTTTCTTTCACCAGCGCGGGGATGTCGGTCTTCAGAATGTCGGCGGACACGACCTCGAAATTGTCGAAGCGAGCCATGGTCTCTTCCAGGATCGGCAGCAGCGTCTTGTCAAGCTCCACGGCCACCACCTTGCCCGCGCGCTCGCAGAGCTCGTGGCTCAATGCTCCGATGCCGGGGCCGATCTCGAGCACGCCGTTTTGCTCGTTTGCGCGCGAGCTCTCGGCGATCTCATAGGGGATGGCGGGGTCGATCAAAAAGTTCTGCCCCATGGACTTTGAAAAATGAAAACCGTGGCGCTTTAAGAGCGCCTCGATGGCAGCTTTGTCATTGCGTTCCATAGCGTGGTTCCTTTCTGCGCGCTGGGCGTAAAAAATTGTAAAACGATTCTACCATATTTTGCGCAAAAGAGTAGTAAAAATTTTTCCCGTGTGATAAAATGCAGAAATCTCAGGAAAAGAGGGATGTTCTCATGGAGCTCACACCGCAGATCTTGATCGTCGTTCTGCCGCTCATCTTTCTTGGCGGCTTTGTCGATTCCGTCGCCGGCGGCGGCGGACTCATCACGCTTCCCGCCTATCTGATGGCCGGTATCCCCGCGCATCTTGCAATGGGGACAAACAAGGTCGTAAACGGTACCGGCACGGCGCTCGCCTCGTTCAAATACTTTCGCGGCGGCAAGGTCCTGCTCCGCCCCGCCATCATCTCGGGGATCGGTGCGCTGCTCGGCGCGGCCATCGGCACAAAGATCGCTCTGCTCATCAACGAGGACATTTTGAAGATCATGATGCTCGTCGCTCTGCCCTGTGCGGCGATCCTGCTGATGCTCAAAAAGGACTTCGGCAAGGAAAATGACGCACCCGCGCGCGAGTACACGCCGCAGCAGGAGATGACGCGCGCCGCGCTCATCGGTTTGGGACTCGGCTGCTACGACGGGCTCATCGGCCCGGGCACGGGCACGTTCATGATCATGGCGTTCACAATGGCGCTCTCGATGGACCTTCTCACGGCGTCGGGCTGCGCAAAGATCGCAAACCTCTGCTCCAATGTCGCCTCGGCGGTGCTGTTCATCATCAGCGGCAAGGTCTGGTGGCTGCTGGCGCTCCCCGCGGCGGCCTGCAATATGCTCGGTGCCTACTGCGGCGCGCGCTACGCCATGAAGGGCGGCAGCAAGCGTGTGCGCGGCATGATCTTTGTCGTGCTGGGGCTTCTCTTCATCAAGATGGGCTACGAGCTGCTGTTTTGAAAAGACGAATTCTATATAAAAAAGCGGACAGTCAAGGCTGTCCGCTTTTTTCAGTTCTTCAGGCTGTGCAGCGGCGCGGGAATTCTGCCGCCGCGCGCAATGAACTCCGCGCTCGAATAAGGGTGAACCGCCTGCACCGGTGCCGAGCCGAGAAGTCCGCCGAACTCCACCGTGTCGCCCACCTTGCAGCCAGGCGCAGGGATGACGCGCACCGCAGTCGTCTTCGTGTTGATCATGCCGATGGCCGCCTCATCGGCGATGATGGCGGCGATGGTCTCTGCGCTCGTGTCGCCCGGAAGCGCGATCATGTCAAGCCCCACGGAGCACACGCAGGTCATCGCCTCCAGCTTGTCGAGCGTCAGTGCGCCGGACGCCGCCGCGGCGATCATGCCCTCGTCCTCGCTGACGGGGATAAATGCGCCGGATAAGCCGCCCACCGAGGAGGACGCCATCACGCCGCCTTTTTTCACCGCGTCGTTGAGCAGGGCGAGCGCGGCGGTCGTACCGTGCGTGCCGCAGACCTCAAGCCCCATTTCCTCCAGAATGCGGGCCACGCTGTCACCGACGGCGGGCGTGGGCGCGAGCGAAAGGTCGACGATGCCAAAGGGCGTATCGAGCCTGCGGCTCGCCTCCTGCGCGACGAGTTGACCCATGCGCGTGATGCGGAACGCCGTTTTCTTCACGGTCTCCGCCACCACGTCGAACGGCTGTCCCTTGACGCTTTGCAGCGCGTGATACACAACCCCCGGCCCGGAAACGCCGACGTTGATCACTTTCTCCGGCTCGCCCACGCCGTGGAACGCGCCCGCCATGAAGGGGTTATCCTCTACCGCATTGCAGAAGATCACAAGCTTGGCGCAGCCGAAGCCGCCCTGCTTTTCCGTGAGCGCTGCCGTCTTTTTTACCGTCTGCCCCATCAGGGCGACGGCGTCCATATTGATCCCTGCCTTGGACGAGCCGACGTTGACTGACGAGCACACAAGGTCCGTACAGGCCAGCGCCTCGGGGATCGCAGCGATCAGCTTCCGGTCGGCGTCCGTCATGCCCTTTTGCACAAGCGCCGAAAAACCGCCAATAAAGTTAACACCGACATTTTTGGCCGCGCGGTCAAGCGCCTTGGCAAACGGGACATAGTCTTCCGTCTCCGACGCAGCGGCGACCAGCGCGATGGGTGTGACGGAAACCCGCTTATTGACGATGGGAATGCCAAATTCCTGCTCGATCTCCTCCCCCGTTGCGACCAGATGCTCTGCATAGCGGCTGATTTTGTCGTAGATCTTTTCACACGCACGCTCTGCGCTTCTGTCCGCGCAGGAGAAGAGCGAGATGCCCATCGTGATCGTGCGGATATCCAAATGCTGCTGGTCGATCATGCGGATCGTTTCCAGGATATCATTGCGGCTTAGCATGACTTTCTCCCTCCCCGCTCAGATCTTGTGCATCGCGTTGAAGATGTCCTCCCGCTGCATGCGGATCGCAATGCCCATCTCCGCGCCGAGGGCGCTCAGTTTTTCCGTCAGTTCCGCAAAAGAGAGCGAACAATTTTCGAGATCCGTCAGCATGACCATGGTGAAATTTTCCTGCTAAATCGTCTGGCTGATATCCAGAACGTTCACGTTCCACCTTGCCAGCAGCGAGCTGACGCCCGCGATAATACCGACCTGATCTTTTCCCAGTACCGTGATAATGGCTTTCATCCTGTGTTCTCCTTTCGGTTTCTTCCGGTAATTGTATCATGTCACTGCAATAAAGTAAATGTTCCGGATGCGCAACATACGCATCCGGAACATACATTTATCGTACTATTCGACAAACCGCCCCGCTCAGTCGAGGAAGTAGACCGTCGAGTTTTTCTGGCGGCCGAACTGCTTGCACTCCTGATAGGAGTTCATATAGAGGTCAATCGCCGCGCCGCGCACGCCGGTGTCCTCAGCCACAGCGTTGCCGTAGGTGTAGCCCGACGAGCCGACGATGAACATCTCTGTGCCCAGCGGAATGACCTTCTTATCCACCGCGACAGTGCCGACATGGACCGTTGTGCCCGTGGCCGTTCTGGTGCCCACGCCGCCGTAGCCCGCGGTATAGGCCGTGCAGGTGACCTTCATCGAGCCGGAGAAGTGGACGGAATCGCCGGACTTCATCAGAAGATAGCCGCTGCCGTCGCTCTCGGTGACAACGGACTTGACCGTGTCGCCGCTCTGCGCCTTGTCGACGAGCGTGCCGGTGTAGGTGATCTCCGCGACGGAGGTGTCGTTCTTCTCCTCCACCGCCTGGCGGGAGACGAACTGGCCGTCGGCATACACGACCTCATAAACGACGTCGCGCGTGCCGTCGATGCCCTGCTGGACGACCTGCGTCTCGCCCTTGGGGATGCGGTACGACGTGGAGGTCAGCGTGGCGTGGGGAGCCGCCTCGGTGGCGGTCTCATAGTAGGTGAAGTCAGAGGCAACGGTGATCTCGACCTCTTCCTCCGTGACGTCGACCAGCACCATCTCAAGCGGGCTGACCGAGATCTGCAAACGGCGCAGCAACTCGCTGACGCGCTCGCCGTTTCTCGTGGTGGCGTATTCGATGTCGTCGCCGTGCGTCACCGTCACCTTTTCACCGGCAGGAAGTGTGACTTCCGCGTCGGCGCTCTGCGCGCCGGTGACAATGACGCGCTCCTGCGGGATGTCCGTCGTGCCGTCGAGCACGCTGACCGTATCGCCGTCGGCGATGAGGTACAGCGCGTCCGCGCGCAGCTCGGGCGAACTGTTCAGCAGCATCACAGCCGCGAAGAGCAGAAAGAACATCGCTCTGCGGCAGCGCTGGGCTGTGAACAAATTTTTCAAAAACTTCTGCATGGGATACTCCTTTTTTCGCGGCGTGAGCCGCCGCAGCTTCGCGCAGCTGAGGAAGTGCGCTGCGTCCGGAAAAGATTACAAAATGTAACTTTTCCAAAACTTGCTGGCAGTATACCGCCTGAAAAAGAATTTGTCAAGTTTCCGCCGTTTTTTCGCTAAAAGTTCTGTATTTTATAAAATTTTCGATATTTTTCTTATTTTCATCTTCTAAAAGTTGCGATTTAAGTCATCGAATTCGTGATTTTCTTGATTTATGTAAACCATCGTCACCCCTCTCCCCCGCCTCGCCGCCATCTCGGCGTCGAAGAGGCGGCGCACCTGCCGACGCTCTTTGTCCCGTCCGAGCGGGCAAAAAACTCTTGGGAGCAGGCCGGGTGTGTCCCGCTCCCGCCCCGCAAGGCGGCAAAAACGCGGAAAGCCCTGCAAACACTGGCTTTTTTGCTTCTCCGCCGCACGCTCTATCCCCTCGGACAGCAAAGGAACGCCCCCTGCGCCCTTTCCGGGCGCAGGGGACGAAAAGGCGCCTCAACAGCGTGTCGCGATGCCAAAATATGCAAGTTTGACTTTTTGAAAATTCATTTATTGAAATTCATTTATGTCAACCTGATTTTTTGATTTTTGTTGGCAAAGGTCACAAAAATCGCGCTTCTTTTTCGCTTTTCCCGTCAAATGGGCGATCGCAGAGGAAGTTACATTTCATCCTTTTTTTCGTCCGTTTCCCCGTGAAAATGAAGGTAAACGGACGCCGCGGCGTCTTTCGGCAGCACACGTTCAAGGGCGAAAATGTCCGCCTCCCGAATCGCCTTAACGCTCTTGAACGTCTTGAGCAGCGCCTGAGCGCGCACCTTGCCGACGCCCGGAATCCCGTCGAGCGCCGAGCGGGTCGAGGACCGCGAATGGCTCTCGTGGTGGAACGTGATGGCGAAGCGGTGCGTCTCCTCCTGGATCTGACCGATCAGGGCGAAGACGTTCGGCGCGGCGTGCAGGTCGATCTCGCGGCCCTGCGCGGTGACGAGCGCGCGCGTGCGGTGGCGGTCGTCCTTGACCATGCCGAAGATCGGCACACACACATGCATCTGCGCGCACACGCGCTCGGCGACGCCCGCGTGCGTGATGCCGCCGTCGATGAGCATGACGTCCGGCAGGGGGCTGAACTTCTCATCGCCGTCCAGATAGCGCTGGATGCGGCGCGTGAGCACCTCCTCCATGGACGCGTAGTCGTCCGAGTGGGCCGACAGGCTCTTGATCTTGAAGCGGCGGTAGGCGCTTTTCTTGGGCTTTGCGCCCTCGTAGACGACCATCGACGCGACGATATCGCTCGCGCCGGTGTTCGAGATATCGTAGGACTCCATGCGCCCGGGTGGCTCAGGGAGTGAGAGCATCCCCGCAAGCTGCGTCAGCGTGCGGTTCTCGCGCTCCTGCGCGGTCGTCACGCGCTCGACGTCCTCGCGCGCGTTGCGCTGCGCCATGGCAAGGAGCTCGGCCTTCTCGCCCCGCTGGGGGACGTGGAGCGTCACCTTGCGGCCCGCGCGCTCGGTCAAGATCTGTGCGAGCTCGTCCGCGCCCTCGATCTCGCAGGGCAGAAGAATTTCGCGCGGCAGCACGCTCTTATTGAGGTAATACTGCGGCAGCAGCGCAGACAGGATCATCTGCTCGCTCTCGTCCTGCGGCGCGGCGAAGAGGTTCAGGTCTCGACCCGTCACGCTGCCGTCCTCAATGTGCAGCACAGCGCTGCCGCATTTGAGCGCGCCGCGGTAAACGCCCCAGATATCGGTGTCGGCGCAGATGCCGGCGATGACCTTCTGCCGCTTGCCCAGCACCTCGATGGCGCGGATGCGGTCGCGCAGCGCCGCCGCCTGCTCAAAGTGCAGATCTGCGGCCTCCTGCTCCATCTCCTCGCGCAGCGCGCGCGTTAAGCGGCGGTAGTGGCCGTTCAGCAGCTCTTCGGCCTGCCCGATGCGGCGCATGTACTCGTCCTCATCGGGCGTGCCGCGGCAGAACGCGTCGCAGCGCCCCATGTGATGGTTGAGGCAGGGGCGCTCCTTCCCGATGTCGCGCGGGAACTTGCGGCTGCATGTCGGCAGGCGAAACGCCGCGCAGATCGCGTCGATGGCCGCGCGCGTCTCATTTCGCCCGCCAAACGGGCCGAAGTAGAGCGCGTTGTCGTCCGCGGGCTTGCCGACCATCGTAAAGCGCGGATAGTGCTCTGTGCCGAGGCGCACAAAGGGATAGCCCTTGTCATCCTTTAATAAGATGTTGTAGCGCGGCATGTGCTGCTTGATGAGCGAGTTTTCAAGGATCAGCGCCTCGAACTCGGTCGAGACGAAGATCGTGTCAAAGTGGTCGACCTGCGAGACCATGCGGCGCGTTTTCTCATTGTGGGAGGAATTCTCCTGAAAATACTGGCTGACGCGGTTTTTGAGCTTTTTCGCCTTGCCGACGTAAATGACGCAGCCGGTCTTGTCCATCATCAGATAAACTCCCGGCGCGAGCGGCAGGTCGTTTGCCTTGTCCAAAAGCTCCTGCTTTGTCACGGGACATTCCCTCCTTTCTTTTCATCTCTACATTATAATATATAATAGTATATCCGGTCGAACGGTGACGATAAAATGGAAAAAGGCGGCTTCCTGTGGAAGCCGCCTTTCCTGGTTGTTTCTTATTCGCCGAAATTGTTGGAAACCAGCTCGCACAGAGCGGTCACGGCTTCCTTTTCGTCCGCGCCGTCGGCCAGCAGCGTGATGGTCGTGCCCTTGACGATCCCGAGGGACAGCACGCCCAGCAAGCTCTTGGCGTTCACGCGACGCTCATCCTTCTCCAGCCAGATGCCGCTCTTGAACTCGTTGGCCTTCTGAATGAAGAACGTGGCAGGACGAGCATGCAGGCCTACTTCATTGTTGATCGTAACATTCTGAGTATACATCGTTACTACTCCCTCTCCAAAAAATCTTTCGGACTTTATCGTATCATATACCATCGGGGGCCGATTCGTCAATGCCATTTCGCGCGAAATGGCGCGGATTTGGCAATAAACACAGACAAAGTGCTTCCCCGGGCGGGCATTTATTTCAACTCGACCACAGTGACGCCCGACTCGCCCTCGCCATAGTTGCCAAGGCGGAAGCTCTTGACGGCTTTGTTGCGCCGGAGGCTCGCGTGCACCGCCTTGCGCAGCGCGCCCGTGCCCTTGCCGTGGATGATCGTCACGGTCTCAAGATGCGCCATGACGGCAGCGTCAATGTAGTTATCGAGCACGCTTTCGGCCTCCAGCGTCTCCATGCCGCGGATGTCGAGCTCGCGCGCAGCGGACGCCGTGCGCAGAATGCGCTGCGAGGGGGCAAACTGCGGCTGCTTTTTGGCCGTGGCCGCGCGCTCCGCCGCCTCGATGAGGCGGACCTCGTCGGCTTTGACCTTCATCTGCAAAACGCCCGCCTTGAGCGTCAGCGTGCCGTCCTTGACGGCTGTGACCTCGGCCTGACGGCGCGTACCGGGGATCTCGACCAGGTCTCCGACCTCAATGGGCCGCGAGGGCTTGGGGATGGGCTCCGTGCTCTCGTCGCGCACGCCCGCGGCGTCGCGCGCCTGCTTGATGTTGTGCATGATCTCGGCGCGCTGGGCGTTCATCTGCTGGGCGTCGAGCTTTTTCTGCTGCTTGCGCAGCGCGTCGAGCTCGCGGAACGTGTCGTCCGCGACGGACTTGGCCTCAGCCAAAAGGCGCTTGGCCTCGGCTTCGCCGCGACTTCTCGCGTTCTCCTTTGCGCGCTCCATCTGCGTGCGGAATTCGCGCGCCTTGCGCGCGTCCTCCTCGCGTTGGGCGTAAAGGCGGTCGACCTCGGCTTTTTCTTTCTCTAACTGCTGTCTCTTCTGCTCCAGCTGCGTCAGCACGTCTTCAAAGTGGATGCTCTCGCTGTCCATCTGCGCCTTGGCTTTTTCAATGACGGCCTCGGAAAGCCCCAGCCGCTTTGAGATTGCAAAGGCATTCGACTTGCCGGGGATGCCGATGAGCAGCTTGTAGGTCGGGCAGAGCGTTTCCACGTCGAACTCGCAGCTTGCGTTTTCCACGCCCGCGGTCGTCATGGCGAAGGTCTTGAGCTCGGCGTAGTGCGTCGTCGCAGCGATCTTCGCACCCTGTGAACGCGCCTGCTCGATGACGGCGATGGCCAGTGCCGCACCCTCAACGGGGTCGGTGCCCGCGCCCAGCTCATCGAAGAGGATCAGGCAGTGCTCGTCCGCCTCGTCCAAGATCTGCACGATGTTTTTCATATGCGCCGAGAAGGTCGACAAACTCTGCTCGATGCTCTGCTCGTCGCCGATGTCGGCCAACACCGAGGAAAAGATGCTCACGGCGCTGCGGTCGTCGCAGGGGATATGCAGGCCGCACTGCGTCATCAGGCAGAGGAGGCCGAGCGTCTTTAAGCTCACGGTCTTGCCGCCGGTGTTCGGGCCTGTAATGACAAGCGTATCGAAGCTGCGGCCGAGCTCAATGTCGATGGGCACGGCCTTCGCGGGGTCGAGCAGCGGGTGGCGCGCATGGCGCAGATACACGCTGCCGTCCTTTTTGAGCTCGGGGCGCATGGCATTCATGCGGTAGCTCAGCTCGCCGCGCGCGAAAATGAGGTCGAGGTGGACGAGAATGTCATAATCCCACAGAATGTCGCGGCTGAAGCTCGCCGCCTCGCCCGAGAGGGCGTAGAGGATGCGGTCGATCTCCTTCTCCTCTTTCGCTTCGAGCTCCTTGAGCTCATTGTTGGCCTGCACCACGCCCATCGGCTCGACGAAGATCGTCGCGCCGCTCGAGGACGTGTCGTGCACGAGGCCCGGCAGCTCGCCGCGGCACTCGGCCTTCACCGGCACGACGAAGCGCCCGCCGCGCTGCGTGATCAGCGCGTCCTGCAAAACGTTCCGGTAGCTCGGGGACGAAATGATGCGCTGCAGGATCTGGCGGCCCTTGGCCGCCGCCGCGCGCTTGTGGCGGCGAATTTCCGCGAGCTCGGGCGAGGCCGCGTCGGCGATCTCGTTTTCATCGAGGATCGCGGTCGTGATCTTCTCCTCCAGAAAGCGGTTCGGGTGCAGGGAGAGAAAGAGCTTGTCGATGACCGTCCCCTCCTCGTCCTCCTTATAATAATCCTGCACGCGGCGCACATTCGTGAGAAGCCCCGCGATGTCGAGCAGCTCGCGCGTGTTGAGCATGCCGCCGCGCTCGGCGCGCGAGAGCGATTCGCCCACGTCGCGCACGCCGCCAAAGGCAGGGCTGCCGCGCAGCATGATCATTTTGCGCGCCGCGTCCGTCTCGTCGAGCAGACGGTTGACCTCACCGAAGTCATCCGATGGCGTCAGCCGGCGCGCCCGCGCCTTGGCCTCTGCGCTCACCGCGTGATGCTCGAGCATCTCCAATAGCCGCGGCAGTTCCAGCACGCGGATGGATTTTTCAAACAGTTCACTCATAGTTTTCTCCGAAATCTTGATTCCGATTCGTATTTCTTTCGACAGATATTTCGTTTAGTTGTCAATTTTCATGCTTTTATAGAAGTCCAGCGTTTTGAATCGCCGGTCAAGCTGCACCTGCGCAAACACCTCGCACGCTGCGGCAAAGCGCTTTTCCGTCTCGCCCGAGAGGGAGAACGACAGCATCCGCTTCGGCTCGGAAAACAGCACGTGGCGCATCGCCGCGAACGAGCCCGCGTCCAGCGGCAGAAGGCCGCCCCCGCCGTGGCCCGCGCACTCCCTGCACAGCAGCACGCCCTGCTGTGCGTCAAACACCGGCTCTTTCGGGTTGTGCGTGCCGCAGACGGCGCAGCCGTCGAGCAGCGGCTCGTAGCCCGAGAGCGCAAGCAGCTTGAGTTCAAATGCCGCCTTGACGATGCTCTGCGGTTTTTGCAGCGTGTCGAGCGCATAGAGCGAGTTGAGCAGCAGCGATAAGATCTCCGGCACGGGCTCGTCCTCCGCCGTGACGCACTCGGTCATCTCGGCAAAATACGACGCGAGCGACAGTAGCTCAATGTTCTGCCGGATACCGTCGAACAGCGAGATCGTCGACGCCTCGTCGAGGTAGTACCAGTTCCCGCGCTGATAGAGCACGAGCTCGGAAAAGGCCAGAAGCTCGCTGCCCGCGGCGATGCGGCTTCCCTTGCGCCGCGCCCCGCGCGCCACGACCGCGATCCGCCCGAGCGAGTCGGTCAGAATATTCAATATGTAGTCGGCCTCCTTCGTCGCCGTCGCGCGAAGGACGATGCCTTTGGTCACGAGTTTTTCTGACATAAAACTCCTCTAAATTGTTTTACACCAAGGGGTGTAAAGGGTGGTTGCCTTGCAGGCGGGATGGTTTTTTCCGCGCACTGCGCGGAGGGGGAATGCAGCGCGTGGGCACTGCTGCCGGTCAAAGGGGGTGTTCTCTTTCCAAAGAGAACACCCCCTTTGGAACCCCCAGAGAAAGGCAAGGGGGGCTTCCCCCTTGACCCCGCACATTGGCAGTTTGTAGCTCGAAGAGCTGCGCAGCCTGCGGAATCGGGTGCGGTGTACATGGCTTCGCCATGAATCCCTACTATCCGTTACCGATTGCAACCGCGCCTTACTATCGTGAGGCGCGAGTGACGTTTGCTTGGCGGCAGACTGCTTGCCGAATGCGGCATTGCTGGCGCTCGCCGCATTG
>ERZ791625.1355-NODE-1355-length-12777-cov-2.607294_pt1 | contig 12777 bp, 10 predicted proteins | sample MGYA00510267_ERZ791625 | MGnify/ENA primary metagenome ERZ791625 (study PRJEB30046, sample SAMN00715229) | human gut metagenome | study: EMG produced TPA metagenomics assembly of the A metagenome-wide association study of gut microbiota in type 2...
AGTCCATTCTAACAGGACTGGATAAAATATTAAGAAAATAAATATATTTTCGCATTAATCCTATTATCAGACTCCTTGTGAGGCATCTGCATCCCCTGCTTGGAGGCTCTAGTGAAGAATTACCTTGGTCATACTGAAGTTAAAGAACAGATCAAGTCCGCACGATTTCCTATATATAAGGTAAGCCCTATAAATCAGAATAAAGGTTTTAAGAGATAATTGGAGTTGTTTCTCAAAGATTTAGTATTTTTGGCAGCTATAATAAGCTGTTAAGCTATCAAAGCCTACATGTTTTAATATCGTAGAAAATGGTAGCTGCGCTACATACAGTAATTGTTGAGGCAAAATTAAATTGCGAAATGCGTCATTACCACGAAAGTAAAGCAGTAAAATGATTAGTTTGAATAACTTGCTATGACTACAGAAAATAAAATAAAGTATTTTGAGAATCGAGAAGATTGGAGAAAGTGGTTAATGGACAACTTTGAAACCTCCAGTGAAATATGGTTTGTATTTCCCTATAAGTCGTCCGGTAAAAAAAGCATTTTATACAATGATGCCGTTGAAGAAGCCCTTTGCTTCGATTGGATTGACAGTACAACCAAACCACTTGACAAAGATCATAAAATTCAGCGTTTCACACCCAGAAACCCTAAAAGCACTTACTCGCAAGCCAACAAAGAAAGGCTTAAATGGCTATTGGAAAATAAAATGATACACCCGAAATTTGAGGAGAAAACGCGAAGTATTTTATCTGAGCCTTTCATTTTTCCCAATGATATAATTGATAAATTGAAAGAAGATGAAACAGTATGGAAAAACTATCAACCATTTTCCGAAGCATATAAGCGAATCCGAATAGCGTACATCGAAGCTGCGAGAAAACGTCCTGAAGAATTTGAGAAGCGGTTAAACAACTTCATCAGCAAAACAAAAGAAAACAAAACAATAGTAGGATTTGGCGGAATTGAAAAATACTATTAATCAAAAGATTAGCATCATAAATAGAAAAACGTTTTAAAATGAGGACTGAAATACTTGACTTCACCTTTCTGATGTAGTATCTTTGTAGAAGTTTAAGAACAGAACTCTAATATAAACCTAAAACTTTAGCAAATGGAAAAATCCAAAGAACACCGTAATATTCTTACAGCCAAGCATCATAAAGCGAATAAATCTGACAATATTTTCAACAAAACAGATATCAAATATATAATTACTGATAACTTACTCCCAAGCTATTCAGTCTGATTATAACTAATCCGAGTGAATTTCACCCTAAATAGTAACGAATATAAAAGAAGTAAAGGCAGTATTTCCTCACAAGGATTACTGCCTTTTTTGTTGAAATATATCCAAATCAGGCTTAATTACCAGTTTTTGTGCTGTTAATAAACGCAGAGAACATTCTTAAAAAACGTAGCTATTATTCTTTAAAAACGCTGATTACGGTTATTAATAGGGTACTTGTTATTGACTTGAATTATTACTTATCTATTTATATTTAAAATTCTCTATACTTCTCTTCACTATAAATGAAATCAGTACATTGATTATCCCGTCATTTTTTTCCGGCCGAAAGTACTCAGAGCAAATATTTTCAAGATTCCCAGTTTATCACCATCAAACCGATATATTGACATTAGTCCATCAAGTAGATAAAAGATATCTGTTCTAATACTTAAAGTAATTAAAACCACAATCATAGTAGTAATATATGGATATTTATAGCCATATTTATACTATAAATAGTAATATATTAGTTCATGAATAATGGTAGTTATAAAAGAAATCACATCGCGAATAGAAAATCTTTCGCATGAATGGATTTATATTTTCCCTTCTTGTAGCCATCATAATCTATTCTTCTTGTGTATTAAACAAACGGGGTAAATCTCCGACAATTGGAATTCCTCCATACTTTCCGGATAAGTAATCTTTTTCAAAGCTGATGCTGCCAATGACAATGTAGATTGTTCTTTGATACAATACTATTCTGCCAAATAACTCAATGATAAAGTAGTTAAATTCTTTGCTCAAGCAAAGAATTTAGCTACTTTATTAGTCATAACCGCAATATAGCAGTTATAAATAGTCATAGTTAGTCATACTTCAGTTATAACTCCAATTTATGACTACTTCAGATACCATGTTCTGCCTTTAGGAATAATCGTTCCTGCACCTTTCATTTCAGAAAGAATATTTCCAACCATTCGTTCTTGCTGTTCCTGAGTTTTGGTTTTAGGAAGAACATCTTTGAGATATTCGAATATTGCATCACGCTTAGCACCAACTAAACCTGCATTTTGAAGATACTGCAAAATCATTTGTTGTAATTTAGCTTTATCCAATCCCCTATTACGAGTATAATCGGATAATTGCTTTGTTTTTTTAGCTATATCAAGCGATATGCTATATTCCAATACATCTCCTTCCAAAAGCCCCCTACCCAATAAAGCAAGTACATGATCTTCAGAAATACGATGTCCTTTTTGCACAGCGTCCAACAGGATGCAATCTTCTAATGTCAAGGTATTGTTCTCTTTAAGTAACTTAGTGTATTTCTCATTGATGGTGTTACCATATATTTTCACCCCGACTTCTTTATTGAGTGCATCTATCTCATAATCAGGCATAGGAAAATGGCGACGCCATTGCTCGTTAAACATTTTTTTTATGCCGCGACTCACAGTATCAATCATGTTAAAGTTTACCATAGCACGACAAAGACATTCGTTACGAAAATGTCGTTGCGGTCCTTTAGTTGCTAATGCTTTTTGCAACGTGCCGGGGATGAAACTGCCTCCATTAGCATAATAGAGAAAATTCGGATTTTCTACAAAATTGATGCGTTGTTGCAATGTGTAGTCTTGGTGGGCGATAGCGTTATGCAGAGCTTCACGGATGGTGTAATCGTCATATTGCTTCATCGTTTCAGGAAATAAAGTTCCACCAGGTAATTCTCGCATAGTCAAATTGCGTATCTTACTCAAAATTTGATCTACAGTAAGAATAAACGGTACGGTAAAGTGTTCGTAGTCAACAACCTCTTGACGCCCATCCCGCAAAGTCCAGGTTACTTCAACTACAGCAGGACGAAGTTTGAAAACCGAAACTGTTTTCCCCAATAGAATAATAGCAGCGCGAGTCAGTTTACCGTCTATCATTATACCGCTATTGCAAAGTAACTCCTCCACAGTCCAAGTATCAATTTCCTCAGTAGGAATCTTAGAAGCATGAACCTTTTTAAACATTACACGTGCTTTAGCCACAGCCAATTCGTCCAAATCTGCCAATGTAGCATTAGGTACAATCTCGGCTGACCAATCTTTAGCTTCAAATATCGGCTCTTCAAGAATTGCAGCAAGCCTCTCTTGTGTCATTTCCACCAACGAATCTTCTACTCGTTGCCACGCTTTTTTATGTGCATATACCGGACGGCGAGGCAAATGTTTAGGAATAGGGATTATCCATACCGTTTTGTATGTATCTTCTGTCGTATATTCATCTATGCTCAGACCCTCCGATGAGAGGTTGATACAATGTTCCAATAGTTTCCATACAGCAGATTGGAAATTCAAATTAAACTTAGAGAGATCAGTACCTACAATTTCTAAGGTCTTATCTTGCACACCTATAACAAGATGCCCCCCTTCCATGTTGGCTATGGCAGAAACATAAGAGATGAGATCATCCTTTTCATCACCGGCAAAGGAGTTCTTGAGGTTTTTCATTTCTTTCCACTCGCAACAGGCATTCTCTTGCGGAAATTCACGAAGCAGATATTGTTGAAGTTCTTTTGAGGTCATGTATTCTATATTTATGACGTTTTCTTATGCTCTTTATCCCACTGCTCATAGTTTATTAAATGCACCCTATTTTTCAATTACAATATATTCACCTAATTGCATATAGTAAGCCCACAGTTTGTTTGCATTGGATTCAAATTGATGGATCAAAACACTATATTGAAGCAGTTGACGTTTTTTCCTAATTGTTCTGCCAACCACTTACCTGTTTTCTTATTCTCGACAAGAACTTATTTAAGTCGATTTGTATCCTCCATAAGAATCTCTATGTTGAACTTAATGCAAAGTTATTGCTTTTATTTGATACACAGATATGATTATGGTAGGTTTTATCTATAAAATCAATCTCCCGACTATGTGAGGAGAAATTGTCCGGATGGACAGAAAAACTTTTTGAACAACTTTTTTGAGCAAACCAGAACAGACCTTGCTATATTCAAGTGAATATCAAAAAAATGAAGTGACGAACGAAAGAATGTAGTACAACATTTTGCTTTTTTAAAGAAATAATTTATTTTTGCTTTCAAATAGATTACTACTATGCTTTTATCTAATAAATATATTGTTTGTATCTGGGGAATTTTACTTGTACTATCATGCACAAACACCCACACGGAATCTTCACCAACTCTACTTCCTGAACTGGCGCAAGCAGAAAATTGTATGTATGCATATCCCGACAGTGCATTACATATTCTTGAAAAAATGACACCACCCAAGGTTACTGATAAATATCAATATGCAACGTGGTGTCTGCTACTATCGCAAGCGAAAATAAAGAATTATGTGAAATTGGAATCTGACAGCTTAATATCAATTGGCTATAAGTATTTTCAACAAAAAGAAAATCCACAGAGGAAAGCACTTGCGGGATATTTGGAAGGTGTATATTATAATGATGAGAGGCATGAAGCTGAAACCGCTCTGAAATGTTATTTAGAAGCTGCTACAGAGATAGAAAAGACGAAAGATTATCAATTGGCACATTTAATACATGCCGAAATAGGACATATATATGCATACCGCTCTTTAGTAGATTATGCAACATCTGCTTACCAGAAGGCTTATGATTTTGCAAAACTATCAAATAATAAAAGATACATTGCCTTATCTTTATCATATATCGGTAGAGCTTATTCAATTAAGCCTGATATGGATAAAGCTATTGATTATTACGAAGCTGCTATAAAAATAGCAAAAGAAACAGATGACAAACAATTCTTAACACCGGATATTCTCAATGAACTCGCCAGTGTTCATACACGTATACCTAATTATAAACAAGCACTTCAATATGCAATGGATGCATTAAAAATAAACAAAAAAAACCACCGAAATTCTTCACAAAATTACTTAACGATAGGTAATATATACCGTAATCTTAAGATGAAAGATTCTGCTCAATACTATCTTGAAAAGGCTATCTTATCAGACAATATCTACACAACATGTTGTGCATATCAGGCTCTATATTATTTAAATCGGAATACACCTCAGAGCTATTCTAAATCCATGCAATATTGTGACAAATTTTATACATACTTAGATTCAATCACCAAAATTAAACACGGTGAAGAAATCATTGCTATGAAAGAGAAATATGAGCATGAAAAACTATTAAACGAGAAAAAGACACTACAAATAGACAATGAGCGGATAATACGACACAGCTTATACATCATATTATCCATAGTAATACTCATTGCAATCCTCATTTACATCTATCAACGCAAATTGATACAGAAAGGAAACACCATCCAAACACAGGAAGAACAACTTCGTATGTATAGCCAACAAATACATGAGAATGAAATGCAAATGGAACAAAACGAAATATATATAGCACAACTCTCTGAACAATTGAACACAAACCAAGGATTGCATGACGCGATAGCGGAACAGCAAAATGCATTGAATGAGTTTAGACTAAAAAACGAGAAATTACAAAAGGAAACGGCACTAATTCAACAAAACATGGCAGAACATTCACAAAAAATGCAAGGAAAGCTAAAGACGCAATTAGCAGATTTCAATGCTGTGGCAGAAGAGAATACACGCTTACGTAAACGTGAAGAATTCCTATGCAATCAATTAATTTCCCAAATAAAACTTTTAGATTCCCTCATAAAAGCTCCCAAGGCACTTACCGCATATGAATGGGCAGAAGTAGAAAAAGAAATAAATAGATTATATGATAATTTCACTCAGCGCATGCGCAAGCAATTCCCTACACTCAGTGACAATGATCTGCAAGTATGTTGCCTTATTAAATTGCATCTTTCAGTAACCAACATGGCAGATATACTAAACATTTCTCCTACTTCCGTTTCCAAACGTAAACAACGACTAAAAGAACAAATTATAAAGGAATTGGGCGATGACTTCGATAAGTCTCAACTCATTGATATTTGGATTTGGAGATATTAAGTCATAGCATGTCCATATCTGGTTATCTTTTTTTTCGGATATCATTATTTATTAAGCAATTACAAAATTGAGATGTCCATATATAGTCCATATTGTGTCCATATAACTTCAAGAATAAGTGGCTATATTTGCTTTCAGTAAAACCAAAACATAAACCATTATGAGAAACAAAGTACTGTATTTACAGCTATGCTTACTTTTTATTATAAGCAGCTTACCTGTGCAAAAGGCACAAGCGGGAGAAAAAGACACTCCTACCGAATATAATACACCTATTTATGGAGAATGGAGCACAAAAGCAAGAAGCCTCTCTCCCATCCCCTTCACCGCCTCCATCAGCGGTGACCAGCTAACTTTGAAATGCGCCTCCCCTGGCTATGACATAAATATCACCATTGTCAACGCTAATGGCCAACCCGTATGGCAGCGTGATATTGCAGCACCCGAAACATCTTTTGTTTCCATTCCTCTCGACAGCTTACCTCAAGGTAGTTACACGATTGAAATCAGCAATGATTACGGTGGTTACTTGCAAGGTATATTTCAGCTTTAGTTATGGAAAAGGAGAGACAGATTTATGAAACCTCTCCTTTTTCTTTTCTCCCTCTTCTTATTACAATACTAAAAACACACCATTATGAAAAATGTCGACTTACAGAAAATCATTTATATGAATACGCTGATTGCACATCGACGTACAGGTACACCGGAAGTATTTGCCCAAAAGCTGAATCTATCCCGATCTGCCCTCTTCGAATATCTAACTTTCTTGCGCAAAGACTTGATGTTAGAAATACTCTATAGCTGCTATAGCCAGACATACTACTATGGAGAGAAGGATTTCTGCGCCCTGATGGGTGGAGAATGTTGCAACAATTGCCAGCGATTTCAGAATCAATAAAACCAGCCTGCTATGAAATTCCCTTTCTATAAACAACTGGACGGCATGGATTGCGGCCCCTCGTGCTTGAGAATGATAGCCAGATATCACGGAAAGAAATTCTCCGTGCAGCAACTGCGTGAGCAATCATTCATACAACGCCCCGGAGTGAATATGCAGGGCATCAGTGAAGCGGCTACCAGCATCGGTATGCGTGCCACAGGCATTCGTACCACCATCGACAAGCTGAAACAGCAGTCCAGGCTACCTTGCATACTGCACTGGAATCAGATACACTTCGTGGTGCTCTACAATATTGTTCAGAAGAAAGGGAAAACCTACTTTTATATTGCCGATCCGGCTTATGGATTACTGAAATATGAAGAAGAGGAACTGAAGAAATGCTGGATAAGCACCTCGCAAGGAGGCATAGAGAAAGGAATAGCCATGCTGCTTGAGGTAACCCCTCAATTCTATGACACAACTCCCATCAAATACGAAGGCATATCGCTATGGCATCTGCTGCGATACGTACACCCTTACCGGAAGATGATAGTCCAGTTGATAATAGGTCTGTTGGCAGGCAGTGTATTGCAACTCGCTTTCCCCTTCCTGACGCAAACCATCGTAGACCAGGGTATCGGGCATCGTAACCTGAACTTTATTCAACTGATATTGGCGGCCCAACTGATGCTGGTATTCAGCCGCACACTGATCGAGGTCATACGACGCTGCATCCTGCTACACATCAGTACGCGCGTCAATGTAGCCTTGATATCGGACTTCCTCGTCAAGCTGATGCGCCTGCCCATGCGGTTCTTCGACAGCAAGCTGGCCGGCGACCTGATTCGCCGCATCGAAGATCATAAACGTATAGAGATGTTCCTCACCCAGTCCGTGCTGAGCATTCTGTTTGCAACTATCACCATCATCATCTTCGGCGGAGTGCTTGCCGTGTACAACCTGAAGATTTTCCTGCTCTTTCTCCTTTTCAGCATCCTCTACGTAGGCTGGGTGAAGCTCTTCATGCGCAAGCGTGCCGACCTCAACCGGAAGAACTTCGAACAGATGTCCGTCAATCAGGACAACCTGATGCAAATGATATACGGTATGCAGGACATCAAATTGCTGGGATGCGAACAGCAGAAAAGATGGGAATGGGAAAACATACAGGCTTCCCTGTTTCATATCAACATCAAATCGCTCAATCTGGGGCAATGGCAGCAAGTGGGCGCCGTGCTCATCAATGAGGTAAAAAATATACTGATTACCGTGTTCTCCGCCACCGCCGTACTGAATGGAGACATCACACTGGGCATCATGTTATCCATACAGTATATCATTGGTCAGATGCAAGGCCCGATAGAGCAGTTCGTATCCTTCATGCAGCAAGCGCAGGACGCCCAACTCAGTCTGGAACGGTTGGGAGAGATACACAGCAAGCCCAACGAGGAGGAAGACAAGGGAGCGGACAGCGACGAACAGATATCTGGCAACCAGTCCATACAACTGCAAGATGTGTTCTTCACGTACGGTTCGGAAAAATCGAAGAAGATTATCAAAGGGGTATCACTGAACATCCCGGCCGGAAAGACTACCGCCATCGTAGGGTTAAGTGGAAGCGGAAAAACAACGTTGATAAAACTGATGCTGGGCTTCTATCCCCCCACGGAAGGAAAGGTATGCATAGGCGGGCAGTCGCTGCAAGACCTGAGCTTCAAGCAATGGCGCAAGCACTGCGGGGTCGTCATGCAGGAAGGATTTATCTTCAACGACACCATAGCCAACAACATCGCTCCCGAAGATGACACCGTGGACAAAAAGAAACTGCTTTATGCCGTAGATATGGCAAATATACGCAGCTTCATCGAGACCCTGCCCCTGAAGTACAACACCCGGATAGGTAACACCGGGCAAGGTGTGAGCCAGGGACAGAAGCAGCGAATACTGATAGCCAGAGCCATCTACCGCAACCCCGATTACCTCTTCTTTGACGAAGCCACCAATGCACTGGACACGGACAATGAGAAAACAATCCAGCGGAATCTGGACCAGTTTTTCAAAGACCGTACAGTAGTGATCGTAGCCCACCGCCTCAGCACCGTGCGCAATGCCGACCAGATTGTAGTGCTAAAGGATGGCAACATCACCGAACAGGGCAACCACGACTCGCTGATATCCCAACAGGGAGATTACTACCGTTTAGTGAAAAACCAACTGGAACTGAACACCTAAAAATGGAGGAGCACGCATGGAAGAAATCTACAAACCGGAAGACAAGGAAGCGGATAAAGTGGAACTGTACAACCGTGAAAATAACGACATACTGGGCGATATGCCTAACTGGCTGATACATACGGGAAGTCATATCATCTACGGGCTTATCGGATTATTAATCATCTTCGCCGCCCTGTTCTCCTATCCGGACACCGTGAAGACAGGCGTTACCATCGACGACTTATCAAAAACAGCATGGATAACGGTGGGACAGTCGGGAATCATAGACCGATTTTTCGTGGAAGACCGGCAGCAGGGGAAGCGCAACGATACGTTGGGTATTCTGCGTAATGCAGCCTCTATGGAGGATGTGAAGAAATTCAGCCGTGTGCTGGGAGACGTGGAGGCATATTACCGCACCAACGAGATAAAGTACCTGAACCGTTTTCCGTTCGACCTCATCATGGGTGAAATGACCGGAGCTTACGGACAATTCACAGATGCCGTGCGTACGTGCATGATTTATGATGAATTCGACATCTTCCGGCAGAAAGAAAGATTCCTGAAAGAGGAACTGGCCATACTGGAGAAACAGCCCGAAAAGAATGAAATGAATATTCTGAGTGTCAGGCGCCAACTCTTCGACCTGAGAATGGAACATAAAAAAGAAGTGGCACTAAACCGGAGAACACTGGAACTGGCATACGAGAACATGATTAACAGCCTGAAGATGTGGGAAGCCAGATACCTGATTAAAAGCAGCAGCAACGGAACCGTGATTCTGGGGAAAAGCTGGGGAATAAGCAATGTGATAAATGAAGGTGACACCGTATGCTCCGTAGTATCGGAACAGAAAGGGCAGCCTACAGGACGCGTCAAGCTCTCGCAGGAAGAGGTTGCGGAAATACAGACCGGAGATAAAGTGAACATCGCTTTGAAGAAGTATCCGGTGCATACTTACGGATATCTCACCGGCGAAGTGGCTTCCATCGCCTACGTTCCTTACAGCAAAAACTACGCAGTGGAAATCAATTTCCCCTATGGACTGAATACCACAACCAAAGATGAGATAGAGTATGAGATAGGTCTCTCCGGAAAAGCCGAAATCATCACATCGGATCGGAGCATACTGAGCCGCATATTCACCCCGCTTTATCAATTAACCTCTAAATAATCAACATCATGAAAACTAAAAATTCCGCTAAGGGTGACAATCAACGTCAGGGAACACCTCAAGATGAGAACTATTCTCAAGAAGAATTGCTGAATATGGACGAATTGTTCGACCTGCAAGGTGGCATAGACGACAAGCAACTGGGAAGTTGCGGGCTGGGATGCTTTTCAGGTGCTACTTTCAATGAAAACACCGGCGACAAATCCATCAGGAATGAGTGATGTCTATGTGCTCAATCCTGATTACGGGCTGAGAGATGATATACATCGTTTCATTCTATTTTCCAAAGCAAACCGAAAGGGAAACGCCTCACCGAACTGGATGTCGTTCATACATCCCGCCCATGCGGCCATGCTCAGCTTCTTCACGCACGAAAGAAGCCTGAATGAGAACTGGCCATTGCTGGCTCTCTTCTTTCACTGTGACGCATCGAAAGCGGAAAGGCTGATACGCCCTTTCATGGAAAATCGGGAAGCATTCTTCACGACATGGCACGGAAAGAGAATATGTTTCCCCAGGCAATTGATTATACCTGTGGAAAAGGCAGGAACGGAATACCGTTTTCAGAAATTACCGCCCTACAATCCTACAGGAATGACCGTCGACACGTGTACCAGACGGTTATATTCCGGTCCGTTGCTATTGACGCTGATGCTGACCAACCACTGTATGACGCACTGCCGGTATTGCTATGCCGATACCCGCACGCAAGTGCAAAACTGGTTGCCCACCTCCCGCATTTTAGAATTGATACGGGAAGCGGCAGAACTACCTGTGCAGCAAATCAACCTGATAGGCGGGGAAATCTTCCTGCATAAGGATTGGGATATCATTTTGGCGGAACTGGTAAGGCACGGTATAGAACCGGAATTTATTTCTACCAAAATACCGTTTACCGAAGAATGTCTGCGAAAACTAAAACAAACCCATTATAAGAATCTGATACAAGTATCACTGGATGCCATCGACACAACGGTATTAGTACAGTCTTTATCCGTCGACAGTTCCTACGCCTCGGAAATGATGCGTGGACTCCGGATGCTGGATCAAAGCGGGTTGCCTTATCAGGTGTCTTCTGTCCTCACCACCTACAATTGTGACCCTCGAACCCTGACCGATCTGTTCCGCTTTCTATCCACATTGAAAAACCTGCATGACTGGCGCCTTACGCCTGTCAGCAATTCCACAACAACAAAGTATCCGGGTTTTGCGGATTTAAAACCTTCCCATCAGAAGATCAGTGATATTTTCAGATTTCTGCAGGAAGCGGTCGTACCCAATGCGCATTTCCGGATTATCCTGAACCAAAGTGCCATAGAAAAGCAATATTATACAGATGAGGGAGGAAGTATGCACTTCAACGGCGCCGTCTGTTCCGCGCTGAGCAGCCATTTATTCATTCTTCCGGACGGAAAGGTTACTATCTGCGAACAACTTTACTGGAATCCCCGGTTCATCATCGGGGATGCTAAGAAATCCGGCTTAAAAGAGATCTGGCAGTCTCCGGAAGCATTACATCTCTGTAACCTTTCACGCAAAGACCTCAGCAGACAAAGCAAATGCAAAGCCTGTACCTATTTTGAAGAATGCTTCGAATACGGAAACCGGTGTTGGAGCGATATCATCAAAGCATACGGCAAAGAGTGTTGGGACTATCCGGACCCGAGATGCTTCCTTGCTCCGGAAATGAAAAACCGGCTTGACTACTGACCACGAAAAAAGGCTGCCCTTTTTCAAGAGCAGCCTTCTATTCAGTCTAAAATCCCGTGGATTATTCAGCCAATTTACCGTCTGAACCAAGCACGTTGATGATCTTATGCATGTACATCTTTTCCATGTTGTCACGAGCCGGGCCAAGATACTTACGCGGGTCAAACTCAGCCGGTTTTTCTGCGAATACCTTACGGATAGCAGCAGTCATAGCCAGACGAGAGTCTGAGTCGATGTTGATCTTGCAAACTGCAGACTTAGCAGCCTTACGCAGTTCTTCTTCAGGAATACCGATAGCAGCTTCCAGCTTGCCACCAAACTTGTTGATAGTTTCAACTTCTTCCTGAGGAACTGAAGAAGATCCGTGCAGTACGATGGGGAAGCCCGGAAGTTTCTCCATTACAGCGTCCAATACTTCGAATGCCAAAGGAGGAGGTACCAAACGACCAGTCTTCGGATCTACGTGGCATTGTTCGGGTTTGAACTTGTATGCACCGTGAGAAGTACCGATAGAGATAGCCAAAGAGTCACAACCTGTGCGAGTAGCGAAGTCAATAACT
>ERZ791625.1357-NODE-1357-length-12765-cov-2.637215_pt1 | contig 12765 bp, 17 predicted proteins | sample MGYA00510267_ERZ791625 | MGnify/ENA primary metagenome ERZ791625 (study PRJEB30046, sample SAMN00715229) | human gut metagenome | study: EMG produced TPA metagenomics assembly of the A metagenome-wide association study of gut microbiota in type 2...
AGTTTGTTGAATACAGCCGCCAGTACCAGGAGCGGGAAAATACCGATGGCGATCCCCGTCAGGATGGTCTGCGTCATGGGCAGTGTCCGCATCGCCACATGACCGATGGAGACATGTGCCAGACGTTGTTTCTCCATCGATGACGTGGTGGCCAGATTCACCAGGCTGGCCGAATCACCATTACGTGCGGAATAACTGGTGATCCCCTCCTTCAGCGCATTGATGGTGACATTCTGGCGGATGATCTGGCTGGCTGATTTACTTGAGCCATAGAAGTAACTGTAACTGTCGCCAATCAGCGTACTGAACAGCAGGTTAGGATCAGGGCGTCCACCAAATAGCTGCTGGGCATAATAATGCCAGGTTTTTCCGCCACTCTGTGTGTCCAGATTCAGCTTGTCTTTCAGCGAAACCGACGCGTCCTTACAGGTTACGAAATTATTATTGCTGTCATAAACGCCCCGCAGCGGGCTGGGGCGGGAAAAAATCAGCGTGTGGGGATCGGCGGAGGCCATCAGCTCCTCCAGCGTGTATTTGTGGTTCAGGTAAATATCCCCCATAACACAGTTCTGCACATAATCCTGGAAAAGATTGGCGATTTCCGGATTGCGGGACAAAAAGTCGGTGCTTTTTGATACCAGTTCTGCGCCAAACAGCATCCCCGTTTTGCTGTAGGTGACACTGTCCGGTTGCGTGAAGATCATCTCGTAACTGGCCACCATTGCATGCCCGATACGGGTCGTCAGTGAAAGTGGCATCGCCAGTCCGACCGGCACATTATCCACCCGGTGAACTTTGACCAGGTCACTGTTATCAATAATCTGCACCGATGTGCGGACATTAACCAGCAGGCTGATAAGCACAAATACGGCCACCCAGCCCAGCAAATCCATCACGTTGTGCCGCTGTACCCACATTACGGCCACCGCGAGAACAGACAATGTGAGCGCAATTTTTTCAATGGAATCCCACGTCCTGGTTCCCATAAAGGCGGCAATGGCGTTCAGGTTATTCCGCAACCACTCACCACCGGCAATCACATAAACTTCATTCACCGCGTGCTCCCTCCGAAGTGATAGTTGTTTTGGTAACGACTGAGCATGCGGGCGGAAAGCTGCTGACGCATGTAGCTCATCTGACGATCGACAACCAGCAGCGCATCCTGCTGTACCTGCACCTGTGACTGAAACGCCGCAATCTGCCGGGTGGCATCATTCATGTTGTCGTTAATATGTCCGATAACCGCTTCGTCATAATTTCCCGTGGCCACCATCGCCCGGGCCTGCTGTATCAGCTCCTGAATGTACTGCAGCAGGATGTCGTAACCGATATAGTCCGTCAGCTGGTAAATCATGCTGTTGGAAACTCCGAGCATCTGCGGGTCAACCAGGTATTTGAAGACGGGGATGGTGGTACTGGAAATAAAGCCTTTTTCCTTGTCATCCAGAGGCGTGTCACTGACCGCCTTGTTCTGAATGCTGGCCAGAAGTTTAGTAATCTGAGACTTCAGTGCATTATCCCGGCTGATAGTCACCGGTGTGTCTGCCACCACTTTCAGGCATTTATCAGAATCGTTGCAGTGATAAATTTTTGCTGTGCCGCCTTCCATCATGGCCCGGATAATTGAGCGGTCAGTGGTTCTGGCTGACAGCGGTGTGATTTCGCCGTTGGGACCAAACACCAGTGAGCCGGTCAGCGTCATCACAAATTCTTTCAGCTCTTTGTTGCCGTCAAACATTCTGTTTTTGGAAAGCGCATTCCACATGATGTTGATGTTTTTGGTCACCCGCTCCTTATCCTTGTCGCTGGCTTTATCCCTGACACTGTCAGATTTCCCGCCAACGGTACATCCCTGCCGGGAAGCCGCCCAGTCAGCAAAAATATTGCTCTCACCGGCAATGTCCTGACAGACTTTCTGCTGGGACACCTGCGTCCGGGGGAAAAGCCCGCCGATAATCCCCTGTGCAGCCTGGCAGGAACTGAGGTTCATACTGTTAATGTCGCTTGCCATTTTCTGCACGAAGTCTTTTGCGGTTTTTATTTCCGGCACCGTTGTCTGCAGGGCAAGGTCAAAAAAGTAACCGGCAGCATTGCTCATAATCTGCTTAACAAAACGCTGCAACTGCTCACCATTAATAAAACTGAACGAGCCGAGATAGGCGTCGATGCCGCCACATCCAGCATTGATATCCGGCAGCGTCATGGAAATTAGCTGAACATTTTTGACCTGAGTACGGGCATACAGGGAGCCACCGTAAGCATAGCCGGCGGCCTGCCCCTGCCAGACGCCCGGCTGTGTGGTATTGGAAGCAAATCCCAGCTTATTAAAGAACTGATTCATGTCGCTGTTCACATCCGCTGTCCGGATACATATTCACCATCTGGTAACGCCAGCGTTCTTTGGGCAGGATTGGGGACGGATATTCATTACAGACGGCGTTATTTTTCCCGATGGTTTCCATAATCATGCCCTGACGGTGCAGCTTGAACGCCATGCGTTCACTGACCAGCAGGGAGGACTGCAACGGACTGGACTCATTACTCCCCCAGCCATTGAACGGGTACATACTTCCCTGCGAACCGGCACACCAGAACAGAACATCGAGAGGCATATTAAAGGCGCTGGCAATCGCATCTGCTGCGCAGGCTCCCTGTGCTATCGGATTGGCAAAGATGACAGCTTCCGGATTGAGAATGGTGGTCAGGCTGCTGTCCGTCCAGGTGGGGTCGATTTCAGAAAGATAAGCGATATCCAGGTCACCACCTTCCAGACAGCCCAGCGATGTGATGATGTTCAGCCAGTACGTCAGCGGGTATTTGTACCAGTGAACGTGATAGAACGCCCCATTTACCTGCTTCTCATCCTTTTTCGCCGTTCCCTGTGCCGTTTTACCAAAAGCCGGCAGGCTGAAGCCCAGGTTCACCATGCATCCCGGTGACCGGGTGACGTCCGTCAACGCCATCGGCTCCCAGTAACCAATGGCCAGCCCGATACGCCTGAACAGCGGCGGCGGTGCCGGACAAATCTGAATGGGCATCGACGGGTTCGCCGTGTCGGGGACCTTACCCTGACTGACTTTGATACTGCCCAGCGAGAGCGGGAAAATACAGCTCCAGCAGATATCTGTGATCGGGTTTACAAAACGCCCCTCACAGGCAGAATCCGCAGACGCCGCAGGGACATGACCGGCGAAAAGGAATAACATCAGCAGCCACAGCCTTCGCTTCATTTTCTGCCCTCCTCTGCCGGAATAAATTCCACCTTCAGGAAGCGATCGCCGGGAACGGCGCTCACCCGTGCCGGGACCTGATCAATGCCGAGGCGCTGGCAGAGCACACCGTTCTGGTCAAAGTAAACACGGCTGTCCAGAGACTTCTGCATCTCCGGGATACTGCCCTGCACGAGGATAATTTTGCTCTCCAGTGTGGGCGGCGTCTGGCGTTTCATCCAGGCCACCTGCGCCGGATCATCGCCATTGATGAAATACAGCGTCTGGTTAAAAGGAACATACTGCAGCGGATTCATCACTTCACCCTGACGGGCAAACACCCGCCCTTCGTTATCCCGGATATCCGCAGCCAGTCTGACGGACGGGTCAAACAACCGGCTGCCGGATTTCTCCGTGCGTCCGATACCGGGCACGGCAGGGGGCCGCAGACTGTTGCGGATCACCCGCTCCTTAAAGGCATCCATTTTCCGGCCCATCTCACCGGACTGCTCCAGTGCCGTCAGGCGCTGCATGATCACCGTCAGCATGTCCGGCTCCTTTACCGGCCACAGATCGCCCCAGGTACCAAGATCGGCGGCGGCCACACTCTGCCCCCATATCAGCAGGGCAATCAGCCCCCGGCATCTCATGGTTCCGCCCTCATTCGCCGGGCAATATCCTGCTGGATTTCCCGGGTGATATCCGGTGCCCCCTGTACCACAGCAGGCGACACCAGAATGACCGCGTGGTGTTTCTGCTGCCACGCCTGCAGGCTGGCTTCCAGTGCCGTGTTAAAACGCGCTGAAAGGGCTTTTGACTGCGCTTCTGACAGTTGTTTCTGACTGGCTCTGTCAAAAAACGCATCCACGGTCTGTTTCATGTTGAAGGCGACAGTCACCGGTGCGTTCAGTCTGACAATGCCGTAACTGACGGCTGCGTTCAGTAACACCATTGCCAGGCATCCCGGCACCGTCCACCACCAGTGGCTGCGTCGTTCTGCCATGACGTCGGCGGGTTTCTGCGTTGAACTCATGCCACACTCCTGTATTTCTCATGTTCTTCCAGCCAGGCTTCCAGCGAAGCCATTTCCGGCCCTGACTTCTTCCACGCCAGCTGCCACACTGCCTCATGAATACTCAGCCCCTCTTTACGCTTCTGCTGCACAAACTCAAAATCCGGGCCGTCAGAGCTGTACATGGCGCGGCTTAACGGGTCCACAAACAGACGGTGCCAGGAGGAATGGTTTTCCACCTGCAGCAGGAAGGAACTGAACCACTGGTCTTTGGCCGCACCAAACTTACCAATCATGTCGCGCTGCAGTGGCAGGAACTGGTCCGGATACAGTTGGTTGTATTTCGCGAACTCCTTCGCACTCTGTTTGAGGATAATTTTGTAGGAGGAGTTACCCCATGCCGCGCGGGCAGCACTGGAGGCCTTATCAGAGTCAAAGTCGACGATGTTCTGTGTGATGGTGATATAGGCACCGGTATGACGGCGGGCCGTACGGTAGCCTTTCTCAATAAATTCACCGACCTTGTGATTTTTGAAGTCCAGCAGACGCCAGCCTTCATCAATAACGTTCAGTTTCTTGAGGTTACGCGGCGTGCGGTACATCCTGTTCTCGATGTAGATAATCAGGGAGAACATCACCGCAACCAGCAGTGACGGACGGTCTTCCAGTCCGCCCAGCTCCAGCACCACCATTTTTGCGTCATCCCGCAGGGACGGCTCATCAGAGTTAAAATACTGGCCGTAACCCGGGCGACAACATACCGGGCGGCATGGCCCGCCTGACGGGACGACGTATTATTTGCCATCATTGCCCCCTCCCTGACTGCCGGACATAAACTGCTGCGGATTCAGGTTGCCCAGCTGCTTCAGCATCTGGTCAGTATTAAAGCCGTTAAGATGACTTTCAGCTGATGGCGGAACAGGAACCGGACTTTCCGGATTGTCTTCTTCCGCTCTGCTCTGCGTGCGTTCCAGCGCCATCTCTTCCACGGTTTTCAGCTGGAAGCCGTCCTGGAACACCACGGTCACTTCGTTGCCCGCACCAATCGGTATCACCGGGTGATACTGTTCGGCACGTTTGATGTAGTAGTCACTGAGCGTCTGTGCGGCTTTCGATGCGCCGCCACCGATACCCATTTTAAGGACATCGCCGGCCCCGTAAGCAGCAGTGGCACCCAGCCCGACAGCCGGCTGGGAGGCGCGCTCCATTCCCTGACCGATACCGTCAACAAATCCCGCGCCCCATGCCCAGCCGAGGATTTTGCCGTTACGCATCACCACTTCGCCCTTGATACCGTTTTTACCCCGGAAGCTGACATGCCCCTTAATCGGCATATCAATAGTTTTGCCGTCCTTCAGGCAGCTGATATTGCGGGTACGTACAATGGCACGCTCACTGGACACATCCCCCCAGGCTTCCAGACCAACAAAACATCCCGTTGCGTCATACGTCTTGCTGTTCGGCATTTCCACCAGGCCGGTGATACGCAGCTGCATCGGCACCGTGGATTCATTACCGGTGACAGAGGCATTGGCATCCGCCCCTTCAATCAGCATGGCTTTCGCAAAACTTCCTGACGGAATGTACGGCAGTGATGGTCCCTGTTTTCCCTCATTACGGGTAAACACCTTACGCTGTATCCGGTTAGGCACCGGCACAGACTGGTACGTCACCTGTGGTGGTGGCGTGACACCATTCCCGGGATAAAACGCCGTCGGCGGTGGAACAGCAACGCTGCCCTGCGGCGGGAAGGATACGGGGGTGTTTCCTGGCTGTGGTTCGCCTTCCGGGCCGGGCGGTGAGGCAGGCATCTGCGGTACAGGCTCACCGGTCGCCGTGACGGGATTAGCACCCAGGGCTTTTACCTGCTCTGCCAGGGCGGCATTGTCCTGTCCCAACTTTTCAATACGACGCTGGTCATCACCGCGCTGTTTGTTCAGAACATCCAGCTCACGACGGATTTCCTCATACTGCTTCTGCATCTGCGCTGCCGTCACCTGCATCTCGGTGGTGGCATGCTGACGCACCTTGTCATCAAAGGTCGTATCCACCACACCGGTCATATCCGGCACAGGCTCCTGTTCAGCCACGGTTTCACCGTTACCGGACATGTCCACATCAGACAGATACAGTGCCCCACCAATCGCGGAGGCTGTACCGACAACCACAATCCCCAGCCACAGGTACTGCTTGCGTTTCACAATGGTATTGATACTGGCCATCAGTTGCCCTCCCCGTCACGGATGACATACACATCCATGCGCGCACCTGCCAGTAACTGGCTGGCAGGCTGGCTGAACATCACGGCACGGGTTCCCGGCTGCCAGAAGTCACTTTCCCGGATATTCAGGGCAGACAGCGTTTTATTTTCCACGGCAAAGCGGACCATCTTCAGGTGATTCCCCGTCCATACGGCATCTGCCACTGAAGACAGCCCCGCCGGGGCCTGCAGGGTTTCCTTTGTCACTGGGACCTGATACCAGCCTGCGGGTAATTTTCCGCCACGGACGGCCTGGCTGATGGTCACAAGCAGGGATTCGTAAGGCGTGGACGTTTCCCACGCACCGGCTTCTTCTCCGGTTCCGCGCAGGTCACTGACCAGCTGAATGGTACGCCCCGCGCCTTCACGGGGAACGGCCTGAATGGAAAGATTCAGACCACGTTCTGTTTCCAGAATGAACGTAAAGGGCTTTTTGTTGACGGTGGCAACCACCACACCGCCGGAGGCGGTCTGCTCATTATTGGTCAGGGCACCATCCAGACTGTTCACGGCGATAATCCGGTCACCGGGAACGGTAAACAGATTCGGGCTGGTATTGCTGATGGCAATACTGGCCTGACCACCGTTCACCATTGGCACCACGGTGGGGGCCAGCGTACCGTTTGCGGCCATCACGCTGCAGGAAAAAAACAGGCTGCCGAATATTATTGCCGTATTATTTTTTCTCATCGTCTGTTTCCCCGAAATTATCCAGCCAGGTCACCCCGTTTTCCCGCTTCAGAATAAGGATGTAATGTTTGATATCAGTGAAAGGTTTTGAATCACCAATCCAGGTTTTAAGCACACCTCGAATTTCCACACGGCCATACTGAGGCCAGACACGAACACTGGTCTGGAAAAAGGCTGAGTTCACGTTATCGTTTTTAATACGCTTCGCTTCTTCAGCCAGAATAACTTTCATCTGGTTCTGTGCGCCCGGGCGGATATATTGCAGAAGCGCCTGATGTGAGGCATCGACGGTTTCTGATGAAACATTCAGACGGAGGGCAATAAATGACAGCGCCATCTGCTGTAAATAAGAGGCGTCGGCACTGTTCTGTGACACGGCAAAGGGGGCATTAAATGCCATTGGCGTCACGGCAGTGCGTTGCTCATTCTGAAGACGGTAGTTATTCACCCCCTGAATGACGTTAACAGAGAGGCTGAGAACAATAAGCACTGACATAAATATAAAGGCGATGGCCATTACACGACTGGTACTTAAACGGGCACCGTGTTCCATATAACAATCCTGGTATCAGTTCTATTTAATCCACTGCCGGAAACACGAATCGGGAACATTATGAAAAATACCGCGCAGCAGGGCTGTTGGCATATACCAGTAAATCAGGTCACGTAACCAGGAACTGCCCCGCCCTTTTTTCAGTTTTTTAATCCCGAAATAAACCAGAACCGCTGCACCAATACCGAACAGATATTTCGATGTTGTGATACCCCAGCCAATACAGATTGCTGCGGGGATCAGTTCATCCAGTGGCAGGCCAAACCAGCGGCTCTGGTTGGTCAGTGTTTCCGGGAAACGATATTTCTTAAGTTTATTCTCGTCTCCCGACATCGTTTTATTTCCTGTCAGAGGCCAACGACGGCCATACCCACAGCAATAAATACAGAGATGATGGCAAAACCGGCCAGGAACTTGACGTTTTTGGTCATCATGTACATGACAGCACCGACCAGAACTTCAGCCAGAACAACCCATTTAACAACACTGGAGTCCTTACCGAAGGTCGCCTTAACCGTGGTGTTACCGCTTGCCATCAGGTCCTGACCACTGCTGCCGGCGGCCATCGCCAGCTGCGGGAAGAACATCATCAGAACAGCAGCCGGGATCACTGCGCGAGCCAGGCGAAGCATATTCAGACGAGTGAATTTAGAAAAAAACGACTTCTTTTTGACGGGCGCAGAAGCACCCTGAACACTTAAAACAGCATTCATAAGTTACCTCAATTTCGGATAAATGAATAAAACTAGAGTGTATTAAATGTTATATCTTCCTCTTTATCTGCCTCCCTGAATATCTCCGAGTTATAAAAATCAGGAAACTTGATCAAATGATCAATAACTCTGTCTGCAGCCTCATCTGTTTTACACCATCCACTACGATTTTTGGCTGCAATAAGTAGCTGGTTAGTTTCATCATCCAGACGCATTGTCAGATACTTAACCAGCGACTTACCATAGATATTCCCTGCCCTGTTAAACTTTGGATAGCGGTGAAGATGATCTTTAAGTCTTATTACTGCCTCAAACGATCGACTTCTTCCGCTTCTGTTACTTGCCTCAATTAATAGACTTTCCACATCTACAGGTAATTTTAGTTTTACCATCTTACCTGTTGCAGAACGTGTACCAAATCTTTTCAATAACACCTCCCGCTGTTTATCTTCTGGTTACCACTTATGTTTACAGAATAATCAGAAAAGGTAAATAGACGGAAAGTCTATATTTTATTAACACCTTATTAACGCGTATTTATGATACACATAGCCTTCTCGTATAAATAATAAATAAACTTTTTATTGTAGAGTAAGATAATTAACTCATCTTTATTAGAAACAGAGAAGTAGTCGCATATCAGAGATGCGTGTTTCTTTGATGTGGAGATGGATATATTTAATATTCTTGCTATAGCATTATGACTGATTCCGGTGCTATATAAGTAAAAGACATCATTTACATATGATGATACAGAAGAATCATCACTCATTCTTCTGATTATATTTCTGATATCATCACTGACAATCGTTTTTTGATTATAACTGTCTTTATGACGAACATGAGCAGCATCATAAAATTGCCACAGAATAATATTTCTGTGTCCATTAAGAAATGACTGGACAGATATTGTCCAGAATCTGTTCTGAATAAAAACATCCTCTACAAGATTAAGATGCGTATGCTCATTCCTGTATGCTTCCATCTCTGTGACAGAGATCAATTCACAAAAATCTCTCTGCGACAGAAGCCATTTTTCAGCACTTTGATCTTGTGTAAGAAATGACTCATGAAACAGCGTATTGCAAAAAATAAATTTTCCAGTTTCGTCCCTGATACAGGCTGGATTTGGATAATCCTGAATAACTGCCGTCAGATTTTCCAGCAGATCTATTTGACGAGCATGTTTTTGTTGAATACGATCCATCGGATACATAGGAACCTCCTCACAAAGGATTCTATGGACAGTCGATGCAGGGAGGAGAGAACTCCCTGCATCGGCGATTTTCAAATTCAAATTTTAACGTGGCATTAACCACGTAATTAATATACTAATTATCTTTCGTACTGTCACCTTTTTAAATCATAAAAACTCTGATATTTGAACGAAGTCAAATTTCTTTTATTCATCATCATTTTTTGGAAAAAATCGTTCCATCTCAGATGATACCTTCTCCCTGATATCTTCAACCATATTGGCATATTCAAACTTTGGATTTCCGGAGACATGAGGACTGAGAGACTCAATACCCAAAATTTTCGCTACTGATGATTGTGTTTTTACAACGCATTCAAGAAGCAATTTATTAAACTCAGTCTGATTAAATGCAGACTCTTTACGCTCCATCTGAGCCTCATGTACACGAAGCCCCAGTTCAAGAAGCATTGAAGCTGTTGCTGAAAAACTGACATCTTTTTCCCTTGCCCCTTCCTGTCGACGCTTCTCAATAATCGCATTTATTTTTTCATAGGCATCATTGCTGATATACAGGTTCACCTTAGCCATTAGAGATTACCTTTTTTGAACATAAAATAAAGTTAATTTCGAAACACTAAAATTCATAATGCAAACAGGGACGCACCGCTAGCAGCGCCCCTAGCGGTATCCTATAAAAAAACACACCGCGCCGCTAGCAGCACCCCTAATATAAAATAATGTTTTTTATAAAAATAGTCAGTACCACCCCTACAAAGCGGTGTCGGCGCGTTGTTGTAGCCGCGCCGACACCGCTTTTTTAAATATCATAAAGAGAGTAAGAGAAACTAATTTTTCATAACTCTCTATTTATAAAGAAAAATCAGCAAAAACTTGTTTTTGCGTGGGGTGTGGTGCTTTTGGTGGTGAGAACCACCAACCTGTTGAGCCTTTTTGTGGAGTGGGTTAAATTATTTACGGATAAAGTCACCAGAGGTGGAAAAATGAAAAAATGGATGTTAGCCATCTGCCTGATGTTTATAAATGAGATCTGCCAGGCCACTGATTGCTTTGATCTTGCAGGCCGGGATTACAAAATAGATCCTGATTTACTGAGAGCAATATCATGGCAAGAATCCCGTTACCGGGTTAATGCCATCGGTATTAATCCGGTAACGGGATATGGCAGCGGACTGATGCAGGTAGATTCCCAGCATTTTAACGAACTGGCCCGCTACGGAATTAAGCCAGAACATCTGACAACAGATCCCTGCATGAACATTTATACCGGTGCTTATTATCTGGCAATAGCATTTAAAAAATGGGGCGTCACCTGGGAGGCCGTTGGTGCATACAATGCCGGATTCAGGAAAACCGAACGCCAGAACCAGAGACGTCTTGCCTACGCATCAGATGTTTACCGGATTTATACTGGGATAAAAAGCAGTAAAGGTATCCGGCTTCCGGCCACGAAGAAATCACTTCCGGAAATTAACAGCGTGCAGAACAATTAATCTTACAGACATTGTCAGATACCGGTTATGCCGCAAAAGCGGCATGGAAGGCCACACACAAAAATATCATATGAGTGACAATACTGACTGGCCGAAGCCCCGCGAAGCGGGAACCCATCTTATATATACCCGGTAACTGTGCAGCCTCCTGCCAGACCATTTTTCGCGGGCACAATATTTACAGACAACCGGAAATCCGGTTGATGAAATTGAGGTATATCAGACGACACAGCAATGCCGAAAAATGATAATATAAGTAAAGCCCCGAAAATTTTTTCGGGGCTTTACTTATATTATCATGACTTCCACTTTCTGAACTGTTCGGCAATCACCCATAACGCCTTGTTGATTCTTATATCACCATCAATACCTGTAATGGCTCTTGTCCTGGTATTTTTCCCGGAGGCACTTCGCCCCGATAATCCACCTTTTATCATATTCTCCTGAACCCGCTGCCAGGTTGTCCAGAGATCGTTCTGTTTGTCTTCCCGACGACGGGGAGTAATTATCTGTTCAGGTGTCACTGGCGTTTTATTTTCATCTTCATACCTGACCATCAGTGCAGCTCTGCCAAATAAATGTTGCTCGTCACTGTTAAGATGAATTTCTTTCATCGCCTCCATATTATCAGTGACCTTATCAAAGACACCGAGCACTTCATACGCTCCCTCGATAACCTGCCCGACAATATCACCTTTATGTGGAACGCGGATTTCGCCAAAATTATTTCCGCACACCAGGCCATTTGTGCAGACAAAACGAAAAATTCCGGGGATCATCTGATAACTGGATGAACCATCATGTGAATTAAGCAGGATAATTTCAGGAACTTCCTGTCCGTTAATATGCCCTTCCCTGCGAAGACGTAACATATGTTTACTGTATTCGCGACGTCCCAAATCACGAATCCGACTCTGACAGGCAAAGAATGGCTGGAAACCTTCATCACGTAACTTATTGATGATATTGATTGTTGGAATATACGTATAACGTTCACTCCGGGACTCATGTTTATCACCGGAAAATACCGAAGGCACGAACTGCATTAATTCATCATCCGTTAAAGGACGTTCACGGCGGATGGAATTATACCGACCAAAACGGGAAGCTAATCGCATAACAGCTACTCCTTTATGAAAGAATAAATTTAATAAAAAATTTTTCCGCTTAATATCATCCCCCCGATCTCCATTAACAAGATTGCAACAATCAGGAGGGATATTCATCACATCCGGTCAGCAGATCGCCCGGATATCGAGGCCGGCACGCTTAATCTGACGCAGGAACTGTTTGAAGTGATCGGCTTCCGCAATGTTGATATGGCGGAACTGCTTATCCACACCCTGACTGAGCGCGTAGCTATAACTGAAGGCCATCTTTTCCGGGTGGCTTTTGCGATATTTTTTCAGCTCAGTCAGGCTGCTGAATTCCAGGACGTCCCACTCTTCCCCGGTGTTTTTTTTCTTCCCGGCAACAAGAAGCGTGTACGACGCGGTGTTAACGTGGATATTTCGGGTACTCATCCTGCTTTCTCCTCTCTCTGGTTTTCAGCCCCCATCATCTGTTGAGTTTCGGGAGCCGCGGTTTTGACGTTTTGCGGGGACCTGCCTTTTGTTCCC
>ERZ791625.1363-NODE-1363-length-12728-cov-3.772903_pt1 | contig 12728 bp, 9 predicted proteins | sample MGYA00510267_ERZ791625 | MGnify/ENA primary metagenome ERZ791625 (study PRJEB30046, sample SAMN00715229) | human gut metagenome | study: EMG produced TPA metagenomics assembly of the A metagenome-wide association study of gut microbiota in type 2...
GCTTGATAGTAGGCCATACAGACATTACTGCTGCGTCAGACAACAGACACATTACGATAGTACCTTTCTCGCAAGCTTCTTCAATGCCGAACAAAGTCTCGCCCGGAACCCAGCCGTCTGCTACTGCTTTATCATATGTTTTTCCCGGACGTTGACCAACGATAACATTGAAACCGTTATCACGCAGGTTCAATGCCTGACCGGGACCTTGTACACCATAACCGATTACAGCGATTGTTTCATCTTTCAATACTTCACGAGCCTTTTCCAAAGGAAATTCGTCACGGATTACTACATTTTCAATAGTACCGCCAAAATTCAACTGTGCCATTTTCTTTTTTGTTTTTAGTTTTGTGGACTTACGCCACCCGTTATTAATTGATTTTATATTCTATGTTATTCAAATATCACTTTCGAACGGCAAACGACTTCACTACCGTTTTTCTTCACTTCTACATGAAACTCGTTTGAATTAGCCTCGTCGCAGAAAAAAGAGAGTTCATCACCGAAATAACTTTCGGCTACGTATGCCATTTCAAAGCGGCGGATTCGTTTCGTCTTGTACAAGTCAATCGGAAACAAATCGAGGATATGCTCGATATAGCGGATACTATTTACATGACCGTTAATGTCAATGTCACTGTACTTTGCCGTCAGGGTAGCTACCGGCCGGTCGCTCGTCACTTTGATGCGCGAAGGTTTTTCAATAGGGCAAGGTTCGTCACATACGTAGTCTACGATACTTCCTCCGTGTAAGGTCAGCAAATCTGCCGGTTTGCGGGTATTGAGACTAATCATTGCCCATACGGAACGTGCGTATCCGATCTTTTTCCCATCTTTATCAATAATAGAGAAATTACGGTCAGTAAACAGACGATAGACATTTTCCACCCATGTCTGAACCGAGAAGTTCTCGTATTGATAAGGCATTTCGTCTAATTCTACAGCCAGGCGCGAGAGCACCCATGTGTAGTTATCTTCGTTCAGTGTCGCAATACCAAAGCCACGGTCACTTGCATGAAAACCTGCACAATTCAGTAGATGATTTCCCAACACCCCCATAGTCAGGCGACCGTTAAAGTCTACATGGAAAGGTTCCGCCACAAACTGATAAGTTCCTATTTTATTTTCTTCACTCATTATTCCTGCAGGTTTTTACTTTCGTTATATTTTGCCTCCCGTCCGTCGAGGAACTCATTCACCCGTTCAAAACAACTGGTGGTAATCGCCACACGCCCCGAACGAACAAACTGCAAAACACAATTCAATACCCGGAGTTCACCGTAAAGCGAGGTTATATCTTCACTCATCCCGTTCTTCTCAACAATGGAAAACACCGGGTTTACTTCCACTATACGAGCATTGTATCGACGGATTAACTTGGACGCTTCCGGATTCTCCTGAAAAGCAGGAGTAGACACCTTATATAATGCGATTTCATGGAAATATATTTCATCTTCCGTGAAGTAATGCGCCTGAATCACGTCGATTTTCTTCTCTATCTGTTTCACTACCTTCTCAATAGTGTCCTTATCTGTCCAAGCTGTGATTGTATATTTATGCACACCTTTGATAGATGAAGCAGAAACATTCAAACTTTCGATATTGATCTGCCGACGGGTAAATACAGCCGTCACCTGATTCAGCAATCCGGCAATATTCTCAGAATGAACAATGATTGTATATAATGTTTTATCACTCATAACTTTAAATTTTAAATACGAACTCTCAACTTCCCCTAACATTCCAACAACATTTGATTCACCGAACCGCCCGGAGGAGTCATCGGCAATACGTTGCCTTCTTCTATTACGCAGGCTTCAAGCAGGAACGGTCCGTCCGTTGCCAGCATTTCATCGATAGCCACTTTCAATTCTTCACGGGAATAGACACGTTTGGAAGGAATGTCATATGCGGAAGCTATTTTCATGTAGTCCGGATTCAACATCGGAGTAAATGAATAACGGCGGTTGAAGAACATAGCCTGCCACTGACGCACGTTTCCGAGGAAGTTATTATTCAGGCAGATGATTTTCACCGGAGCTTTCTGTTCCATGATAGTTCCGAGTTCCTGGATATTCATTTGAAGTCCGCCGTCTCCCATAAACACGCAGACGGTACGCTCCGGTGCACCGAAAGTGGCTCCGATAGCTGCGGGAAGTCCGAACCCCATTGTTCCAAGCCCCCCGGAAGTAATAATACTGCGTTCTTTCGAATATTTAAAGTAACGAGCAGATATCATCTGGTTCTGACCGACATCCGTCACCAATACTGCTTCATGGTGGGTTGCCTCACTTACGGCACGTGCTACTTCGCCCATGGTCAGTGAATCCGTAGCCGGATAAAGTTCGGGACGAATTACTTTTTCTTCCTCCACCTTCTCATATTCTTTAAAACTATCGTTCCATTCGGTATGCTTGTTCTCTTTTAGTAATCCGGTTACGGCAGCTAATGTATTTTTGCAATCTCCCAGAACAGCGATATCTACTTTCACGTTTTTATTTACTTCCGCAGGATCTATATCAAAATGGATTACTTTTGCCTGTTTGGCATAAGTAGCCAGATTACCTGTCACGCGATCATCAAAACGCATACCGACAGCAATCAGGACATCACATTTGTTGGTATTGATGTTCGGACCTAAATTACCATGCATTCCCAGCATACCTTTATTCAAAGGATGATCGGTAGGCAAAGCGGAAAGTCCGAGCAATGTACATCCGGCAGGCATATCAGCTTTTTCAATAAAGGCTCTCAGTTCACTTTGTGCATTTCCGAGTTCTACCCCCTGTCCTACCAATACAAGCGGACGTTCGGCATTATTTATCAGTTCGGCGGCTTCCTTCACAGAATCTTCATCGGTATCAGGCACCGGAACATAACTACGTATAAAATCCAGCTTCGCCGGCTCGTATTTTGTCTTTGCATTCTGTGCATCTTTGGCGAAGTCCAATACTACCGGACCGGGACGACCGCTACGGGCAATATAGAATGCACGTGCCACCGCCCAAGCTACATCTTCTGCACGGCGAATCTGATAACTCCATTTAGCGATAGGCTGGGTGATACCTACCAAGTCGACTTCCTGAAAAGCGTCTGTTCCGAGAAAACCCGTCCCTACCTGTCCGGCAATAACTACGATAGGTGTACTGTCTATCATTGCATCGGCAATACCGGTGATTGTATTCGTTGCTCCGGGACCGCTTGTCACCAGACAAACACCTACCTCACCCGATACGCGGGCAAAACCTTGCGCTGCATGAGCAGCTCCCTGTTCGTGGCGAACCAAGATATGGTTCAATGTATTTTGATGATCGTACAAAGCATCGAATACCGGCATGATAGAACCTCCGGGATAACCGAAGATAGTAGTCACTCCCTGATGTTCCAAGGAACGCATCAATGCTTCCGCACCTGTTATTAAGTCTTTACTCATTCTTTATTTATATTGAAGATGAATATCAGTCGATGATTCTCACTGCTCCCTTATCGGCGGAACTTACCATGCTGGCGTATGCTTTCAGACTCTTTGGCACGTAACGGTCGCGAGTGACGGGAGTCATCGGGCGTGCAACCAGTTCTTCATCTGTTAGTCGCACGTTAATCGTCCGGGCGGGAATGTCAATTTCGATAATATCTCCGTCTACAATTTTTCCGATATTACCTCCGGCAGCCGCTTCGGGAGATATATGTCCGATACTCAATCCGGAAGTTCCACCACTGAAACGTCCATCGGTAATCAAAGCACATTCTTTGCCGAGGTGACGAGATTTTATATAAGAGGTAGGATACAACATTTCCTGCATACCGGGGCCACCCTTCGGACCTTCGTGCGTAATGACGACAACATCGCCACTGACGACTCGGCCCTCAAGGATACCTTCACAGGCTGCTTCTTGCGAATCAAAGACTTTGGCAGGTCCGGTGAATTTCCAGATACTTTCGTCCACACCTGCTGTTTTTACTACGCAACCATCTTGTGCGATGTTTCCTTTCAATACCGCCAGTCCGCCATCTTTGCTATAAGCGTGTTCGAAATCACGGATACACCCATTAGTGCGGTCTGTATCCAACTCTTTATAGTACATACCTTGCGAACCGAGTACAAGATTAAATTTATTTGCAGCTGCACTCGAATATTTCCTGATTGCTTTTTCGCTCACATTCGGGCTGGTGATTGAATATTCGTCGATAGCTTCCCCCAGCGTCATTCCATCTACCCGGCGAACGGAAGTATCCACCAAACCGGCTTTCGCCAGTTCATCCATAATAGCGATGATACCACCGGCACGGTTTACATCCTGAATATGATATTTCTGTGTATTCGGAGCTACTTTGCAGAGACAGGGAGTTTTGCGTGAAAGCATATCTATATCATCCATTTTAAAATCAACTTCCGCTTCGTGAGCTACCGCCAACAGGTGAAGAACTGTATTGGTGGAACCTCCCATTGCTATATCCAATGTCATAGCGTTCAGGAATGCCTGCCGGGTGGCAATGCTACGGGGAAGTATACTCTCGTCTCCTTCTTCATAGTATTTCATAGCGTTTTCTACAATCAGTTTGGCTGCATCTTTGAAAAGCTGTGTACGGTTTTCGTGAGTAGCTACAATAGTTCCGTTGCCCGGCAACGCCAAACCGATTGCTTCATTGAGACAGTTCATAGAGTTAGCAGTAAACATGCCGGAACAACATCCGCAAGTAGGACAAGCATTTTGTTCGATATTCGCTACTTCCTGATCGCTTACGCTTTCATCGGCCGATTTAATCATCGCATCAATCAGATCGAGGTGCTGACCGTTCCATTCGCCAGCTTCCATTGGCCCGCCTGATACGAACACGGTAGGAATATTCAGACGCATAGCCGCCATTAACATACCCGGAGTGATTTTATCACAGTTGCTGATACATACCATTGCATCCGCCTTATGTGCATTGACCATATATTCCACGCTGTCTGCAATGATGTCACGTGAAGGAAGTGAATAAAGCATTCCGTCATGCCCCATAGCAATACCATCATCGATAGCTATTGTATTAAACTCCGCAGCGAAGCATCCCAGCTTTTCAATTTCCGCCTTCACCTGCTGACCGATTTCATGTAGATGTACATGCCCCGGAACAAACTGTGTGAATGAATTTACGATCGCTATAATGGGTTTTCCCATCTGACTCTTCTTCATACCGTTGGCTGCCCACAATGCACGGGCTCCCGCCATCCGACGGCCTTGTGTACTAAACGAACTGCGTAATTGCTTTTTCATTTCAATCTATCTTTTAATTAAAGAGCCTCTCTCACATCAGTGAGAAAGGCTCTAAATTCTATCTTTTATGGTACGAACACATACAACACAAAACCTTTCTCACGCTCTTGATGGGACCACCACGACGCGAATAATATGCAAAACTGCTAGGTTAATAGATGTATGTAACATATTCATATCTTCTTTTCTTTATTTTCGTGATGCAAAGGTAAGGGCTTTTTTATTATTTCCAAACAAATCGAAGAAAAAAATCACTCAAAAACTAAAAATTGTAAGATAAGAGCGGCATTATTTCTCTATTTTATCACTTGACAGTTGAATTTGCAACTATTATCCAACCGTACACTTCTTCCCGTCTTTCTGACAAAAGCACTTAATAATCTGAAATTTACCTTCCCCATACCGGAGAGCAAGCAAATAATTCGTATCTTTGCCCACCTATCTTTTTAGGAATTTATTAATTTAGAAATAAAAATATCAAATGGAAACAGCAGAAAACAAGTACATTACCGTTGCATACAAACTATATACAATGGAAGATGGAGAAAAAGAATTGTTCGAAGAAGCAAAAGCTGAACATCCTTTTCAATTCATTTCAGGCTTAGGTACAACTCTCGAAGACTTCGAAAACCAGATAACTTCTCTTGCCAAAGGTGATAAATTCGATTTTACCATTCCGGCAGATAAAGCATACGGACAATATGACGAACAACACGTTATCGACCTTCCGAAACATATCTTCGAAATTGACGGTAAATTCGATAGCGAACACATCAAAGAAGGTAACATCGTACCTTTGCAGACTGGCGATGGCCAGCGTGTGAACGCCAGCGTAGTGGAAATCAAACCGGACGTTGTAGTAGTTGACCTCAATCACCCGTTGGCCGGTGCCGACCTGATTTTTGAAGGTGAAATCATCGAAAGCCGTCCTGCTACTAACGAAGAAATTCAGGAACTGATTAAATTGATGAGTGGCGAAGGGCTGCGGTTGCGTGTGCGACAGTTGCGGTGGCGGCTGTGGTGACAATGAATGTGGCGACGACTGTGGCTGCGAAGGCGGCCACTGCCATAAGTAAGAATTCACCGCCATTACCCAATGGTAAATAAATAAGAAATGGAGAATGAACTCATACAGTTTCATTCTCCATTTTTCTTTTCTAATGATCTAATTTTCCATTCAACATCCCTTATGCGTCATGATATCCAACACCATTTTATCCGTCTCATTCATGGCTTGCGAACCGATTCTTGTTAGATTACGAATGCTCTGATCTACATCTTCGTCGATAATTCCTTCAACGGAAGTCACGCAACGGTCTTCCATTGCCATAATTGCTGATAATACGGCTGTTGAAACTCCTGTGGTTACTTTCAGAGCGCAGCTTGGCTTCGCCCCGTCACAAATCATTCCCGTCAGATTGGCAATCATATTTTGGACAGCGAAAGCTACTTGGTTGTAGTTTCCTCCCATCAGCCACGTAATCCCGCAACTGGAGCCGGTGGCAGCTACCACACAACCGCACAGGGCAGAAAGACGTCCCAAACTTTGTTTGATATAAATTACGGTGAGGTGACTTAACATTAAAGCACGAATAAGTTCTTCTTCTGTCTTACCATTCTCCTCGGCAAAGACAACAACGGGAAGTGTGGCGGATATTCCCTGATTGCCACTGCCTGAGTTACTCATTACAGGGATCATAGCACCTGCCATACGTGCATCACAAGCAGCCGAAGTATAAGAAAGAATATGGGAGAAAACACTGTCACCCATGACTTTATGTTCATAAGTTCCACGCAGCATCTTTCCGAGGGAGTGTCCGTAGTTGCCTTTAAAAGCTTGTTCGGCTGCCGCTTTATTGAGGCGGGCTGTATCGAGGATAAAGCGTATTTCATCCAGAGGAGCTGTCAGGGCAAAATCATAAACTTTGCGAAGATTCAGTCCGGGAGAGGTTTCTTCTTCCTCCTCGGCGGTAGCCTGCTGCTTGTCGAGCAGTACATTTTCGTTCATCGCTATATATATAAAGGTAGTATGTCCGCCGGAAATCACGGCTTTCGCAGTTTTGTCACCGGACTTACAAATTACTTCGATATACAGTTTTTCCGTAATATCTTCCTTTAAAGAAATACGAATTCTTTTTTCTGCAATAAATTGTTTACCCTGTTCCACCGCTTCCGGAGTACAGTCTCTCAACACCTCCAGTTGATAAGCTGACCGACCGATCAACGCACCCAAAGCAACGGCAATAGGAAGTCCCACCATGCCTGTGCCGGGAATACCTACTCCCATTGCATTTTTTAAGATATTGGCACTCAATAACACTTCAATTTTTTCGGGCTTCACGCCCAATGTCTCTGCTGCTTTGGCTACACAAAGTGCCACAGCAATAGGTTCCGTACACCCAATAGCCGGAATTACTTCTTTTTTTATCAGCTCTATAATTTGCTGTCTTTCAGATTCAATCATGCACTTCTTTAGTTTTGTTCCTACAAAAATAGGAAATTCTTTTTTATCATACATTCAATAATGAACAAATAAATTTCCATATTGTTATTACTCCTCGTGAGAACCAAACTTTAACTGAAAGAATAAGTAGAAAAATGAAAGCAAAACACGTGATTATCTATTTACTGCTGGTTATTGTTACATCTTCTTGCATTCGCGACGAAGCTCCCAATGCAGAGGCAGATATTCTAAGTTGCCGGCTACCGGGAATAACAATGACGACTAGTCCTATCATCAATAATAATTCCGTAACCCTCTTTGTCACTCCGGGAACGAATATCTCCGCCCTTGCACCGGAATTTACACTTACTTCGGGAGCTACGATCACACCCGCCAGTGGTACAGAACGCAATTTCAATTCGCCGCAAGAATATCAAGTGACAGCCGCTGACGGAATTTGGAAAAAGACTTATGCCATATCAGTCATTGATACGGAACTTGCTACAATTTACAATTTCGAAGATACCATCAGCGGAAAGAAATACTACATATTTGTGGAAAGGGAAAATGATAAAGTCATCATGGAATGGGCCAGCGGCAACGCCGGTTACGCCATGACCGGAGTAGCTAAAACAGCCGACGACTACCCTACTTTCCAAATAGCAAACGGGAAAAATGGAAAATGCCTTTCGCTCGTGACACGCAGTACCGGATTTTTTGGCGGATTGGTCGGAATGCCTATTGCCGCCGGCAACTTGTTTATCGGTTCATTCGACGTGAACAATGCCATGAGCAATCCCCTGCAAGCAACGAAGTTCGGCCTTCCTTTCCGGCACGTGCCGACTTATCTGGCAGGTTACTATAAATACAAGGCGGGAGACCAGTTCACCGAAGGCGGCAAACCTGTCGAAGGGAAACGTGATATATGTGATATATATGCTATCATGTACGAAACGAGCGTATCCGTCCCCACTCTCGATGGGACGAATGCATTCACCAGTCCTAACCTGGTTTCTATGGCACGTATCAAAGACGCCAAGGAAACAGACGAATGGACTTACTTTAAACTCCCGTTCACAACCCTTCCGGGAAAATTCATCGACAAGGAAAAATTGACAATGGGAAAATATAATATATCTATCGTATTTACATCCAGTCTGGAAGGAGACCACTTCAACGGAGCTATCGGAAGCACCTTATTAATTGATGAAGCTGAATTGATTTACCGCTCGGACTTGGACCATTAAACCATAACGACTTTATACCGACAATGAAGATGAAAATTTATCCATACCTATTTAGTTTGCTTGCCTGTATCGGAATAGCGCTACCCGGCTATTCACAGGTCGATAGAAACAAGACCCTTATCCGTTCCGCCCTTCACGGACTGGAATACGAAATAAAAGCGGGATTCAGTATTGGCGGCACAGCTCCGTTCCCTCTTCCGGTGGAGATTCGCTCTATCGATGGTTACAATCCGACACTTGCTATCAGTATCGGAGGAGAAGTAACAAAATGGTTTGCCGTTCAGAACAAGTTAGGTGTTATTGTAGGACTACGGCTCGAAAATAAGGCAATGACTACCAACGCCACCGTAAAGAACTACGGTATGGAAATTCTGGGACAGGGAGGCGAAAGAATCAGCGGCGTATGGACAGGAGGCGTAAAAACAAAAGTACACACTGCCGGACTCACCATTCCTCTAATGGCTACTTATAAACTGAACAATCGCTGGAACATAAAAGCCGGTCCTTATTTCTCATACATCCTTTCAAGAGAATTTTCGGGACATGTATACGACGGTTATTTACGTGAAGACAACCCGACGGGACCTAAAGTAGAGTTTACCGACAACAAGGTTGCCACTTACGACTTTTCGAACGATTTGAGACATTTCCAATGGGGATTACAGGCAGGTGCCGGATGGAGAGCCTTCAAACACCTTAATATATATGCTGATCTCACCTGGGGACTGAATAATATCTTTAAAAATGATTTTCATACCATCACTTTTGCAATGTATCCGATTTACCTCAATATCGGATTCGGATATGCGTTTTAATAAACAAGTAACAGTTATTGCTGAATTACATTCCCAAAAGAATATATCGGAAGAAGAATGCCTGAAGTTACTACTGGATTTCCGACGAAAGCACCTATGCATCAACCGGACTAACTATTGCAGTATCACCGGAGTAAACAAAACACATGCCATACTCCAATTGAACTCTTTCATCGAAAAAGGAATGATCCATAGATATGGAAGCGGAAAAGCAGTAGTATATATTCAGAGATAAAATTAGTTGTTACCGGATTCTTCCACCTGCTTCACTCCGGAATAAGTAACCTTTACGGTCTGTTGCAATGTAGCTACTTTTACATTGATATTCATAGTGAGAGCTCCACTTTCCACTGTTCCTTCTACTGTGGTGGCACAAGTGCCGAGAGCGGCAGCATCTCCCGAAAAAGTCAAATTCTGTTGACCTGTGAAAGTCGAGGCGTCAGTCTCTTTTTTCACCGTACATTTGTCTATTACAATATCGCCGAACTTCATGATCGTTCCGTTGAGAAACAATTCAAATTCTTTCAGTTCCATTTTTACTTCCGTATCGCTGACCTGGGAAATGGTGATAAACTTGGCTATCCCATTGCCAATCACTGTTTCCTGATCGGAATTATCCGGTTTCATTGATATATCCAGATTACCCCAATAAGTGCCCACTACATCAGGAGCTGTAACGACTACTTCTTCTTCAGGAGGATTATTACCACTTATATCATTATCATCATCACTGCTACAAGCTGTAAAGAGAGCGACTGAACAGATTAATGCCCATAAATACAATAGATTCTTTTTCATACATTGTTGGTTTAGTTATTAAATAATCGTCAATTATAAACTAAAAAGGAGAAAAAAGGTTCAATTTGGTTCGTTTTTTGAAGATATTTTGAGATCGCAACATTCTTACCGAAAACTTTGTTATATTTGCATAGAGTAATTTTAAAAAAGCCACAACTATGTTTAATTCATTTGGCAATATCTTTCGACTCACAAGTTTCGGTGAGTCTCATGGCAAAGGAGTTGGTGGAGTAATTGACGGATTTCCCTCCGGAATTACTATCGACGAAGAATTTGTACAACAAGAGTTGAATCGCCGCCGTCCGGGACAATCTATCCTGACCACCCCACGTAAGGAGGCTGATAAAGTCGAGTTCCTTTCCGGCATTTTTGAAGGAAAATCAACCGGATGTCCCATCGGTTTCATCGTATGGAATGAAAATCAACATTCCAACGACTATAATAATCTGAAAAACGTATACCGCCCTTCACACGCCGATTACACTTACACCGTAAAATACGGAATACGCGATCATCGCGGCGGCGGGCGATCATCGGCACGCGAAACGATTTCGCGTGTGGTGGCCGGTGCGCTGGCTAAACTGGCACTTCGTCAATTAGGAGTCAGCATTACCGCTTATACCTCACAAGTAGGCGCTATCAAGTTGGAAGGCAGTTATTCAGATTACAACCTCGACCTGATAGAAACTAACGACGTGCGTTGCCCTGACCCTGACAAAGCAAAGGAAATGGCAGACCTTATATACAAAGTAAAAGGCGAAGGTAATACAATCGGCGGTACGCTGACCTGCGTTATCAAAGGATGTCCTATCGGACTGGGGCAACCCGTTTTCGGTAAGTTGCACGCTGCACTGGGCAATGCTATGTTAAGTATCAATGCCGCCAAAGCATTCGAATATGGCGAAGGATTCAAAGGACTGAAAATGAAAGGTTCCGAACAGAACGATGTTTTCTACAATAACAACGGACGGATTGAAACACATACCAACCACTCCGGAGGTATTCAAGGAGGACTCAGCAACGGACAGGATATCTACTTCCGTGTTGTATTCAAACCGATAGCCACTCTGCTAATGGAACAGGAAACGGTCAATATCGATGGAATCGACACAACACTGAAAGCCCGTGGACGCCATGACGCCTGCGTACTGCCCCGTGCCGTGCCTATCGTCGAAGCAATGGCCGCTATGACTATACTTGATTATTATTTGCTGGACAAAGCCACCCAGCTTTAATTATTATCTTTATATGAACGAAATTCAGAAATACATCGCAGCAAACGAACCTCAAATAATGGAGGACTTGTTCAGCCTCATCCGTATTCCCAGTATCAGCGCCCTGCCGGAACATCACGACGATATGCTGGCTTGCGCCCAACGCTGGGCACAACTACTGCTCGAAGCCGGAGTGGATGAAGCATTGGTGATGCCTTCCAAGGGTAACCCGATTGTTTTCGCACAAAAGATCGTTGACCCGAATGCCAAAACGGTATTGGTCTACGCCCACTACGACGTAATGCCCGCCGAACCGCTGGAACTCTGGAAAAGCAATCCTTTCGAGCCCGAAGTACGCGACGGCCACATCTGGGCGCGCGGTGCGGACGATGACAAAGGACAGTCCTTCATTCAGGTAAAGGCTTTTGAATATCTGGTAAAGAACAACCTGCTGACACACAACGTAAAGTTTATCTTTGAAGGAGAGGAAGAGATTGGCTCGCCCAGCCTCGAAGGCTTCTGCCGGGAACACAAAGAGCTGCTGAAAGCCGATGTAATCCTTGTATCCGACACCAGCATGCTGGGTGCAGACCTTCCCTCGCTGACTACCGGCCTGCGCGGACTTGCCTATTGGGAGATAGAAGTGACCGGTCCGAACCGCGACCTGCACTCCGGACATTTCGGCGGTGCGGTGGCCAACCCCATCAATGTGCTTTGCGGAATGATAAGCAAGGTGACGGATGCCGACGGACGTATCACCGTTCCCGGCTTCTACGACGATGTGGAAGAAGTGCCGCAGGCGGAACGTGAAATGATAGCGCACATCCCGTTCGACGAGGAGAAATACAAAAAGGCTATCGGCGTAAACGCCCTTTTCGGCGAAAAAGGATACAGCACGCTGGAGCGCAACAGTTGCCGTCCGTCTTTCGATGTATGTGGCATCTGGG
>ERZ791625.1376-NODE-1376-length-12620-cov-6.986630_pt1 | contig 12620 bp, 7 predicted proteins | sample MGYA00510267_ERZ791625 | MGnify/ENA primary metagenome ERZ791625 (study PRJEB30046, sample SAMN00715229) | human gut metagenome | study: EMG produced TPA metagenomics assembly of the A metagenome-wide association study of gut microbiota in type 2...
GAAGAGCACTCTACCCTTGTAAAAACCCCTCAAAAAGGGTATCATAAAGAAAAAAGCAAAGGAGCCTTACTTATGCGTGCTTACGAGCGACTGCTGAAATACGCCAAAGTATACACCACCTCGGACCCCGAGTCCGGCACCCATCCTTCTGCCGCGCGGGAATTCGACCTCGCCCACCTGCTGGTGGAAGAGATGAAATCCATCGGCATTGAGGACGCCTTTGTGGACGAGCACTGCTACGTCTACGGCAGCATTCCCGCCACCAAGGGCTGCGAGAAGAAGCCCGCGCTGGGCCTCATCGCCCACATGGACACCGCCCCCGACGCTTCCGGCGAGAACGTCAAGCCCATCCTCCACGAGAACTACGACGGCGGCGATGTCACCCTGCCCGGCACCGGCATGGTCATGAAGACCTCCACCTTCCCCTTCCTGAAGGAGCTGAAGGGCGAGACCCTCATCACCACCGACGGCACCACCCTGCTGGGCGCTGACGACAAATCCGGCGTTGCTGAGATCCTGACCGCCGCCGAGACCCTTATCAAAAAGAAGCTGCCCCACGGCAAGCTCTGCATCGCCTTTACCCCCGATGAGGAGATCGGCGAGGGCGCTTCTCTCTTCGACATCCCGGGCTTCGGCGCAGACTTCGCCTACACCGTCGATGGCGGCGAAGTGGGCGGCATCGAGTACGAGAACTTCAACGCCGCATCTGCCACTGTCACCATCCACGGCTTCTCCGTCCACCCCGGCAGCGCCAAGGATGCCATGATCAACGCCTCCAACGTGGCAATGGAATTCCACATGGCTCTGCCCGTCATGGCCCGCCCCGAGACTACCGAGGGCTATCAGGGCTTCTACCATCTGTGCCAGATGTATGGCGACGTCACCGAGGCAAAGCTGGGCTACATCCTCCGCGACCACGACGCCAGCAAGCTGCAGTTCAAGAAGGACAACCTTCTCCACATCGCCTGCTACCTCAACGGCAAGTACGGCCCCGGCACGGTGGAAGTCGAGATCAAGGACAGCTACCGCAATATGCTGGAGAAGATCAAGCCCCACTTCCACCTTGTGGAGACGGCCCGCAAGGCCATCGAGAAGGCCGGTCTGACCCCGGAAGAGATCCCCGTCCGCGGCGGCACTGACGGCGCTGTTCTGAGCTGGAAGGGTCTGCCCTGCCCCAACCTCGGCACCGGCGGTTTCAACTTCCACGGCGTCTGCGAATGCACCACCGTCGAGCGGATGGACAAGGCCACCGAGATCCTGCTGAATATCATTGAGCTTTACTCTAAATAACTTTGCATCGCAAAAAATGGCTCCGGCGTCTGCCGGAGCCATTTTTTGCTTCTTAAAACTCGATGCTCTGCGCCGCCTTGGCGATGGCTCCCAGCAGCTCCACCAGCTTGCCCTCGTCCATCCGGCTGCTGTTGTTGGCAAAGGCGTAGAAGCAGCCCTGCACGCAGAACGAGAGCAGGATGCCCCGGTTCAAATCAGCCGCGAAGGTCGGGTCGGCTTCCTCAAAGCGCTGGCGCAGGCCCTTCTCGATGCTGTTGACGAAGATACCCTGCCGACTGCCCGAAAAGAGGATGTTCACGGCCCGCTGGTTCTGCATGAAGGCATGGAACAGCTCCCGCGTCAGCGTCTCTGCCTGATGCAGTGCCACGCTGTCGTTGGTGCGGGGTACGCTGGCCAGGATAGACTCGATGAGCTTGTTTTCCAGCGCGTTGGCCAGCGCGTAGATGTCCTCATAGTGGGCATAGAACGTCGATTTGTTGATGCAGGCCATCGCACACAAGTCTTTTATCTTGATTTTTTCCAGAGGGTTCTTCTCCCGCAGTTCCATGAAAGCCTGTTCGATGGCGCGGTCGGTACGGGCGATACGGATGTCCACAAAATCCACCTCTTCCGTGTTTTAGTTGATTATCCAACGGTTTTCGTCTTTCGTCGATGGACAAGACCCCGTGGATTTTTTACAATGAAAGCAGTACCCTTATTCTTCTTTTTTATAGAGCAGGCCCTTGGCGTCCAGTGCCGCTTCGATGCGGCGGAACGCCTCCGGCGTGGGGCAGCTTAAGGTGTGCAGATGCACACCGCCGGTCATCCGGCTCAGCAGGCACTCAGGTGTGTCCGCCGCCTGCTGGATAAAATGGTCCACGTCGTACCGGCTGGCGAGATTGAGGTTGCCGCGCAGCTCACCGTAAAGCGGGTTTTCCACGGCCACATCCACCACGATGCCGCCCTGGTCCACCACGGTATACAACTCCTCCCGCATCTGGTCTGCGGTGCTGTGGACACAGGCGAGGATGCCCGTATAGCCCCGCGCCGCCGGGTGGAGCTGATAGCCCCGGGGCGTTGCATCGATCTGCGTCCCCGACGCCCGCAGCAGGGCCACGTCACCCACCACGATCTGCCGCGAGACCCCCAGTTCCCCGGCCAGTACACTGGCACTCAGCGGTGCATTGGCCTCCGTCAGCCGCTCTAAGATCACTTTTCTGCGCTGCGCAGCATTCATCTTCCGCACTCTCCCTTTTTATCATACCAGCCGCAGCAGGGTGGCGTAGTTGGAGGGCAGCTGGACTTTCAGCTTACCCCACTCCACCTGCGTCAGGATGGGCTGACTGCCCACACAGTCGGCCAGCAGATCTTCGACACCCGAAGCCTCCACTGGCAGCTGGAATTCCATCGAAACCGGGCTGTCACCGTTATTATACACCGCCACGATAGCCTTGCCGTCCAGCACCCGGGCGTAGGCGTAGCTCTGGGTGGTCAGCGTCAGCTCCTTGAACTCGCCCCAGCTCAGCTCGGGACACTCCGCTTTCAGCCTGCCCAGTGCAGCATAGATGCTGGTGACAGGGTTCGTCTTCTCGGCGTCGGTGTAGTCGGTCAGCTCGAGGCAGGGGCGGAGCGGCCAGTCGCTGCCCCACTCTTTTTTGCCCTCGATGCCAAATTCCGAGCCATAATAGATGGACGGAATGCCCCAAAGCGTATATACTAGAAGAGCAATATGCCGGATGTGCTCGCGGTTGCGCAGTTTGTTGGGCAGGCGCTCCACATCGTGGTTATCCGAGAAGTTATAGAGCCGGGTATCGTGGCACAGACCCTGCAGACGCCGCATGGTATGGGCGATCTCGAAATAGTTGTGGTCGTTGTGGCCGCTCCACAGACCCTTATGCAGTTCGTAGTTGGTGACGGAGTGGAGCATCTCGGGGTTTGCCCAGCGGCTGTAGTCGCCGTGGATGACCTCGCCCATCAGCCAGAACTCAGGCTTCACCTCGTTGGCAACGCGGCGCAGGCCCCTCATGAAGTCGAAGTCCAGCACGTCGGCAGCGTCCAGACGGATGCCGTCAATATCAAATTCATCCACCCAGAAGCGGATGGTGTCGAAGTGGTAGTTCTGCACCTCGGGGTTGCGCTGGTTCAGCTTGACCAGCAGGTTGAAGCCGCCCCAGTTGCCGTAAGAGAAGCCGTCGTTGTACTCGTTGTTGCCCCAGAAATTCACGTCGCAGAACCAGTCGCGGTAGCGGGCGTTCTCGCGGTGCTCCTTCAGCTCCTGGAACGCGAAGAAATCGCGGCCCACATGGTTGAACACGCCGTCCACGATGACCTTCTGGCCCCGCTCATGGCAGGCGGCGACAAACTGCTTGAATTCCTCATTGGTGCCGAGACGCCGGTCTACCAGACGGTAGTCGATGGTGTCATAGCCGTGGGAACCGCTCTCGAACAGCGGGCCGATATAGATCGCCGTACAGCCAAGCTTTGCCGCGTGTTCTGCCCACGCATCCAGCTTTTTGAAAGCCCCGGGGACAGGCTGTCCGTCGTTTTCATGCGCGCAGCCGCACAATCCCAGAGGATAGATGTGATAGAATACCGCATTGTCATACCAAGCCATTGTCTGTACCGCTCCTGTTTTCAAAAAGTTACAGCAGAGCACTTTTCCGACAAAAGTGCATCTGTGTCATATTCAGTATAGCACATTTTCCGACAAAAGTGTGGTAAAAGTGTTGTATATTTCTCATTTTACATATTCCATAGTATGCGTTCTCTGTAAAAATTGCGATAAAAGGAGTCTTTCGTATGAATCTTCCCTCCATTCCCAAATCCTTCTTCAACGGCGACTGCTTCGACGCCTACCGCATCCTCGGCGCACACCCCTGGCAGGGTGACCACGGCGAAGAGGGCTGGCGCTTCGCGGTCTGGGCTCCCGGTGCCACGGCTGTGGAGGTCTGCGGCGGCTTTGACGGCTGGGGCGCAGGCATCCCGCTCCAGAAAGCCGACACCGGCGTGTGGAGCGGCTTTGTATCCGGGCTGTGCGAGGGAGAGCTCTACAAATACCGCATCCACGGGGCCGACGGCAGCGTGGTCATGCGGGCCGACCCCTACGCTTTCGCGTCCGAAGTCCGCCCCGCCAACGCCAGCCGCCTGACCAAACTGGACTTTTCCTTCGACGACAGCGCATGGATGGAGCGGCGGGATAAATGCCGTAATCTGCCCATGAACATCTACGAACTCCATGCCGGCAGCTGGAAGCATAAGCCCGACTCCACCCAGCCCGACGGCTCGGACGGCTGGTACGATTACGAAGAGCTGGCCCGGGAGCTCATCCCCTGGCTGCTGGAACACCACTTCACCCATGTAGAGCTTCTGCCGCTGGCAGAACACCCCTTCGACGGCAGCTGGGGCTACCAGACCACCGGCTACTTCGCCGTCACCAGCCGGTACGGCACCCCGGCCCAGTTTGCCTCCTTTGTCAACGCCTGCCACCGGATGGGCATCGGCGTCATCATGGACTTTGTCCCCGTCCACTTTGCGGCCAACGCCGACGCACTGGCCAACTTTGACGGCACCCACCTCTACGAATACGACAGCGACGTGGGCCACAGCGAGTGGGGTACCTGCAACTTCAACTACTACCGCCGGGAGGTATGCAGCTTCCTGAACAGCGCCGCCGCCCTCTGGATGGAGGTCTACCACTGCGACGGCATCCGGATGGACGCTATCTCCCGCGCCCTCTACTGGCAGGGCGACCCTGCCCGGGGCGTCAACGAGGGCGCCGTCACCTTCCTGCGGAACCTCAACCACGGCCTGAACGATCGTTGGCCCACCGGCGTTTACATGGCCGAAGATTCCACCAACTTCCTCAAAGTCACGGCCCCCACCCGCTACGATGGCATCGGCTTCGACTACAAATGGGACATGGGCTGGATGCACGATACGCTGGACTACTTCGCCACCCCCTTCGGCCAGCGGCCCGACGCATACGGGAAGATCATTTTCAGTATGCACTATTTCTACAACGAGCTTTACCTGCTGGCGCTGAGCCACGACGAGGTCGTCCACGGCAAAAAGACCATCATCGACAAGCTCTGGGGTACCTACGAAGAAAAATGCGCCCAGCTGCGCACCCTTTATTTTTATATGTATGCGCACCCGGGCAAAAAGCTGAACTTTATGGGCAACGAGCTGGGGCATTTCCGGGAGTGGGACGAAAAGCGGGAGCTGGACTGGGATCTGCTCAAGTACCCCTTCCACGATGCATTCCAGAAATATTTCGGTGCTCTGAGCCGCCTTTACGCCACCCAGCCCGCCCTCTATGCGGGCGAGTATGACCCCCGCTGCTTCGAGTGGGTGGCCAGCGAGAGCCGGGACGAGGGCGTGTACGCCTGGCTGCGCAAGGGCGCAGGCCAGACCATCCTCTGCGTCATGAACACCCAGAACACCGCCCACAAAAAATTCCCGCTCTATCTGCGCTTCCCCGCCGGGGCCGAAGAACTTCTGAACACTGAGGCCCCCTGCTGGGGCGGCGCGGACAAATCGAAGCCCAAACCCCTCCACACCTCGGACGGCGGCGTCTATGGCCGGGACTACACCCTCACCGTGGACCTGCCCGCCATGGGCAGCCGGATGTTCCGGCTCACCCCCGAAGCGCCCCGCCCCGAGGCTGCACAGGCCAGCGCCCGCCGGGCCGCTGCCGCACGCCGCAAGGCAGCCCGCACCCAGAACGCCAGGGCGGATGCCGCCGCATACAACTCCAAAAAGTAATATTTGTTTCGGAATATCCCGTTTGCTGAAAATGCAGCGGGATATTCTGCTGTTTGCCCCGGTGTTCTGCTGGACAACCCCTACGGAAGCCGCTATACTGTTAGATGGAAAGTTGTGTTTTGCATTTTCCGGAAGTTAAATGAAAGGGATCATCCTTCTATGCTATCTGCTGCTGTTCGCCGACTCTCGCCTCTGCAATGGGCGGGGGTCGGTCTGGGCAGCTGTGCGGTGCTGCTGGCTCTTCTGGGGCTGCTTGCACCGGCCAGCGCCTTCTTTTTCCCGCTGCTCAGTCTCTGGGCCAGCGTGGGGCTCTTTGTTCTGGCCCTCTGCGTTCTCCGTGTGGCAGGCGCAGAGCTGGGCTTCTTCCACAAAGCCGTCGTCTTCGGCATCTGGGCTGTGGCTGTCGTCTATTTTTACTGGACATTGTCGAGTCGGAGCTTTGTATACGTCTGGGATTACGCCAACTACCTGCTCAAGCAGTACGACGCAGAAGCCGCCTTTGCCCAGAGTGCAGGCGCGGGCCTTGCGTACATCTTCGGCTCCATGGCCGACGACTACACCAATTTCATCACCCTCTTCACCGAGTTTCCCTTCTGCCTCACGAGCCACACCGGCGATGACTACTCCTTCAGTCAGGTGTTCTGCATCCTGCCGACCCTGCTGGTGCTGTTGGCGGGCCTTGTCGTCAAGGTCGGGCAGATCCTGAATGTGAAGAACCGGAGGTACTATTTTCTCTTCGGGATGACGCTCACGGCGGCTTATCCCTTCTTACGGATGAGCGCGGTATTGGCCCAGCCGGACTGGTTCGGCCTCATCTTCGCGTTTGCGATCCTTCTGCTGACGCTGGATCTCCGGTTCGACAAGCTGGAGCCGGTGCGGTTCGGCCTCATCTTTCTGGCCACTGCCGCCATCATCCTCGCCCGCCGGTGGTTCCTTTACTTTGTGGTGGGCTACTACTTCGCCTACGCGCTGCTGCTCATCGCGGGCTGTGTGCGGTTGGCGAAGGGCGGCGAAAAGGCCGCTGCCCTTGTTCGAATCAAGAACCTCGTCCTCTTCGGCCTTGCGTCCGTCGTGGCGATGGTCATCCTGCTCTGGCCGATGGTGTCCCACATCCTCGCCTACAACTACGCAGGCCGCTACTCCTATTATAACGGCGGCGGTCTGGTCCTCGAGGCGTTCTATCACATCGGCCGGATGGGCCTGTTCAACATCCTCCTCATGGTGCTGGGTCTCGCCTTTGCGGCGAAGCACAGAGCGCCCTCCCTGCCCTGTCTCGCCGGGTGTGAGCTGGTGGTGAGCATCCTGCTCTTCACCCGGGTGCAGAACACCGGCTCCCATCAGTTCCTGCTCTTCCTGCCGGGATACTTCATTTTCTTTCTGCTGGGTGCCGCCGCGCTGGCCGAGGGCATCACGCGCCGCCGCACCCTCAAACTGGGCTGCTGGGCCTTCGTGCTGGTGCTGTCCATGTCGGTGCGGTGTTCGCCGCTGACTACGCTGGCCATGCCGAGTTTCGTCATCGAGCATTTCCCGATCCAGATCCCGGCCACCGAGTATTTCATCTCGCTGGACAAGCTCATCTACGACAGGAAGGACATTGGCCAGATCCGGGCCATTGCCGACTGGATCGACACCCACTGCGATGAGGGGGAGCTGTGCTACATGATTCCCCACGATATGCTCTACAACCCCGACCACTTCAAGAACTGCCGCCTGCCGGACGCCCCCATCAACGACAAGCTGGCCTTCGGCTTCTCGGTCCCCGGCACCCACAACTTCCCCACCCAGTTCTTCGAGGCAAAATATGTCATCACCTGCGAGCCCTTCCCCCAGACTTACGTGGGCAGCGGCGAGATGTCCATCAAGCTGAACGACCGGTTCCTCGCCGTAAAAGACCAGTATTTCGCCTTTGAGCAGAGTTTCGATATGGGCAATGGCACCACCTTTACCATCTGGAAACGCACCGCCGCCCCCACCCGGGAGGAAGTGGAGTATTATCTGAGCGCCTTTCCTGAGGAAGACGCCCAGTACCCTGAAATGTTCTCCCAGGTGGCCGAAGCCTGGCTCACCGCTCACGGGCTGTGAGCTTGCCCTTTCTGCCGAAAACGTGTATAATTCGATTTGTTGCTATAAAACCCGCAGCGCCGCCCGCCGGCCTGCTTACGTCATAAGGAGTACGCCACTATGGATAAGAAGAACACGCCTGAAGTGAAGCTGGGCCAGTACAAGGGCCTGGCTGTCACCCGTCACGTCCGCCCTGTCACCGACAAGACTGTGGACATCGAGCTTGTCCACCAGACCCGGATGCACGCGGTCTACCACCCCACCACCGAACCTGCCAGGCGCGGCTTCCGCGCTCTGCTGGACTTTGCCGGCTACATGGACGGCAAGGAGATCCCCGACAGCCGGATGGAGAAGGTCATGGTCGTGCTGGGCGACGGTAAGCTGATGCCCGCCGCCGAGCAGGCCATCTACGGCCACCGTGCCGGCGAGGTGTTCCGCTTCGACTTTACTTACCCGCAGGACTTCCGCCTGCCGGAGCTGTCCGGCAAGACCGCACAGTTCGAGATCGAGCTCCGCTCTCTGGCCGAGAAAGTCACGCCCGCACCGGATGAGGCTTTCGCCAAGAGTCTGGGCTTCGACTCCCTCGATGCGCTGAAGGCTGACCTTCGCGCCAAAAAGCAGAAGATCCACGAAGAAGGGGCTGACCGCGCCGCCGGCAAGCAGCTGCTGGACATGGCCGGTGCCAATATGACCGTAGACCTGCCCGCCGAAATTCTCGACCGCACCGCCCAGAATGAGATGAAGCTGCTGAAAGAGCGCCTCTCCCGCAGCGGCATCACCCTCGAGCAGCACTGCAAGAACAGCCGCACCACCCCGGAAGCCCTCGAGAAAGACTACCGCGCCCAGGCCGAGAGCCGCATCCGCTTCGTGCTGGCAGCCCGTGCCATCGCCGAGGCAGAGAACATCGTCGTCCACCCCGAGGAAGTCAACGCCGAGTACCGCCGCCTGTCCCAGCTGCAGGACACCCCCGAGGCTGAGATCCGGAAAGCCCTGCCCGAGGATACCATCGCCGCCGCGCTGGCCGCAAAGAAGGTGCAGCGCTTCCTGCTGGACAACGCACAGGTCACTACCGTGACCGATGCCCCCGAAAAGGAGTGATACCGCTATGGGTCTGTTTACCCGTTATGCAATGGACGTCCTGATGAAGACCTCCCACCCCGAGGTCATCCGCCGTCAGTGCTGGAATCTCCACCCCCACCGCACCCCCTGCACGGCCTGCAAGGACATCTGCCCCTACGGCGATGCCATCTTCACCCGCCCCAACCTCGTTAAAGACTGGGACCCCTGCACCGACTGCGGCCTCTGCGTGTCCGCCTGCCGCTCGGGCTGCATCGTCCCTTCGCCCGAGCAGGTACAGCGGGACACCTCGCTGGCTGATACCGATAACGACACCCTCTGGCTGGGCTGCGAGAAAAGCACCCGCAAGAACACTGCCGTCCGCGCCTGCGTCGCCTCCTTCTCGTGGGAAACGCTGGCCTATCTTGCTCTGAACAAGAAGCTGGTCCTTGACCTGACCCCCTGCGGTGAGTGCGAGAATGATGTCTGCGCCGCCCAGCTCCGCAAAGAGTTGACCCGTCTGGTGGAGTTCCTCGGCCCCCAGCTCTTCGAGAGCCGGGTCACGCTGGCCTATGAGCAGGACGAAGCGCCCTACCATGTACAGGAGCTGAGCCGCCGGGAGATGTTCTCCCACATGACCGAGGGCTCCCGCGCCGGCACCAAGAAGCTGCTGCAGATGCTGCCCGGCCTGCGCAGCGAGGAGGACAGCGCCGCCGACTTCCGCCTCATGCTCCACCAGCGGACAAAGCAGCTCAAGGCTGCTTCCGAGACGCCGCTGCGCTACGGCTGGTATCTGCCGAACTTCACCCAGAAGTGCTTCGGCTGCGGCAAGTGCGAAAAAGCCTGCCGCTCCGGCGCACTCAAGCTCGAGGATATGCCCGACGGCCAGACCCGCGTGGTCATCACACCCTGGAAGTGCAGTGAGTGCGGCGTCTGCGTCGCGGCCTGCTCCAACAGCGGCATCGACGGCATGAAGCTGCGCCAGCTCACCACCCTCGGCCCGGTGAGCGTCTACAAATGCAGCAAGACCCTCTGCGCCGACTGCGGCAAGCCCATCGCACCGAACAGCTCCGAGGGCATCTGCTCGGTCTGCCGCATCAAGCGCCGCACCAAGCAGCGTCAGGAGGAGGCCGCAGCCCGCGCCAAGGAGCGGATCGCCGAGCGCGAGGCCCGCAAGGCAGCGGAGGAGGCCGCAAAGGCCGCTGCCGCAGAGCTGGCCGCTGAAAATGCAGCCAATGCTGCCGGTGCCGCCGCAGCCGAAACGGCAGCAGCTCCCGTCTCTGCCGCACCTGCCGCCGCGGCGGCAACAGCTGTTTCTGTTGCAGAAACAGCATCTGCTCCCGAAAAGGATTGACGCGGCCGCAAATCAATGCTATACTCAGTCATGACCACACTGTTTGGTGGCCGGGACTGTTACAAAGGAGTAACGGATGGATTTCCGTTGCTCTTTTTTCATAAAAAATGGTCCATTTGTCCGTTTCCGGGAAACAGCGGACACCGCACAACGCGATGCTGTCCTTTGTACAGCAAAAACAAGAAAAGAGGGAATTTATGATGAACACTTCCATCTCCCGCCGTCAGTTCCTGAAGGCCAGCGGCCTGGCAGCCGCCGGTGCCTGCGCAGCCGGCCTGCTGACTGGCTGCGGCGGCTCTTCCTCCGGCAGCGCTTCCGGCGCAGCCTCTTCCGGTTCCGGCTCCAGCTACACCATCCTGTACGACAGCCAGCCCGCTACTCTGAACTACCTGACCACCGGCACTGACCTTGAGATGGTCGTGGGCGCAAACTGCGTGGATACGCTGGTCGAGTACGACAACAAGGGCGTCATGCGCGAAGGCCTGGCCACCAGCTGGGACTGGGATGCCGACACCCTGACCTGGACGTTCCATCTGCGTGAGGAGAACTGGGTGGACTGCAACGGCGAGGTCGTGGCCCCCGTCACCGCACAGGACTTCGTGGACGCTCTGAAGTACGTCCTGACCCCGGACTACGCCGCCTCCAACGTGGGCCTCGTCACCGCTTACATCGCAGGCGCTGACGACTACTACAGCTACCACGTCTATCTGAACAACGCCAACACCGGCGTCGTGGACGATGACGGCACCACCTACACCGTGGACGGCAGCGGCGTCGTCACCGTGACTGCCCCCGACTCTGACCCCGCCACCTACGCACCGGTGGACTTCGACGCCGTGGGTGTCACTGCTGTGGATGACCACACCCTGACCTACACCCTGACCTACGACTTCCCGGGCTTCCTGAGCCTGCTGTGCTATCTGCCCTACGAGCCCGCTTACGGCCCGCTGCTGGAAGAGACCGGCGACCAGTTCGCTACCAGCGCAGAGACCACCTACAGCTGCGGTGCCTTCTATCTGGCCGCCTACGAGTCTCTGGAGACCTGGGTCATGAAGAAGAACCCCGAGAACTACGACGCTGACAACGTCTTCATCGACACCATCAGCCGCATCTACAACGCCGAGGCCAGCGTCAACGGCCCTGAGATGATCAAGCGCGGCGAGATCGACGAGGCCACCATCGGCTCCGACATCCTCGACAGCTGGCTGTCCGACGACACCACCAAGGACATGGTGTCCATGGACCGCCCCAACACCAACTACACCTATTTCTATATGTTCAACTTCATGCCCTTCTCCCACGAGTTCTCCAACTGGAGCGTAGAGGGCATGGATGCCGAGTATGAGCCGGAGAACTGGGCCAAGGCCATCAACAACACCAACTTCCGCAAGTCCTTCCTCTACGGCATCAACAACTCTGTCACGCTGGCCGTCAAGGCACCCGAGGGCTACGACAACTACAAGCTGAACACCATCACGCCCCCCAGCTTCTGTGCCAACGCTGACGGCGTGGACTACCTCAAATGCGGCGACCTGGCCAACATCACCGAGTTCTTCGACGAGGCGAAGGCCAAGGAGTACCGCGACGCTGCCATCCCGGAGCTGACCGCTGCTGGTGTGACCTTCCCCATCAAGGTGCAGATGCCATACAATCCCTCTTCCACCGACTGGGACAAGCAGTGCCAGGTGTTCAAGCAGCAGCTCGAGAGTGTGCTGAACGACGGTTTCGATTTCATCGACATCATCATCACTGCCGGCCCCTCCGACAGCTTCCTGTCCAGCGTCCGCCGCAACGGCAAGTTCGCTTTCCTGCAGTGCAACTGGGGCGCTGACTACTCCGATCCCCAGACCGAGACCGACCCCTTCTATCAGGCTGAGGGCGCACGCGGCAGCCGCTACGCCTTCCTGCGCACCGGCGTCGAGGACGGCTTCATCACCGGCGACACCGCGGACGCCGTCATGAACTACATGAAGGCCATCGAAGAGGCTGTCAAGATCACCGACGACATCAACGCCCGCTACGATGCCTTCGCCAACGCCGAGGCTTCCCTCATCAACAATGCCCTCGTCGTCCCCCTGGGCATGAGTATCCCGGCCTACATCGCCACCCGTCTGAA
>ERZ791625.1391-NODE-1391-length-12509-cov-2.134977_pt1 | contig 12509 bp, 10 predicted proteins | sample MGYA00510267_ERZ791625 | MGnify/ENA primary metagenome ERZ791625 (study PRJEB30046, sample SAMN00715229) | human gut metagenome | study: EMG produced TPA metagenomics assembly of the A metagenome-wide association study of gut microbiota in type 2...
CTACCTATACAGAAACGGAGATATTCCGTGGTATGGATACCCCCTATCAATTATTTGTTATCAAAAGTGGGAAAGGAAAGCAGGAGACAGAAGTTTCCATTTCTGTTGACGAGACTGTTCTTCAGAGTTATAATACGGATAATGGAACATCGATCCAATTATTACCTTCCGATTGTTATACCATTCTTCAGCCTGCTCTGCGTCTCAACGATTCCGACTATCGGAAAGCTTTTGATATTAAATGGAATGCCGACCGTCTATCCGATCTTCTTTCTACGGGAAAGGAATATGGCTTGCCCATACAAATGAGTGTGGTGCAAAATTTTATCTCTGCAGATGATGAGCGACTAAAAACCATTATTGTACCTACTATTAAGGAACCTTATTTGCAAATGGATGTTCCTGGTATGAGTCCGGTTACTGATTTTATGCCGACTTTCGGCGATTTGAATGAAAGAGAACTGTTCGTAAAGATAAGAACTAATTATTCTAATGACGAAGATATTTCATTTCAGATTGAAGTCGATCCTCAGTTAGTCATTGATTATAATACCGCTCATGGCACGGCTTATAAAATGTTGCCGGAGAGTTCCTTTACTGTAGATAATAAAGGAGTTATATTAACAGGCATGAAGGAAACATTCATTAAAATTAAATACCACAAGAAAGGGTTAATACCGGAAGAGGGTACTTATTTATTTGGTGACTATGTACTTCCACTACGCATTACTTCCGTTTCAAAATATGGTATAAGTCCTGATGCTGCGTCCAAACTGTACACAGTTAAATTCCAACCGGACCCAATAGACAAGAAAGGATGGAGTGTTATAGATTTCAACAACTGTTGTACCCAAGACGGCGGATGGTATCTGAATATGGGATGGGGAGTGGAATCATTGATAGACAATAATCCTGGCACACAATGGCTATGCCGATGGGATGTAAAAGAGCCCTTGCCCTATTACTTTGTATTTGACATGGGGAAAGAATATACATTATTCAGATTTGGATTTGCTAACCCTGTTGCACCAGCAGCACACGTTTGGGCAGGCACATCGAAAGCCGGTTATGTAGAAGCTAGTATTGATAACGAGAATTGGGTTAAATTAAAAGACTGGACTTCTCCCAAAATCGGAGAACCCAACGTTAATATGGATGTTCCTGCGACACAAGCCCGATACATTCGTTTTGTAATAACTGATACCTATCCGACTTATGACGGGCTGAGAGTTAGTCTTGGTGAAGTTTATGCTTGGGGTATGTAACTAAAAACATGAAAATTATGAACTATTTCTCACTATATCTAAAAGGATTGATATGTTTCTGTCTGTTATTTATTACTATGGATAGTCATGCGCTATCCATAGATAAAGGATATAGACAGAATAAAATAAAAGATCTGGCACTTATTTACCAGGGAGGAGTGCATCGTATTGACTGGACTTCGGATCAATTTCTCCCCTATGTGGTACATCAGTTCTAGTTGGTGCGGAAAAGGCGGATTATGCGAAAGTAGTGGTACATCAGTTTGCAGATGGACATAAAGACTGGTTATTTGACGGATTCTTGTTTTTGGAGTTCACAGATGGGAAAGGCTGTGGCTTTGCAACACGCTACTCAGATAAAAATGCAAGAAAAAAAGAATGGCTATGGTTATTAGATCGTCTTTTTGAAGATGGAAAAGCGCTGTCTGCCTTAGATCGATGTATCGGAACACAGATTAAAGAAATTGGAAAACCGGATTTTACTCATCAGATAGTACTATGTCTTCCGGAAGTTCTTCCCGGACAAAAAGATTGGGGAGAAGTGGATGGCGAGCCAATGGACTTTTCCAGACAAGAGGATCAGGTGAAGGCCACCCGTTGGTATATCGATGAGTTAATGAAGCGATTCAAACAGGCAAAATACAAACATCTGAAACTATCAGGTTTCTACTGGCTGGCAGAGGATATTGATTTCACTAAAGATCTGTCAGTTCCATTAAGTAAGTATATTCATTCAATGAACAAAACATTTTGCTGGATTCCGTATTGGCAGGCAAAAGGCTACAACCAATGGAAAGAATTAGGCTTTGATATTGCTTATCAACAACCGAACCACTTTTTTAAAGCCTCTATTCCCGATAAAAGATTGGAAGAAGCATGTCAATCTGCCGCCACTCTGAACATGGGGATGGAACTTGAATTTGACGAAAGAGCATTGTTTGATGCCAAGGACTCGTTTTATAATCGTCTGGTAGCGTATATTGATCATTTTGAAAGACAACAAGCCTTCCGTACATCTGCAATGGCCTATTATAGTGGCAATCATGCTGTTCTTGATATGTATAAATCAACGAACCCGAAAGATCATGAAGTCATGGACAGACTGGCTAATCTGATTGTATCAAGACGTGGCAAGCAAAAAAAAGAATCTCATCAGACCAAAGTTATTGCCCATCGTGGATTCTGGAATACACCCGGATCTGCACAGAACTCGCTAGCAGCTTTAGTGAAAGCTGATTCAATAGGTTGTTACGGTTCGGAATTTGATGTATGGCTGACAGCTGACGATGAGTTGATGTTGAATCATGACGGATGGCATGACGGATACTCTCTGGAGAAAACATCTTCTGACGTGCTACGCACTTTAAAGTTAAGCAATGGGGAGAATATGCCAACTTTAGAGCAGTTCCTTGATAAAGCGAAGAAACTTAAAATACATCTGATACTGGAGATGAAACCCCTCAGTACTCCGGAACGTGAAACGAAAGCCGTTGAAATGATCCTAAAGTTGGTGGAAGAGAAAAAATTGACTCACAGAGTAGAATACATCTCTTTTTCCCGTCATGTGATGTGTGAGTTTATACGTCTGGCACCTCCTAAAACTCCAATTTTGTATTTGGGACAGGATATTTCGCCCAAGGAACTGAAACAATTGGGAGCTACCGGGGCAGATTACAATTATTGGGCTTATCATAAAAATCCGGATTGGTTGAAAGATCTGAAAAATTCAGGGATGACCTCCAATGTATGGACTGTAAATATCCCTTCTGAGATGCAATGGTGTATTGACAATGGTTTTGATCTGATAACCACAGATGCACCGACAGCTTTCTTAGGCTTATAATAATCATTTGGATAATATGCTGATGGAATCTGCCATCAGCATATTATATTTATACTGTTTATACGGACAAGAATAACAAAACAATGAAATCAATTAATATCATAGCAATCATGCCTTTTCTGGCATCATCTTTCATGACGCAAGCTCCTGTTTATCAAGATGTGAATCACCCCATTGGAGACAGAGTGGTAGGCGTATGGAAAACTAACAGCAAACAAGAAAGTCATGTCAGTTGACGAAACAATAACTTTCAGTTTAGCTGTCAAGAACACAGGGAACCGTGAAGGACAGGAAATTGTTCAGCTTTATATCAGAGACATAAAGTCTTCTCTTCCCCGCTCGGTGAAAGAATTAAAGAGATTTAAGAAAGTAAAATTAATGCCGGGTGAAGAAAAAATAGTTTCTTTGTCTATTGATAAAGAGGCATTAAGCTTTTTTGATGCGGAAAAACATGAATGGATTTGTGAACCGGGCAAATTTGAAGCTATCATAGCAGCATCAGCTATGGATATCAAAGATGTTCTCAAATTTGAATTAAAATAAAGATAGAAGCCATGACGAAACGTTTAATCCTTGCATTCGTATTTTTATCCTGGCACTTAGTAGCCTGCTCGAATGGAGATTCGGGAATTTCTTCCGGACTCCCGGATAAGCCTTCTGCGGAAGAAGACTCTCCCGGGACTGAAACGATATCCGAAGAAATGAGAGTGAAAATAACCGGCGAAGATTTATATATATCAGCCAAGTTAGATGCCAAAACCGATATTCTTTATTGGTTCAAGAAGTGTATGTTCAATGAACTGTTCACATTTTATAGAGTAGGAACAATTGACAACAATATGCCTACTCCTGCTACTCTGCCAGATGCTTCTCCGACTTCTCTTCTGAATCTGGCTTACAGTGACAATATCGGTCCTTTTAATATAACCGGATACGGGTGGTGTGGAGGAAATCATCCCTATCTGGATGAAGTTACTCAAACTGCCCGCAATATCGGTTATCGTATTTATATCGACGGAAAAGAAATAAAGACAGATCTATCGACTCTGACAAAAGAGATAAAGATTGAAGTAATCAATGAAATAATGAACCCTTCCAAAGCCGATACCAGTAGTGGAAAAACACTTCTGAATGAGATCTTATGTATTGAGACTGTCAATTATTCTATTTATAGAAATAACATTCAAGTCTTGGTTACTCATGAATTTCAAAATGAGTCTCCCGTGACAGTACAAATGTATTACGGAATGCAATCTATGTTTGACAAGGAGACACATACATTAACTGCCAATGGCAAGTATGTGGACTGGACAGTACAAAAGGATGTTTCTACCTTTACAAAGAAAGAGTATCCGTCATTTCGCCGTTTCATTGAGAAAAGCGCAAATGCGTATCAATCTTCTTATCTGTTTGCCGATGGATTGGGAAATCATGAAGAAATATCAGATGATGATATTATATTCATAGGAAATTCCAGCAATAAGACGTACCACAAGATTATAGCTGATAGAGAACACAAAAAGGGGGATATTATTCATTGGAGCGGAGTGTATACTTGGTTTAAGTCTCCTGTTTCTGATGATGATGATTTGCTGTGTTATGAAGGTGTTATAGATAATAAAAAGGTCCTTTTTATAGATTGCAAGAAGAGCGTCGACAGGACAATACAGTTGCCTGTCGATTATACAAAGAAGTCTTTTACGATTATAGAGAAAAGTAAATCAATAACAATTACCGGTAATAAAGTAACAGCCAAAGGACTTAGAATTGTATCCGACGGGTCCGGAAGGTGTGTGATTACCTTTGATTAATTTAGAAAACGATATGTGGAAAAATGTGTTAGTTCTGGTTAGCCTCTGTCTGTTGTTTGAAGATGTAAATGCTCAAACTACAAAGAACAGATACTATAAAGCTAATGATGAAAACGTTTCTTACGTGGGACGTACGGAAATACAGAGTGATGGCTCCGTTTCTTTCGACTGGACCGGTACTTATCTTCGTACCCGACTTTCGGGAGGAGAATTGTCTATGAAGATTTCAGATACTGGTATTAATTATTACAATGTTTTTGTAGACAGCCTTTTACACAAAACGGTAAAAGTATCCGGTAAAGATACTTTGATTAATTTCATTTCCGGCATGGATAAAAGCATCCATCATGTGTTGATTCAAAAACGTACGGAAGGGGAATGGGGAAAGACAACCATTCATCAATTTGTGCTTCACAATAAAGGAGAACTGATGAAAGAAACGGAGTGCCCGTCCAGACATATCGAATTTATCGGTAACTCGCTGACGTGTGGCTATGGTGTAGAAGGGAAAGACCGTAGCGAACCTTATAAAGCTGAAACGGAGAATTGCAACTTATCTTATGCCACTATTATCGCCCGCTATTTCAATGCCGATTATACGCTTATTGCACATTCCGGACGTGGAGTAGTCCGCAATTATGGAGATTCCGTCCGAATATCTGCCGTGACAATGAAAGACCGTATGCTGAATACATTTGATATGAATTTGGATAAGAAATGGGACTTTAAAACATACAAGCCCGATTTGGTGGTTGTTAATTTAGGAACTAATGATTTTTCCACCAATATATATCCGTTGGAAGATGAGTTTATTCATGCTTATAAGCTACTAATAAGCCGTCTTCGTGCAAATTACGGAGATGTCCCTATATTATGCATCAGTCCGGCTATTACTCAACGGCAGATCGTTCAATACATGGAGCGTATGCGCAAAGACTTGAATGATAAGAAAGTTTATATAGCAGTTCTTCCCGAAGGCCTTTGCGATCCGACTACAGACCTAGGAGCAGTATGGCATCCAAATTACAAAGGTCAAATGAAAATGGCTATGTCATTGATTCCTTATATGTCAACTATCACAGGATGGCCATTGAAAAAGGAATCGTTTTATTAAGACTTACCATGTTATATAATTATCAAAATGGCATTTTGTCATTTTGATAATTATAAACTCTCTAACGGGCGTATTTCCATCGTTTCATAGGATAGAGAATAAAATGACAGAGATTTGCCGTTACGGGAAATCACTTTGTTGCGAATATACATCTAGATGTATTCTTTTTGTGTTATTTTTCACACTATTCTGTAATATCTTTCTCTTTTTATATTACTTTGCATCATTCTGATTAATATTTTTCATCCTAAAACAAAGTCTAATAAATAAGATACCCATCATTTTAGAGCTAAAATATGCTCCTTTTAAACGGACTTAGCGTTGCTTTAAAAGCAATGGGACGTTCCTTTAAAAGCAACCTTATGTTTATTTACAATCAACCTTATGTTTTAGCTCAATCAACCTTATGTTTATTTCAAACTATACGGCGTTTTTTATGCAAATGACCGCTCGTTTATTCATAATCATGCATATTAATTCATGATTTTATGCATATCTCTTTCTATCTTTACTCATCTATCAAAAGATAGAAATAGCAAAAACAGGAAAATAAGGAAATTATGCTTCCTGTTTTGCTATTTATCTATCATTTTGTTTTCTGTTTAATTTGTTTTTAATGCCTGTTATTATACTGTGGGTATATCTATTGAATGATGTCAAGTTCTCCAAAACCACTTGATCTTAGTAAAAAACATCGTTACCAAGACAGCTAAAGACGTAATGATTACTCCCCGAAGGAATCCGAGCCACGCATTCTGCTGGAAGTAAGACAACAGCGAGACAAGTCCCAGTATATTAGCCAACGGCATAATGAATAAATCACTAACCACGTAAGCGATCATCGGATTCTGCCCGGACATAACAAGAAAGCGGCTACTTCGCACACATCTGAAATAATCACAGACAAGACTTAAGAATAAGAGCGCAAGGAATGCTAGACCGGAAGTTACAAAGAAATAACTAAAAGTGGCAGGATCTTTCTTGATACCTTCTTGAAAAGGTTCAAAACATAGCCCCAAAAGAAGAAGATATGCTCCGGCATTAAATAGCTTTTTCCATAACAAAGCGATTCCCTCTGTCGGACGTAAGAATATAAATTTGCCAATCAATAACAGCACAAGTGTCGCTAATAAATTCACAGCCAACATACGGGTGTAAAGCCCATAGAGATTAAATACAATAATCACCATAGTCAATATCAGTAACGCAATTCCTATCTTACGGTGAAGCTGGCTGTTCGGTATCTTTTCGGCCCTTCATCCATTCCATCAAGTACTCACCGGCAATACTGCCGGGAATTACAATAAACAGATATTTCAGATAATCAAACCGATACATCCAGGGCAAAGGAGTATAATTGAATATCACCTGTGTCCAGGAACCTTCGACAGTACTTCCCAAAATGACAGCCATCAGCAGCAATAAAACTCCCAAACGCAACCATCGGTTATGCATCGTAAAAATGTAGAGAACAGAACCAAAGATGGCCATATTGGCTAACAACAGAATAATCACATTACTAAAATACAGGCTGAACGTTCTTCCATCGGCATAAGAAGTAGTAAGCATCATGATTACCGCAATTCCGTATGCGGCTATCTTTATGCCGGTATGTGCCCGGTCCGGCATTTTCAGAGGAATGCGCATGAACATCGGAAACAGAACCGCAAAGCAAAGAATAGCCAGTAACCAGGATCTGATGTCCTGCGGAGAACTGAGCACATACGGATAAAAATGCTGAATGAAGATGGCAAAGAAAGTCAGTTGTACTCCACGTTTCACCGCTTCATAGACTAATTTCAGTTTAGAGTCACCTTTCTCTGCACGCTTACCTATGGAAAAAGGGAAAGCTGCTCCCATTGCAAACAGGAAGAAAGGAAAAACAAGGTCTACCCATGTAATGCCGGGCAAAGAAGGATTGAATATATGATCGGGCGGCGGCGTCTGCGCATGACTCATCCAACCGGGGAGCACCTGCGTTACGATGGTAGCAGAAAGTACCATCGTAATAATCGCATATCCTCTCAAAGCGTCTAATGCATAGGCCCGGTTATTCATAAGGAGCCTCCTCTTTTCATTCCTTCCTCTACTTCCTTCCACAGATTTTTGGTAATGATATGTACGATGTCAAATACCATTAATCCGTCCGAACGGCGAAGGTTCATCTCTATCGTTTCCGATAGTTTGGCAGGGTTGTCATAGAACTGGTCCACCAGAATACCTCCCATAAATTTATTACCTTTCAATATCTGACGTAAATGCTGACATGAGCCTTCTACACAATACCACGTACCGGATTGAGCCTGCGAATCAGTTTCGTTCCAGATACTCCGGTTCGTTTTTCTGTATTCCTCGATGGTTATGTCCGTATAATAATTACCGGTAGCATAAAGGTCTATCAGCTCGGCATAGCCATAATTTTTATATTCGGGTGTTGCCCAGCTGAAATCTTTGCCCGGATCATATTCTTTGCTGGCAAAGTTTACGCCTACTTCATAATAAGAAGGATACCATGCTCCGGTGTATGTACCGAAAGAAATATCCGGATTCACTTTCTTTACTTCATTCCGGGCACGGGCCATGAAGTCGTAGATGTTCTTGGTGCGCCATTCAATCCATTTCAGGAAATGTTTTCCGCGTTCGGGATAGTATTTATCATTCTCATCCTTTTTCCATTCGAAGATGTCTTCCGGAAACTTTTCTACTTTCTGCCCGATATACGCCTCGAACTTCTGACGAGAGAGGTCTGAAAAGTCTGCCGTTATACCATCATAGCGTACACGGTCCAGCATCAATCCGTCCAGATCGGGATAACGTTTCACTAAATCCTTGAGAACATTCAATATATGTGTCTGAAACTCTTCATTGACAGGATTAACCATTGCCGAATATTTCTTCTTTTCGTTGGTGATGGAAGTGATTCCTTCCGGAGTGTATACTGTCGATGCCCATTCAGGATGCGTGGAATAGACTAATCCACGGTCGAAATAATTGTGTCCTGCGACAAAGACATTGAGTGAAGCATGTACTTCTATACCCAGTTCATGGGCTTTTTTGATGAAATGTCCCAAGTAATCGAAGTCTTTGCGTTCATATCCATGCCATTCACGCATTTTAGGAGCAAACTCCGTATCGAACAGTACTTCTCCGGTGATGGGACGTACATCAACGATAGCATGGGTGAAACCTAATGATTTTATTTTTGTCAGATAATAATCAATGGAGTCAGGATTGCTGAAGCGTTCAAAGTTTGCTTCCGCATCAAACCACATCAAAGCGGGCTTGGCATTTTCTACTTGGGGAGTTGCGTTTTTGCATGCTCCCAATGCAATGATTAACAGACTTGATAAAAGTACTATTGTTATTTTTCTCATACGATCATATTCTAAAGAGTCGGTTATTCTTTTTTATTCAATTGCGAGTTTGATGCCTTCTTTGGCATATTGCCATTGATCGGCTTTCTTCAGATGAATCATGTCGAACAGAAAATATCCGTCACAAACATTCATACAGGCCTTTACGGATTGTACGATTGCCTGATTTTCTTGTTCCTGAGTAGCCTGATTATTGGTATCCCAGTTTCCTACATCCGGACCTCCGGCTACAATGGGGCATTCTCCTTTTATTTTATCTTTAGCCAATGAACAGAAACCTTCCATAGTCCATTCCGTCGTACCGTGTACCTTTAGCGGTGAGGCATAGGCACCGATCAGTATTTGATCCATACAGGCGGCATAGCCGTAATTTTTATATTTGCTTGTCGCCCAGTTGTAATAACGCGAGGTATCATAAGTGGAAGCTGCCCAGTTGACACCTACATCATAATAGGTAGAATACCAGCCGCCTACATAAACTCCGAATTTGATGCCGGGTTTCACTCCTTTTACAGCAGTGCGTGCTTTCTGCATAAAGTCATAAATCACTTTTGCACGGAATTCCAACCACTTAGTCAGATATTTAGGATAGGTGGCAGGAAGACTGGAAGCACCCGGTGCCAGGATGTCGTTCGGGTAGTTTTGAATTCTGATGCCTCCCATATATTCTTCAAATTGTTTGCGGGATTCTTCGGAAAAGTCTGCTTGTAAATTGAGGAAACGTCCACGGTCTAAGAATATACCGTCCAGATCATAACCTGCAAGATCCTTCAGCAAGTCACAAAGGAACGTTTGTACTTCCGGATGGGCGGGATTGAAAAACTTGGTACTTTCACTGGTATTCATTACGCTTGTAATCCCTACCTGCATGTTCATCTGTGTTGCCCACTCTGCCTTAGACTGGTCTCTATACAATAGTCCTGTGCCTCCGTCAATCTGATTTCCACCGACAAAAGTATTGATGGCAGCATGAATACGAAGCCCCTGTTTGCGTGCTTCGTCAACGAAGGCTTGCAGATAGTCCCATGTTGCCGTTCTTTCTACTTTAGTATAGTTGCTTCCGATCCAGGCATACATAAATTTGACTTGATCTACAAGATTTGTTTTAAATAGAACATCGCCGGTAGTTGGACGTACGTCTACTACAATATCTGTGAAACCGGCATCTTTGGCTAAAGCCAGATCACGAGCTATATTTTCTTTGCTGTTGGCAAAATCGGGAAAGTTGGCAGCAGCGTCAATCCAGATATAACGGGGTTTGGAAGCATTAGGATTCTCTGTCGGTTCTTCGTCTTCTCCTCCGCTGGTGTCTCCCCAATAATCTTTTGAGTCGTTGCCGCCACATGCCATGCACAAGCAGGCAGCTATTCCCCCCATAAATGTTTTTATTATATTTTTCTTAATATTCATTTTATACGACTTAATAGTTGAAGTAAGAAGCCTGTACCTGAAAGAGGTACAGGCTTCTTGCATAAAGATGGTATTTACATGTCGATACAGTCGCACTGTACACAACCTACATATCCATTGCAGAACATGAAGTAGATGTACATATAATAACCGTCATCTGAAACTTTCAATACTACATCACCACAATAATTACCGTTTGTGTTTCCAAGAATCTTAGACCCATAGTTTCCATTGATTCCCAGACCGGTACTTCCGAAGTCAATAGCCTGAGTTCCTAATGAACCTGATGAAAGATCAAACAGGTATATATTGTCGGCAGTTCCCCAACTCCATGGATTTACCAGATTTGAAGCTACATATTCCACCTTATTAAATACAGCATGATCAACTGCATTTGGTACGTAGTTTCCATCAAGTGCCACTCCCTTGTTCTTGATTGAATTGGTTTTTCCATCCATCCAGCATAGGTTGCGTGGTTCGGCGTAGAATGTAGTAAAATAATCACTGGTCAGGTCTGTCGGATCGGAGTAAATGACATCGGCATTTGTACCCCAGGCACCTATTCCTTGTGCTGTAATAATATCCGGCGTCTGTGATTTAAGTACACCATTTTCTACCTGCCAACGGGCAAACTGTCCTGAAGTAGCATAGATAGGAGCGGTTATAATAGCATTATTGTTCAGGCTGCCAGATACTGACAGTTTTCTACCCATAGCCAGTGAAGTAGTAAATTCTATGTATTTTTCCGGTGCTTGGTCTACTCCCGAGGCTTTCCATACGGTAAAGGCTGGTCCAGCATTTGGAGTCAGATTCGTGAACAGGATATTACCGTCCTTGTCTGATGTTGTATAGAAGTTTGTCAGACTACCTGCAAAACTAATATTCATTGTCCCTGCTTTTTCTCCATTCTTGGCGTTCAGGTATATAGGATTTTTGGCGCGTTCATTAATAACTACATAATCATTTGTTACAGCAATACCAGTTGTCATATCAGAACTTGAAATACCTATGTCTGTAAGTTTCTTAGCCCAAATAAGTTTAGCACTGTTTGCGCGTAAGCCGGCAGCAATCTTTTCTGGGATTTCTTTCTTGACAGTATACGTAGACTTAGTTGTGCCGTTTTGTGCGGTCACAGTAATTTTCTGGTCTTGGTCGTAATTTAATGCGACTGTTCTTGGATCAGGTGAGATCGTTGCTCCGTGAGAGATCGATATATCTGCTAATACTTCACCTATACTTTCCAGGCTAATCAGAGAAATAGTTTTGGTACTTTCGTTGATAATGCCTGATAATCCCAGACTCGTAATATTGAATTTTGTAATTGCGCACTCATTACTTTTACGAATTTCTGCCACAACTTTATATTCGGTGCTTGCGCCCGTCTGGTCTTTCACAGTTATAAAGTTATCCTTCGTCATATCCATAAATAATAATGTAGGATATACATATACATTATTGTCCAGATCAGCAATCACACGCATTTTTTTCAGATCAGACAGTTGCAGGACATTGTCCGAAAGTTTGGGATAGTTATATGGAAATACAACGGTAATCACATGGTTTGTATAATCTATCTCACTGGTGAAACTATTGTCATCACTGTCATCATCCGGGAAGGATGCTGTCAAGTTATTGATTATGTTCCTTTCAACAGTCGGATTGAATTCTTCCGGGCTATGGCATGCGCTTATA
>ERZ791625.1427-NODE-1427-length-12169-cov-4.790903_pt1 | contig 12169 bp, 7 predicted proteins | sample MGYA00510267_ERZ791625 | MGnify/ENA primary metagenome ERZ791625 (study PRJEB30046, sample SAMN00715229) | human gut metagenome | study: EMG produced TPA metagenomics assembly of the A metagenome-wide association study of gut microbiota in type 2...
GGTGCATATAGATCAGCGCCTTGAAGCCGTTCTTCTTGCCACTGTCAAAGAGCCAGTAGATAGGACGCTTCTGATAGATTTTCAGGTGGTCGGCATAGAAGTCGTTGATGAAGTAGTTGCGGATGACCTCACGAGGCGTACCCTTGCCGCCGAGTGCGTCAGCGATGAACTTGAGGTTTTCTTCCAGCGTTTCTTTGCCGTAGACAGTTTCTACCCACTTCACAAAGCGTCCGGTGATGTCATCATCGAAGTAGTCATCGTCGCAGATGGGGATGATGTTATCCTTATCAGGGATGAAAGTGCTGTACTTGGAAGCATCCCATTCACCACCGGCATAGGCAAGTCCATCCACATCCAAAGAGTAGCGTCCAAACATACAACCAACCGCATAGGAGATGAGGGAACGAATATCTCTTCCGAGATCAGCTTTGCGAACAGTCACATCTTCGTCTTCCACTTCCGGCGTTAGTTCATCCTGCAAGCCATAGATGTCAATGAAGATGCGGTTTAGTTCCTCTTCGTTTGCCTTGAGCTGCGCAAAACGCTCCTCACAGTCTCGCTCCCAATTTTCGTAATGCCAAGCAATGCGACCGAACTTTTCCATGCGCGACGCGGAAAACTGCGAAGACTCTTGATCTTTCTTCTCATGCGAAGAAGGGACTATCGGATGACGAGCAAAATCCCATGATGCTTCAAAGCAGTTCCACTCTGTTTTTGCAATACTTATGTTCGAATCAGTTAGTTCAGTGACTACTCCCATGTACTCTTTTCTAAGTACAAAGGGGATTCTTGCAATATCTCCTGCATTTGTGTTTATCGTTGGACTAAGCATTGTTGCATAAGTTTGAGCAGGCTTTGTATTCAAGAATGCGAGAACATAGCTCATTTTTTCTTTTGCCGGGTAGCAACAAATACCGGCAGCGTTTTGCATAAAGTATGAAGGATAATATCTAACGCTGAATGCTCCGGTTGTAATTAGCGACCAGCTAACAGCTTCCATGAAATTGTACTGCAAGTTTTGAGGTCTGGACTTCAACTTACCTCTATCATCCTTGAAGTTTTTAATTTCAAACCCATCGTTTTCCCAGTTTACAATATACTGATGATTGCCGTACCATCGACGATATTCTCCACCCTTGTTAATTGGATACCATTTCTTATCGGATAAGCCCTCGAAAGAGATTCGATGCAACGAAACTTCATGCCAGAATCTTAAAAATCTATCGTTTTCGCCGGTACTAAGACCAGGTTTTGGGGGACATATATCCTGAATCAACGGGCAAGTCTCATACTGAACAAACAAATCGGGATTTGCCCAATATACAAGGGGTGATCCAGGAATGGAGTGTAATAATTTTGTGTTGAAATGGTAACGGTAATCGCACTCGACATTCTGAATTGCTTCGAGTGCCTTGATGGGCTGATTTGCAGCACCAGTGAATTTCTCAAGACGAATGTACTCGCCAACCTGATCAGTGTGAGCATTACGGAACACAAATGTGCAGATAGGAACATAGGCTTCATCAAAGAAAGAATGATATTCTGGTTGAATGAGTGAAACAAGGCTATGCTCAAACAGAATTTCTTCTCGAAGTGTTTGATAGCCCGAAAGAAACATCCATGTATAGGATGTCATCATGCCTACCAATCCATAACGCTCCGCATACACTGCACATTTTTTCATAAAGGCTGCAAACAAATCCGCCTTGCCTGAAGGATAGTTTTCTGCTACAAACGAGGCGATTTTTTTGCTCATTCCTCCTGCTCCCATATACGGAGGGTTAGTAACGACAACATCGTACTTCTGTACCATAACCTCTGCTATCTGAATCAGCGGCAGAATGCTATTCAAGACAATCTCACGGAAAATACTGATGTCATCCCGCACTTCGTCGATTCTTGCATAAAGCGCATCAAAATCGACGCGAGAGATATTCAGGATAGAGCCGTATTCCTTCGCATCACGCAGTTCATTCACCAGCGTTCCGAAGTCTTTCTTGAGTTTCGGATCGCTGTTGGTGAAGTATTCGATAGTGCTTGCGTCCAGACCGTTACTATCAACGATGGAATAGACATGAGGCTGGATGCTGCGAGAGAAGATGCGGCGGTCATACTGACGAGCCTTCATCATAACAGCAAAGTAAGCAAGCTGTGCTGCACGATCATCAATGTCCAGACCGTAAAGGTTGTTTTCGAGGATGCTCTGCGCAGCATCACGCTCACTGATACCGTAGGTTTTATAAATCTGTACGAGAACATCAAAGGCATAAACAAGGATGTGACCACTGCCCATGCAAGGATCGATTACCTTGATGTCCTGCGGTTTCATGTTGCGATATTCTGCACGAATGACTTCAAGCTGTGCCTGAACATCGGCTTCCTGCTCGGCTTCGTCCAGATAATACTTCCAACCGGCTTTTAACTCGTCGTTGGGATGTCCTTCAATCCAAAGTCTGCCGAGGCTGTTTTCCACCATGTATCTGACGATCCAATCCGGCGTGAAGAGCTGAGTGGCAGACGGGATGCGCTCCTTGGTGATCTTCACATTCTTCTTGAGAAGAGCAAAGGTGTCATCCTTGAGTTCAGAGTTGTAATACTGATACAGCCAGCCTATAATCTGCACCTGATCCGTCCAATCCTCTTCGGGAATGTCCGCGACCATGTGACCGAGAACGCTGTCCTGTTTCAGAATGTTGTTCGGCAGCAGAAGCTCGGTATAGCCGCCCATTTTCTCAAACATACGGGGAAGAGGGTCGTTCAGGGCATTGCACTGAGTAAGCAGCAGATAGCGATAGAGGTTGTCCGTCTGATTGCTCTCAATGTACTCAGCAACCTTCTCTTTGTTCAGACCGGGCAAATCCAGATGCAGAACATCGTTCAGGATTTCGGGCTTGAATGCGCCGGTACTGTCAGAAAAAACGCGAATGTGGGAGGGCAGATAGTTGTTGACCTCCATGAAGCGCAGAGCGATAAAGCGGTTAAACCATGTGTAGGCAACCTCTTCCATAACTTGCGTATAGCCCTTGCTGCGGATCTGATCCACCAGCTCCTTGCGCTGCCGCTGTTCGTCAGTGGACAAAGCGCGTCCGCCCACCGTCACGGCGTTTGCCTCGCCGCAGCCTTCCTTCGTGATTCCATACTGATAAGCTCTCTGCGACACCTGAGCGATCAGCTCGTTCCGCGCCCAGATTGCAAATCGCTGTATTGCACCTTTATTCATGCTCGTTATCTCCTAACTATGCGTGTATTACGCTTTCTCTTGCCCCAGTTCATCAAACATTGCCTTAACAGACGGAGCGTTCTTTGTTAGCTTCTTGATGCTAAGGTCCTCCGCTTTATTGTTCGCGAGGCGAAGATTGTTCTCAGAGGAAAGAAGTGCGGCTTTTATCTTCTGTAAGTGGTCGATTGTTTTGTCAATCTCATCAATCGCCGTTGAGAACTTCTCGCTTGCCAGCCGATAGTTTCGGGCAAAGCCTTCCTTGAAGGCGTTCATGTTTTCCTCAAAGTTGCGGATGTCAACCTGCTGGTTGCGAACGATTTGAAGCTCCTGCCTGTATTGCAAGGAGTTTTTTGCCGCATTCCGCAGCAATGTAATCATCGGAATGAAAAACTGCGGGCGGATGACATACATCTTCGGGTACTTATAGGACACATCCACAATGCCATTGTTATATAGCTCATTGTCGATCTCAAGAAGAGAGACGAGGATTGAATATTCGCAGCCCTTTTCATTTCGGTCTTTATCTAATTCCTTGAAAAAGTCCTCGTTCTTGTGCTTGGTGGCGGTTTCATCAGCCTCGTTCTTCATTTCAAACATAATGGAGATGAACTCCGTACCATCTTCACCGCACTCACGGTAAATGAAGTCACCTTTGCTGCCGGTTTTGGCGTCGTTGTCTTTCTCAAAATAGGCGTTTGGAAAAGCCGTCATTCGGATCGCATTGAATTGTGTCAGGCAGTGCTGCTCCAAACTCTCACCGATCATCTTTGTTGATTGCCGTGCTTTGAAGTCTTTGTAATACTCAATCTGTTCGTCTTTCAGCTTGAGCTTTTCTTCATACTGCTCTTGAAGGGACTTCTCACTTAGGCGGTTCTCAGTTTCTTTGTTCTTTAGTTCGCCCTTGAGGTCGGCAATCTCAGTCGCTTTTTGAGATAATTCCGCGTTCTTCTGTTCAACCGCCTCTGCAACAGCAAGTTTCTTTGCCGTATCACTGGCGTCAAGTTTGGCTTGCAGCTCTGCTATTTTTTGATCCTTCTCAGAAATCTCAGCATCTTTCTGGGTGATACTCGCAGTATGCTCTTTTTCCTCCTGCAAGCGAATTATCTCAAGCTCCTGTTCGCGTTGAGCATCCAACTCTTTTTTTCGACGATCAAGCTCTTTCTCGAACTCTCTATCACGCACCTGCTGTGCAATCTGGTCGTAGCCGCTTTCATCGACTTGAAATACTTCACCGCATTTAGGGCATCTAATTTCCTGCATACCATTCTGTCCCTTCTATAAATGTTATCAGTTAATCTGTACACCGTCGCAGCTTTCCAACGTTTTCAGCAGCTTCTCGCGGATTCCATCGACGTACCGGTCAATATCCTCCTTGGATTGCAGACGCTTGACAGAGCAGAGGTCATACCGGCGAAGTGTCGTAATCTTCGGCATCTTCGGGGCTGTCTGCGCCGTGCCTGTGTTAACCGGTTTGGTCGGTTCATACTGGGAAGCGGACATGACCTCCATGCGGCGGCAGATGTTGTCCTTGTAGGTAAGAAGCTGGGTGATCATAGCGTCCAGCTCGGTGAGAGAGAAAGCGTTCTTCGCCGCCTCTCGCTTGCCGACAAAGTAGTCATCTGCCTGACGCAGCAGAACTCCTGCATCCCGCGCTTCGGTTGCAAGCTGATGAACGTCCTGCATACACTGACGGATATTCTCGGCAACCTCATCCTTCTTCAAATCCAGCAGACCGGAGTATGCCGCCTTAACCTTCTGAATCAGTTCCGGCAGCTCACCAATGCGGTCATAGGGCTTCGGTTGTGCAAGAATGGTCGCAATGGTATGGAAGACATCCAACACATCCGCGTCAGAAGCAAAGTAGTCACGTTCCTTATTCACGCGGTCCATCTGACGCCGTGCCTCATCATACACACTCCGCTGCGACTTGAAGAAGAACTCCACCCCCTCCATGTCCTCGGAGCAATCCAGAAGGTCTTCCTGACGCTGCACCATGCGGGTAAGCAGCGCAACGTTGTCCCTGCGCTGGCTCAGAACATCATTCATAAGGTCGCGGGCTTTTGTGACAACTTCCTTTTCCGGGTAACGGAACTCAGAATAGGCATTATCAAGAAGCTCCTGATAATGCTCCTGTTTTTGAGTAAAGGTGTCCAGCACAAAACGGATCAGTCCGTCCTCGTCGGAAGGAATGTCCATCGCGCCAAGATAGTCCCGGAGGAAGGCAATGCTCTTGCGCATAAGGTCTTCGGAAGGGGCAATCCTGCGGGTAACGACGGCTTTGTCAATCTCGGATTTTTTTCGCAGATAATCAACCAGTCTGCGCTCGTCCTTGCCAACCAAAGCGCCGCCGTATTTGATGGATATTTTCTGCTGAGAAATCAAACGAGCAATCAGCGCAGCAATATCAATTTCACGCCAGCCGTAGGGAATCGCCTGATACCGGCGTTGCACATCGCCCATCGAGGTACTGAGCATCTTCTGATTTTGAAGCTCAAGCCACTGGCTGATCTCGTTCAGCGCATCCTCGTTGTTTGCGCCCTGACCGGTGAAGGCAATCTGCCCGTCATCCGTTCCATTCAGGATGGAAAGAATGTCTGCGTCGCTCTCTACGAACCGGTTGACCATGTTGAGCTTGGAATAGACGCTCTCAACCAGACCGTTCATCGCGGCGTCCAGCTTGTCTTTCGCGTTGCCAGTCTTGATGTCCATGACCTCGCCGTGGACAATGACCTTTGCACCGACGATAGCTTTTTCAATATAGCTACGCGCTCTTTCTTCCAGAATACGCGCCTGTTGCTGCCGCTTGCGGATAATGTCCTGAATGCTTTCGGGAAGCTGAGATACGTTCCGCTGCTTGACATACTTGCGGATCTTCATCGCCTGTTCCAGCTCATCAAAATACGGCGTCTCATTGGAGAGCACAACGATTGCTTCGTTGTTGACCTGAGAATCCATAATAAGCCGTTCGTTCGGCGCACCGTAGTAGTCGCTTGCCACGGTAACAATGCGAAGCCGCATTCCGCCGCAAGCAGAGCCGTTCAGGGTCTCGTCAATGTATTGGTCATAGGCGAAGTCGTACTTGCCGTACTTGAATTTCTTGGAAGGGTAGATTTCCCCGTAAACCGTCTGTGCAATGCTGGTGATAACCTGCGCACTGTCAACCGGTGTGTTCTTGATGTCAATGGCTATGTCCTGTTCCTCGTCCGTCAGGAAGGCATAGGTATCGCCATTGCGAGAAATGTAGTTCTGCGAGAGAAGCCTTTCCAGCGAGGCGGAAACCGACGCCCGCAGCGCAATCTTATCTGTGCGGATGTCATCGATCATGAGGATGGAGATATTGTCGATATTCGCCTTGATGTCCTCAATATAACGTACAAGGTAAAGGAGCTTCAGGACGCTGACATCCTGCTGCTCAAGCCCATCGTAATTGTCTGCCGCAGTCTGGCAGCGGTCGATAACCCGTCGGATGGGGCTTTCGAGGAATGTGTGAACTGTATTGTAAAAAAGATGGAATGGAACCAGAGCATTTTCATCCTTATCCTTCACATCCTGTGCTGCTTCTTGGAAGCCGGAGAGCATGGAACGCTCACCGCCGGACAGATGCTTGCCGGAATTGCCGTGCTTGCGAATCTCGGCAAGCACCTTCTGGATCACGATGAACTGATACGGCACAAAGGGGAAAGTTGCAGAAAACTCCGCACCATCCGTAAAGCCCTTGATGTCAAGAACGGGATTGTTGAAAGTATAGAGGTTTTTGAGTACGGCGTGTTCCTTGTCATAGACCATGCGAAGAAGCTGATCTGCCGCATCTGTTTTCGCCAGAACACGCTTTTTGATAACTTCATCAACGGAGGACGAGGAAAGGCTGAGGCGCGTATTGAAGCGTCCCTGAATTTTGGAAAAGTCATTGCCGGTGATATGGACAACGGAGTCAATCGCCTCCTGACTTGTCACCATGACCCAAACCTTGCCGTGGCAGCGAATGCCAATCTCTTCTACAAGAGATTGCAGATTGATCATCAAGTCACCATCGTCACCAATGTATTGACCGACTTCATCCACCATAAACAGCAGTCGGAAATCCTTGCCCTTGCCGTCTACATATTCCTGAATGTCAGCTACGAGCTGGGCGATGCTCAGTTCATTCGTTTCCTCACCATTGAACCAGTTCCGCGCCGCCTGTTCGCTCATGCCGAGCGTAGATTGCAGAACCGAAACAATGTCATCCTCAAAGAACGCAAAGGAATCGCGGGTCTCCGTCCAAGGCGCACCATTGACCTTCTCAAAGGCTTCGCGGAACTGCTGCGTCTTGCCTTGCTTTTCAATGAAGCGTTCCAGTTTGGCAGTTTTCAGATCATCGCCGTAAAACCCGCAGTGATTGTAGAACATCTTTGCAAAGACGCGCAGCACTGCGGTCTTATCCTTCGTGAGAGGACCTTCGATGTCAATGTTGAAAAGGATAGACTGCGTAGGCACGGACACACTTTTAACCGCCTGAGCATACATCATCGGGTCATCGAATTTGTCTGCAAAGTAGTCAATCGCTCTTTTACCGCAGACTTCCTGATTGGAAAGCAGGTAAGAGAGGATTTTCAGGAAATGAGATTTACCACTTCCAAAGAAGCCGGAAATCCACACGCCGATTTTATCAGTCGGCTGGTCGATAGCCTTTGTGTAGTTGTCAAAGAATGTGCGGAAGTGACGGCGAAGCTCCTTGGTAATTATGTATTCGCTGAGTTCCTGTTCCAAACTCCGGTCATCATCCTGCATAACCTTGATAACGCCGTTGATGTCTCTTTCAATGTCCTTCTGGAACATATTCTGTATTTTCACGTTGCTACCTCCATTATAGCAGATTGAATGCCCGATAATAATTGCCTTCTTTGAACTCGTCGAATAGATTGAGCGTCTGTCCATTGAAGGTTCCGGGATAGAACATCACAATAGGGATGTCTTCAAAGAGATGCTGCATACTATCAAGCATCTTATGGGAACGCATAAACGGATGAATTTTTCCAACTCCTGTCATGAAGAGAACATCCTGCCCTTTGATATGGGGTGAATAGTCCATCTTGGCAAGGAGAGCTTCCGGTGTGGCGATCTTCTGCAACTGATCCAGAAGATACTTTTTGCCTCGTTTTTCTTCTAACCCTGCAACTGATTTCAGAATGCGCTTGTCCTCCAAAAGGGAGAGAAACACTTCATAAAGGTCGCACTCAATGATCCGATATGGCGTGTTCACCTCACTTTTTAATCTGCGAATATAATCCTGAACGATCAACTCATCCTCCGCTTTGTAGCAGAAAACATGGATACCAACTTCGTTGCTAAGTCCTTTGTTTTCAAGGAAATCCTTATTCGAGATACGCTCTTTGATCCTGTCTAATTCCTGTTTTATCATGGTCGTGTCCGCCCGCCTATCTAAAGTAATTAAATGCCGGAAGTGCATCATAATCGTTGTTTGCTTCGATACCTCGTTCAAGTTCTTCACAGAGAAAAACGGGATTCAGCGTGGTGTCTTTCAGCCCGTCCAGATACCCTGTCTCTATCAGCATCCGAACGAGAACACTTTTGATTTTGGTGATTGTCGCATCACTCCAAGCGGCAACAGAATCATCCTGTGCTTGCAATCTGGAAAAAAACGCATTCATGTCTTTCCTTGAGAAGTTCATGTCCTGATTGCGGTATTTTTCGCCTATCACCTGAATCATAAACTCCCAGACCAAACGATTATACCTCATCACCGCGTATAGATTGATCTGCTTTGCAATCTCATTTGGTGCAGAGGCAAGCTCGTGAACAAGCTGGTCGTTGCCGAGCGCGTCCAGCCGCTTATAACAAGCTCTTGCCAAACGGGAAACTTGTCTCTCTGTTGGATATTGAAAGAGGTTATCCTTCTTAATCCGCTCGATTGCCTCATCAATTTTCAAGCCAGAAACATAGTATTTTGCAGCAATTCTTATCTCGTAGAAGAGAAACTGTTCAGCAGTTAAGCTGCCGTTATAAGGGTGCGTCTGATCCATTATATTTGCTCCATTCCTAATAGCATACTGTACCATATTGCCTGTCCCATATTTAGGACTGTGTTGTGTTGTCAGGGACAAACTCCACAATGTCACCGATATTGCAGTCAAGGCAAATGCAGATTTTTCTCAGAGCTTCCATTGACACGTCTTCACCTTTTCTGAGCTTGGTCATTGTGCTTGAAGAAAGACCGGACGCCTTATGAAGATCACCCTTGCTCATTTCCTTATCGACGAGCAGTTTCCACAACTTTTTGTAGCTTGCTTTCATGACTTTCACCTCAGCAAAGTATGTAAAATAAACCTAACTTATATTATAGCACAAGAAGGTCTGCTATTCAATAGAGTTTCGTAAACTTTGGGTGAATACGACCGATTTGCACGAGACGTTCATCATTTTCGATTTGGATGATATACAGCTAAAGGGAAAGACTGTGCCGGTCAAAAACCCGCACAGTCTTTTTGTTATTCTCTCTGATTATCTCGAATTTGCCCAGGCTCTTGGACTACACTCGGCTTGAGGAAAATATCTACATTTGCCTTCATGGTGTCGATCATCCGAGCTTCCTTTTTGAGCTTCGCACGTTCATCATAGAGCCGCTGTTGCTCTTCAAGAAGTCGCTGCTGTTCCGCTTGCAGTGTCTTCAAGCTCGGCAGTTTTTCATCGCCCTGCATGGCAAGTAATGTGCTTCTCGCTGCCTCAAAGATCACAAGCTCGGCTTCGTGCTTTGCTTTGAAACCCGACTTATCTTTTGCCTTCTGGAATGCGTCATATACGGGCTTGAGGCGCTGGTAGTTGGAGATGTTTTTGATAAGCGGCTGGACTTCCCGCAGACGTGCTTCAACGCCTTTCAGTTCCTTGCCGGTACGGTCATAGGAGCTGTGAACATCCTCGACCTTCTTCTCAAGATCGGCGTATTGAAGCAAGTTGTTTTCCGTGAGATAGTTGAGTGTCCGTGCCGCTTCCTTGAGGATAGTGAGCTTTGCTTTATGCTCGTAACCCTTGCTGTCGATGAGCCTGATCCGCTCCTGAATATCTCCGATAAGAGAGATGCCCTTCGGCGTGGCTTGTCTCTGGCTTCTTCGGAGCGTCCGTCCGGCAATTCGTTCCTTGATGCGTTCCTCGGTGTAGTTCTCTCCGATAGTTTTAGACCGGGTAAACCGCTCCTGACCTTCAGCACGGAAGGAGATGTATTTGCCGGTCTTGATTTCATAACCGGCTTCCTGCATGAGCCGCAGAAAGTCATCGTAGTCCTTGGCTGTGATGACAAGCCGGTCGATGGTTTGCTTGAGCTTTTGCTTCCAGCTCGTGCCGCGTTTGGCTTCGGTGTACTCCTTGTAGCCCATGCCCTTGTTCTGAGAGGGAGGGATAACAGAGAGACCATTTTCCTTACAGAGCCGGTCGCTGACCTCACGCATATCATAGTAAATCCGCTTGTAGCTCTTGTATGCGTGGTAGCCCACAAAGTCAACCGCATTGAAAATCAGATGGTTATGAACATGGTCTTTGTCAATGTGAGTGGTCAGCACATACTCATATTTTCCTCCGAGGATTTCATCTGCAAACTGCTTGCCGATCTCGTGGGCAAGCTCCGGTGTGACCTCTCCGATTTCAAAGGACTGGATCACATGACGGGCTATGATCCTGACCGGATTCATCCCTTTTTGCTCGGCTATTTTCCGCGTCCATTCAAATTCCCGCGCTGCGGTCTCGCTGGCACAGCCGTAGGACGAGACCAGCAGCTTCTCGTCTGTCTTTTCGGGATTCAGAATGTACGCGATTGCCTTGCTCAAAGTTCCTCGGATTGCTTTGATTTTAGTAACTGCCATACCGCGTCCATCTTTTCTTTCAGCTCGTCAATATCGTCCCGATAGAATCGTCCCGTCGAGTTGATCCTGCGGCAGACGGTATTGATGTTCACACCGATCTTGTTGATTTCGGCGGCGAGCTTTTTCTGCTCCGTGTAGTCCACAACGATGATGTAGCCGTCGATCAGCATCTTCCTTGCATACGCACCGAAGTTCTCCGTGCCGATCATTTCCATCTTCTTTGCAATCGTTCGTTCTTCCTGTGGTGTCAGCCAAATCTTCTTCTGAATGTCTCGCGTTCTTCGTACAATGCTGCGCCCTCCGTCGTAAAGATTAGAAGGGTTTGGGACTATCCCAACAAGCAAAAATCTGATGTTAAGGGCAGGGTCTCCTTAACTGATTTTTCTCCGGTGGGTACTCACCGGATTTGCTTGCTATTCTCCCAAAATCGTATTCCCCGAAGATTCCTCCGTAAGATACCCCTTCACTTTACAACGGACATTTTTTGGTCAAAACGCAGGTACCGCAGAAAAAATAATTGAATTATTTATCCGAAGATAGTTAAGCTATTTCCCATGTGAAAGCCACAGTGTCCGACACGTTAATATCGTCCGGCTCGATTTCAGGTGCGGCGCACTTGCTCATTGCCTGTCCCTTTTTCAGTGATCGTTCTCATTATTTTCTCCCGTCCTTTCTGGAATTGAAGTCCTCATCAATACGCTTTTTCCAATTCGTACCCAGCGGTACGCTGCAACGGACGGCGGAAACCGCTTCGCTCAGAACTTCATAGTTGAGCTGCGTTCCCTCGCGGTCAGAGTGGTAGTTGACCGCTCGGTCTGCTCCGATTCCAAAATGCTTTGCCGTCTCAACTGCATCAATGTTTGCACCAAGGAACAGAAACTCCCAGCCATACTTTTCCTTCTGACGCTCAATCATTTTCTTGACCTTCTCGCTGTCATAACGGCGGCTTGCATTCTCCATGCCGTCCGTCGTGATAACAAACAGTGTGTGTTCAGGCACATCCTCTTTTCTTGCGTACTTATGGACATTTCCAATGTGATGAATTGCTCCGCCGATAGCATCCAGAAGGGCGGTGCAGCCGCGAACGGAATAGTCA
>ERZ791625.1435-NODE-1435-length-12112-cov-2.371817_pt1 | contig 12112 bp, 9 predicted proteins | sample MGYA00510267_ERZ791625 | MGnify/ENA primary metagenome ERZ791625 (study PRJEB30046, sample SAMN00715229) | human gut metagenome | study: EMG produced TPA metagenomics assembly of the A metagenome-wide association study of gut microbiota in type 2...
TGCATTTCAGTTTATCAAAGATGTAGCCGTAGATTGGGACGACAGCGAATATGTTGAAGCTGAACCGGGAGATTACATTACCGTAGCCCGTAAGGCGAAAGGTACTGATAATTGGTTTGTAGGCGGCATTACAGATGAAAATGCCCGCACAGCCGGCTTTACTCTCGATTTTCTGACGCCGGGCAAGCAATATGTAGCTACTCTGTATGCCGATGGTAAGGATGCCGACTACAAAGAGAATCCTACTTCCTATCAGATAAAGAAAGGTATTGTAACCAACAAAACCAAAATCTCCGTTTGGGAAGCACGTAGCGGTGGTTTCGCATTGAGCTTGATTGAAGCTACTCCGGCTGAGAAGAAGAGTGTGAAAAAATGGAAATGATTAAGGTAAAAAGAAATTCTTATTAGGTATTGGTAAACTCCCCGCAGGACTGACTTCTTTGTTTTGGCGGGGAGTTTTTTATTATTTTTAGAGGTGGAATATATCGCTCACAAGGAAACTTCTTTGTACCTTTGTGCCCGTTAATAAAATAACTAATAACACAAGGAACTTATGGGAGGTTTTTTCGGGACAGTCGCCAAGGCAAGTTGCGTGGCGGATTTGTTTTACGGCACAGATTATAATTCGCATTTAGGGACAAAACGTGGCGGTTTGGCTACTTATGATCAGGATGAGGCTGTATTTACACGCTCCATTCATAATTTGGAAAGTACCTATTTCCGTACGAAATTTGAAGACGAACTGGATAAGTTCAAGGGAAATTCCGGCATCGGAATTATCAGTGATACAGACCCTCAACCTCTTATTTTAAATTCCCATCTCGGTCGTTTTGCCATAGTTACGGTTGCCAAGATTATGAACCTGAAAGAGTTGGAAACCGAACTTCTGGAGCAAAATATGCACTTTGCCGAATTAAGCTCCGGCAAAACCAACCAAACAGAACTTATCGCTTTGCTGCTGATACAAGGGAAGACTTTTGTAGACGGCATTGAGAATGTATACAAGCATATTAAAGGTTCATGTTCCATGCTGCTGCTGACGGAAGATGGCATTATTGCCGCCCGCGACCGTTGGGGGCGCACTCCCATTGTTATCGGTAAGAAAGATGGAGCATATGCAGCCACAAGTGAATCGAGCAGTTTCCCGAACTTGGGATATGAAATAGATCGCTATCTGGGACCGGGCGAGATTGTCCGTCTGCATGCAGAAGGGGTGGAGCAGATGCGCAAACCTAATGAGGAGATGCAGATATGTTCTTTCCTATGGGTTTATTATGGCTTTCCCACTTCATGCTATGAGGGAAAGAATGTGGAAGATGTACGCTTTGTTTCCGGACTGAAAATGGGACAGACCGATACCTCGGAAGTGGATTGTACGTGCGGCATACCCGATTCCGGTGTCGGTATGGCGCTGGGATATGCCGAAGGAAAGGGAGTGCCTTATCATCGCGCCATTTCAAAATATACTCCGACTTGGCCGCGTAGTTTCACTCCCAGCAGGCAGGAAATGCGTTCGTTGGTGGCAAAGATGAAACTCATTCCCAACCGTGCCATGCTGGAAGGTAAACGCCTTCTGTTTTGTGACGATTCCATTGTCCGTGGAACTCAGTTGCGCGATAATGTAAAGGTGCTTTATGAGTATGGAGCGAAAGAAGTACATATTCGTATTGCCTGTCCGCCATTGATATATAGCTGTCCGTTTGTAGGCTTCACAGCATCCAAAGGAGATTTGGAGTTGATTACCCGCCGTGTCATTAAGGAGTTGGAAGGTGATGAAAACAAAAATCTTGAGAAATATGCCACTACGGGTTCGCCGGAGTACGAGAAAATGGTAGAAGTTATCCGTGAGCGTTTTGGACTGTCATCATTAAAGTTCAATACGCTGGAAACATTGGTTGAGGCTATTGGTCTGCCTAAATGTAAACTTTGTACCCATTGTTTTGATGGTAGCAGTCACTTTTGATTGACAAAATAGTTATTAATGAATGAAAAAGGGTCGTGAATTGCTTGGCAGTTCACAATCCTTTTTTTAATTTTACGGCAGTAAAATAGTGATTAGGGTTTAGTGATAAGTGATTAATGCCGTTCGGATAAAAGGAGGGCGCGGTTGTAGCCTACTGACCGTTAATCGTTCATCACTAACCACTAATCGCTAATCACTAACTATAATCACTATCATCATGACTTTAGTAGAACGTTTTTTAAAGTATGTAAGTTTCGATACGCAATCGAATGAGGAAAGTGGGGTAACTCCGAGTACTCCGGGGCAAATGGTATTTGCCAGGTTCTTGAAAGAAGAATTGGAAGCTTTGGGGTTGGAAGAGATTACATTGGATGAGAACGGTTATCTGTTTGCCACTCTTCCTGCCAATATAGATAAGTCTGTACCTGTTGTCGGCTTCATTGCTCACATGGATACTAGTCCCGATATGAGCGGGAAAGATGTTTCCCCGCGCATTGTAGAGAATTACGATGGAAAGGACATTGTTCTTTGCGCAGATGAGCAAGTAGTTCTTTCTCCTGCTCGATTCCCCGAATTGCTCGACCATAAGGGAGAAGATTTGATTGTTACTAACGGAAAAACATTATTGGGTGCCGATGACAAAGCCGGTATTGCGGAGATTGTTTCGGCAGTAGCTTATCTGAAAGAACACCCTGAAATCAAACATGGTAAAATCCGTATCGGTTTCAATCCCGATGAGGAAATCGGTTTGGGTGCGCATAAATTCAATGTTGAGCAATTCGGTTGCGAATGGGCTTATACTATGGATGGCGGTGAAGTAGGCGAACTGGAGTTCGAGAACTTCAATGCGGCTTCTGCCAAGATTGTTTTCAAGGGACGCAATGTACATCCGGGCTATGCCAAAAACAAGATGATAAATTCTATCCGCGTAGCCAATCGTTTTATTTCCATGTTGCCCAGCCACGAAACACCGGAACATACCGAGGGGTACGAGGGCTTCTATCATCTTATTGGAATTACGGGTGAAGTGGAGCAGACCACGGTTACTTACATTATTCGCGATCACGACCGTGTCCGTTTTGAGAGCCGCAAGAAAGAATTTGAACACCTTGTCTGCAAAATTAATGCCGAATATGGCGAGGGTACAGCTGCACTCGAACTACATGACCAATATTATAATATGCGTGAGAAGATTGAGCCGGTGATGCATATTATCGATACAGCTTTTAAAGCTATGGAATCCGTCGGTGTAGAGCCTCACGTAAAAGCTATTCGTGGCGGTACGGACGGTGCGCAACTTTCGTTCAAAGGCTTGCTGTGCCCCAACATCTTTGCCGGTGGTCTGAATTTCCACGGACGTTACGAATTTATTCCTATTCAGAATATGGAGAAAGCCATGAATGTTATCGTCAAGATAGCCGAACTCGTTGCCGCTAACAAATAAATCATAATCTATAACTTATAAGTCACACCATGAAAACCACTCCATTTACAGAAACGCACATCTCGCTGGGAGCTAAGATGCACGAATTTGCGGGATACAATATGCCTATCGAATATTCCGGTATCATTGATGAACATCTTACTGTTTGTCAGGGTGTCGGTGTGTTTGACGTCTCCCACATGGGAGAGTTTTGGGTGAAAGGTCCGCATGCTTTGGACTTTTTACAGACAGTCACCTCTAATAACGTAGCAGCCCTTACTCCCGGTAAGGTACAATATACTTGCTTTCCCAATGAGGATGGCGGTATTGTAGACGATTTATTGGTCTACCGGTACGAGCAGGAGAAATATCTGTTGGTAGTCAATGCTTCCAATATCGAGAAAGACTGGAACTGGTGTATGTCTCATAATACGATGGGAGCTGAGTTGGAGAATGCTTCCGACCGTATGGCGCAGCTTGCGGTACAAGGTCCGAAAGCTATCGAAGCATTGCAGAAACTGACACCTGTTAATCTTTCCGAACTTTCGTATTACACCTTTACGCATGGTGAATTTGCAGGTGAGCCGGATGTTATAATCTCCAATACCGGTTATACTGGAGCCGGTGGTTTTGAACTCTATTTCTATCCTGAAGCTGCAATAAAAATATGGAATGCCGTGTTTGAGGCTGGTGCGGAGTTCGGTATCAAACCTATCGGTTTGGGTGCTCGTGATACGCTTCGCCTTGAAATGGGATTCTGCCTGTATGGAAATGACCTGGATGATACCACGTCACCTATTGAAGCTGGATTGGGATGGATTACCAAGTTTGTAGAGGGTAAGAACTTTATCAATCGTCCAATGCTGGAGAAACAGAAGACGGAGGGTACGGTACGTAAATTGGTCGGTTTTGAAATGGTAGATCGCGGTATTCCCCGTCACGGTTATGAGTTACAGAATCCGGAAGGTACTCCTATTGGAGTGGTTACTTCGGGCACAATGTCGCCTACCCGTAAAATCGGTATCGGTATGGGGTATGTGAAGCCCGAATATAGTAAGGTTGGTACGGAAATCTGTATTGATATGCGCGGCCGTAAGTTGAAGGCTGTGGTGGTGCGTCCGCCGTTTCGCGGGAAAGTTTGATTTACCTAAACAGGATGATGCGGTTTCCGTGGAAATTATGTCTTGCATGGGACTGACGTTGGGTAGTATGCATATAGTAAAAAAGGGAATCTGTAGCAGATTCCCTTTTTCCGTTTCTTTGAAAAACAGATTATTTCTTACGGTTACCGTAACGGCTCATGAACTTATCAACACGACCGGCTGTGTCAACCAACTTAGACTTACCAGTGTAGAACGGGTGAGAAGTGCTGGAGATTTCCAACTTTACCAACGGATAAGTTTCGCCTTCGAACTCGATAGTCTCCTTAGTATTTACTGTAGAACGAGACAAGAACACATCGCCGTTTGACATATCTTTAAATACTACCGGACGGTAATTTTCAGGATGAATACCTTTTTTCATTTCAATATTTGTTTTTTAATTTATATTCTGTTACTATTTTGGTAATAAATAGTGTAATGGTCTTTTTCAGTGCGCAAAGATAATGCTTTTCTATGAAATGAAAAAAGGTTTTTTGCAAAAAAAGCTGGCAATTGATAGGTTTGTAACTTTTTATTTTAGATTTTTGCAGGAGATTAATATCATATCACCTATGAGAAAACTGATTGTATTCTTTTCTTTTTGGTTCAGCGTTACAATAGTTGTAGCCCAGAACACGGAACGCAAACTGTATAGCATAGCGTTTTATAATCTTGAGAATCTGTTTGATACCATCCATGATGCAGGTAAGAATGACTATGACTTCCTGCCTGATGGCAGTTACCGGTGGACTGCGAAAAAGTACGAAGCTAAACTGCATAATCTCTCGGACGTGTTGAGTTCCTTGTCGCGTAATCTGGTTCCTGAGGGACCGGCAGTAATTGGCGTGGCAGAAGTCGAGAATCATAGGGTACTGACGGATCTTGTCAGTCAGCCGGCTATGGCTAACTATAAGTTTGTTCATTATGAGGGACCCGACAGACGTGGCATTGACTGTGCACTTTTGTATGATCCGCAACAGTTTGTCGTGACGAACTCTAAACTGGTACTTTCCGCTCCGTTTGAAGGGGATACGTTGCATCTGACGCGCGGTTTCCTTATTGTAGACGGTAGAATGGCGGGTGAGCGTGTGTGTTTCATTGTGAATCACTGGCCTTCCCGCGGAGCGAAATCACCGGTGCGGGTGCATGCCGCCAGGCAGGTAAAGGCGTTGACGGACTCCTTGATGCATGAAGACAAAAAGCTGAAACTCTTTGTTATGGGAGATATGAATGACGATCCGATGGATGAAAGCATGCAGACCTTAGGGGCCCGTAAATATATATCGGGCATGAAAGCCAATCAGTTCTTCAATCCCTGGTGGGAAATACTGGAGGATAAGGGTGTGGGAACCTTGCTCTATCGTGGCAAGTGGAATCTGTTCGACCAGATTGTACTGTCCAGACCGTTGGTGAAAGCGAAAAAAGGACTGCGTTACGACCATAGCGAGGTTTTTATCCGCGACTACCTGATTCAGCAGGATGGTAAATACAAAGGTTCACCTTTGCGTACTCATGGCGGGCGCGTATGGCTGAACGGTTACAGCGACCATTTACCTACGATTATCTATCTGAAAAGATAATATATAATAATGTGTAAATAACAGGCCGGAAAATAAACTCGCTTTCCGGCTTTTTTGTTTATAGAGGTAAGAACGCAAAAGGAGAGAATGAACAGACAGATGCAAAAACTTTGTAATATAGAGATTACAATATTCTGTTAATTCAAGCCAATAGCTTTAAAATAGAATGGATTTGACTGGTGAGTAGAGGTATTTTATTCTTCTCTTGTTCTTCTTTTTAAAGGATAATGCTTACTTTTGCGTAGAATTTTAATTCACTAACAATAAACTTTAAACAAAATGGTTAATTACAAAGATTTAGGCCTTGTAAACACAAGAGAAATGTTTGCTCGCGCTATCAAAGGTGGATATGCAATCCCTGCATTCAACTTCAATAACATGGAACAGATGCAGGCTATCATCAAGGCTGCAGTAGAGACTAAGTCTCCGGTTATCCTTCAGGTATCTAAGGGTGCTCGCCAATATGCTAACGCTACTTTGCTGCGTTACATGGCTCAGGGCGCTGTGGAATATGCTAAGGAACTGGGCTGCAAACATCCTGAAATTGTTCTTCACCTTGACCACGGAGATACTTTTGAAACTTGTAAAAGCTGTATCGATTCAGGTTTCTCCTCAGTAATGATTGACGGTTCACATCTTCCATACGAAGAAAATGTTGCTTTGACAAAGAAGGTTGTTGATTATGCTCATCAATTCGATGTTACAGTGGAAGGTGAACTTGGCGTGTTGGCTGGTGTAGAAGATGAAGTATCTGCTGAACACCATACTTATACCAATCCTGAAGAAGTTATCGATTTCGCTACTCGTACAGGTTGTGACTCTTTGGCTATTTCTATCGGTACTTCTCATGGTGCATACAAGTTCAAACCCGAACAATGCCACGTAGATCCTGCTACAGGTCGTCTGGTTCCTCCTCCTTTGGAATTTGCCGTATTGGATGCTGTAATGGAGAAACTTCCGGGATTCCCTATCGTTCTTCACGGTTCTTCTTCAGTTCCTCAGGAAGAAGTTGATACAATCAATCAATTCGGCGGTAAGTTGGAAGCAGCTATCGGTATTCCCGAAGAGCAACTGCGCAAGGCTGCGAAGTCTGCAGTTTGCAAAATCAATATCGACTCAGACTCTCGTTTGGCTATGACTGCTGCTGTTCGTAAGGTGTTTGCTGAGAAACCGGCTGAATTTGACCCGCGTAAATATCTGGGTCCGGCTCGTGACAACATGGAGAAACTTTACAAGCACAAAATCGTTAACGTGCTTGGTTCTGAAAACAAATTGGCTCAATTGGACTGATAAGGTTAATCTGATTATAAAAATAGGGAGTGCATTAAAATGCACTCCCTATTTGTTTTTAGGTACGGACTTTATGGATTTATCCGTGTCTATTTAGTCCGTACCTGATTTATGTCAAACCTGAATTTATTTACAATTCGATGATCAGGGATTCACGCGCTTCCATCTTCAACTCTTTTTCAAAGAGAATTGTTTTGCCGCTTAGAATATCTTTTCCTTGTTTCTTGTCTTTCAAAATTTCTTTGTAGAATTTTAAAGGAACGGTGGTTTCTGAATCTGTACCGTTCAGCATTACGAAAACAATTTTGCCCTCATACTGACGGGCATAGGCATATACGCCGTTTTGTACCATAAACTGAGTCATACTGCCTTTGGCAATCACATCGTTTCCTTTACGCCAATTCAGTATTGTTTTGTAGAAATTGTAGCAATCGTTTTGAATTTTGCTGCGGCCTTCGGCTGTCAGTGCGGTTTCTTTATCGTCTGCCCAGCCGCCGGGGAAGTCTTTACGAACATAACCGTCGCTCTTGCTCTTTACGCCGTTCATCATAATCTCCGTTCCGTAGTATAATTGCGGAATGCGTCGGGTGGTGAGCAACAGGGTAGAGGCTTGTTTCAGCATCGGAAGGTTTTCGCCTTCACCCAAAAAGCGGTCGGTGTCGTGATTCTCGATGAAAGCGAGTACCGATTCCGGATTCGGATAAAGAAAATCATATACGAAACTGTTATACACTCGGTCTAATCCTTTAAACCAAGTTTCTGTTTCCTCCGTTTTGGCAATGTTGATTTTATCATAGAAACTGAAATCCATTACCGTCTTCAGATTGCTGTTTTTAGGAGCGGACAGTTTGGAGTCCTTTTGCCACCATGCGGTATATGCCGGTTCGGTTACCCATGTTTCGCCTACGGTGTTATAGTTAGGGTATTCTTCATTCAACTCTTTCATCCAATTGCTCATGGCATCATAGTCGGCATAGGGGTAAGTATCCATGCGGATACCGTCTATGTCGGCATATTCAATCCACCAGAAACTGTTCTGAACGAGATAACGGTATACATGCGGATTCTTTTGGTTGAGGTCGGGCATGGCGGTTACGAACCAACCGTCATTCATCTGGCTGAAATCGTATTTCGAAGCATAAGGGTCTACGTGGGGAGTCAGTTTGAAGGATGTCTGCACAAAGTTATTTTCATGGTCGGGGTTGTTGAACCAATCTTTGCAAGGCATGTCTTTTATCCATATATGCTCTACACCGCAGTGGTTGAAAATCATATCCATTACGATTTTAATGCCGCGTGTATGAGATTTTTCGATGAGCTGCTTATACTCTTCATTGGTGCCGAAGCGGGGATCTACTTTATAATAATCGGTGGTGGCATAGCCGTGGTAGGAACCGCCGGTCATGTTGTTTTCCAATACCGGAGTAAACCACAAGGCGGTTACGCCCAAATCGGAAAAGTAATCAAGGTGCTGTTCGATACCTGCGAGGTCGCCGCCATGACGAGCATTTGGGTCGTTGCGGTCTACCTTATATTCTGCCATGCCTGCTATTTGGTCGTTGTCCGGGTTGCCGTTGGCAAAACGGTCGGGCATTAACAGATAGAGTGCATCGGATGCATCGAAACCTTTGTGCTCGCAGCCTTTTTTGGCACGTGCCTTTAACTCATATTCTTTGACGAACTTTTTCTTGCCTTGCGTGAAGGTGAGTGGCATTTTACCGGGTTTCACATTTTTATCCAGTCTAAGGTAGACCAGCAGGTAATTATTGCTTTCCAATTTGACTGTGCTGCTCAGCGAGACGCCGGGATAGTTGACAGATACCGTTGCATTGCCGATGCCTTCACCATATACCATTAGCTGAAGTTCGGGGTTTTGCATACCAGTGTACCAAAATGGTGGATCGATTTTGTTTACGTTCATAGCTGCGTACGTACTGAGGGAAAGTAGGAGTGTTCCTAAAATGAAGAATACTTTTTTCATGATATTAGCTTTTCGTTGTTTTCTGCGCTAAATTAAAGAAAATAGCGGAGAAGGCTGTCGCCTCTCCGCTATTATCCTTTATGCAGGTTATGCAAACGTTTTCACTGCTTACATCAGGAATCCCAACAGAATACCGGCAGCTACTGCTGAGCCGATAACGCCCGCTACGTTCGGACCCATGGCGTGCATCAACAGGTAGTTGGTTGGATCATATTCCAAACCTACTACTTGAGAGATACGTGCGGAGTCAGGCACTGCAGATACGCCTGCATTACCAATCAGCGGATTAATCTTGTTGCCTTTCTTCAGGAAGATATTGAATATCTTCACAAAGATTACACCGGAAGCGGTTGCGATGATGAATGAGAATGCACCCAGACCAAAAATCCACAATGAGTCTGTAGTCAGGAATTCGGATGCTTGTGTGGAAGCACCTACAGTCAGACCAAGCAGAATCGTGATGGTATCAATCAGCGGACCGCTGGCTGTGTTAGCCAGACGACGGGTTACACCACTCTCTTTTAGTAAGTTACCGAAAAATAGCATACCTAACAAAGGCAAACCGGACGGAACAAGGAAACAGGTAAGTAACAAACCGATAATCGGGAACATTACTTTTTCCGTATGAGAAACTGCACGTGGCGGTTTCATGCGGATAAGACGCTCGTTCTTGCTGGTCAGCAGACGCATGATAGGCGGTTGGATTACCGGTACTAATGCCATATAGGAATAGGCGGACACGGCAATTGCACCCATCAGGTTGGGAGCCAGTTTGGACGAAAGGAAGATGGCCGTCGGTCCGTCGGCACCGCCAATGATACCGATAGCACCCGCCTGGTTGGGTTCGAACCCAATGAGCAGGGCAATGATATACGCGCCGAAGATACCGAATTGCGCGGCTGCGCCGACCAGCATCAGCTTCGGATTCGAAATCAGTGCCGAGAAGTCGGTCATAGCGCCGATGCCGAGGAAGATCAAAGGCGGGTATATACCTTTAATAACGCCGAAATAGAGGTAATTCAGTACGGAACCGTCTTCGTAGATGCCGATTTCCATACCGGGAGAGAATGGGATGTTACCCACCAGGATACCGAATCCGATCGGGACGAGCAGCATCGGCTCAAAGTTTCTGCTGATGGCCAGGTAGAGGAAAAACAGACCTACGCCGATCATGATCAGGTGTCCTGACGTGACATTGGCAAACCCGGTGTTTGCGATGATCTGATGCAGGTTATCCCCCAAAAATGCGAGGAATCCTTTGCTTGCGGTGGTTACTTCTGCCAACATAAGCCTATCCGATCGTTAAAAGTGTGTCGCCCTCCAGCACTGAGTCGCCTTTGTTCACCTTCAGTTCGACAATGATACCGTCCCGGTCTGCGTCGATGTTGTTTTCCATCTTCATCGCTTCGAGTACCAGCAGGTGCTGGCCGGCTTTCACCTGGTCGCCTTCGCGTACTTTCAGGTCGACGATAACTCCCGGCAGCGGGCTCTTCACAGCCGTACCGGCGCTCTTCTTCGCGGCAGCCTTGGCCGTCGAAATCACCTCTGCGGTCGTGGCGGCGGAGCTCGTCGACGGAGTGGGTTTGGTGATCTTGCTGACCTTCGAAGCTTTACCTTCGATCTCCACTTCGTACTGCGTGCCGTTCACGGTTACGTCCGCGATGTTGTCCTCCACGCTGTTGATGGAAACCTCGTATTCGTTTCCGTGTATCTTGAATTTATATTCCTTCATTTTGTAGTTAAGTTTTTCTGATTAGAACTGTTACACACAGGCTTATTTGCGAAGCGGCTGCGAGAGGCCGTAAATCTTAGAGCTCCACGGCGAGTAAGCTTTGGCCACGCGGTTGATCGTCAATACGTGCGACTCAATGTCGTGCATTTCATCCTGGTACATTTTCAGCGCCATGCCGATCGCTGCGATTTCAGCTCCCACGATCGCTCCTTCATTCTTGATCTTCACGGGAGGTGCAACTGTGGTGGTACCCGAGGCTTTCTGCTTGTTGCGCTTTGCGATATGGATCATGAGTTTGCCGAGAGCCCAGAAAGCGAGGTAGAGCAGGATCAGCGCGGAGAATACCACGGCTACCGCAGTCACCGTCATGCTGATGCCGTGAGGGTCTGCCAGACGCATCTTCTCATGTTTGGGCATGGGAGGATTGGTGATGTTCGTTGCGAAAGGCGTAGTGCTGGTCAGCTTGGTGAACAGGATTTGGCCGGGATCATCGTCTGCGGGGATGCGTCCGATCGAGATGTCGGCCTGCTGGTCGGCGAGGTTGTAGGTCACCTTGTCGATCGTGTCGCGTCCGTTCGCATCGAGGAAAGAAAGTGTAACGAACTGGTCCGGGAGCGGCCGGTCGACCGAATCGGGGACATACCCCGGAAGCGTGGCCGGGTCGGCTGTTTCGCCGGTCAGCGTGAAGTTTGTGTGGAACGTGCCCTTGGTTTCGGAACCTTCGCAGAAAAATACGGTGTAGGAACCGGGATCGAGCCACGTGCGGGCGTCGCCTTTGGGAATCCTGTACGAATAGCTTTTGTCGCCCGTTTCGAGCACGAGGTAGCAACTGGAGAGATTCACTTTCGAGTATCCCGAGTTGCACAGCTCGATCCATGAGACACGGTGGCCGTAGGCATCTTGGTAGTTGTTGCGGTTTTTGACCAACAACTCGTTGATAACTACGTCCTTGGCGCCCTGGGCGAAAGAGGCAGGAGCTGCACCCAGCAGCAAAAGCATTC
>ERZ791625.1451-NODE-1451-length-12051-cov-3.486495_pt1 | contig 12051 bp, 7 predicted proteins | sample MGYA00510267_ERZ791625 | MGnify/ENA primary metagenome ERZ791625 (study PRJEB30046, sample SAMN00715229) | human gut metagenome | study: EMG produced TPA metagenomics assembly of the A metagenome-wide association study of gut microbiota in type 2...
AAGTTCCGGAAATCCGCTGGTTGGGTAAGAATCCAAAATCAAGTGCCAGATCGACCTGTTCGGTAGCTTCCCATTTCAAACGGTCATTCCCGATTTGTGAAGGCCGGGTGGCAGGCTGATTCTCATAGTCCGCATTTTCATAAAGTGTTCTCCAGCCATACTCACCGACATAAGCATTTCCGGTTTTACCCCATCCTCCTCTCAGTTTCAGGAAAGTGAAAATATTCGATTCCCGCAGAAAATCTTCTTCCGACACAATCCAGGCCGCAGCCACTGACGGGAATTTACCCCAACGATATTTAGGGGCAAACCGGGAAGAACCATCGGCACGGAAAGTACCTGTCAACAAGTAACGGTTCATAAACTTATACTCGGCACGGGCAATATAAGAAAACATCACCGAACCGACAGCTGAACCACCTTTCCCTCCATAATCCACCAAATCACTGCCTTGCCAGATTCCATTCTGTACCTCATCGTCCGGGAAATCCCGTAACTTAAAATAGGTATTATTCTGCCGGTCCTTATTATATACGATGGCCCCTAAAGCGTTCAGGCTGTGTTTCTCATTAAAAGTCTTGTTGTAAGTCAACCGGCCTTCGAACTCCATGGTTTGCCCGGCAGAATATGCCCAGCGTCCGACACCTTTCTGATCTCCCCAATAACCACTACCCTCTTGGGTATTACTGGAAGCATAAGAACTCTCTTCTCCTTTCCGGCGTTGATACGTATACTGGGTCAAAAGTTTCAATTCCGGCAGAATCTGAAATTCAAGGTTCCCCGTCAATCTGAAATTATCCTGACTATAAGTCGTCGTATTTTCCGTCATCTCAATAATCGGATTCTTAACATAATACACCTTCCCTCCGGAAATATAAGGATGCAAATACAAGGACCCATCTTCATTATAAGCCGGTATATCCGGTCGTGCTGCAGCTGCTGTTGACAAAGAAGCGCCGTTCACATGCCGGTCAGAAGTAGTACCGGAGAATTTTGCATTCGCTTTTATCCATTTATTGATATCGGCATCAAAACCCAACGTATAAGTATATCTCTGAAAATCAGCAGCTTTTACCATTCCTTCTTCGTTAGCATATCCAAAAGAAGCATAATATCCGAAATCCTGGCTTCCACCCCGGATGGAGAGCCGATGTTGCTGAGTAGAGCCATTACGCATGATATGTTTCATCCAGGGAGTATCTTCTTCACCGAAATATCCGGGAGCCGTGACCTTCTGATACATCGGATACAGATTTACATCCTCAAACCCATCGGCTTTAGCGGAATTTGTGATCGCCTCCAAAAACAACATCTTGTACTCGTCAGCATTCAGCGTATTTACATCCGATACCAGACGGGTAGCACTGTAATCATAACTATAATTAATAATCGGTTTCTGATTTCTTTGTCCGGCTTTCATCGTAATCATAATGACTCCGGCAGCTCCCCGGGACCCATATATCGCTGCTGAAGAAGCCCCCTTCAAAATATCGATACTCTGTACATCATCGGGATTCAATTCATTAATATCGAAATCCGAAGGCATAGGCACATTGTCCACGACAATCAACGGAGCCAAAGCTCCTGTCAGGGAAGGTACACCCCGAATTTCCAGCCGGGCAGCGCTACCCGGCGAACCGTCGCCATTCAGGATACTCAAACCGGCCACCTGTCCCTGCATCATATGGGCAATATTCGTTGCAGTAGACTCCTCGATAATTTTAGAGTCAAAACGGGCTACTGCTCCGGTCAAATCTTTTTTCGTAGCCGTACCGTAACCGATCACCACCACCTCATCCAGATCGCTTTGATCATATTCCATAACTATATTGAACTCCCCGTTCCCCTGAACAGTTAATTCTTTATTTTTCATTCCGACATAAGAAAATTGTAACACCATTCCCGCTTTCGGAATATTTAAGGAAAAATTTCCATCGACATCGGAGGCGGTACCTATCGTCGTGCCTTTCAATACGATAGTTACTCCCGGTAAAGGCATTCCTTCCTTATCAGTCACCTTGTCTTTTACCGTTACTTCTTCGACATGCTGCGGTGTTGCTGGCTGTTTTACCAGTATAATATAATCGTCCATGAATTTATACGACATCCCCTGGCCTTGCAACACTTGTTTCAATATCTCTTCCAGTTCTACATCGGTAAAATTTGCTTTTACTTTCTTACTCAAAGTCAACTGATCGTCATTATACACGACCGCCTTATTTGTCTGACGCTGGATTTCTTTAAATACCTCTTTTAGTCCGGTTTCACCCAACCGCATAGTCAACCGTTGCTGTGACCAAACCTCTGCCGAGACTGAAGTCGCAAAAAAGACACACATCAAAAAGGGTAATTTCATCACCCCAAATAATTTACGCGGCTTGTTTTTTGGCAGAGCAAGCCACCAATTCGCACTTTTTTCATAAATTTGTAAATTAATTATTAAATTTATTTCCCCAAGGGGAAGATTTGTCGGTGCGCGCTTCCAACACGCACCGATTTTTTTATTTTCTATTTACTACAATAGTCCTCTCGTTCAAAACAAATTGAACATTCGTAATCTCTTCTATAATATTCAAAACATAACGTATATCATTATATTTCTTAAAAGCACCGGAATATTTCAAAGTTTTCAGTTCTTCAGCAACAAAAAAGAAATCCACATCGTACCAACGGCCCAGCCTGCGAGTGAGTTCTTCCAAAGGCATCGAATCAAAATTCAGGATTCCATCTTTCCAGTCGACATACTGCGACACATCTACCTTTCTAACCGTTCCCCGCCGGGTAGTCGTCTGATAAACATATTGTTCATCAGGTTGTAAGATCTGTTGCCGATGGTCCGTCTGCACCCCGACCTTTCCATGCACTAAAGTTACTGCCGCCTCCATCTCCTCCGGATAAGCCATCACATTAAATCCGGTTCCCAATACGGTCACGCTCATTCCCGATGTCTCCACCAGAAAAGGATGTACTGTATCGGCAGCTACTTCAAAATAAGCTTCTCCCTCCAGAAAAACCTTTCGTTGTCCGCCTGTAAATGCTACCGGATATTTCAATTTCGAAGCCGAATTCAACCACACTTTCGTACCATCGGATAATACCAGCTTATATTCTCCACTCCGCGGAATAGTAATCGTATTGAAAAGCATTTCCTCCTGCTGCATATCCCCGGCCTTTTGTTCATATGTCAGTTCCCCTTTTCTCTTTCGGATCAATGTCCCATCTTTCCAAAGCGAATCCCTGCCCCATTCCTCCAGGTTCACCTGTTCGCCACTAGCCAATGTCAACACGGCCTTATACGATCCAGGCAGGACAGCCGGCTGTTGCGCCATCGGCGACATTTCACTACTCCGATCTTCCCACGGCCTTTCGATCAGTCCTATAGCGATCCCGATCGTAAAAACCGCAACAGCGCCATACCGCCAAAAATAATTTCCGGACAAAAGGAAACGCCGTTTATTTCCGGACAATTTCTTTTTCAGTTTTTCCATATCCTCCCGGACACGTTCCGGATTCCGGAATACATTCTCTCCCTCACCTCTTTTCAAACGCTCACGTATCCGGCAATATCTCATATAGTGGCGTTCATCCTCCGCCAACCATACATTAAGTCTCCCCTTTTCCTCCGGCGTAATTGTTTCTGACAATTCAGCCGTAATCAAACGTGCTATCTCATAATACGCAGACAAATCTTTCATCGCTTATCAAATTTGTATATAAAACACACAGCTGATAAAAAAGATGAATGAAAAATAATTTTTTTTGAAAAAAAATGGTTTATCCTTGTACCTCAAACCAGGCAAGTAATAACAATAACGATCCTGTCAACTCTTTCCGCAGGATATTCAAAGCATTGTATTTCAATGTTTTTACGGAATTAACCGAAATTCCTAACTGATCGGCGATCTCCTGATTTTTATCTCCTTTTACAACCAAACGCATAATCCGGGCAGATTGTGCCGGAAGACGATCGATAGCCGAATAAAGCGCTTCAATAGCTTCCTCTTCAATCACCATCAAATCGAAATCGGCATCTGTTTCTTCCGAAAACCTCCCGGCCAGATCCACCTCTTTCCGATGGTCCCGGATATAGTTCAGGCACTGATTTCTGATAGTAATATATAAAAAAGATTTCACAGCTGCAAAATCTCTGAAATCTTCCCGTTTATTCCACCATTTGATAAAAGCATCCTGAGCAACATCCTTACTCAACATTTCATTATTAAGGTAATGGTTGGCAATATTACACAATCCCGGATACAGACTCACAAACAAACGTTCGAAAGCCTTCATGTCACCGGAACGCATTTTCCGAAAATCCTCAGCCTGTTTTTCTAGCATCTTACCTTAATTAACCTAAACAAAAATATTGAAAATAAGAAAACAAAAAAAATATACCCTGAAAATCACGAAAAATTTAGGAAAAAAACTTCCCCGAAAGTTAAATGAAAAACTTTCGGGGTTCAGTAGACAGATTAAATAAAATAGATATCTATTCAAATAATAAAAACTTTCGTCTCCACGACAAGTTTATTCCATATAACTGGAATTATCCCAGCAATGTGTACAGAGCTGTTCTTTAGGTAAACCGATCGCTTTCACGAGATCGTCCAAGCGTTGGAATTGCAGAGAATCCAACTGGAGATGCTGGCACATCACCCTCACCATCTCCTTATATTTCTCTGAATCCGGATCCGAATAAGGTTTCAGTATTTCGTCCGTCAGTTCGGAAGTTCCTTCCAGGTCGCGGATGACACGGCGGGCAAATAAATCAAAGGTCGAACGGGAAGTGGAGAAATTAAGAAAACAACAGGGGTAGATCAAAGGAGGACAGGCGATCCGGATATGTACCTCTTTCACTCCGCATTCACGCAATTTCACGACATTGTCTTTCAACTGGGTACCCCGAACGATAGAATCGTCCAAAAAAACGATCCGGGCATCCCGCGTAAACGCCTCGTTCGGTAACAACTTCATCTTAGCGACCAAATCACGCATATTTTGATTTTGCGGCATAAAACTCCGCGGCCAGGTCGGTGTATATTTCACAAAAGGTCTTTTATAAGGAATCCCCTTCTCGTTGGAATATCCGATAGCATGTCCCACACCCGAGTCCGGAATTCCGGCAGCAAAATCAAGAGTCAATTCATCACGTTTCGCCATAGCAGCCCCACAACGGTAACGGGCATCTTCTACATTGATCCCTTCGTAATAAGCAGAAGGATAGCCATAATAAACCCACAAAAAAGAACATATCTGTTTCCTGCAACCGGCAGCAATAATCGGTGTAATCCCGTCTTTCGAAACCCGTATCGCTTCATGCGGTCCCAGATCACGGACTATATTATAGCCTAAATTGGTAAACGAAGAGCTTTCACTGGCCACAACATAACCGAATTCATTCTTACCGATAATGATGGGAGTACGGCCGAACTTATCACGGGCAGCATAAATACAACTGTCTGTCAGAATTAAAAAAGAACAAGACCCCTTGACCATACGGTAAACGTTCTCTATACCTTCCTTGAATGTCTCTCCTTTGTTGATCAGAATACTGACTACTTCGGTCGGGTTGATGGCCGACCCGGACATTTCGGCAAAGTGAATCTTTTCCTTCAACAACTGAGCGGATATCTCTTCCAGATTATCGATTCGCCCTACCGTCACTACGGCAAAACGCCCCAAATGCGAAGTTACCGTTATCGGCTGCGACTCCATATCGCTGATCACCCCGATCCCCAGGTAAGAACCAATGAAACGTCCCAATTCCGGCTCGAACTTATTCCGGAAATAAGCACTTTCTATACTGTGAATCGACCGGACAAAATCCTCTCCGTTATAAAAAGCCATACCGGCTTTCTTCGTTCCCAGATGTGAATGGTAATCGGTGCCGTAGAAAACATCGGCAACGCACTCTTTGCGTGATACGCAACCAAAAAATCCGCTCATATAATTGTAGTCATTGATTTAAGGCTACAAAATTACAAAAAAAGTAAAAAGTAGAAAGCAGAAAGCGTTCAAATTCTCCCCGCAAGAGCAGGTTCTTATAAAGCAAGTTATCCGGTAAGAAAATAAAAAGCAAGATCTGTTTTCAAAATTCCAAAATAATACTTACATTTGCAACGAAAATCACATCTATATGCGTAAAAAGCCGATCTACTAAGCACAGAAGGAGTGCCTGGAGATTTTTTTGCCTGTATCGGGTGTATTCAAAAAAAGAGTTATGAAACGACGAACGTAACATCTTTGGATGTTAAACATTTGAAAAACAACATTTTAATTCGGATTATCCGCTAAAGAGGGTAAAGTATGTCCGAACAGTTCTTTGACATGTTGTGTTTTTCAAAATAAAATGTTTAACTATAAAATCCAAATGTTATGAATTCAAAAAGTCGTTATGAATTAGCCGCTTCGGTATGTCGCGGAAAAGTATGGCTCGACAAGGCAGCCATTAGCCGAATGTACCGGAAACGAATAGAAAATGCAACCTCTAAACTGGAAGCGACCGTCGAACAAGGACGCTACGCTTCATTCAGAATCGATCAGGCGCTCGATCACCCTAAAGCCTCCCGTCTTGTTTTACAACAAATGATTGCTTCATTGGAAGAGGTCATCGGTCAATTATTTATTTTTGAAGCAGGTAGCCGCATCAATACGAACCGTTATACCTGTCTTATCTCACAATTCCGGGAAAAACAGGCTTTAGCCAAGCGCGCACTTGAGCATTCAGATAAAAACAATACCCCGGAAGTGTTTGTTTAGCAAACTTTTCATTATTTTTGTAGGGTCTCTTCGGGGACTTACATATTTCGATGAAAGTGTTTCGCTTTTATCCTGTGCTGAAAATCTGGTAAATTTAAAGTAAACAAGGAGAAGCAATACAAAACACTCATCACTTGCACGTTATTGCGTCAAATCACGTAATACTGTCAAGTGTGGGGTATTGTTTATTTGTTTACAGGTTTACCAGAACCTTCAGCACAATAAACCGATAACTCCACACTTTCTTTATATTAACGAATCACTATCCCGGAGTTAGATAGTAGCTCAAACATCATGAAAAAAATTTTATTCCATTTATTTCTGCTGGCCTCATTATTTATGGCAGCTTGCCATGACGATAACGGAGGTCCCTCTTCTATTGTCATCGACAAAGATCAGCAAAACCAGACAGCTTACGCCGACGATACAGAAAAAACCATCCGGTTCGAAGCGACAGAAGCCTGGCATACCGAAGTCGACTACACAGCAACAAAAGCAACGGAAACCGTAGAAAAATGGGTAAGTCTCGATCCAGCCAGTGGCGAAGCAGGCGAAATCACCATTAAACTCGCCTTATCCACCAATTACACCGGTACTGACCGAAAAGCGACGATCCACATCATTTGCGGAGGTACGACGATCACGGTCATCATCGAACAAAAAGGAGAAACTGAAAACGGAGAGGTGCCGGATGAAGATTCTCCGGCCGATGGAGTACGTAAAATCTCTGAAATCATTACTTCCACCGACGGCGAACCGAATCACATCGTATTTACCTACGATGAACAAGGACGTGTACAAGAATACTCACTGTATAAAGAAATCTCCGGTCAGAAAAAAACAGAATACGTGACGACTCTGACTTACTCAGAAGACCGGATCGTCAAGAAAACCCAAGCTTACAACGACAGTTATACGACAGGAACAACAACCTATTCGCTATCCGAAGGCCGTATCGGCAAAGCAAGGGCGGAAACCGACAATTTCGATTGTGACACCTGGTACTACGACTCAGAAGGCAATATGACCAAATATATCGAAAGATATACGATTACGATGGGAAGTGTCGATCAGGAAGGAAATACAGGAGCAACCGTCGAAGTTCTCGATTCGACTGTCACCACTTATATCTGGCAAAACGGAGTGGTGAAAACCATGCATTACTATCCGGAAGACAATGTTTCCAACGATATCATCACCTCGGAATTCGAATATTACGACCTGGATGAAATCCGGCCATTACCATCGGTAATAAAACTACAATATTACCCGGAAGAACTGGCGGGTGAAGATCTGACTTTATTTGGTTATAACGGTAATGTTCCTGCCCGGTTCATAAAAAAAGTAACTACTTCGGGAGACCGGTGGAATAAAGACAATGGCACGACTACTTATCGCTATGTAACCGATTCTAAAGGATATGTGGTCCAAATCTACAGCAAATGGGAGTCCGCGCAGGGCAAGACCGATGCAGAAGAAAAACTGGAATGTGAAATCATTTATGAATAATTCTACGGCAATGAAACATTACCTATCCTTATTCACCCTCTGTCTGAGTATTATTTTCCTATCCTGCAACGATGATAATTCTTCGGACAGCATCAGCATTTCAAAAGATCAGCTGAACCAAAGTGCCTATGCAAACGCCTCGGAAAGAGGCATTACTTTCACTGCACAAGAAGCCTGGAAGACTGAAATAAATTACAATTCGGCTACGAAGGCTACAGATACTTCGAACTGGATCACCCTCGACCCACCCAGTGGTGAAGCCGGAACAGTAACCGTAAAGATTCTCTTATCTCCCAATTATACAGGAACCGGCCGTAAGGCTACGATCCGGATTATCTGTGGTGGTAGTAGTATTACGGTAACAATCGAACAAAAAGGTCAAACCGAAGAAGGAAATACGCCTATCGATCCGGAACGCCCTGATCAGTACAAGAAGTTGGTCAGTAAAATAGAGATAACCAACACACATTACGGTTCTTCCGGTAATCTGACCCATAAATCGGAACGCCTTTTCACTTACGATGAACTCAACCGGATTTCCACCTATGAGGAATACGATTATACGGACAATAAACGTATGCTGGACTGGAGTGATTCCTACAGTTATTCCGGCAATACGATCACTTGTCTGGAAAAAGTCGAAGATCAGAATCAGATATTCGAATATAAAACCATATATAAACTGGACGAAGAACAAAACGTAAAAACATGGACCTGTGAATATAACGAAATCGGAAAACCGGAAATCGATCAGGGTGAACTGTCTTATGAAAACGGATACTTTTCAAGCTCAAGAACTGAAGTCAGCAATTCCGGACCAACGACAGACCAGGCTATTTGGGTAGACGGTAATCTGGTAAAAGCAGGAGAAACCGATGAGCCACGTGCCACAACGAACATAGAATACAGCCATATCCCCAATAATAGTAACGTCGATTTCAATTACCTGTTATCCCAGACCGAATGGTTGGATTGCCTGGCATTCGAGGAATCAGGCATAAAAGCCTTCGGCTGTTTCGGAAAACGGAGTGCTTACCTGATGAGCAAAGAAAAAGACGGGTACAACAATGACGAACATGTCTTCGAATACCGGACAGACAACGAAGGCTATATCCGGGAAATCACCGTTACAACTTACGATGGCCAACACCAGGTAAGCAGTAAACGTATTCACACCATCAGCTACATCGACGCAAACTGATTCTATCGTTTCATCGATCGGAATCATTCCCCTATCTTCCCGCTGAAAGCCGATTCGCTTCATATAGAGAAGATAGGGTTTCTTTATTTCGCCATAACAACCGGGGAAGCGTCTGATATGATTCACTTTGACCGGCGATCAAACGGCTTTTACATCATAAAGTCAACTTTGTTAGCGCCGGACATTCTTTATTTAAAGTTTATTTTATAATTTTGCAGCTTGTTATAAAAAAGTGTGCTAGTCATGAAACGGATTGATTTTCAACCGGTATTATTCGATACCCTAAAAAATTATTCGAAAGAAAAATTCTTTACCGACCTGATGGCCGGAATTATTGTCGGAATCGTTGCTCTTCCATTAGCCATCGCTTTCGGTATTGCTTCGGGGGTAAGTCCCGAACAAGGTCTGATCACAGCCATAATCGCAGGATTTATCGTTTCCTTCCTGGGAGGGAGTAACGTACAGATCGGAGGACCGACTGGGGCCTTTATCGTTATCGTTTATGGTATTATTCAACAATTCGGTATCGAGGGTCTGGCGATCGCTACCGTTATGGCCGGAATCATGTTGGTCTTGATGGGAGTATTTAAACTAGGCACAATCATCCGCTTTATCCCTTATCCGATCGTCGTCGGATTTACCAGTGGTATTGCACTTACCATTTTCACGACTCAGATCAAAGATCTGTTCGGATTAACCATGGACAAAGTGCCCGCCGATTTTATCTCCAAATGGATTGCTTATTTCCACAGTTTCGACACAACGAACTGGATTGCACTAGGGGTAGGAATCGGAAGTATCCTGCTCATTATCGTCACTCCCCGGTTTTCTAAAAAAATACCGGGTTCGTTGATCGCCATCATTGTCATGACCGTTATCAGTTATCTGTTACGCCATCACCTGAATATCACCGGCCTGGAAACCATCGGCGACCGTTTTGAGATCAATGCCAGCCTGCCGACTCCCAACGGCTTAGCGTTTAATATCGAAACCATCAATCAGCTTCTGCCGGCAGCTTTCACCATCGCCATTCTGGGAGCCATCGAGTCTTTATTATCGGCCACCGTAGCAGATGGAGTCACCGGACATAAACACAATTCCAATACAGAGTTAATAGCCCAGGGAGCAGCCAATATCGTAGTTCCTTTCTTCGGAGGGATTCCAGCCACCGGAGCAATTGCCCGGACCATGACCAATATCAATAACGGCGGCAAAACTCCTGTAGCCGGTTTGATCCATGCCGTTGTATTATTATTGATACTCTTGTTCCTCGGCCCCTTGACCAAACATATTCCGATGGCTTGCCTGGCCGGCGTTTTGGTTATCGTTTCTTACAACATGAGCGAATGGCGTACATTCAAATCATTGATGAAAAACTCCAGATCGGATGTCGCTGTATTATTGACTACTTTCTTATTGACCGTCATTTTCGATCTGACCATCGCCATAGAAATCGGTCTGTTACTGGCCCTGGTACTCTTTATGAAACGAATGAGCGAAGTAACGCATATCACGGTTGCCAAAGATCAGCTCGATCTGTCGAACGAGGGCGAAATCTACCATGAAGAAGAAAAACTGATCGTACCGCAAGGAGTCGAAGTATATGAAATCGACGGCCCGTTCTTTTTCGGTGTCGCCAATAAATTCGACGAATGTATGAAAACCATCGGCGACAAACCCCGCATTCGTATCATCCGGATGCGCAAAGTACCGTTTATGGATACGACAGGGCTGCACAACCTGGAAAGCCTTTACCGTTTATCTACGAAAGAAAAAATACAGGTCATCCTCTCCGGAGTAAACGAACAGGTTCGTGCAACTTTGGTCAAATCTTCCTTTGCCCGAACCATCGGCGAAGAAAATATTTGCAGTAACATTCACGAAGCATTGAAACGGGCGGAAGTATGTCTGAAAAGTTAAAGCGCTGACTTTTCAGACACCCCGGTCTGCATCAGAATCCGAAATCATCGAGTATTACCTCTTTTTTCTCTGCTTCCTGAAAAGGTTTAGCTTCCTGATGCACCGGATTCCCTTCAATATAGATGGCGCGGAACGGACGTACCGGGCAGACATATTCACATCCCCCGCATCCGACACAAATATCGGGATTCACGGAAGGGATCGTCAAGCCATTTTTATAAGGAATCATAGTCACGGCCTGAGTAGGACAATGTTCGGAGCAAGCCCCGCAACTGGTCTCGTCGGTATTGACGATACAATTTTCGCGGACAAAAACCACCCGTCCCATCTGCAGCTTATGCTTTTCCTCTTTGGTAAGCGGCAATAAAGCCCCGTTCGGACACACTTCAGAACATACCGTACAATCGAAGTTACAAAAACCATGACCGAAATCCATTTTCGGTTGCATCATCCCCCCTAAACCATAATCCATAAAGGCAGGTTTCAACACACGCGAAGGACATTTGGTGACACAAAGATGACAAGCCGTACAATGTTTCAATAAATGCTCTGCACTTTGAGAACCGGGAGGGCTCAACGGATGCTCTCTTTGCCAGGATTTATTGGCTTTAACGACAGCCTTTCCCTGAGCCAGCACTTTGTTGGGAAGAAGGAAAGACAAA
>ERZ791625.1454-NODE-1454-length-12001-cov-2.339779_pt1 | contig 12001 bp, 8 predicted proteins | sample MGYA00510267_ERZ791625 | MGnify/ENA primary metagenome ERZ791625 (study PRJEB30046, sample SAMN00715229) | human gut metagenome | study: EMG produced TPA metagenomics assembly of the A metagenome-wide association study of gut microbiota in type 2...
ATATAGAACACTACGAAATCAATCAAGGCGATATGCTCGGATTGGTGGGAAACAATGGTGCCGGTAAAACAACTCTCTTCCGAATCATGCTGGATCTGCTAAAAGCAGATGATGGTAAGGTGATTATTAATGATATTGATGTCAGCCAAAGCGAAGACTGGAAAAGCATTACCGGTGCTTTCATTGACGATGGTTTTCTGATTGATTATCTCACTCCGGAAGAATATTTCTATTTCATCGGAAAGATGTACGGACTAAAGAAAGAAGAAGTGGACGAACGTCTGATTCCTTTCGAACGTTTTATGAGTGGAGAAGTGATCGGGCACAAGAAGCTAATCCGCAACTACTCCGCAGGTAATAAGCAAAAGATCGGAATTATTTCTGCCATGCTTCATTACCCGCAATTACTGATACTGGACGAACCGTTCAACTTCCTCGATCCAAGTTCTCAGTCTATCATCAAACATCTGCTCAAGAAATATAATGAGGAGCATCAAGCTACGGTTATTATATCCAGTCACAACCTCAATCATACCGTAGATGTATGTCCGAGGATCGCTTTATTGGAACACGGTGTCATCATCCGGGATATTATCAACGAGGACAACTCCGCAGAGAAAGAACTGGAGGATTATTTTAATGTAGAAGAAGAGTAAACGGTAAATAGGGAATGATAAAATAATGAATGGTAAGTATTCATCCTTACCAAAATTATTGCATAAACTAATTATGATGAGATATATAACAGAAAAGTCTGATACCCATAAGTCTAGTATAAAGAAACCTGATAGAAAGAAAAGATACTTCCTGCAATTCATCCTTTTATTAGGACTGGTTGCCAGCCTTAGTTCCTGCCGCACTTCCGCGCCCCGGCTGGATTATCAAGCATTGGCGCGAGCTTCTATATTGTTGGGGGTAGATATTAATATGGAGGATAACCATAAGCTCTATCTGGAAGCAGCCGACTGGATAGGGGTTCCCTATCGTGGTGGAGGTGATTCGAAACGAGGAGCCGACTGTTCGGGATTAGTTTATCAAGTGTACCGTAAGGTATACCGCACCCAAGTGCCGCGTAACACGGAAGATCTAAAAAAAGAAAGTAATAAAGTCGCCAAACGGAATCTCCGGGAAGGAGACTTGGTATTCTTCACCAGCAGTCGTTCAAAAAATAAAGTAGCTCATGTAGGCATTTACCTCAAAAACGGTAAGTTTATTCATTCCAGCACCAGTAAAGGAGTGATCGTCAGCAACTTGAACGAGAACTATTATACCAAACACTGGATAAGCGGCGGCAGGATACGTTAATTATCAACTTCTAATGATATAAAATTATGAAATCATTCATCGGAGCAGTTCTATTTATTTGCGTGGCATTCAGCGCCAATGCACAGCTTTTATGGAAAGTGTCCGGCAACGGACTGAACCAACCTTCCTATATCATAGGCACTCACCATCTGGCACCGTTCAGCATCATGGATAGCATTGCCGGACTTAAAAAGGCTATGAATGAAACTCAACAAGTATATGGAGAGATGAAAATGTCGGAAATGCAATCGCCTGCCACCATGGAAAAGATGCAAAAGGCAATGATGATTGAAAGTGATACCACGCTGAACTCTCTCCTTTCTCCGAAAGACTTTGAGACTGTTAATAAATTCTGCAAAGAAAACCTGATGGTAGATTTAAATATGGCTCCGAAGCTAAAACCTGCCTTCTTATTAAATAATGTAGTGGTAATGGCTTACGTAAAACATATAGGGAAATTCAACCCGCAAGAGCAACTCGACACATTCTTTCAGAGCCAAGCCATCCAAAACGGAAAAAAGGTGGACGGACTGGAAACTGCAGAATTCCAATTCAACCTGCTTTTCAATGGCAGTTCACTACAACGGCAAGCACAACTATTAATGTGCACTCTTAACCATATAGAGACTGAAGTAGAAAACCTGAAGAAGCTCACAAACGCCTACATGAACCAAGATCTGAACACCATACATCTCTGCCAAATCACGGTCAAGCATCACCTTCTGACCTCTAAACTCATATATTCTATTTTGAATTATCTGCAATTGATCCATCTTGTATGTCTGTTATAAATAGCCTCGAACTATTCATATTATATATCGGGGTCAAAAGTAATCAATAAGTTTAGATTGCGGTTACATTTTTACGAAAAGAATCCACTGCAAATGACAACTATCAACGGTAATTTCAATATGTCAAAGAACGAATTTTTCCTTTATTTATGGAAAAAGTATTTATTGATAATATTCAAAAGAAGATTTACCAGTCTTTTCTATATGGATTCTTATCAGGACCAAACTTTAATTGATAGTCCAGAAAATTTGCCCCATAAAGAGCATTTCCCCATAGAAGCTCATCATTTACAAAATCCCAGCTATCACCCTCATCCATAAATGACTGAAAACTATACTCAGTCAACATATTCTTAACAGCTCCTTCATAGCCTCCATATTCAGTACCGATAAGGTCACCTCCATAAACAATGATGTTGCTCTTTTTATATCCTGCAGCCTTCCATTTAGCTATATTCTCTGCAGCAAGCGGTCTTATAGTGGGATTATTGTCAGAATAACAAGGTATATTTACACTTCCATAACAAGCAGGATCCAGTCCGGCAATAGGTTTACGAGAATATTTGCTATAAACTTGAGTACCCTCGGGGTTAGGGGTAATGGCTTCTACTTCTGTTGGCGAAAAGTAGCCATGCCATGCATAATCAAGATATTTACCTGCCTCGATTCCCCCACATTTATTTACATCATATAAATATTCCGTAGCATCTCCTTTATCAACCAGCGTTAACAACTTATCCGGTAAAGCCTCACGAAGAGCTTTTATCAGTTTAGGATATGAAGTAGTGTTCATTGCAGACATCCCAGCTTTGCCATATTTACTATCATCATCCCATAAATTTACACCGTCCAAATAGTAATGTTCTATTATACTCTTCACTTGATAGACAAAGTCTGCTATCTGCGCATCATTCATATTACAGAAGCCGATGCCTTTACCACCATTTTCAATACAAATACAAACTTTGCTGCCAATTTCCTGAAGGTGCCGAATGTATTTATCTCTATGCTCCAATACGTAAGACAGGTCACTTCCAGGTGCGAGCAAAGCACGCTGGCTAACAGCATCGTAACCTATCGTTGCTCTTTTCAAGTTTACGATATGCCCCAAGCGATTATAAGGAGGAGGAGGGTATAACCCATCATCTCTAATTGCCAATACGCCAGCTATTAAAGGACTATACGTTTCTGTATTCACATAAAACACTGTAGTTACACCAGACATTAGTGGCGGGATTTCTTGTGTTTGCCCCTCTCCATCAGGTTCACACATAGTAGTTTTTTCCCTGAAATTCACTCTGTAATAAATTACTTGTTTATTCTCTTGTGCATCTACTCCTACCGGATTTTGTGTCAAAGCAATCGCTAACAAATAAAGTGTTTCAGGCTTCAATCCATCAGGAGAAAGAGTTATGCTGATAGTTCCGGATTCTTTCTTTCCAGCAGCCACAGTAAGCGAACCGCCATTTCCCAAAGTTACGTTAGCAACAGGAAATTCCTTCATATCAGCTTCGTTGTCACTGTTATATTGAGCCACAAGCTCCGGAGACGGAATGGCTTTTACCGTAACAGCCGTTATAGCAGGCTTTGTCAGTGCATAACATATCTCTTCGGTTACAGCTCCATCACCTTCGTACATACTGACAGTAATCTTATTAGAAAAAGTTTTTCCACTGCATAACTGCCCTCCGACGCTATTCATCGGCGTTTCGTCCGGCAACTGCCCGGCAGGCATGGAAATATCATCTTCAGTACACCCCGTCGTTGCTACCATCAGCAGTGACAGCATCAGAAAGACGAAGTATTTAAATGGGTTATTTTTCATATCATTATAGTGTTTTACAGGTTTCACAATAAATAATCTCTTAGTTATGCCCCTTATTTGGACGGGTTCATTATTTGGATAGCTAGCCGACTAGTCTCATAATTCATCTTCGTATGATAGTAATCATCACCCAAAGCATAGATAGCAAGTCCGCCTACAGGACCCAAAGAAACAACACGGTTTGTCATCTCGGTAACAGCGTCCAGTTTTTCACCTTCTTCATCCACTAGCTTTTCATTAATCTTGGCGGAGAGCAATAGTTTCTCTTTAGGGATTGAGAAGTTTTCTATCACGCCTGCCACATAGAGTTTCAAATCTACGGCAGAGGTAATCGTAGCAGTGTTCAAGACGACATAATCCAGCTTATTCAGATCTGCGGCATCCATAAAGGCAGGATCACCTTCAAATACCAACAGTTTGCCATCGCCTACAGCGGTAGAAAGCTTGGAGACGATTAATTTGGCTGCTTCACGACGGGCAGCCTGTTCAGCCTCCGTTCCTCCATAAAGAGGAGTACCTTTAATGGCAAACCCATTCATACCCAACTGGGAAGCGGCAGCAACGGCCTTATCCAACCAGGCACCTAGTTTGGCAGCATCGGTCAAGGCGGGCATTTGAGCGGTATAATCCACCAAATAGAGCACCTTGATACTCTTTTCCTGTAACAGGAGAATATCCTCACAGTCATAAGAGGTCAGGCTTTCGGGATGCGTCGGAGTTACGATGTCCAATGAGTCGGGCAATGAACGGAGGTAATCACCTTCATTCTTCGACTTTTCGGCACTATTGTCGAAACTACCGTAAGTGACAAAGTGTTTGCTTTGCCTATACGTACGCAGCGTCTCCATGTAACGAGCCCAAAGTTCAGGATTCTGTTCTTTGGCATGCTGCGGATCAATATCAACAGTTTTCTGATCCGTCCAGTCGCTGCACGAAGCGGTAGCAAGCAATGCCAGCAACAGGAACAGATGAGTGAAGATGTTAGCAATGGAAATTCTCATATTCATATCTTCTTGTTTTAGTTTCTATATCTTCTTGTTTTCTAGTTCTCACATTTCCAGTTTCATGTCCCTACGGTCTCGGTTTCTTGTCCCACCAAAGAGAAGTAGCGCCATTATCAGGGCCACCCAACATACCGACGGCCTCCAGAATATACTGCCGGTTACCGGAATATTCGCTGGGCGGATACCACAGGCGACGTATTTTAGCTTTCGTATCGTCAATAGTACCACCGCTATTGTTCACTACCACAGGCAATAAATGAGGATAATCCGTGCGACGATATTCGCTCCATGCCTCTACCGTAGAAGGAAACATAGCAATCCATTTCTGGGTAATGATACGCTCCAGATTCTTCTCGGCATATTCATCACCCTCTTGCCAGGCAACAGTAAGGTTGCTAACGGCTCCGGCTGAATAAGTTCCATCCACAGGGTCAGTGTAAGCCTGCGGTGTGTTGGAAGCATTGGCAGCATAAGAAAGAGCATCCGTGGCAGGAAGTCCGTACTGTTCAAAAGAAAGAGCAATTGCTTCTTCATATAGGCTCTTGGCATCGCCTCCCATCGCCCAGCCGCGCAATGCGCCTTCGGCGCGCAGGAAAGTGATTTCTGCCGCATTCATCCACGGATAAGGACTGGCAGTAGATATAATCGGTTTGCTATAACGGTCTATCACGCTTTCCTTGTTCACCACATCAATACCGATACGAATACCGGCAAAGCCGGACACTTTCGTCGGCTTACCACCAACTGTTTCCGTGATTTCCACTTGAGTGAACATCTTCTCCCGCCGAGGATCCTGATAACCGTTCATGTAACAAAGCAAGTCGGCACCTATCCGATGGTCGGACCAGCCGTTGAAAACCATAGCGGCACGGTTTTCCTCCACCTTCATTTCGGCATTATCGGCATTGTCCGTGATAACCCCTGCATCTACGGCATCCTGTGCCACTTGTTGTGCCGTAGTAGGATCAACATACGCCATGCGGATAGCCATACGCAACTTCAGGGAATTGGCAAATTTATACCACTTGCTAACGTCACCGTAATAACCATCGTCAAACTTACGGCATGCTTCAGAACCTATCGTAAGATTTTCCTTCAACACGGAACTCACTTCATCAAGTTCCTTCAACATTTGCTTGTAAACAGCTTCCTGCGAATCATAGGGCACATTAAGCGAAACACTACCCTGCTCGTCTATCACCTTGCTATAAGGAATGGGGCCATACATATCCGTCATACGGTGCATAATAGCTACCCGCAGCAATTTGGCAAGAGCCAGTGCTACAGGATCATCGCTCTGATCCTGCAAATCGCGGTAAAGCGGATAAGATTCGGTAAAAATATCACCATACGTCTTATCCTGCCAGTCAACAGACGGGTTATAAGTTTCAAATTTATCGGTACGCACGAGCGTAGTCCCATAATACCCGGCAAACGGACCTGCCGCCAAAGCCTCGATAAACTGATAAAGATGCTCTTTGGTAGGTACCACCAACCCTTGCAAACCTCGCAGGGTAGAGCCTATATTGTAGTTTTCGCGTCCCTGCTCATCCTTGGTCACTTCGTACTCCTTGCGGTTGATTTCATCGAAGTTGCCCGTACAGGCTGCTCCGCCCACCAGCAGAAGTCCCAGGGAGAATATCTTTAAGAAAGATTTCACTTGTTTCATACGATCTGATTTAACGGGTTAAAAGTTTATTTTCACATTCACACCGATATTACGGGTACTCGGCAACATGAAGTTATCAATGCCTTGATAATAATTACCGGTATTCGCCACCGCTTCAGGGTCGAAAGGTGCACGACAGTAAATCATCCAAAGGTTACGACCTACCACAGAGACATTGATGTCACACACACCTCCCAGCCATTTGCGGGGAATGGTATAACCCACACTGGCTTCTTGCAGACGCACGTTCGTAGCGCTGTAAGTGTAATACTGCGGCAATCCGCTACTGTTTCCGATGAGGCTGTAATACGTTTGCGCATCCACAAGAGTACGTCCGTTGAGCAACACACCACCGTTGTCACGGGCTTGTGCCGAACGTTCGGACACTCCATACTGATCCATTGCCGCCTGTGTGGCAGAATAAGCAATACCTCCGATACGTGCTGTAAAGAGTGCGCTTAGACTGATACCACGCCATTCGAAGCGGTTATTCCATGCCAGATTAGCTTTCGGGAATACACTACCCAGCTTAATGTCCGGCAGGTTGTCTTCAGTAGTCAGCGCACCGGAAGGATCAATCTCCACCATGCCACTATTGTCCCGTTTCAAGTCACTCTGTGTGTAAAGATCACCCAACGTACCCCCTTTCTTCAGGATGAATCGTGCTTTACCCAGTCCGCCTACATCCAAGCGATTCTGTGTGATAGGCAATCCCGTTTCGGGATGAATATAGCTGGTCACCAAGTCTTTTATCGTATTCTTGTTGTGAGAGAGAGTGAAATTACTTTCCCAGTGCAAATGGTTGTTCCAGGTATGTCCATAACCCAATGAGAGTTCCACACCGGAATTACGCACATATCCTGTCTGCAAATAAATCTTGCTATAACCGGAAGATACGGAAACTTTCGGGTCGAAGGTTTGGTTGAAAGTATTTGCCAAGTACCATGAAAAGCCGAGGCTGAAATCCTTGAAAAGACGCATATCCAGTCCCAATTCCCACGAGTTGGTACGCTCGGGCTTCAAGTCCTTGATAGGATAGTGTGTCTTGGGCTTCCATTGCTGGTTAGCCTCATCGTATTCGTAAGTGGGCGATGTCAGATTACGGGGATAAGGCATACCAACGGAACTGAAAGAGCCACGAACCTTCATATAGTCGATAAATTCCGGCAAAGTCAGCATTTCGGAGATAACCCCCGAAAGTCCTACGGACGGGTAGAAGAAACAAGGTGTAGAAGAATTGGCAAGTTGCGAAGCCCAGTCGTTTCGCCCGGTCAGTGTAAGATAGAGCATACTCTTCCATCCCACTTCCACACTGGCGAAGATTGATTGCGTCTGTTCCTGCCATTCGTCCTGACGGGCTTTCTTCTTTGTGTTGTCGAGGTCGAACACATTAAACACGTTCGGTATTCCCTTTTCACGAATCGGGCCACGATAACTCAAATCTTCGTATCTGTTGTTCACAATGCTGGCACCCACGTTTGCCACCAGTGAGAAGTCATTAAAACGCTTGTTGATGTTGGCAAGCACGTCGGCATACGTTTGTGTTTCGTCGGGCTTGGAGATGGTATAGTGTCCCTGCGTACTCTCTTCCGTAATTGTAAGATTGGAGCTGGCATAGAGCTTCTGTTCATACTTGGTGTGCGTGTTGTCCACACGTACACGTCCTGATATATTCAACCAGTCAGTAATGTCATAACTCAATTGAGCAGACAGCATATAACGCTTCTTCTGATTCAGACGCAGATTACGGTAAGCAATCCAATAAGGATTCTGCATACGGTAGTCACCTTCTCCTTGCGGCCAGAACATCGTATTGATTTTGCGTGCCGGATCCCAACGTTCGAACACCTTGACAAGTCCGAAGTCATCGCCACGCGGGAACAGATAAACGGGCACAATGGGATTGGAATAAATCCCCTGATTCGTCATGTTGCGGTCGTTCTGAATGATGTAGCTGGCTCCTATGTCAAGTTTCATCCGATCGTTCAGGAAATTCGTCGTATTACGGAAAGTAAAATTAAAACGGTTATAACGATTGTTGGGAACAATGCCCTCGGAGTTGACCGACGCCACCGAAAAGAAGGTCTGGTTCTTCTCCGTACCGGTAGAAAGGGTGACAGAATTGGTGAAGATCAGTCCTGTATCAAAGAAATCTTTCGGTTCATAATTGGTGCGGGAAGCGTCATTCAACTTCGCTCCCCAGCTTAGGATGGTAGAACCTCCGTCTTTCCCACGGCTTCCCGTCCCGTAGCGGTTTTGGAATTCAGGAAGCACGAAAGGACGGGCAAACTCGGTATTGCTGTTCACCGTCACTTGCAACTTGCCTACTTGTCCGCGCCTGGTAGTAATAACAATCGCACCATTGGCAGCATTACTACCGTAGAGTGCAGCTGCTGCGGCACCCGTCAATACGGAGATACTTTCAATGTCGTCCGGATTAATGTCGGCAATGCTCTCCGTAGCACCCCGTGAGTCGAATTCCATTCCACCACCGCCACCGAAGTTATACATTGGTATACCGTCGATGACGTAAAGCGCATTACTGCTTTGTTCGATAGATTTCGCACCACGCATCACTACCTTGCTGGCTCCACCTACACCGGAGGAACTGCTGTTGATAGTAACACCTGCCACCTTACCATTCAGGCTGTTGATGAAATTAGCATCTTTAATGCCGGAGATTTCGTCCGCTTTCACCTGTTGCACATTGTAGCTCAATGCTTTCTGTTCACGCTTGATACCAAGGGCAGTCACGACTACTTCGTTGAGTTGCTCCACGGCAGTGGCAAGCGTCACATTATACACGCTTCTATCTGTGACTTTCACATTTTGAGGAGTATAGCCTATATAGGTAAAATTGAGCGTGCTACCCACCGGAGCTTCGATAGAATAACGTCCTTCAATGTCCGTAATAACTCCACTGGCAGAACCCTGCACCTGAATATTGACACCGATAAGCGGCTCACCCGTTTCGTCTGTCACTTTTCCTTTGATTTGTTTATCGGAAGATGGCTTTTCCTGTGCCGGTTGAGGAATAATCTTGATGTATTTACCTTTCAATTCGTAGGTGCAGCCTGTACCTTTCAGAATGGTAGAGAGAGAATAATCCAATCCGGCTTTATCCAGATTGAGATTGAGGGCAGGTTTGTCACGCAGCAGCGAGTTATTGTACCCAATGGATAATCCCGACTGCTTTTCCACTTTCTTCAATGCTTCAATGACGGTAATATTGTTCTCACGGATGGTAATCCGCACGTCATTTTGAGCAAAAGCTGTTACTTGTAGCAAAAATAAGCTGAAAAAGAGTAGAAAACTTCTTCTTACACCTCGCTTATCCGCTATAAATGTGTAATTTTGTAGCATTAACTTTTAAGTATTAGTTTGTTAACTAGGTTGTTATTCACGTAGATCAGATCAACAGAGCATAACACTCTGATGCAGAAAAGTTGATTATTTCATATCCGGGATGGAGTGGCGCTCTGTTCCGGATACTTTTTTCTCATGGGCAGTAATTGTGTTTTTTAAGTTATTGATTTATTGAATGATTCACTTCGGCTATTTTCAATTCCGGTTTCACGCCGGTCTTTACTTCTTATTCCCTTTCCGTGTAATATAGCACTTATCTCCTTCTATCTTGAATTTCAAATTGCCCGCCACATCGACAATGATATCCATGACTTCTGCTAAAGGTGCCTTATCCTTGAACCGGAAACTCAAACGATCTTTTTTCAGCTGGTTCAAGCTGTAGACAAACGTATAATTGTATTTTCGTTCCAGTACACGTATAATATCTTCTACGGTCATTTCATTGAAAACCAGTTCGCCCCGCTGCCAAGCGGTGACATCTGCCATATCGGGATGCACTACCCGAAACTGACGGTTCTCTTTGTCATACGTCAACTGTTCGTCAGGCTGCAATACGGTCCGCTGGGTCAGATTTCCCCACTCTACCAATACACTGCCCGACAGCAATGCTGTACTGATTTCCTGATTCTCCGGATAGGCACTGACATTGAATTCCGTTCCCAAAGCAGTTACCTGAAAATCATCCGACTTTACAATGAAAGGATGCTTCTTGTCAGGCTTCACTTTAAAATTGGCTTCACCAACCAAGTAAACACACCGCTCTTTCCCAGTAAACTGTTTCGGATATAACAAAGTACTTTTTGAATTCAACTGAACCTGACTACCATCCGGAAGAGAAAGATGCCGCATCCCCGCCACCGGAATGAATTCCTGTATAAGGTCATTCTGCGTTCTTTCCGCCTGCATCACCAGATAACCAAGAGATACGACTACCAACAGTAACACAGCCGCAACGGATTGCCAAAGACGCAATACACGGATTTTACGGTTAGGAGTTGCAGGGATTGGAGAAGCCGTATGAAGGCCATTGTTCCGTTTCCACCGTTCGAGTTCCTTCTCCACATGGGGCACTTCACCCATAGCACGCGCCGCTGTCCAGATTTCTTTTAAAGCTTTGTCTTTCTCTACGGCATGTTCCTTATCCGTCAGCCATCCGTAGAAATTCTGCCGGATCGTTTCCGAATAATGATTCTTAGTGAACGAGGTCAGTATCTGCCGAAAATAATTCTTCATATAGTTGTGCTATTAGTGGTGAATACATATATAGCACGACACAAATGCGAAGACTACTCAAATGAAATGAAGAAAAAATAAAATAAATACGATTTTTTTTAATTCAACCAGAGAAAGATAGATTTGACGCTCTACGGTACGCACTGAAATATCAAGCTTTTCCGCTATTTCCAGATGACTCATTCCCTGGATGCGGCTCATCTCAAAAATCAGCCGACGGCGTTCGGGGAATTGTTCTACAGCCATTTGCAGAGCTAACCGTATTTCTTTATAATAAATAGCGTCCAGTGCATCACTCGAAGGAGACAAATCATTGAAAAGGCTCTCTTCTATCTGTGCCTGTTGGTAAGACCGTTCTATGCGTTTATGCTTGAGAAAATCAAAAATGGCATGTTTGGTCATTGCATAGATATATTTATCTATCCCGGGGTTGTCCTGCCAAATCTGCGGTTTGGCCCATAGCCGCGTAAAAACATCCTGCGCTATATCATCCGCATCCTGCCCTGATTTAAGGAGCATCAACGCGAAATTCTTCACCAGCGAATAATGTGCCTTGAAGACCAAATCGAACTCTTGTTCCAGTTTTATGCTTTCATCCATTACTTCACAAGCATTTGTTGTCAGTAAGCAAAAGTAGAAAAATAAATCAAGACTTAGGGTGAAAGAGATAGTAAATCACCCCTTTGTTACTTAATATTTCTTACTTTCTTCCTCATTATCCTTACAAATCACTATCTTTGCGACCTCATAATTTGTTTTTAACGAATAAACTACGATAGTGCTAATGAAACAGTACAGAACCGTAAAC
>ERZ791625.1456-NODE-1456-length-11988-cov-3.863488_pt1 | contig 11988 bp, 9 predicted proteins | sample MGYA00510267_ERZ791625 | MGnify/ENA primary metagenome ERZ791625 (study PRJEB30046, sample SAMN00715229) | human gut metagenome | study: EMG produced TPA metagenomics assembly of the A metagenome-wide association study of gut microbiota in type 2...
TCCTGCGTGCCATCGGCTACGACCAGAACAATGAGTTCACCGGCGCTGACTGGGCTCTGCATGTTGCGCAGACCGCGCAGCAGGCTGGCGTTCTGAAGAACGTCAAGGGCGTTGACCTCAACGCTCCTGCCAGCCGTGAGCTCGTCGCCGAGCTGCTGTTCCGCGCCATCGCCGATGCCCCGATGGTCACCTACACCGCCGCTTTCGGTTACCAGACCGTGAGCTTCAACGGCAAGAAGGACAGCAACAAGACCTTCTCCGAGAACGACACCCTCGGCTACAAGAGCTTCAAGCTCAAGTCCGCGAAGGAGGCCGATGAGTTTGGCCGTCCCACCATCAAGTGGACCTATGATGTCGGCGACAAGTCCACCACCGTTGAGGTCGAGGCTCTCGCCACCTACACCGAGGCCGCCAAGAACTGCGACATCTATGCTGACTCCGGCCTGAAGAAGAGCACCAAGCTCGACGTCTACACCAACAGCAAGACCAGCGATGGCACCTACACTGTTGCTGACAACAAGGACGATTCCAAGCAGGCCAATCAGGGCCGTCTGACCCTCGTCTATGAGGATCGTCTCGTCAACATCGACACCTACCTCGCTGAGGTCACCAAGTTCGTTGCTGAGAAGACCGACTCCAAGGGTCACACCACTTCCGCTTACGCTATCGTTGACAAGAATGTCCACGGTTACGAAGGCAAGCTCGACACCAAGTTCGAGACTGAGGACGAGTTCAAGGCTGACGATATGGTTCTGGTCACCATCGCCAACGGCGAGATCCAGTCCATGGTCAAGGCTGAGTCCAAGAACGCTGTTCTGACCGACGTTTCCGGCAACAGCAAGAACATCAGCGACATCCAGAAGGTCAAGGGCCTCGACAAGGCTGACGCTACTGTCAACTGCACTGCTAAGTTTGCTCCCGCGACCATGACTCTGGGCAAGACCTACAACTTCTACTTCGACACCTATGGCAACGTCATCGGTGCTGATGAGCTCGCCAGCAACTATGCTGTCCTCGATACCCTGTACATGGAGCACAGCAAGGGTGTTGACACCGCTTACGGCGATCTGTACTTCTTCGATGCCGACAGCAAGACCGATGCTACCATCAACAAAGTTGAGGGTGATGATGTTGCTGATTTCGAAGTCTCTGCTTCCAAGAACAAAGACTATTACTACACCGTCTATGCCTACAGCATTGACAAGGACGGCGCTTACACGCTCGATGATTCCGAGTTCAGCGATGCTTATTTTGCCTCCTACAATAGCGGTGACAAGTACCTGACTGTTAATGCTACCAGCAGCAGTGCAAATACCCGTCTCCAGCTCAGCAAGGATACCAAGATTCTGCTTCAGACCAAGGAATCCCCGAAGGGCACTTTCACTGCCTACACTGGCTACGAAAAGCTCCCCAGCTTCAAGGGCTATGACGTTCAGTACACGACCGTCAATGGCTACGTTGACATGATTTATGTCTACGCATACGAAGTCACCACCCGTACCGTGTTCATCTATGACACCACGGACTACACCTCCCACTGGAATGACGGCAAGCCCTATGCCACCTTCAAGGCCTATGAGCTGGTGGATGGCAAGCTGACCGACACCACCATCGACCTCTACTATGCAGAGGGTCAGGGCACTGCCAGCCACGGTGTTGATGAGATTGGCCTGTACGAGGTCACCATGGATTCCGACTACGTCTGGACCGCAATTGCCAAGTACCACGCTTATACCATCGACCAGCTTACCACGGATGGCAAGCGCGTTAAGGTGAACAACACTTGGTTCGATCTTGATGATGCTCTGGTTGCCAAGTACGAAGGCACCATTACCAAGGGCAAGATTGATGAAGATTGGACTGCCAAGGAGCTGGCTGAAAAGAGCCTTGTCTTCGTCCAGTACGACGACAGCAAGGTCGGTGACACGCACGATGCACTTGTTGTTTACGATCTTCTCATCAAGGCTCTCGTGAACGACGAAGAACTCGACGAGTACTATGGCCATCAGTTTGCTACCATTAAGGTCGATCTCAAGGAGTACGAGGAAATTTCCGCGGCTGCCATGGAGAAGTACAACAACGGCACTGTTGGTTCCACTGACCTGATGTCTGGTGTTAAGTACTTCGACAAGGACGGTAAGGAAGTTACCATGGACGCCGACAAGGGCACCAAGGTCGCTTATGCCAAGATTAGCTACTCTGGCGTTGTTACCGGTGATATCATTTATACCATCGCAAATCAGGCTGCCTATGCCGACGCTAAGCTGGTTGCTAAGGATTCCTACCTCTTCACCAACCAGAATCAGTCTGCTAAGGTTGTGAACGACGATTCCGTCACCGGCATTGCTGGTACGATCACCGTTGATCTGAAGCAGGCAACCGTGTCCGCTGGCGATCTGGTCACGCTCCTCAACAAGGAAGCTAAGGCCAACGAGAACCAGACCATCGCGGGTGTTTACAACACTCAGGATGTCGAAAGCTCCAAGGTTGCTGCTGATGCCAACCTCGCTGGCGACATGCTCGTTAAGGTTGTTGCTTGGGACAACAAGACGGTTGCTTACTACCGCATCGCTGTTACCAATGCCCCCACTGACTAATCTCTGATTAGTCAAAAAAGAAGACCCCCTCGGGGGTCTTCTTTTTTTGCTCATTTTCACGCTTTCAATCCATACAGCACACAGCTTGCGCCTTTCAAACCCGTAAACTTGAAGGTCATGCTCTGCATGGCGTTCCAGTTTGCGCTGCCGTTCAAAATCGAGCCGCTGAGTCCCTCAAAGCTGTCGTTTCGGTTCTGCGTCGGCGTGTGGTAGCCCGCCGCCACGCCGTACATCGCGGGGAAAATCCACGCGACGGTCGCCGCGTGGCCGCCCATCGCGTCGGCCAGCAGTCCGATGCTCTTGCTGTCGCACAGCAGCTCCACCCTGCCCTTGTCGCTCACGCCCGTGCCCGCCGCGTCCACCGTCGCAAACACCAGAAACGCGCGGTAGTCCGCCATGTTCAGCGCCGACAGGTCGTAGACGATGCTGCCGTTCGCCGCCGTCGTCGTGCGCACATCTCCGAGCGACACCAGCTTGATCTCCTGCTCCACCGCCACGATCTGCTCCTGCACCGCCGTGATCTGCGTGCCCACGCTCTCCGCGCTCGCCGCCGCGTTGGCCTTGTCGGCGTTTTTCTTCATCTGCGCGTCGATCTTGCCGAACGCGTCGTTGAAGTCGTCCATCTTGATCTGGTCCGCCTTGACCCATTGCGGAAGCTTGTAATTTGTTGTCGTCTCCATGCTCTTTCCCCCAAATTTTGATAATGTTGGAAAAGGCACCTCACACCCCCCTGAAAATGGGGGGACACTGACACATGATTTGCCTTTTCATGATACGCCGTATCATGAAGCAGCGTTGCACACAACGGCGCAAAAAGTTGTACCGTCCCCAATATTAGAATTCACGATACAACAAATTGCCGCGTTTTGTGCAGCGATCGCCGTTGTGCGCGGGAACTTTTTTACCTATCATGCGTCTATAGAAGTATCCGAAAGAAACGAGGACTGAACGATGAAAAAGCTCCTTTCCCTCCTGCTCCCGCTCGCGCTGGCCCTTTCGCTGACCGCCTGCGGCGAAAAAAACGCAGACGAGGCCGCGCGCCAAACCCCGCCAACACTGACGGTGACAAGTGCAAACGCTTGCAGCGTCACCCTCAAAAGCAGCAGCTACGACTGGACCTACCCCCAGGGCCTACAGAGCATGACCGTCATTGCCTGCGGCGCGCACCCGCTGGACGAAACCTCCCGTGACATCACGCCTGTGCTGGAAATGCCCTTTGCAGTTTCAGCCGCCTATTTCTACACCGTAACGCTCGATTTCGGCGATAATTCGCCCGAATCCGTCAGTCTCCGCTGTTGGCCGTCCGACGCCTGGGGCAGCACCGGCATGCCGTCCGAGACCGTGACCGCCCAAGAGCAGGATAACGGCACATTCCGCGCAGAACTGCCGCAAAGCGACGGCATTTTCGCCGTCGACGCGCTCTGGGACAGCAGCAGCGCAACCTACACCTTCTGCACGCAGGCGGAGGGGAGCGAAGAGCTCCACCCGGGCGCGGTGCTCAGCATCGGCGAGAGCGAAGACATCCGCAAGATCGACATCTCGTGGCGCAGCGGCAGCGTGAACATCTATACCGCCGAGCAGAGCGCGCAGATCAGCGTGAAGGAGGAATCCACCGCGCCGCTCGCCGAGAGCGAGAAAATGGTCTGCGTGATCGACGGCGACACGCTGCGCATCCACTTTCTCGGCGACGCTTACCGCGGCAGCTACGACGGGGAAAAGTACCTCGACGTGGGACTTCCGAGGGAACTGGTCAGCGCCGGTCACTTTGAGGAGATAAAAGTCGAAACAAAGGACGCCTACACCATCGTGGGCGCGGACGTTTCCGGCAGGATCAAGCTTTCGACCGTCGGCGGCGACGCGCGCGTGATGGGTGCAACCTGCCCCACGGTCGAGATCGAGACGGTGAACGGCAGCGTGGGCGTGGTGGACGGCACATGGGGGAAAATCGAGCTCTCGACCGTCTCCGGCGCGATCGAGCTTGCGGGCGAAGCGGAGAGCGCCGAGATCGAGACCGCGAGCGGCAAGGTGGATATCGCCGGCGCGCTCGGCGCGCTGGACTTCGAAAGCGTCAGCGGTGACCTGATTTTGGCTACCGAGCGTGCGCTGCGCCTTGATGCCGAAACGGAGAGCGGCAGCATCTATCTGACCCTTCCCGCGCAGGACGGCTTCACCCTCGACTACGAAACCGAAAAGGGCTCCTTCGACTCCGCGCTCACCGAGCGCGAGGGCACGCTCATCGCCTGCGGCGACCGCGAAACGCACTACTCCGTGCCCGCGCTCGACGGCGGCGCGGTGAGCGAGCTGGAAATTTCGACGGTCAGCGGCACGTTGACGATCGATACCTCCTCCGGCAGCAACTAAAGCGCAAAAAAAGAGAGCGGCAGTGCCGCTCTCTTTTTTCGTTATTTCTCATCGATTGCAAGCCACGTCTGGTCGAAGCCGTAGGGAAGCAATTCCTTGATGTGCAGGCGCTTTTCTTCATTGTTTTTGTTCAGGCACACGACCTCCATGTCGGGGCCGAACTCGTAGAGCACCTGGCGGCACGCGCCGCAGGGGTAGCAGTAGTCGTCGCTGCGCCCGGCGATGACGATGCGCTTGAAGCGCCGGTGCCCCTCGCTCACGGCCTTGAACGCCGCGGTGCGCTCGGCGCAGTTTGTCAGGCCGTAGCTCGAATTTTCGATGTTGCAGCCGGTGAAGACCGCGCCGTCCTCACATTCGAGCGCTGCGCCCACGGGAAAGTGGGAATACGGCACATACGCCATGTCCAGCATGGCGACGGCCTTCGCCTTGAGTTCTTCTAACGTCGCCATAAAAACGCCTCCTTACCAGTCTACGCCGAGATCAGGACGGACTTGCGTATCCATGATGTCCTCGGCGTTATAGAATTGCAGATAGCGGCTGCGCGAGTGGCGCAGCGTGGTGCCGTCCGGATGCAGACGGTCGCAGATGACGGCGGAAATGTCCTCCTTCACGTAGCTGAACGAGCTCGTACCGACGCTCGCGAAAATGCGGAAGCCCTGGCTTTGCAGGTACTTGAAGCGCTCGCCGGTCTGGTGCCAGTCGTCACCGTCGGGACGGCCACCGTGGGGGTAGAACAGAATTTGCGTCGGGCCGACGAGCGAGCCGACCTCGTCCGCCCAGCGCTCGGTGTCGTTGATGATGGTCTGCATCGACTTGCTGTCAAGGCGGATATGCCCCCAGGTGTGGCTGCCGAATGTCCAGCCCGTTTCCTTGAGGCGCTCGATGACGGGCTTGACCGCCTCAATCTCGCCCGCGCGGTAGGCGTCGAACGCGGGGCGGTCGGGCGAATCCGCCGCGATGTCGCGGTCGTCCTGCGTGCGGTAGCCGAGAATGCCGCAATAGCCCGTCAGCGAGAAGATGGCCTTCGCGCCGTTCAGCGAAAAATCGGGGTGCTCGTAGACAAACTGGTCGAGAATGGGCGTCGCGTCGAGCTCCTTGGTCAAAAAGGTCTCATTTGTGTACGGATCGGTGCACTGCGCCCAGATCTCGCCGTCCTCGCCGACGACGAGCTTGCTCGTGAAGCCCTCGTCGAGCATATAGGGGTAGTAGTTTACGTCGTCAAAGCTGATGACGAGCGGCTTTTTGCCCTCTGGCAGCATGAGGGTGTTTCGCACCATGTGCGTGCCGGTCTCGTCCGTCACCTCGCTCCAGACGTCTTCCATCGCGACTAAGATGTAGCCCTTGTCGTACACGGACTGCAAGATCTTCTTGTACTCGTCCGCCGTGACCATCCAGTCGTCGAGGCCGTAGCGCTGATCCTGCGAGGCATTGCAGTCGTGAAACGCCCACTGCGGGTAGGCAATGATCGGGTGGAAAAAGAGGTGCTCCACCACCTGATCCGGTCCCCAGGCCTGCGTGAGCTGGTCCTCGGACCAGTAGTTGCGCACGGCGTCGTAGGGGTCGGCCGTGTCGTCGGGGGTGTTGTTGTCGGTATCGCCGCCATTCTCGTCCGTGACTGTCTGATCGCTATCGTCAGACGGCGTCACCTTGTCGCCGCAGGCGGTCAGCAGCGATAGCACCATCAGCACGCTGAGCAGCAGTGCAAAAAAGTGTTTCATGTCAAAATCTCCTCTCTCAAAACTGCGCGGTCATTATAGCAGACTTCACTTTTTTTGACTACCCCTTTCGCGCTTTTGTTCCCATTTGTAACTATTTACCACAAATAATTAAAGCGTCACAGCTTTTCGCGTCCGCAGACGCGAAATGATTTCGAATCGTTTTTTGGCGCGACATGCGCGTGCCAAAAAACTCTTCTCGCCCCGCGCGTGTCGAAGCCGCCCTTTGGGCGGCAAGGCACGAAGCGGAGTGTAATTCTCAAAAAACAAGGGACACGGAACCGTGTCCCTTGTTTTTTGAAGAATTAGAAGTCTGCGTTGCCCACGGTGCGGGGATGCAGCTCCACATCGCGGATGTTGCCGATGCCCGTTAAATACATCACCATGCGCTCGAAGCCGAGGCCGAAGCCCGCGTGACGGCAGGAGCCGTAGCGCCGCAGGTCGCAGTACCACCAGTAGTCCTCGGGATTCATGCCGAGCTCGCGGATGCGCTTTTCGAGCAGCTCGATGCGCTCCTCGCGCTGGCTGCCGCCGATGATCTCGCCGATGCCCGGAACGAGGCAGTCCGCCGCGGCGACGGTCTTGCCGTCGTCGTTGAGGCGCATATAGAACGCCTTGATCTCCTGCGGATAGTCCGTGACGAACACGGGGCGCTTAAAGATCTGCTCGGTCAGATAGCGCTCATGCTCGGTCTGCAGGTCGATGCCCCACTCGACGGGATAGTCGAACTTCTGGCCGCTCTCCTTTAAGAGCTTCACCGCCTCGGTATAGGTCACGCGGCCAAAGTCAGACTCGGCAACGTGCTGGAGACGCTCAAGAAGGCCCTTGTCGACAAAGCTGTTGAAGAACGCGAGATCGTCCGGGCAGCGCTCCATCACGCGGCGAATGATGTGCTTGATCATCGCTTCCGCCACTTCCATGTCGCCGTTGAGGTCGCAGAACGCCATCTCCGGCTCGATCATCCAGAACTCGGCGGCGTGGCGCGCGGTGTTGGAGTTCTCCGCGCGGAACGTGGGGCCGAAGGTGTAAACGTCGCCGAACGCCATAGCGAAGTTCTCGGCGTTGAGCTGGCCGGAGACGGTCAGGCTCGTCTTCTTGCCGAAAAAGTCCTTGCTGTAATCGATCTGGCCGTCCTCGGTACGGGGCGGGTTTTCAAGGTCGAGCGTCGTGACCTGAAACATCTCGCCCGCGCCCTCGCAGTCGGAGCCGGTGATGATGGGGGTGTTGACATAGACGAAGCCGCGGCTCTGGAAGAACTCGTGCACGGCGTAGGCCGGCGCGCTTCTCACGCGGAAGGCCGCGGAGAAGAGGTTCGTGCGCGGACGAAGATGCTGGATGGTGCGCAGATATTCGACGCTGTGGCGCTTTTTCTGCAGGGGATAGTCGGGGGAGGACGCACCCTCGACCTCGATCGCCGTCGCCTTGACCTCGAGCGGCTGCTTGGCCTCGGGCGTCAGCACGACGGTGCCGCGCACGATGAGCGCGGCGCCCACGTTCTGCGCGGCGATCTCCTTATAATTAGAAAGAGAATTCGCATCCATCACGACCTGCAAATTGCGGAAGCACGAGCCGTCGTTCAGCTCGATGAATCCGAAGGTCTTCATATCGCGGATGGTCTTCGCCCAGCCGCATACGGTGACGCTTGCGCCGCCGTACTGCTCTTTGTCGGCGAAGAGCGCGGCAATTCTCACTCGTTCCATAATAATTTTCCTTCCTTTTGTGGGTTTTCACGGGATAATAGAGGTATTATATGCCACTTCCCGTGCAAATTCAAGCCCCGCTTTGTGTTGACTTTGCGAAAGTTGTATGTTATGATTCAATCTTACCTCAAAAGGTAAACGTGAAACTTTCACCTATTACTTTACAGGAGGATTTTTAACTATGAACAAGTATCTGGATATCGCCCCCGAGGTTACCGAGGCCCTTGCCGCCGGTAAGCCCGTCGTGGCGCTCGAATCCACCATCATTTCCCACGGCATGCCCTACCCGCAGAACGTCGAGACCGCGCTCAAGGTCGAGCAGATCATCCGCGACGCGGGCGCGGTCCCCGCGACCATCGCCATCATCGGCGGCCGCTTGAAGGCGGGCCTTTCCAAGGATGAGATCGACTACCTCGGCCGCACCGGCGCGGGCATTCCCAAGGCCTCCCGCCGCGACCTGCCTGTGCTCGTCGCGCAGGGCAAGGACGGCGCGTGCACCGTCACCACCACGATGATGATCGCCGACATGGCGGGCATCCGCGTGTTCGCCACCGGCGGCATCGGCGGCGTGCACCGGGGGGCTGAGACCACCATGGACATCTCCGCCGATCTGGAGGAGCTGGCCCACACCCCCGTGATGGTGGTCTGTGCCGGCGCCAAGTCCATTCTGGACCTGGGGCTGACCCTGGAGTACCTGGAGACCCACGGCGTGCCCGTCCTCGGCTACGGCACCAAGGAGCTGCCCGCCTTCTACACCCGGAAGAGCGGCTTTGCCGTGGACTATGAGATCGACACCCCGGCGGAGCTGGCCAAAGCCTTTTATGTCAAGCAGGATATGGGCCTGGGCGGCGGCATGCTGGTGACCAACCCCATCCCGGAGGAGTACTCCATGGACGCGGACGTCATCAACAAGGCCATCGACGAGGCCGTGGAGGAGGCCAAGGCTCAGGGCATCCACGGCAAGGAGACCACTCCTTTCCTGCTGGCCAAGATCAAGGATCTGACCGGCGGCGACTCCCCTGCCTCCAATATCCAGCTGGTGCACAACAACGCCAAGCTGGCGGCAGCCACTGCTGTGGAACTCAGCAAGCTTGCCAAAAACTGAAACTTCTGCTACACTGGACTGGCTGGGAACTCCCGGCCAGTCCAGTGCTGTTTCAGGAGGCGGCCGTTATGGAAGAAAAGACACTCTATCTGCCCACAGAGCACAATGACCGTATCGTTGCCTTCATCGGCTCTCCCCTGGGGCTGCTGGCCGCCTGGCTGGTGCTCATCAACACTGTGACCTTTTTGATCTTCGGCGTAGACAAGCTCCTGGCCAAACACCCCCGGTTCCGCCAGCGGGTGCCGGAGAAAAATCTGTTGCTTCTGGCCGTGGTGGGCGGCAGCGTGGGTGCCCTGCTGGGGATGTACCTCTTCCGCCACAAGACGCTCCACCGGGTCTTTCGGGTGGGCGTGCCGGTGATCCTGGCCGTGCAGCTCCTGCTGGCGGCGGCCATTACCCTGTACTGGAATTTCCTGCGGTGATCCTGTTCTGAAAAAAGCCCCGCCTCGTTCGTGAGGCGGGGCTTTGCGTATTTCAGGCGGGCAGCGCCTGCCGCAGCAGGGACACGGCCTTCTGCAGGGCCTCCTCCAGCGGGATGGTGTAATCCTCCTGTTCGATGCTGAGGGCGCCGTCGTAGCCGCAGTCCTGCAGCGTCTCCAGAAAGCGGCGCCACCAGGCGGCGTCGTGGCCTGTGCCGGGGGTGACGAAGTTCCAGGAGCGGCTGGCGAACTCCAGCACGCCCTTGGTGTCCAGCAGGGTGTTCTGCCCGGCAGCCGGCTCCAGGCGCACGTCCTTGATGTGGACATGGTAGATGCAGTCCGCCAGGGCGCGGGCCACCTCCACGGGGTCCGCCCCCATCCAGAAGAGATGGCTGGGGTCCAGATTCACCCCCAGAATGTCGTCTCCCACCTCACTCCGCAGGCGGCGGAGCGTCTCCACATTGTACACCAGCTGCCAGCCATGGAACTCCAGGGCGATGCGCTTCACCCCGTGGTCCCGGGCCCGGGCGGCCAGCGCCTTCCACACCGGGACGGCCGCCTTCCACTGGTAGCGGAGGATTTCCTCCGTCTCCGGCGGCCAGGACGTGACGATCCAGGTGGGAGTGCGGTCCTCCGGGCAGCCGCCGGGCAGGCCGCTCATCATCACCACGGTCTCCACCCCTAGCTGCTCCGCCAGGAGGAACGTGCCCTCCGCCACCGCCCTGTCTCCGGCTCCCTTCTCCCCGGGGAACAGGGGGTTGCCGGAGCAGTTCAGGGCGGAGATCGTGAGGCCGTTTTCCCCCAGAGTATCCAGCAGCCGGTGCCGGGCACCGGCGTCCGCCGTCAGCCCTTTCAGGTCCACATGGGGCGCCGGGGACCAGTTGCCGCAGCCCAACTCCACCTGCTCCAGCCCCAGTCCCCGGCAGACGGCCGCTGCCTCTGCCAGGGAGCGGTCTACCAGGCTGTCCGTCACCAAGCCGAGTTTCATGTCGATTCCTCCTCCGTCTTCGTTCTTGATACCCTGATGATACCAGAACCTCTGCCCCGGCGCAATCCTGAACTGATGCTTGACGGCGGCGGTTTTGGGTTGTATGGTAATAAGGGGAAAATTTCCTCCGTATTCTGACAAAAGGAGATCTAGCCATGGGATGCTTTTACTGCGATGAACATCACGAGGGCCGGGAGGCCATCATGTACAAGGTCGGCGAGATGGAGGCCGGTGTGCTCTATCTCTTCAAGGATCAGGCCCACAAGGGCCGCTGCGCCCTGGCGCTGAAGAACCACCGGAAGGAGCTGTGCGAGTGCGGGCCGGAGGAGCTGGCCGCCTTCGCCCGGGATCTGGCCCGGGCCTCCGGTGCAGTGAAGGAACTGTGGGGCTGCGACAAGATCAACCTGGGCTCCTTCGGCGATACGAATCCCCACCTGCACTTCCATATCGTACCCAAATACGAGGGCGGATTCGAGTTCGGCGGTTCCTTTGCCATCACGAATCCGAAGCCGGTGCTGCTCTCCGAGGGCGAATATCAAGAGATGATCGCCGCCCTGCGGGAAAAGCTGGGGATGTGAGCCTTCCCGCGCTGACGGGCCTTTTGGCGGATCCCTCTTGTTTATTGAACACTTTTCCACTTTTTTGCGCTGCGGCTTTGTGATAAACTGTCTTACAGTTTGTATCCCTTTTGACCGAAAGGTGGATTTTTATTTATGAGAAAGACAAAGATCGTGTGCACCCTCGGTCCGGCCACGGACAGGGAGGGCGTCCTGCGGCAGATGCTGGAGGCCGGCATGAACGTGGCCCGGTTCAATTTCTCCCACGGCAGCCACGCGGAGCACAAGGGTCGTCTGGACGCCCTGAAGGCCCTGCGGGCGGAGCTGGGCCTGCCGGTGGCCGCCATGCTGGACACCAAGGGGCCGGAGGTCCGGCTGAAGTCCTTCGCCGCAGGTTCCGTCATGCTGCGGACCGGCCAGGAGTTCACCCTGACCACCCGGGACATCGTGGGGGATGAGCAAGGCTGCTCCATCACCTACGCCGACCTGCCCGGGGACGTGAAGGCCGGCGACACCATCCTGCTGGACGACGGCCTGGTGCGCCTG
>ERZ791625.1459-NODE-1459-length-11965-cov-3.858522_pt1 | contig 11965 bp, 10 predicted proteins | sample MGYA00510267_ERZ791625 | MGnify/ENA primary metagenome ERZ791625 (study PRJEB30046, sample SAMN00715229) | human gut metagenome | study: EMG produced TPA metagenomics assembly of the A metagenome-wide association study of gut microbiota in type 2...
TTCAGAAATCGCTATCGAGGTAAACATGGGCATCATGCGAGCTTTTGTCACCGTTCGACAGTTAATAGCCAACTCTCCAACAGATAAAATAGGGGAAATTAAAAACGAATATTCAAGCATTGCCCCGCGACCACTTGATAAAGCGGAGTAATTGTGATATACTTAATTATAATTTAATTGATTTAAGTAACGGAGGAAAATAAATGTCTGAAGAAAAAAACACAGGCTGCTCGGGCAACTGCTCATCCTGCGGCGAAAACTGCGCTTCGCGCGAGGGGGCAAGCCTTATAGAGCCTACCGGAGAATATAATAATATAAAGCACGTTCTGGCGGTTGTAAGCGGTAAGGGCGGTGTTGGGAAATCAATGACCGCTTCAATGCTGGCAGTGCTGCTTAAAAGAATGGGTCATACTGTGGGTATACTTGACGCGGATATTACCGGACCCTCAATACCCAAAACCTTCGGAATACGTTCGCGCACATATCAGAACGAAATAGGCATTTTGCCTGCTGAAACCGAAACCGGCATTAAAGTAATGTCAATAAATCTGTTGCTTGAGGAGGGCGATATGCCGGTGCTCTGGCGCGGACCGGTAATTGCGGGTGCGGTAAAGCAGTTCTGGACCGATGTCATCTGGGGCGACGTGGACTACCTGTTTGTGGATATGCCCCCCGGAACCGGCGACGTGCCCCTGACGGTGTTCCAGTCCCTGCCGATTGCAGGCATCGTTGTTGTTACCTCTCCGCAGGATCTCGTTTCCATGATAGTTGAAAAGGCCGTGAACATGGCGCGCATGATGAATATTCCCGTGCTCGGCATTGTTGAAAACATGTCCTATTACGAGTGCCCGCATTGCGGCGAACGCAGCGAGATTTTCGGCAGAAGTCATATTGACGAAACGGCGCACAGGTTCAATATCCCCGCCGCCGCACGCCTGCCCATCAATCCCAAACTTGCCGCCGCTTCCGATGCAGGGCTTATCGAAATATATGAGGGCGATTGGCTGAACGGAATCACGGAGTTCCTGATCGGAACGGATAAATAATCAAATACTTGAATCACGGGTCGGGAATGCGGAATTGGTTCGCATTCCCGATTTTGAATCAACAGAAGGAATCGCATTGAAGAGGATCTGTCACCGCAGCCCGCCCTTGCATTCATACTTCTTCCTTTCGCGCATACAATTAAGCAGCGACAGCGGATATGCGCGGGACATTCTGTCAACTGCTTCGCGCATTCCGAAATACGCAGCTTGAAAGGACAAAAAGCGAATGGATAATTTGAAATACGGCAGTCGAGGCACGGATGTTGAGCTTTTGCAGCTTGCGCTTACGCGCAGCGGATATTATAATTCACCGTACGGAATTGACGGCATTTTCGGTGCGGACACTCAGAACGCGGTGCGCAGGTTTCAGGCTGCATTCGGGCTTGCGGCGGACGGCATTGTCGGCAGGGACACGAAAAAGGCTCTGCTCCCCTTCCTCCTCGGCGGGTTTACAACAAAAATTCGCAGCGGAGACACGTTTTACCGCCTTGCAAAGCATTACGGAACAACGATTGCCGCAATTGCGGCGGCGAATCCCGCATTGAATCCGGAGAAATTGGTTCCGGGAACGGAAATTTATATCCCGTACGGCTTTGACCTTGTGCCGTCCGATGTTCGGTGGACCTCCAAGCTGAATGAACTTGTGCTTGAAGGGTTGAAGCTGCGCTATCCTTTTATCGGAACGGAAACATACGGAAAATCCGTCATGGGCAGGCCGCTTCGCGCAGTTTCAATCGGTGCGGGCTCGGCTGAGGCGTTTTTCAACGCGTCACATCATGCGAACGAGTGGATAACAACTCCGCTTGTGCTGAAATTTGCAGAAAACTATCTGAAAGCATATATCAACGGGAGCAGCATTTTCGGAAGGGATGCGCGTGAACTTTTTGCAAAAACGCGGCTTTTCATCGCCCCGCTTGTCAATCCGGACGGCGTGGATCTTGTTAACGGTGCATTGGATGAAACAACGCCGCTTTGGCAGTCTGTGAAGCGCATTGCGCGGCAATACCCTGCGGTGCCTTTCCCGAGCGGCTGGAAGGCGAATATTGAAGGTACGGATCTGAACCTTAACTACCCGGCGGGCTGGGATACGGCAAAGGAAACGAAATATGCTCAAGGCTGGGTTTCGCCCGCACCGCGCGATTTTGTCGGCGCTGAGCCTCTTTCCGCGCCGGAGAGCCGCGCCGTGTTTGATTTCACCGCCGATCACGAGTTTCGGCTTATCCTTGCCTATCATACGCAGGGTGAGGTAATTTATTGGAAATACCTTGATATTGAACCGCCGAACGGCTATGATATCGGGCGTGCGCTTGCTGCCGTCAGCGGCTATAAACTGGACGAAGTGCCGACGGAGAGCGGCTTTGCCGGGTACAAGGATTGGTTCATCCTGTTTTATAATCGCCCGGGATACACTGTTGAAGCCGGACGCGGCACGAATCCCCTGCCGCTCAGCCAATTCGGAAGGATTTATAACGATAATGTCGGAATCATGGCAACGGCACTGTCGGAGGCGGGGAAACTTTAAGGATTTCCCTGAGTAATTTATCTTTACAAAACACAAACCGAAGCTTGTGCGGTTTTTGCGGCCGTTCTGTTCGGTGCACTTGTTCTCGGCAAAGACATTGCGGCGGCAATGAAGCTTGCGGTTGATTTCACGGTTGCATCAATAAAAGCAACCGTCGGGGACAGCAGGCACAGATACGGGGTCAAGTTCGAGAAGGCATTGCCCGGGCTCATGCGGAGCTTGGAGAACTGACGGCATCGCGCAGGCGGTTTAATTCGTTTATTCCGTTTTCCGATTGACAATTTCCGCCGATATTCTTATAATACCTTTCGGCAAATGCCGACGGGCGCGGCGTTTGCACATGCAGGCGGATGCGGAGGTATTTTTTTGAAAAATTCAATTGAAAAAAGTGCTGAACCGGCGGCGGGGAGAATACGGCTTTATGAGGAGCCGGTCTACCTTGCCGCACTTGTGATGCTTTCACTTGCCGTTGCAATGACGGCGGCGGCGGATTTCGGCGTTTCGATGATCGTTGCTCCGGCGTATATCCTCAGCCTTAAATTTCCGTTCCTGACTTTCGGAAGGGCGGAATACATTATTCAGGCACTGCTGTTTGCGGTTTTCTGCATTTTGATGCGCCGCATAAAGCCGGTGTACCTGTTTTCGTTCGTGACGTGCATAATCTACGGCTTTGTGCTTGACGCATGGCGCAGCGTTGTGCCTGCATTCAATCCCGCAGTGACAGCACCGGGAAGTTTTGCTCTGTCTGTGCGCCTGCTTCTGTTTGCGGGCGGCGTGCTGCTCTGTTCGTTTTCGATCGCTTCGTTCTACAAAGTCTACCTTTATCCGCAGGTGTATGATTTTTTTGTTAAAATGCTGAGCCGCAGGTTCAACATTGCGCTGCCGAAATTCAAAACATGTTTTGATTTTTGCTGCCTTGCAGCCGCGTGCGTGCTGACGCTTGCTTTTTTCGGCAGATTCCGCGGCATAGGCGTCGGAACGATAATCATGACGGCCGTCAACGGCGCGCTTATCGGGCTTTTCGGAAAAGTTCTTGACAGGTTCTTTGTGTTTGAACCGCTGTTTCCGAAGGTGAAGCGAATTTTTGAATAATATGCGCTTAAAAACAAAAGCGGAACATGGGGAGTAACCTCCGTGTTCCGCTTTTTCGGCAAATGTCGAACATTGCCTGATTTAAAAGTCAAATCAAAGATTTATTTTGGAGTCGTGTCAAAAAACGGGGGAAAATCAGAAGATGCTCAGGAACAATTGCTCCGAAAGCTTTTGAAGCAGCATTATTCCGGCATAACCGTTGCCCTTTTCGTCCAGTGCGGGAGAAAAAATCCCGATGCCCATTCTTGTCGGCACGACCGCCATTATTCCGCCGCCGACGCCGCTTTTGGCAGGAACGCCGACGCGCACGGCAAACTCGCCGGAACCGTCATACATGCCGCAGGTCATGAGCACCGCATTCACATAGCGTGCATATTCATACGGAAACAGCCGCTTGAGGGGTTTTCCGTGGGAGGCAAGCACCCAGCCGATTTTTGCAAGGTCGCGGCAGTCGACAGAGATCGAGCAGGCCTTGAAATAACAATCAAGAACATCTTCAACGTCATCGGCTATCATACCTTGGGATTTGAGCATGTATGCAAGCGCACGGTTTTTGTTGCCCGTCCGCTTTTCGGAAAGATAGACGCTTTCGTTAAGTGCGATATCGGGATTGTCCGCAAGGCGGCGCGTCAGGTCAAGAAGACGCTCGAAACGCTCGTTGTAGTCATTTCCGCGTATCATCGGACAGAGGGCGATCGCACCCATGTTGACCATTGGATTCAGATGCTCGCTCAAAAGGGACTGCGCCGAAACATTTATTGCATCGAAGGGCTTGCCCGTTGCTTCAACACCGATGCGTGAGCGAACCTGTTCAATGCCGTTGTCCATTAACGCAAGCAAAAGCAGAATCGGCTTCACAACGCTTTGAATCGTAAATTTTTTGGTGTAATCACCAGCACAGTAATGTTTGCCGTCGCTGCTGATAAGGTACACCCCCAGTGCGTTCGGGTCGGCTTTTGTAAGCTCCGGAATATAGCTTGCCAATCTGCCCTCGGAAGCGTAGGGGCGGCATTGGTCAATGAGTTGTTCAAGCAGTTCGTCCATGGTTTCGGTGCATCCTTTCTTTATTCGGCAGCGGATTCGGTATACCGCAGCTTTTTTCAAAATGTTTCGGTGAAGTAAATTTTAAGGCTTTTGCGCAAAAATGCAAGTATATTTTTAATATCGGATCCAACCGCTGCCCGCCGGCAATTGCATAAAGGAAAGAAAAACAAAAACGGAACCGCCCCTTTAGGAGCAGTCCCGTGTGTTGTTTAAAACGAAAGCGTGTTAAAACGAAATCGAAAAAAGATTACTTCATTCCGCGCTTAACCATTTCGGTGACGGCAAAAGTTGCAACATCGTCGGCATATTTGCTTGCGCCGAACCCTGCATCAAAGCCGAGTTCCTTTGCAAGCTCGTGGGTGATGCGTGCGCCGCCGCAGCAGACGATGAACCTGTCGCGCAGGCCTTCCGCTTCAAGCAGCTCGATAAGCTCGGTAAGGTTTTGAATGTGTATATCCTTCTGGGTAACGGTTTGGGAAACAAGAAGAACATCGGCGTTGACTTCAACCGCCTTTTTGATGAATTCCTCGTTGGGAACCTGTGCGCCCATGTTGATAGCTTCGATCATGTCGTAGCGTTCAAGTCCGTAATGGCCTGCAAAGCCCTTGCGGTTCATGATTGCATCGATTCCGACGGTGTGCGCATCGGTGCCGGTGGAAGCGCCGATCATGACGATCTTCCTGCCGAAATGCTCGCGAATATATTCGTCGGTTTCTTCCATGCTCATGGTTTCCGCTTCAACGGTCTGCACATGGATGTTTTCATAGTCAACGGTATGCACAACGCTTCCGTAAACAACATAGAATGTGAACTCCTTGTCCAAAGACTTTGCAAGCGCAACGTTGGGTTCTTCAACGCCCATTTTGCGGACGAGCTGGCGTGCAGCTTCCATGCCCTTTTCATCGTTCTTAACGGGAAGGGTGAAGCTGAACTGAACCTTGCCGTCGTTCATGGTATCGCCGTATGCCTTGAGCCGTGTAAGGTCGAGAGTTGTGTCAAAATCAGCCTTGTGTGTGTTATAAAGTCCGCCGCTCATTATTCGTTGCCTCCTTTTTTATGCATCAGCTCAACAAAGGGGTTGAAATAGCAATCATCCTTGGTAACAACGCCGGCAAGACCTTTGCCGCCGTCGCGAGGACGCTTAATGTCCGCAAACACGCCCTTTTCAAGCGTTGCAAACAAGCCTGTCTGCTCAATTTCACCGAGAAGATCGGTTGCTTTCCGAAGAACTTCGTTTGCACGGGTCTGCATGATGCCGCCTTCTTTATAGGTCAGCTCACTGCCGAGATCGTGCATGGTGCGGAAGATGTACTGTGCGTTCTCTATGGAGAGTGCACGGTCGCTCATGAACGGAGTGTGGATAGCTTCGGTGAGCATACCGAGAAGGTGGAGCTTCTGTCCTGTGAGGATCGTGACCATGTTGAAGAGTGCGTCCTGAACATGCCCGCGGAAAATATTGCCCGTCATGAACTTGGTGGGGGGCATGTATTTAAGCGGTGCATTGGGGAAGATCTCCCTTGCCATCTGCGCCTGCGCAAGCTCGTAGAGGAAGCCGTTTTCAACATCGGGAGATATTTCGAATGCGTGCCCGAGACCCATCTGCTCTTCGGGAAGCCCGGCTTTGAGTGCGAATTGTTCGTTGAGGAACTGGGAAGCAAGCACGGTGTGCGCCTCTTCGACAGCATCGGCTGTGGTAAGGTAGTTGTCCTCGCCGGTGTTGATGATAACGCCGGCAAAGCTGTTGATAACGCGGCTGAAATACTGGTCAACGATCGTGCGCTGCATGTTGATATCGCGGAAGAGGATACCGTAAAGAGCATCGTTAAGCATTACGTCAAGGCGTTCCAACGCGCCCATGGCGGCGATTTCGGGCATACAGAGACCGGAACAGTAGTTGCACAGACGGATGTAGCGATGTTCCTGTTCGCCGACTTCGTCAAGCGCAGCGCGCATAAGGCGGAAGTTTTCCTGAGTTGCGTAGGTTCCGCCGAAACCCTCGGTGGTTGCGCCGTAGGGAACATAGTCGAGCAGGCTCTGCCCGGTGGTGCGGATAACGGCGATAATGTCCGCACCCTGTTTTGCGGCAGCCTTTGCCTGCACGATATCCTCATAGATGTTGCCGGTTGCAACGATAACATAGAGGTAGGGGTCGGTTTTATCGCCGAAGCTGTTGAGATAATCATTGCGCTTTGCAACGTTTGTGCGAATGCGTTCTGCCGTGGCTTCCGCAACGGGCATGACGGCGGCGCGAATCTCTTCAATGCTGTGGGGAGCAACGGCGGAAAGATCAAGCTCGCCGCGGTCGATGCTCTCCGCAATTTGCTGCGGATTCATGCCGGTTTCGGTCATTGCGTTGCCGATATAGTAGGCTGCGCCGCCCGGGAGCAGACCCTTGTCGAAAAGGTGATCGACAACAACGTTGGGCAGCGGAACTTCAAGTGCGTTTACACCGTCGATGCCGAGAAGGCGGCAAACGGCGCGCTCCACCGTTACCGTCGTGTGAAGGTCGATAAAGTTCTGAGTATCCTCCGCAATGCGGCGGGCAGATTCGCGGGCTTTATCAACAAGATTTCGATTGAGGTTAAGTTTTGATTCCATTGAGTGCTTATCCTCCTGACACTTTTCCATAATCCTTTTAAAGTCACCCGCCGGGACATAATCCCTGCGCCCGGCGGGCGGTGTGCGGCGCGTTCATGCGGAACAGAACACACCGAGTGGTTAACCTGCAATTGCTTAAGCAGCTTTCTGCGGAGCAATTAAATGCCGATTATTCGTGATGCCCCCTCTTGAGCCTTTCAAGATCGGAGGGTTCAAGGGAGATTTTGCCATCGCGCCTGCCCTGTTCAAGGCCTGCAACGCCGATAAGGTCGGGCTGTTCGCCGCGTGCCTTGCGGCAAACTTCACAATGACATACGTTTTCGTAATGCTCCGGCTCGGTATAGGTCGTGATAACGCCCTCGAAATTCCTGAGAATCGTCTTTCTGGGAGTCTGACTGATGACGTAGTTGGGCATAACGGGGGTTTTGCCGCCGCCGCCGGGTGCGTCAACAACAAAGGTGGGGATGCAGTAGCCGCTGGTGTGGCCGCGCAGACCCTCGATGATTTCGATACCCTTGCTTACGGGGGTGCGGAAATGGGTCAGACCCATGGAAAGATCGCAAACATAGATGTAGTAAGGACGAACGCGGATGCGAACGAGATCCTGAACAAGCTTTTTCATCACATGTACGCAGTCGTTGACGCCTGCAAGCAGAACACTCTGGTTGCCGAGGGGAATGCCTGCGTCTGCAAGCATCTCACATGCGCGCTTGCTCTCTTCGGTGATTTCATTGGGATGGTTGAAATGCGTGTTCAGCCAAACGGGATGGTACTTTTTGAGCATGGCGCAAAGCTCCGGGGTGATCCTCTGCGGCATGACAACAGGGGTTCTGCTGCCGAGGCGGACGATTTCAACATGGGGCATCTTGCGCAGCTCGCTGATGATGTATTCAAGCTTTTCGTCGCTCTGCATGAGTGCGTCGCCGCCGGAAAGAAGAACATCGCGAACTTCGGTATGATTGCGGATATAGTCGAGACATTTCTCGATTTGGCAATCGGGAACGGCGGTATCATGCTGCCCCGCAAACCTGCGGCGGGTGCAGTGACGGCAGTACATGGAGCACTGGTCGGTGATAAGGAACAGGACCCTGTCCGGATAACGATGAGTCAAACCGGGCACGGGGGAATCCGTGTCCTCATGAAGGGGGTCAAGCTGGTCCTCGGGAGCCTGATAAAGCTCTGCCGCGGAAGGAATGCACTGACGACGAACGGGATCATAGGGATCGTTCGGGTTGATGAGGGAGAGATAATAGGGAGTGATCGCCATGCGGAGCGTGCCGAGGCATTTCGCAACGCCCTCTTCCTCCTCGGGAGTCAGGGAGATGTATTTTTTGAGATCTTCAAGAGTTTCGATGCGGTTTGCAACCTGCCAATGCCAATCGTTCCAAAGCTCATCGGGAACATCGGTGAACAGACCGTATTGCCTGCTTTTATTCATTTTTGCCTCCTTGCCTTTCGGCTGTCGTTGCGGGTATTCCGGGGTGTGAACCGGATTTCGGGCGATAAAAAACAATCTGCCCGAAAGTTATCGATAAAAATAATATCGATAAACATTGTTTTATACGGGCTGTCCCCTGCCGCAAATCTGCGCAGCGCGGAGAGCAGCCCGGAAAAGGCTTATTCGCAAAAAACTGATTTATAAGCCCCTTATTCGGTTGACGTGTCGATAAACAGACGGTTTTCAGCAGTACTTCTCGTCAAAGAGCTTGCGGAGCTTCTCGTTCTCGCGGAGAACGTTGAGGGTGATTTCGGCATGATCCTTGGTGTAGCCGTTGCCGATGATCATGGTAACGTCCTTGCCGATGCCCTCTGCGCCGAGTGCAGCCTTTGTGAAGCTGGTTGCCATGGAGAAGAAGTAAACGATGCCGTCGTCGCGAACGGGGAGGATCGCGCTCATTTCGCAGCTTTCGATGTTGACGCAGCAGATGGAGATGTCGTATTCCTTGCCGTCGTTTGCAGCCAGTGCGGCATCAAGCACTGCAATGGGTTCGGTTGCGCTTGCAACGATAACCTTGTTGTAAACGCCGAGTTCCATAAGGGCGGGAACCTGAGCGGGGTTGCGGACAACGCCGACAACATTGCCCTTGGGGCCTACCTTCTTCATTGCTTCGTAGCCGCAGAGAACGCCGCTCTTGCCGTTTGCGCCGAGGATAAGAACGCTGTCGCCTTCCTTGGGGAGCTTGCGGGCCTGTGCGGGTGCGCCTGCAACGTCGAGAGCTGCAAGTGCGAGAGGTTCGCTCATATCATCGGGCAGCTTTGCGTAGATGCCGCTTTCGAAAAGAACAGCCTGACCGATAATGTCAACGCGGTCGATATCCTTGTGGATAGCAAGGATCTTTTCGATTTTGAGCGGAGTGAGGGAGAGGGAAACGAGGGAAGCGATCTTGTCGCCGACTTTAAGGTCGCGATCCTTAAGATCTTCGCCGATGTATGCAACTTTGCCGATGAACATGCCGCCGGAACCGGTAACGGGGTTCTGCTGCTTGCCGCGCTCTGCAACGATGCCCATGATCATTTCGCCGATCTTCTGCTCGTCGCCGCCGCATGCTTCTTCAATCTGAGTGAATGAAGCGGAGTCGATGTTAAGGGAGATAACATCGCAGATGATCTCGTTGGAGTAGTGCTTGGTCATGTCGTTGTCGATTTTCCATGCTGCCTGAGTGAGAACGCCCTTGGGTTCGATAACTCTGTGAGTGCCGTATTTGTTGCCTTTAAGTTCCATTTTGGTTTCCTCCGAATAAAATTTAGGTTTATGGCGGATTATCGGTCATGCGCGGGGCGCAAGGCCGAGGATCTCGCGTGCTTCGGCGGGGGTTGCGATCTCCCTGCCGAGTTCCTTTGCAATGCGGACTGCTTTTTCAACAAGCTCGCCGTTGCTCTTTGCAAGAACGCCCTTTTCAAGGTAGACGTTGTCTTCAAAGCCGACGCGGACGTGGCCGCCGAGAAGAATGCCGAGGGTGATCATCGGGAATTCGGTTCTGCCGACGCCCGCAACCGTGAAGGTTGAACCCTGGGGAATGCTGCCTGCCATGAATACAAGGTCGCGCGGCGTGCCGCTGATGCCGCCGTTGACGCCCATAACAAAGTCAAAATGCATGGGGCTCTTGATAAAGCCTTTCTTGTTGAGACGAATCGCCATATCGATCATGCCCTTGTCGAAAACTTCGACTTCGGGTTTGATATTGCGTTCGATCATGCGTTCGCCGAAATACTTGATGGTGTTTTCGGTGTTAACAAAGATGTCGTCCCCGCCGAAATTGCAGGTGCCGCAGTCGAGGGTTGCCATTTCGGGCATAAGCTCGATGGGCTGGAGCCTTTCGTCATCGCTCATGCCGACTGCACCGCCGGTGGAGGGCTGAATGATAACATCGGGACATTTTGCATAGATGGCATCCATGCATTCTTTGAAGCGTGCCTTATCCTGGGTGGGTGTGCCGTCATCATAGCGGACATGCAGGTGAATGATGCTTGCGCCCGCTTTGTATGCGGAATAGGCTTCGTTCGCAATCTCTTCAACCGTGTAAGGCACGGCGGGATTGTGTTCCTTGGTGACTTCCGCGCCGCAGATGCAGGCGGTGATGATGAGTTTTTCCATGGATTCCGATAGTTCCTTTCAAATTATTTATTTTGCGGCAAACGAACCGTGGAAAAAACGGGAACCGAAAATCGAAAACCGGCAGTTCCGTTTCGCTGCCCGTATGCAATTCCGCCTTGGCGTTTGCTTTTTGTTTTGATTTTTACACAGGGGACACGAAAGTATAAATATGCGTTCCCTTGCGGAAGATTATTTTTTCCCGAACAACGCCGATCTTACAACACCTTTTGGATCCTTTATAAGCAATACAACAAGCCATATGACAAGACCCAGCGCAACAACGGAAAGCCCGAGAAAAAGATCGTTGAGCATATCGACCGGGACGGGGGTAAAAAGACCGGCTCCGATTTCAATATACTCAAATATTGCATCTACAAGCCACATAAGCGATGCTCCCCAATACATCCAGCAGAGAATGCCGACTTTCATCTCGTTTTCAGGTGCTTTTTTGTACCAGACAATTGTGGAGGCAATTGCAGCAAATACCGTTGTAAGCAACGTCATCTTTGCATTCCTCCGAGTAAGCCTTCGGGCGATTTGAGCGATTTCTTTTCCGCAAAACGGGAGACTGCGAGCATGCCGACCCAGACGGCGGTAACGGTAACGGCCATCATTACGCCGGCACTGCCCATTTCCGCAAGCATTTCTCCGGTTTCACCGCTTTTAACAGCTGTCAGAAAAGGAAAAAACGGAACGATTTCTCCGTGCCAAACGTGCTCGAAAGCTAAGAGAGCGGAGCCGCCCCAAAGCAGCTTGTTGAGCCAACCAAGCTTGGCAGAAAACGGGGTTTTTGATACTTCCAAAGCTGTGCCGTCGGCAGAATTAAGCTTGACGGCAGCTTTCTTCTCGGTGGATTTCAGAGCTTTTTCAACAATTGTTGTAACGATTGCCTCGGCAACCGGAACAAGAAAACATGCCATTTGTGTACCTCCTGTAAACTAATGCAGACAAGTATGGATTACAAACAGTGCAATTTATTTGCGGTGTTTGTCTGTATCTTCCGCATCGCAGAAAGGCAAAGACTTTCTGCCAATGACAAACAGTGCAATTTATTTGCGCTGTTTGTCT
>ERZ791625.1464-NODE-1464-length-11944-cov-3.013121_pt1 | contig 11944 bp, 5 predicted proteins | sample MGYA00510267_ERZ791625 | MGnify/ENA primary metagenome ERZ791625 (study PRJEB30046, sample SAMN00715229) | human gut metagenome | study: EMG produced TPA metagenomics assembly of the A metagenome-wide association study of gut microbiota in type 2...
ATTGGGATCATTTGATAGTTTAACCCCTGTAAATGTATGATTTAATTCTTTCTCTGCAATTCCCCAACGTAATATATCATAATAACGCAAACCTTCAAAAGCTAATTCAACACGTCTTTCTTTGCGGATGGCTTCGCGCACGAGTTCTTGTGTCGGTACATCTGCTTTTTTTATATCTGTCAGTTTTACGCGATTACGAATATCATTAATAGTAAGGTCTAGAATATTCTGATCTATGGTACTTGGTTGAGATTCATTCAATGCTTCCAGATAACTTAAAAGTACCTCAGCATAGCGCATAATCGGAGTATACGTAGGCGTAGAACCTAAATTATTAGTAATAGAAGGATCGCATCCTTTCTTAGGACAATATCCGTTGAATAAGGTGAATTTATTATAGCTATCCGCTGTATTGGCACCTTTAAAACAGTCATATATGATATCATTATATTTAGTTCCGGAATAGCTTCCTAACGGTGGCAAGAATATGGAAGCGTACAAACGTAAATCACGATTGACATAGGGGTCATTTTCGTCATAAACTTCCGAAGTTTTGATATCCTTTCCATCTATGCAGAAGTATTCTTTTACCAATTCGTTGTAAGGTGAAAACTGATGCCATCCTCCATAAGCTGCCTCAGGATACAGATATTGATAGCGTGAGTTCGTATACATATCTTTCACTCCCATAATACAAAATATCATTTCGGGACTATATTCACCACCTATTTGAAAGAGTTTATCGTAACTCTCTTCTCCATTCCTACGATCTAATTCGTATATCTTCGAGTCAATCACCTCTTTTAAGATCTTAGCTGCATCAGCCCATCTTTCCTGAGCAAGGTAAAGACGGCTTAAAAGTGTTTTTGCAGCGCCACGGGTAAAACGGCCATATTCCTCCGATGGATATTCTGGCGGTAATATATCAATGGCATCTTTAAGGTCATTTTCTACTTGAGCATATACATCTGCTTGAGAAGTTTGTGAGATGGAGTTTGCCTCTTCTACTGATAAAGTCGTCAATGGCATAGGAACATCTTTATAATAAAAAGCCAGATTAAACAGGAAGTAAGCACGGAGGCTTTTCACTTCCGAAGACCAGGCTGCTTTCTTGGTGTCATCCATCGGGCAATTCCCAATGTTATCCAAGAAAGTGTTATACTTTGCTATCTGAGTATAAGCATTTGCCCAAAACCAGTGAATATTACTATTAGTAGCTGCCGTATTGGAACTGGCCATCAGAGTGGAAAAGTTTTCTTTTTCAGTACCATTACCTCCGGCGAAATCTAAGTAAAGTAATCCCTGAGGAGTAGCGAAATCGTCATGTGACCATCCCGTCTGAAAGCGATAACATCCTGTTAGTGCCAACATTGCGTCACCTTCACCGGTCCAGAAACTTCCATCGGAAATAGCTGAAGGAGGTTCTTTATCTAATAAATCCGTACAACTCATTGCACTGAACGATAGTGCCAAAGTTAATAAGCAGGCTTTTGTAATTCCTGATCTATGATATATCTTTTTCATATTATTCTGTATTGAATGGTTAACTTAGAACTTGAGATTAAACCCAAATGAATAAATGCTATTGATAGGATAATACGATGGAGAATCCCCTGTGCCTATTTCATTCTCGGGATCCCACCCTTTATAGAAGCTATTGAAAGAGCAGAGGTTTTGTCCACTTATATAAACGCGCACATTCTCCAATCCGATTTTCTTTGTCCATACTTTAGGTAGAGTATATCCTATCTGCACATTCTTTAAACGCAGAAAACTGGCATTACGTATCCAATAATCAGATGTTTGGAGGTTTGTATTATTCATGTTTAAAGTTTCCAGGCGAGGATATTCAGCCCATTTGTCGGGGTTTGCTTCTGTCCAGCAATTATCTGCCTGCCATCTCTGTATTTGCCCTCCATTATAGAATGCATAGGCCATGTAAGAACCTATCAGACGCTTATGACCTCCTAAGCCTTGCAGTAAAGCAGAGAAATCGAAGCCTTTATAAGAAGCAGATAGATTTAAGCCATAGTAGAATTTCGGAGTTGTGCTTCCTAATACAGTACGGTCATATTGTGCATCTACTTTGCCATCGGGTACACCATCTGGTCCGCTGATATCTTTGTATTTCACATATCCCGGTTTCAAGCTCGATTTGCCGACTAATTGTTCAGGGGCTGCATCTATTTCTGCTTGGTCTACAAATAAACCATCTGTTTCATATCCATAGATAATGCCGATAGGTTGTCCAACAATACGGTTGTTATTGATTTCTTCTGTGGCACCATTAGCCAGTTTCTCAACGGCATTTTTCACCCAAGTAAAATTGGGGGCGATACTGAAACGAAAACTGTTTCCGATTCGTCCGTTATAAGTTAAATTCACTTCGATACCTTTATTCGATACAGCTCCTACATTGGATTGTCCTACTGAACGTCCCATGATGCTGGATACTTCTACTGGTGCCAGAATATCTGAAGTATATTTATAAAAGTAATCTACCGTACCGCTAAATGCACCGTTGAATAAACTAAAATCCAGTCCAATATCAGTAATAGCTGTTTTCTCCCATGTGATTTCAGGATTATTGTAAACTGACATGTAAGCACCTGATTGCAATGCTGCAGGATTACCGAAAGGATAATCATGTCCCAGATTATATGTTTGTTGGTAAGGATATACACCAATATTTTGATTTCCCAATACACCATAAGATGCGCGTAGCTTCAGATTATCAAAAACATTGGATAAACCGGAATTCTTCCAGAAATCTTCTTCCGAAACTCTCCATCCTGCGGATACTGATGGGAAAAGTCCCCAACGGTGTCCGTCTGCAAAGCGTGAAGAACCGTCATAGCGTAAATTTGCTTCCAACAAATAACGGTCTTTAAATGAATAGTTGATACGTCCGAAGAAGGATAGTAATGCGTATTCTTCTAAAGAACTGTTATTGGTGGCTGTTGATTTATCTCCTGATCCCAATTCATAGAGATAATTATTTGGGAATGTATTTCTATAGCCTTCCAAACCTCTGTTGGCGGATTGTTCTACTGATGTACCGGCTAATAGCTTAAAACTATGATTCTTTATTTGCTTTTCATAGGTGGCTAATGCCTCAAAAGTGGTATATGTATTGTTAGCCGTCCATACATTCAATGTAGCCGGACCTACTGTTTTAGTTTCATCAAAATAGGTATCTGCACGATATGCTTTATCATACTTGGTCCAATAATTAACTCCGGCTTTTCCTATCAATGAGAGTCCTTCTACAGGGGTATCCCATTTCAGCTGTCCGGAAGCGCTAATGTTTCGATTGATGTTCTGTATAAAGGATTCGCTGGCCAGCCATGCTTCCGGACTATAATTGTCCTGATAACCGAAACTTCCGTCTGTTTTCTTTCCCGCATAAATAGGGCCTTGACGCACCGTATATCCTATCATACCGTCAATGCTTTGAGGTTCGCCATTAGGCGCATTGTATTTATTGTTGTAGGCGTTGATGTTTAAATTCAAGGTAAGCCCTTTTGCTATTTCACTTTTCATCGAGAATAGGGCTGTCATACGTTCATTTGAAGTTCTGGCTGTCATACCTTCTTGATTGCGATATCCCACTGACAGATTATAACTTGTAGTGGCATTACCTCCTTGTATGCTTATGTTATGTTGATGTTGGAATCCTGAACCTGACTCCAGTAACCATTTTAGATGGTTGACATTCGGGTAATTGTCCGGGTCTGATCCGTCCCGGAATTTTTGTATCTGTTCGGGGAGATAGGCATCTTGTCTTCCCATATTATGCATGGCCATATTATAATACTCTGCATATTCCCATGATGGAAGGAAATCTGGAAGTTCTGTCGGGCGTTGCCAACCGAATGAGTTACTATAGGAAATTGTAGTCTTGCTTTGCACCCCTTTCTTTGTTTCAATTAAGATAACACCATTAGCTGCACGGTTACCATAGATAGAAGCTGAAGCAGCATCTTTCAGGAAAGAGATGCTTTGAATATCATTAGGATCTACATCATCAATACTACCTGATAGTCCATCAATCAGAACTAATGGGTCTGTTCCGGCATTTGAGAAAGTACCTGTACCACGTATTTTTACTGTAGCCCCTGTTCCCGGTCGGCCAGAAGTTTGCAGTACACTTAGTCCTGGTGCTAAACCTGCCAGTGCTTGAGCTGTACTCATAACAGGTTTATTAGCCAGTTCGTCTGCTGTGATCGAAGACACTGATCCGGTCAGATTTACTTTCTTTTGGGTGCCATATCCCACAACTACGACTTCTTCCAGCCTTTTTGTATCTTCTTCCATTATGATACGTAATTGCTGGTTACCTGTTAACTTGATCTCTTGAGGAGTATAACCTACGTAACTGATACGAAGGATATCACCAGTTTTAGCTAACAACATGAATTTACCATCTAAATCAGAAATAGTACCATGTGTAGTGCCTTTTACTTGAATGCTGACACCTATTAGCGGTTCACCGGATGAATCGGTTATTAGCCCGTTGACATTACTCTGAGTCTGTGCCCAAGTGGCGCCAGACAAACAACAAATCAATAAAATCAGTCTGATTTTCATTGACTGTAAAAGTCCATACGTTAATTGGTTTTTCATAAATTCTTAATTGATTATTGTTTTTTTAAGGTATAGTTGAGGCTTATCGACTTAAAAAAGCCGATAAACCAATCTTTTTATTTAGTGTGAGTTATTTCTTTATTTTGAATACAGGAGCAATCTTATTAATCTGTTTATCAGGCATATTTATAAGTAATCCTTTGTCTGTACGTGTGAATGGAACTTTGCCGTAACCTAATAATTCCACTCTGCTAATTTTACCAGGGAATAATTTACTTTCATCAGACAATGACTTGATGAGTATTTGCTTTTCTGTTGGCCAAGCCAGAACTGTAGCGTATAAGTCCTTCTTAGTCTGTGTGAAGCGAATTTCCTGTGCCGTCGCTTTGCTATATGATCCTTCATTGAATCCTTGTGCATTAATTTTAATATCTGCTTCAGCGATCGGCCCTTCACCGAATATTTCCCAAGGACGAGTATCCAAGATGGCTTCTTTGTTAATGTTCATCCAGTCGCCAAATTCATTCAATATTTTCTCCTCCTTTTCATCAAAGGTACCATCAGCCCGTAATGGAACACTGAGCAGCAGATTACCATTTTTACTTACGATGTCAACTAATAGTTTTACAACATCTGCCGCGGATTTATACCAGTTATTCTCATAAATAGATGTATTGTAATGCCATCCTCCAATGCATGAGCAGGATTGCCATGGTTGCTCCATAATTTCATTGGGTGCCCCGCGCTCTACATCCCAGACTATAGCTTTGCGTTGGTTTTCATCCAATATCTTACTCAGCATGACAGCCTCCAGTTTTCCTTTATGAGTGGCCATATTATGATTGTAGAAGTGAGCTGCGATCTTCAATCCTGCATCGCTGATAGGGTAGAATGGAACTACTGTTACATCAAAATAGATGAGATCAGGATTGTAACGATTGATAGCATCTACCGTGCGGTCATAAAAATTAGTACAATATTCTTGAGTTGGTAAAGATGCTCCGTTTCCCCAGGCCCATTGGCTATGTATCATACCGTCTACCCAACTTCCTTTACTCATCGGATGGTTTTGTGCATACAGCTCCTGCGGATCGTATCCTTCCCACCACTTACCTTTGCCATCAGCTTTTGTCAGTGTACCGTCGTAAGGAACACCGGCTTTGGGGCCGTTTCTATCATAACGTTGAGAGGGCTCGTACCAAGTCCAGGCATGGTCGGCATGGAAACTGATACCGAATGGAAGTTCATACTTTCGTGCAGCTTGTTCCCATTCTGCCAGAATATCGCGTTTAGGTCCCATATTCTTTGAGTTCCAAGCCTGATATTTGCTGTCCCAAAGATCGAAATTATCGTGATGGTTGCCTAAAGCGAAGAAATACTGTGCACCTATCTTCTTATAGAAAGCAACCAGTGCGTCCGGGTTCCATTTTTCAGCTTTAAATAAAGGAATGATGTCTTTGAAACCCACTTCAGAGGGATGCCCATAGTGTTCTACATGATACTTATACTCCGCTGATCCTTCCAGATACATGGAACGTGCCATCCAGTCGCCCGAACCTTCCACACACTGTGGTCCCCAATGTGCCCAGATCCCGAACTTGGCATTTCTAAACCATTCGGGAACTTGATAAGTCTCCAGTGAACTCCATGTGGGTTGGAATTTACCTTTCATCATGGGTTCATTTTTTTCCGATACCGGAACCTGATAGTTTTGAGCAGATAATGTTCCTATCGAAATAGCTAAAGATGCTAATAAAATTTTGGTTCTCATAGGTATTAATTTTGTTTCTATTCTACATTGCAAAGATATGGATTAATTAGTCGCTTTGATAGGATTAAAAAGTGCTTGTATTGGAATATATCGATGATTTTATTAGAAAACACCTTTCGTGGTAGGATAATAACGATTTTTATATAGAGAATATCGATAACCGTTTTGAAGACTTAATAAAATCGCTTACCTTTATCAAGTTACTAAATACTATATACTATGGCTTCATTGGTTGATAAATTGCACCCTTTGGTTGTACACAATGCAGATTGGAACTGGAAAAACGTCAATAGTCCGTTCACGCGCCTGTACTATATAACAGAAGGTACTGCTCAGATACAACTATCGGGAGGTATACAGATTCTGAAACCAAATTATTTGTATTTCATTCCGGCTTTTACTATACATAGCTATATATGCAATTCTTATTTCTGCCATTACTACCTGCATATTTATGAAGAGCATCAATCAGATACAAATTTATTGGATGAGTGGGAATTTCCGGTAGAGATACCTGCCGGTGATTTGGACCTTGCGTTGTTTCAACGCCTGTGTGCGATAAATCCTCATATGAGTTTGCCTAAATCGGACCCTTCTACTTATGATAATAACTCAACGTTGGTGGAGAACCTTCTGAAGAACAAGCAGCGTGCATTATGTGATAAGGTTGAATCACGTGGTATTGTATATCAGTTACTGGCACATTTCCTAAAGCGTGCGCAAGTTAAAGTGGAGACAAAGGACGATCGAATAGAGAAAGCTATTCTTTATATACGCAAACATATCTATGAAGCTATAGACCTGACAACTCTGTCTGAGAATTCATGTTTGTCAAAAGATCATTTTATTCGTTTATTCAAAAAAGAAACTGGTGTGACCCCTTCAAAATATATCAATCAGAAGAAAATAGAAAAGGCACAACTCATTCTGGTAACAGATGAGATGTCTGTAAAGAACGTGGCTTTTTCTCTTTCTTTTGATGACTATTCCTACTTTAACCGTTTATTCAAAAAGGTAACGGGACTTACCCCGCAGGAGTATCGGAGCTCCTACCATTAATCCGGTTCCGATTCGCCATACTTCAACATATACTCTTTAGGGGACATACCAAACTGTTCCTTAAAGGAGTTGGAGAAATGCGATAAATTGTTGAATCCAACAGAATAGGCTATATCCGATATATTCATCTTTTTGTTCTTTAGGAGCTTGGCTGCCTGCTGGATGCGAATGCTTCGGATGAAATCTCTGGTACTGAGATTAGTCAGCTCTTTTAATTTCCGGTAGAGATGTACTCGGCTCAGCCCAACGTTTTTAGCTAACATTTCTACATCCAGTGTAGGTTCTGCCAGATTATCATTAATGATCTTCATAATTTTCTCCATCAGAATTTCATCCGTAGGTTTTATATTCAGAACTTCCAGTTTTTCTTCCTGCTGCTGCATACCGCTGAATTTATTCCTGAGCAATTTTCGATTGGTGATAAGATTGCTGATAGTCTTTCTAAGTATTTCAACATTGAACGGTTTTACCATATATGCATCGGCACCGATATCCATACCTTCCGCATAATCCTCCAGTTTACCTTTTGCTGTAAGCAGGATGACCGGTACATGATTGATATTTATATTCTGTTTTATCTTTTTGCATAGAGTAATGCCGTCCATTTCCGGCATCATAATATCACTGATAACCAGATCGGGTTTGGTAGAACGAATTGTGTTGAATGCCTCTTTGCCATTATCACAGGTGGTTATCTTGTAGAGATCCTGTAATTGTTCAACCAGATAATTCTGAATTTCCTTTTCGTCTTCTACGATCAGTAGATTGAATTTGGTTTTAGGCTTGCTTGTTGCTTTTTCCATGTCTGCTATTTCTGTCTCAAATTCCAATCTTTCTTTAGTAGATAACAGATGAGTTTTTTCTTCTATATGGGGTAAACTCTCCAGTTCACTTGCTTCCAGATGTGAATTCCCTAAAGGCATGCGCACGGTGAAGCGGCTTCCTTTACTATCTGTGCGATTCTCTGCAGTAATAGTACCATGATGAAGAGATACTAGGGAGTGTGTCAGGTGAAGACCTATTCCCGTACCGAGGTTGTTATATGCCGAACCATTATTAATCTGATAGAAACGGTCGAAGATACGCTCTATCTTGTCTTCTTTCAAACCGATGCCCGTATCTTCTATTATGATCTCGAAATACTCTTTGAGTGGTCCATTAACATTACTGTTGCCTTGTTTCAGCGTAATATTGATTTCTCCATTATTAGGGGTATATTTGAATGCATTTGATAACAGATTCATCAATATCTTGTCGAAGTTATTCATATCTATCCAGACTTTTAATGAAGGGGCTTCATGGATGAATGTCAGATGAATGTTCTTTTGTTTGGCGATGTACTCGAATGTCAGGATTAAGTCTTCGATGAAACCTACGATATCTGTTTCTCTGAATTTCATGAACATCTGGCCTTTATCTATTTTCCGCATGTCCATTAACTGGTTTACCAAACGCAGAATACGTTGAGAATTGCGGTAAATCATCAGGTAGGTTTTGTTAAGTTCAGGGTTAAGGTTCTCTGATAGCAATTTTTCAATCGGATTGATGATTAAAGTCATTGGTGTGCGTATCTCATGTGAGATATTTATGAAGAATTGTAATTTAGCTTCGCTAATCTCTTCCTGATGCTTACGCTCTGTTGTTTCCTGTCGTTGACGGATACGGTCGAGAATGTATTTAATGATGCCCAACACAATTATTATAAATAGTATGGAATAAATAAGATAGGCCCAGCCGGACAAATACCAAGGTGGAGTAATAACGATATTTATGGTACGTATTTCCGATGTATTACCATGTTCTATGGCGCATACCTGGAAAGTGTATTTTCCATGTGGAAGTTTATTGTAAGTGACTCGATTATTTCCTGTTTCCGTTGTTTGCCATTCTTCTCCTAACTCCTTAATTCTATATTGGTATTTTATCTGCTGAGGGTTATCATATCTTAATGTGGAGAAAACAATGCAGAATGTGTTGTCCTGATGGCTGAGGCGGAAGATGTTAGCATCGATTACGGCGGTTGAAATAATAGGTTTATTACCCGATAAGGTATTCTTGTTAATAGGTTGATTAAAGATAAGGAAGTCTGTGATATAAACATCATTCTTTCTCGGCTGTTCTATAATCTGCTCTGGCATGAAATAAGTGATTCCATCGCTGCCTCCAAAGTATATCTTACCGTTCTTCTCTTGAAAGAAGGCTCCGTGAGTAAATTCATTCCCTTGTAGTCCGTCACCTACATAGTAATTGATGAAGCATTCTCTTTTTCTTTCAAACTTACTTATGCCATTGTAAGTGCTAACCCATATATTTTGCTGGCTATCTTCACAAATTGCACAAATAATGTTATTGGGAAGCCCGTCTTCTATGGTATATCTTTGTACCTCTTGTGTCTTATTGTCTATGCAATACAGCCCACTGGATGTACCTGCCCAGATATTTCCTTCTTTATCTTCGAGGAGGCTATAGCCTACGCTACGTGGTATAATCTGGTTAGTCCTACTAAAACAGTCTTGCTTGGGGTCATAACATGATATTCCCTGATAACCGCCTATCCATATTAATCCTTTACGATCTGCAAGAAGGATGTTTACCCAGTTATTACTCAGCTCATTTGGCTGTTGTCCTACCCCTTCTTGGCGCGGGACATTGTGTTGCCGGAGTTCTTTTGTATCCAAATTGTAAGTATATAAGCCGCTCCCCAATGTAGCAATATACAGATTGCGTTGTCCGTCTTCAATAACATTCATAATCTTTTCGTGCAGAAGCTGGGTAATGTAATTGCATTCACCTGTCTTTTTATTGAGCATAGCCAAACCTTTGGCGTATGCCCCTAACCAGATATTGCCATCCGAATCCTGGAAAATACTTGTAATTGTATTCGATATGGAACTAGATGTATCTCCGGGATAATAATGTCTGACCTGTTTATAATTGGTATCTAACTCAAAGATACCTTCGTTGTCTGCTCCTATCCACAAGTGGTTATCTTTGTCTTTGAAGATGGACATGATGCATCCTGTACCTATCGGATTATTGTGGAGTAGCTTATGCCCAATGTATTCAAATCGCTCCCTATGTGCAGGCAGGAAAACAATACCTTTTTGGAATATTCCCAACCATAGGTTTTTATCTTTGTCTTGCAATATGCTATGTACCTTTGCCGTGCCCAGGTTGAATGGTGCGGCATTGACTGGATAATCTTCAATTTGGTGGGTTGCAGGATTGTAGGCTTTTATACCTTTTCCATCCGTACCTATCAATAGTTTCCCTTCTGTAAAGGCCAGATGTTTGATAGGCAGATTTTGCTTATTCTCATATGGAATTGGTTGAAATACCTTCTTTTCCCAGTCGTATAAGCATAATCCTTTGGTTAGTGTTCCGATAAAGAGATTTCCGTTTTGATCTTCTTTGATGGCCGATATGTTGTTATCTGGAACATCGGGATATTTGAAGTGTTGTATCTCTTCAGATTTTGGGTTAAAGCAAAGGAGCCCTTGTGTCTCTGATATAAACCAGAGATTCCTTCGTGTATCTTCGTAGATAGAACTAAAACTCTTAAATGGAGTTTCCGGTTGATTTCATCAATAGGTTCTATTACTTTTTGTGTGAGGTTTATACGAAAAATAGTATCTCCGGTGGTTATTCCCCAGACTTCACCGTTATGTAATTCCATGATATTTGTTACATGACGTCCTTCTTTTCCTTCTATTTTTATCAGTTCAAAATCGTCTGTTTCTGGGTGGTATAGCATCAATCCTCCCAGACATCTTATCCATAGATTTCGGTAACTGTCTTCGAAAACACCTCTTACATGATTATTAATCAGGGAAGTTGAATCATTGTCTATGTGTTTATAATGAGTAAAGTGAGTACCATCGAACTTGTTCAGTCCGAATTCGGTAGATATCCAGATAAAACCTCTTTGGTCTTGATATAGCTGATTGATGAGGCTACTACTGAGTTGACCGTTGGTAGAGTAATAGATTCCCGTTTGTGCTGTCGCTTTTAGCGGAACTACCGGTAACAATAGTATAATGATGATGTACTTGATTGTTTTACTGTTCATAGTGTTAGATGAATGAGATATGCAATACAAACTTAGTATAAAAATTGCTGATTTACAAGTGCCTCCAAATAGTCTGATTTCTATAAAAGTATTGTTTCTCTGTTTGTTTTCCAATGAGAATGTAACCCATATATAAGGTTTTGTAACGTAGCGAAAAGTTATGTACTCTTCATATTATATTTGTGTAACCTCATGACAGCGGTTTCATTTCTTTATAATCTACATTTGCCATATCTGAAAAAGGAATACATGTAATACCTTAAATAATAGGATTGTTTAACTTTTAATTTCGATAATATGAAGACATGAAAAAGCAATTTTACGACCCCACTCGACTTAAATCAACAATTTGTATCACTAATTTAATTAATGGTTTTATGAAAAGCACCAATCATTATTTTAAGCCTTTAGGGCTATTATTATTGTTATGCCTGATACCACTATGTGCGTTCTCACAG
>ERZ791625.1471-NODE-1471-length-11884-cov-4.094091_pt1 | contig 11884 bp, 5 predicted proteins | sample MGYA00510267_ERZ791625 | MGnify/ENA primary metagenome ERZ791625 (study PRJEB30046, sample SAMN00715229) | human gut metagenome | study: EMG produced TPA metagenomics assembly of the A metagenome-wide association study of gut microbiota in type 2...
GGTCAACCAGGCAAACCTGGTCATCAGGCATGTCCCGGCGATGGGGCTGAAGGAGAAACCGCGGGCCTTCTGCCTGGGGAACGCCCACTTCATCCGCGCGTACTGCTTCTTCCAGATCGCACGCATCTGGGGCGATGCCCCGCTGCCGCTCTGGGGCTACGAATCGACCGACACGGAGCTGTTCCTCGGACGCACCCCCGTCTCGGAAGTGCTGATGCGCGTGGAACGCGACATTGCCGACGCGGAAAGGTACGTCGCCGATACGTCGGACAAGACCGTGGCCACGCCGGCCGCCGTGGCGATGCTGAAGGCCGACTATGCTCTGTGGATGTACCGTATGCAGGCCGGGGGCGAGGCTTACCTGGCGATGGCCCAAGAGGCGCTCGGGGAACTCGGCCTGTCGGACGCCCTGCTCGAGCCCGCGTATGCCGATATTTTCAGTTCGTCGAACAAATGCGGCCGCGAGGTCATTTTCGCCGTGCACCAGGATGTGTCGGAGGCCCTGAACGGCCCGGCCTACTACCTCGGCTGGAACGAGAGTTACGTCGAAGCGGCCTACCGCAATAACCCCGTCCCCACCACCGGGGGCAACCAGTGGTGGTGGTATACCGACACCTACCGGGCCCTGCTGCAGGCCGACCCCGCCGATACGCGTGCAGCGCTGACCTGCCGCACGGCCGATTACGGCACGGGCGGCCGCAGGATCGGCTGGACGGAGAAACTGATGGGGCGCGTGGACAACGGCACACGCATTTTCGACTCGGATTTCATCCTTTACCGCTACGGCGAAGCCTTCCTGATGGCGGCCGAAGCCCGCTATTACGGGAAGGACTACGCGGGTGCGCTCGAAGCCCTGGCACCGCTGGCCGCAAGGGCCTACGGGCGGAGGGATTACTACACCGACACGTCGCCCGAAGCCGTCCTGCAGGCGATCGTCGACGAATACCTCAGGGAGATGGTCGGCGAAGGCCGCACCTGGTGGATGCTCCTGCGCACGGACAAGATATGGGAGTACAGCGCCGACATCGCGGCGCAGCGCGACAAGAACCCCAACATACTGCTATGGCCCATCACGCAGGCGGCCATGAGCCGAAATTACAACCTCACGCAGACCGAAGGCTGGTATTGACCGCCCGGGACGGAACGCCGCCGTATAGGGGCGGCGACGGGGTTCCCGCAAGGCGGGAGGAGGAACCTGCGCCCGGGAGGCGACGTGCCTGCAACCGCGCCTGTGAACCGGCAAGAAAAATGCCGCGCCCTTTTCGGGGCGCGGCATCGCTTTTAGGAGCGGGAGGGTCAGAAGCCGATGAAGTCGGTCTGGAGCTTCGAGGTGCGGTAGGTGTTGCCCATGCCGTCCTCCGCCACGATTTCGAAATCGGCGGTCTCGGGCGTTCCCGACGCCAGGTTCCCGTAATAGTAATGGTCGAGGTTCTTGCCCCAGGTCGTGCCCACGCTCTTGCTGTAATAGAGCACGTGGTAGGCATAGGCCCAGTAGTCGTAGGTCTTGACGCGGGTCATGTCGCAGACCTTCGTGCCGTTCTGCCAGAGCGAGACTTTCCAGTTGCCCGAGGCGTCGGAGTTCCAGACGTTGGCCACGATGCACTTCGCATCGTTCATGGCCGGGGAGTTGGCCGCCCAGCCGAAGGTGAGGCTGCCCGACTTGCCGAACACCTGCGTGGCCGAATAGGCCCGGATCTGGTAGCCGGCTTCCTTGTTGGTCGACTTGTAGTACTGGTTGGCGATGGTGTTGCCCGAAATCTCGTAGACGCCGTACCCGTTCGGCGTGCCGTCGGCGCAGATGTTCGCCGTCCACCACGCACCGCAGGCGGCGCCGTGGACATGTTCGAGGATCGTCTTTCCGTTACGCTTGTGGATGTATTTCTGGTGGTAATGCGTATGGCCGATCATGATGTGCGCCTCGGAGAACCCGGACAGCAGGTCGAGCACGCCGTCGTAGTTCTCGTGGCTCTCGTCCGTCACGCTCGTACCCCCGCGGAACGGGATGTGCGCGCAGAAGATCACGAGCTTGTCCTTGTCCACGTGCGACAAGTCCTGGCGCAGCCACTCGAGCTGCTTGTCGGTGATGCCGCCCTTGTACTTTTTCTTGCCTTCGTAGAGGACGTTGTCCATCGACACGATGTGCACGTCGCCGCGGTTGAACGAATAGTTGCGCGGGCCGAACTGCGTTTCGAAATTGGCCGCGGCATTGTCGTCCGAAGTCTCGGTCTGCAAATGGTCGTGGTTGCCGATGGTCTGGAAGACGGGCAGGTTGCGGTTGGCCATCGACTCCTTCATGTTGCTCCACAGGTCGGGCGTGTCGAAGACGATGTCGCCGAGCGTGATGCCGTAGACCGGCGTGCCCTTGGCCTTGTAAGCGTCGGCCGTAGCCTCGATGTCGGGGATCGTCTCGTTGACGTAGCGGCTGATCTCGGCCGTGGTCGAACACTGCGGGTCGGCGATGCAGACCAGCGTGAAATCGCTTTCCGGGGCCGGCAGCGGCGTCAGCACGAAGTCGTGGCGGTCGGCGATGTTCTTATGGACGATCTCGGCGTAGAAGAGCGGGTAGTTGTCCGCCGACGTGTTGACGGCATACCCTGCCGGCGTGCTGTAATGTACGAAGCGCGCCTTCTTGTAGCGCTCCATCTGGTAGACGCCGTTGGCATCGGTCTCCACGCAACCGTAGCCGTCCGACACGACCACGCCCGGGACGGGGTTCCCCGACGTGTCGGTCACCAGTCCGTAGAGGGTCGTATTGCCGTCGAGCTGCGTGCCGTTGACTTCGGTTTCGACACCCTCGCCGCCGTCATGCCCGCCGGACTTGTCGTTGCTGCATGCCAGCATCAGCGTCGCCGCCATACAGCATAATAACATGATTTTCGTTTTCATATCCTGAGTTTTTTATTGCTTATTTCCAAAGCGCGTTCTGTTCGAGGTTCGGGTTGCGGGTGATCGCCGTCTGGGGGATCGGACGCAGGTATTTCTTTTCGCCCCACGTGCGCTTGTACTCCCAGACGATATTCCCCGCGGCGTTGAGCGAGAAGGTCTGGTTGGCCCCCGTATTGGAAATGGCGATCGAATGTTCGGTATCCTCGCCCGGGCGGATGTAGAAGTCGGGCACGGGATCGCCGTTGTCGTCGGTGCTCTGCCCCGTGAAATCGTAGGTGTAGCCCGTGTTGCCGATCCAGATGCCCGTCCAGGGATTGTTGTCGCTCGTGAGCAGGTCGCCCATGTGCCAGCGCATGTCGTCGTCCCAGCGCAGCCCCATTTCGAGGCAGAGCTCGATGCCGCGCTCACGGCGCACTTCGAGGATCCACTTGTCGGTCACGGTATTGAGGAAATAGGCCTCCATGTAGGGGTCGGCCTTGTCCGGGACGACCGGGGTCACGCCGGCACGGCTGCGCAGCAGCGCGATGGTCTGATCCCATACCGCGGCGTCCATTTCGCCCAGCTCGGCCTTCGCCTCGGCGTAGTTCAGCAGCACCTCGGCATAGCGGAGGATCGGCAGCGAATTCCAGCTCGCGGCCTTCGACAGCACGTTGTCGGCATCGTCGTCGATCGACCACTTGATCGGATGGTAGCCCGTACGGGTCACTTTCCAGTTGGGCGAATAGAGCCGTTCGCGGCCGCTGATCTTCATCTTGTAGGTCGGGCTGATGACCGTCTGCGCCATGCGGGCGTCACGGCCGTCGAACTCGCGGATGAAGTCGATGGTCTGGTAACCGTCGATGTCGGTGAACGGCGTGCCCCGGGTCGTGAGGTAGGTGTTCATGAACTTCTTGGTCATGGCGATCTTGGCACCGTAGGTCGGCGAATAGTAGTACCAGCTGGTCTCGTGGAACGCCGAGAGCTCCTTGCTGTACTCGCGGCCGAAGATCACCTCCTGCGTGAGCAGCCCGGCGCTGGTGAAGAGCGAGCGGTAGGCGGTCTTCACATCGCCCGTGACGAGCGAATAGGGCCCCTTGTCCATGATCTCCTTGGCGGCGGCAGCGGCCTCGCGCAGGAATTTGTTGTCGGCGTTATACTCGGCCTGCCACGGTTTGTCGGACGACGGCTCGCGCGAGTGGTACTTGCGGAAGGTGCCTTCATAGAGGCAGACGCGCGACTTGAAGGCCAGCGCCACCCACTTGTTGATGAGCGCCGAGCCTTTGGTGAACTTGGCGTCGGAGAGGCAGTAGGTGCTTGCGAAGGTGAGGTCTTCCAGCACTTTGTCCATGACGTACTCGCGGCTGTCTCGGGGTTTCATCATCGCCTCCTTGTCGCTGGCCGCGATCGTGAAGTCGTACCAGGGCACGGCGCCGAAGGTCTGCACCTTGTCGTAGTAGAACCAGGCGCGCCAGAAACGGGCGACGCCCTCGTAGTGGTTGTAGATCTCGTCGCTCACACGCCCCTTGCACTTGTGCATATTGTCGAGCATGTAGTTCACGCGGCGAAGGTTCGTCCAGTTGCTCTCGGCCCATCCGGTCTGGTTGTCGGGCGAGACGTTGCCGTCGGGGCGCAGCAGGTCGGTCGGGATGTCCACGGCGCAGTAGTCGGCATAGATGTCGCCGCGCGTGATGGTTCCGTCGCCGGGGATCATCTTCTGGATGAAACCGTTGGCATAGAGTTCCAGGTCGGTTTCCGATTTCCAGAACTCGTCGCTGCCGATCTGGTCGTAGGTGTCGCGCGTCAGGAAATCCTCGCAGGAGGCCATTCCCGCAGCAGCGAGGGTCATCAGCGTATATAGCAGTATCTTTCTCATGGTTGCTGTCGGTTAAAATGTTACGTTTATACCCAGGGTCACGGTCTTGAGCATCGGGTAGGAATAGCCGTTACCCGTACCGTTCAGGCCCGAAGTGGTCGAGGCCGCGAAATCGGAGTCGCCGCTGGTGATGACTTCGGGGTCGAACATGTCCGTGTGCTTGAACATCGGCGAGTGGGTGAAGAGGTTCTCGCCCGACAGGTAGACCTTCAGCCCCTCGAGGCGCAGCTTCTTGCAGATGTGCTTGGGGAAGGTGTAGTCGACGGTGATGTTCTTCAGTCGGATGTACGAAGCGTCCTGCAGGTAGTGGTCGTTCTCCCACGTCAGCGGGCCGTCGTTGCGGTTGGCGGCGAGCGATACCATGCGTGTCCAGTAGGGGTTCTTGTCCATGTTGGTGACGCGCCAGTTGTCGGTGCTCTTGTCGATCTTAACCACGTTGTCGCCCGTCTGCGTCTTCATCAGCGAGTTGTAGGCGCGGTTCCATTTGCCCCAGAAGAATCCGGACTCCGTCCACGGGTACCAGTCGCGCTTGCCCACGCCCTGCCACAGCATCGAAAGCCCGATGCCGTTCCAGTTCAGCGACATGTTGATGCTGTACTGGTAGCGCGGCGACTGGTTGCCGATGATCTCCAGGTCGCCGTGGTTGGACAGCGTGCGGTTGCCCTTGGTCATGATGCCGTCGCCGTCCACGTCGACGAAGCGCAGGTCGCCGGCATAGGCGCGGAACATCTCGCCGTTCTTGAAGAAGTTGTAGGCCGGGCCGTTCAGGGCGTCGGCGTTGCTGGCGTAGATGCCCGCCGTGCGGAAACCCCATATCTCGCCGATCTCCATACCCTTGTAATAGGTCGTCAGGTCGCCCGTTTCGTTATAGTAGTCGGTGATCCAGCTGCGGCTGTCCCACAGCATACCCTTGATGCTGTAATTGAACGGCTTGCCGCCCAGGTTGAACGAGTCGCGCCACGAAAGGCTCAGCTCCCATCCCTTGGTCTTGAGGCTGGCGTAGTTGCCGTAAGGTGCGGCGCTACCGAGTACCTGCGGGAGGTTCGGGCCGACGGTGTAGAGGTCGGTCGTATTGCGGCGGTAGTAGTCGCCGGTGAACGAAAGCCGGTTGTGGAACAGGTCGAGGTCGAGGCCGATGTTGTAGGTGGTGACCTTTTCCCAGGTGATGTCGTCGGGGATCAGACTGGGCACCGACGTGTAAGGTACGTTCTGGCCGTTGATGATGACCGACGACTTGGCGATCGAGGCGCTGCCCGAAGCGGTCATGGTCTCGAGGTACTGGTAGGGGTCGATGTTGGCATTGCCGAGCGAACCGATGCTGGCGCGAACCTTGAAGTTGTCCAGCCACCCTTCGACGTGCGGTTTGAGCCACGGCTCTTCGGAGAGGCGCCATCCGACCGATGCCGAGGGGAAGAAGCCCCACTGCGAACTGGACGGGAATTTCGACGACCCGTCGTAACGGGCGCTCACTTCGGCCAGGTAGCGGCCTGCATAGGCGTAGTTGACGCGGCCGAAGAATCCGACCAGCCCCCACGTGTAGCCGCCCGAGGTGGTCGAGTAATACTCGCCGTCCATGAGCGTGAAGCTCGGCTTCGAGGGATAGAGGTTGCCCTGGCGGTAGGTCTTCTGCGTGCGGTAGTCGTAGTCCTCGAGGTTCCATCCGGCGACCACGTTCAGGTCGTGGTCGGCCCCCAGCTTGGGCGTGACCGTACCGACGATGTTCGTCGAGATGTAGTCCGAGCGGTACGTCCAGTTTTCGAGCGACGAATAGCTGTTGTCCTGCCCCGAAACGTTCACGCCGGTGTAGTAGGTGTAGAGGTTCTCCATGCGGTCGCGCGACCAGCGCGATCCCTTGTAGGTCACGTCGGCCGAGACCTTGAAGACATCGGGGACGAATTCGAAGTTGAACGTCGTGGTGTTGGCCACTTCGAGCTTGTTGTTCTCCTGCCACGAGGTGCCCTCGGCGAAGGCCGCATAACCGGTCTTGGCCGCGGTCTGCGTCCAGGTGCCGTCGGGGTTCTTCAGCAGGGCGAACGGGAAGGCGAACATGTCGATCTGGCGCGAGATCACCTGCTGGCCGTAGTGCACCATGGGCTGGTGGTACTTGCTGCTCATCAGGCTGGTGTTGTTGTCCAGCGTCAGCCACGGGCGGATGCGGATCGAGCCCTTGGCACGGAGGTTATACTTCTTGTAGGTCTCCTCGCCCACCTTGTAGATGCCGTCCTGGTTGTAGTAACGGCCCGAAATGTAGTAACTGACCCCTTCGCGGCCGCCCTGGATGCTGACGGCGTGGGTGGTCGAATAGTTCACCGACTTGTAGATCTCCTTGAGCCAGTTGGTCTCGCCGTAGTAGTTGTAGTTGCCGTTGGCGTCGATGTCGTAGTTGTCCATCGTCGGATCGGCACGGCGGCGTTTGAGCTCCTCGAACCAGGCGTTCGAATAGGGCATGTAGTTGTTGAAGAGCGACGGTACGGTCGCCGTCGGCGAGGAGTTGAGATACGACTCGCGGAAGGCATCGACCCACTGCACGGGGTCGGTGACCACGTTGTCCTCCCAGATCACCGTACGGCGGTGCAGCGACACGGAGCCGTTGTAACTCACGCGCACCTTGCCCTTCTCGGGATCCTTGGTCGTGATGAGAATCACGCCGAATGCGCCGCGGGCGCCGTATACTGCGGCCGACGAAGCGTCCTTGAGCACCGAGATCGAGGCGATGTCGTCGGGGTTCACCGAACCCATGTCGCCTTCGGCACCGTCGATGAGCACCAGCGCGCCGCCGCCCTGTCCGAGTTTGTTGGTCTTTTCACCGCCGCTCACACGGGCCTTGAACGTGTTGTTCACGCCGCGGATGGTGACTTCGCCGGCATGGTCGGCCTTACCGTCGACCTGCACGATGTTCAGGCCGGGGATCTGGCCCTGCAACGAACGGGTGATGTTGGCATTGGGCCGGTTTTCGACCGCGTCGCCCGAAAGGTTCTCGACCGCGCCCACGATATTGCGTTTCTTGAGCGTGCCGTAGCCTACGACGACTACTTCGTCCATCACCAGCTCGTCCTCCTGCATCGTGACGTCGATCTGCGTGCGGCGCCCTACCACCTCCTCATGGGGGCGGTAGCCGATATACGAGAAGAGCAGCGTGGCGTTCCCGTCGGCCGGGATCGCATAGCCGCCGTCGACACCCGTCGAGACGCCGACCAGCGTCCCCTTGATAGTGACCGTCACGCCGATCATCGGGTTGCCCGCAGCGTCGCGGACGACCCCTTTCACCTCCGATTTGGCGGCGGCACTGGCTGCCGGAACGGGGCGCGTGCTGCGCGTCAGCACGACCACTTTGTCAACCACCCGGTAGTCGATGCCGCGAGGCGTGAATACGGCGGCAAGGATGGCCTCGATGGTGGCACCCTTCTCCGAGACCTCCAGGTTCTCCATCGGATAGCCGGCCAGTGCCGTTTCGTAGGAGAAGGCGATGCCCACTTGTTGCGTAATAGCATCGGCAACGGCCTTGAGCGTCGTCCGCGAGTAGGATAAATTCAGGTCATACCCCTGCCCTTGCGCACCGGGGAGCGATCCTTGGGCGGCATAGCAGCCGAAAGCCCCCGCGCAGAGCACCATGACCAGACATAGTCCTTTATGGAATAATTTCTTCATAGTTTCAATTCGGTTAATTGGTTATTTCCCGCTGCCGCGTGCAAAGCACGTCCGCAGCCGCGCCGTGCAGGCGGGCTCCGGGGAAATTCGTTCCGATACGGCAGACAGAACCTTGCAAGTCATCCGTCGTCCGATAAAAAACCGTGTAGTGCTGGTGTAGGGGGAGGGATTAGTCAGACATCGTCGAAGTTGTTTTAAAGTTTCCGGTTAATAATCGTTTTTTTAGTTTGCATTGGGTCGGTTGCGGCCGGCGTTTTCCGTCCGGTCTGCATTAGATACAAGCGACCGGGGCAAACTACCCAATGCCGGAAGCTTTTTTCACAAAATTGCAATGCAAATTTTTATACCTATATATTACAGATATTTTATTTTTCGGTTTTTCGCCGCAAGGTTCGTAAAATTTTAAACATTTTTCTTGCGAATCCCGGAAAATTGCTATATTTGCAATGCAAGTCATTCGATATCGTTAGAAACCGTGTAGGAAATTGACATCCGGCAGTGTATCCGGAGTCGGTTTCTGATTTTTTTTATCGGTTTTACAAACAAACTAACGATCCAATCATGATGAAATTTATTCATAAACTGACGATAGTTCTCGCGTTGGGCGGGATCTGCGGTCTTGCCGCGTGCAGCGACGACGACCAGGGGTTCCTCAAACGCAACCTGCGCGAGATGAGTTTCCCGTACGTCGAATCGAGCGATACGTTCACGATCCGCGCCACGGGGGACTGGCAAATCAGCGACACCCCCGACAGCCGCGAGTGGACGAACGCCTACGGCTGGGTGCATGTCGACCAGCTCTCGGGCAAGGGAGACCCCGGCACCTACCAGAAGGTGACGGTCACCTGCGACCAGAACACCTCCGAGGAGCGTAACGCCACCATCTACCTGCACGGCTGCGGCGAAGAGAACGTCGCCATCGCCATCAGGCAGGACAACGGTATCTTCGAGTGGAAACCCTTCGACAACGGACAGCAGTTCGACGTCTCGGGTATGCTCAAACTCAACGCGGAAGCCGGGGCCAAGCTCCGCATCCCCTACATCAAGGCGCTCGGCACGGAAAAATACACCGTCACGGTGACGCAGACCGGCGGCGAGGGGATCACGGCCGCCAGCGGCAGCTATTCGATCTCGGCGGCCGGCAACGGTTACATCGAAGTACCCCTGACGGGCACCGCCACCCGCCAGGGCATCGTGACCTTCGCCGTGAAGGCTATGGACGAGGCCGGCGCGGAAAAGGACTTCGGCTCCGTTTCGACCATCGTCCGCGCCGGGTTCGACGCCCAGGGCGAGGAGCTTCCCCTGCTGACGCAGAACTTCGGCAAATTCCCCTGGGGCGGCGACTGCATCGGCCAGAAGGCGGGTGTCACGACGGCCGACAAGACCGTGGCCAACCTGAGCCTCGACAACGAGACGGTGAGCGTTACGGCGGGCACCAACGCCAGCATCGGCGGCATCACCTCGACCGTACGCAACGGCAACGCGGCGTTCTACCGCGCCATCGGCATGGAGGGGTGGACAGGCTACCTGAACTACATGTGTCCGGGCTACATCCAGTTGGGCGCCGCGAGCGACAATGCCGACGGGCAGCCGGGCAACCTCATCTCCCCGGTGCTGAACATCCCCGCGGGCTACGACCTGCTGCTGACCTGCAAGGTCGCCATCTGGGCCGCAGCCCCCGACCAGGGCATGGTGGGCATCTGCGAGAAGAACGACGGGTTCTGGATCCCGAAGGGCACGCTGGACAAGATCGTAGCTTCGACCAAGAGCTACGTTTCGCTCGACATCCCCGCCTACACGTGGGTCGAGGTCACGGCCGTCATCCCCAATCCCGGCGCGAAAGCCAATCTGGCATTCTTCATCTCCACGGCCGACAGCTGGTTCTCGGGCTCCTCGGTGAAGGCGGGCCGCTGGTACATCGACGACATCAAGCTCGTATACTAAAACCGGACAACTACCATGAAAAAAAGCATTTTATATATTCTGTTCGCCCTCTTCTCGCTATCGGCCGCAGTCTCGCTGACGGCCTGCAAGGACGACGGCGTGGAAATATCGGGGGCCAACAAGTCCAAGACCCCGAAGAACGTGAAACTGCTCGAATACGGGCCCACGTCGCTTACGATCTGCTGGGATTTCATCCGCGGCGCGACGTCGTACACCGTACAGCTCGTCGACGGGGAGATGAACCCCGTGAGCGAAGCGCTCTGCAAGACCACCGACGCGATCGACTACCACGAATTCACCGACCTGGCGACCGACCGGATATACTACGGCCGCGTCAGGGCCAACTTCCCCTACTCCTCCACCTCGGACTGGGTATACGTCACGGCAAACGAGCAGCCGGCCATGCTGATGGCCTCGGTGGGTATCCTCGAACTCGACCCGAAGCTCACGCTCAATGCCGCGACGGGGTCGACGCTCACCTACGAGTGGTCGTATACCGAAGATGCGGCGACCGACGCCACGCGCCTCTACAACATCGAACTGTTCCGCGACGAGGCGTGCAGCGAGCTGCATGTCAGCTGGCTGGCCGACGGAAAACTCGCGTCGGACAAAGGCATCTTCACCGCCCTGGCGGGTTATCCCGTCGTGCGGTTCACCTTCTCGGGGCTCGATCCCGAAACGACCTACTACGCCCGGGTTACCAATGCCAGCTTCGGCAATATCATGACCCCCGTCGTCGCCGGAACCACGGCCAAGGCCGGGCCCGAAGCCTCGCCGAACAATCCGGCACAGGCCGGTGACATCGTGCTGGCGCAGGATTTCGCGGCATTCATCCACGGCGGCGACATCGTCCGCTCGGCGGCAGGTTACAACGCCGTATCGGGGACCGACTACCGCAAGGCCTGGGAACCCGCCACGGGCGAGAACCCGCAGGCCGACGGCGACCGTCCGGTCTGCAACTGGGCTACGGAATTCCACATCCACACGGGCGGAACCTCGGCCGAGTATGTCGAAAGCCTCGGCATGACGGGCTGGGGGTCGTCGGGCAACACCTCGACCCGTCCGGGCTACATCAAGTGCGGCGGCGGTGGCGGCGGAGCTGCACCGTGCCTATCTGCAGGGCTGCGTAGGCCAGACTTATCCCGTGCTTTTCGAGCAGCGCAAGGACGGCTGCGCCGCCGGTCATGCCCCCAACTATATGCCGGTAGAGGTGCAGACACAGGAGGATTACCATAACACCGTTCGTCATGTGAAGATCACAGGCGTAGTAAACGATATCCTGATGGGAGAGGTGACATAACATGGAACACTTTTTTGCCTATACGTCCCGGATGCGGTTCATCTCCCGCTGGGCGCTGATGCGTAACAGCCAGCCGGAGAACATTCAGGAGCACAGCCATCAGGTGGCGGTGCTGGCCCATGCGCTGGCGGTGATCCGCAACCGCTGCTTCGGCGGTCAGGTGGACCCCGGTACGGTGGCGGTGGCGGCCCTGTACCACGACGCCAGCGAGATCCTCACCCGGGATCTGCCTACCCCCATCAAGTACTACAATC
>ERZ791625.1477-NODE-1477-length-11853-cov-3.176555_pt1 | contig 11853 bp, 11 predicted proteins | sample MGYA00510267_ERZ791625 | MGnify/ENA primary metagenome ERZ791625 (study PRJEB30046, sample SAMN00715229) | human gut metagenome | study: EMG produced TPA metagenomics assembly of the A metagenome-wide association study of gut microbiota in type 2...
TTTGCGTGTTCGGGACTTAAAGGGGAAATCCCGGGATATTTTCAAGACTGGTAAAAATCTCTTTGGCCGGGTATGGTTTGATGAGGAGAGAGAAGTTGGTACTTTCACGGTTGCTTCCGATTCTTCCCGGATCGTCGATGTATGGGTGGAGCGGGCGCCGGATACGCTTTTTAACGGGCAGGATTGTTATGTACTCAAACGGCATAATGATGTCACGCTTATTCCCTCGAAAAGTAATAATGAGTCATGGAAAGCCAATGTAAGATATAAAGTGATGCATAGTTATAATACGTATGCTTTATTTATAGAAAAACATACAGGTTTGCCTGTTTACTGGTCTTATACCAATTCGGGAGATCAGGACGGCAGGAAAATTCCGGGAAACCGGAATACGGAATTTTTGGAAAATATGGAGCTGAAGGATATTCCGGACAGTTGTTTTTATCCTGCTCAGGCAGATAAAATTCGCTATGTCGCTTCTTTCGACGAGTTCGTGCAGGAGGTGAAGGTGGGTGATGAGGCTCCTGCTTATGAATTGACGGATGTCATGACCGGGAAAGTGTATTCCAACGCATCGCTGCAAGGCAAGATCGTGGTGATGCAATTTACTTCTACCGGGTGTGTCGGATGTGTATTGGCCCAGCCGTGGATGAATAAATTATATGATCGCTGGAAAGAGCAGCCGGAGCTGGTTTTTCTGTGTGCCGGTCTGCTCAGTGAAAAGGATGCTAAGATTCAGGTTGAAAAATATGAGTTCGCTTATCCGATGACCACTTGTAATCAGGCTTTTTTCTGGTCGTTCGGAGTGCAGGCCATACCTTCTTATTATGTGATCGGAAAAGATAATCAGGTGCTTGCCAGACCACAATCACACATCGGTTTGAAGAATTTTTTAGACAGTTATTTTAATAAATAATTGCGGGGAGCCGGGTTTGTTATCAGGAAGAATGGTAGGCCACAGGAAATAGAACGGAAATTTTTGGTCAAGGGAGATTTCAAGTCACAGGCTTTTCAATCGGTACGGCTTATGATTTTGAAATGAAGAATAGGGTACTGGAGATTTTTAAAGATGGACAGGTCGCCTGGATTAACGAACTGATGCAGAAATGCGGTGTCATTTCCTCCGAACAGCCGGTGCAGGAGCATACCTGTATCGTTACGGATGCTAAGAAACGGGAATATCCGGATCGTCCGGGAACTATTCCGGAAAAGCTGCTTGAAGAGACTGTTTCTGGAGGGATATGGCACAACCGAGGATGTGGCCTGTGGTAGTGTCATTGAAAAAGTGAATATCGTCATTATTTCGTCATATTTTTTTAATGTCGGCGTAACATTGGGTTCATAGCTTTGTCACAGTTAAAGACAAGGCTATGAATTTTTCTTTTATCCGGGATCGTAGATCATTTTCAGATTTTATTTTTATTCTGTGGGCAGGAGGGGCGGCCCTGCTTTCTTATTCGTTAGTATATGCATTGCGTAAACCTTTTACGGCTGCTACATTTGATGGGCTGAGTATTTGGGGAATGGATTATAAGGTTGTAGTGACTATTACTCAGATTTTAGGTTATTTGTTGGCCAAGTTTATCGGCATTAAATTGATTTCTGAGTTAAAGGGACAACATCGTTTAAAATTTATTTTGGGGGCGATTGTTTTAGCTGAGTTGGCTTTAGTCGGTTTTGCTATCCTGCCGTCTCCGGGTAATATCTTTGCTATGTTTTTTAATGGGCTGGCTTTGGGATGTATGTGGGGAGTGATTTTCAGTTTTATAGAAGGGCGGCGGGTAACGGATATGCTAGCCAGTTTATTGGGGATTAGCATGGTGATTAGTTCAGGTGCAGCGAAATCCCTGGGATTGTTTGTGATGGACCATTGGCAGGTCAGTGAGTTTTGGATGCCTGCCCTGATCGGTGGTTGTGCTTTGCCATGCCTGGCTTTATTGGGATATGTGTTGCAATCTCTGTCAAAACCTTCCGAAGAAGACAGGGCTTTGAAAGCAGAGCGGATGACTTTGGATGGAAGGCAACGCTGGGCTTTATTCAAAAATTATATGCCTTTTCTCTCTATTATTTTAGTCGCTAATTTTTTGTTGGTGGCTTTACGGGATATAAAGGAAGATTTTCTGGTGAAAATATTTGATGTTGCGGGGAGTGGTTATTCTTCATGGATATTCGCTCAATTGGACAGTATCGTTACTTTGATTATCCTGATTATCTTCGGATTAATGGTTTTTGTCCGTAATAATATGCGGGTTTTATTGATTTTATTGAGTTTGGTGATTTTGGGCATGCTGACCATGTCTTTTATTTCGTTGAGATATGAGGCATTGCAACTAAGTCCGGTAGTTTGGTTATTTATTCAAAGTCTCTGTTTGTATCTTGCTTATTTGTGTTTTCAGACTATTTTCTTTGATCGTTTTATAGCTTGTTTCCGTATCCGGGGGAATGTCGGTTTTTTTATTGTATTGATTGATTTCATCGGTTATTTAGGAACGGTGATTGTCTTAGCCGTAAAGGAATTTTTAAATCCGGATATCAATTGGTTATCGTTTTATAACCAATTGGCGGGTTATGTGGGTTTGGGATGCAGTGTATTATTTGTCGGTGCTTGGGTTTATCTGTACCGGCGGGCAAAACGAAGAGCGTCTGAAAAGGTGATGCCTCTGGAAACTGCTCATGCCTATTGATTGGTTTTATTCTAATTACAGTAATATTTGATTTAAGGACATGAAAAAAGTTAGTTGTGTCATTATGGATTGGGCCGGAACGGCTGTCGATTTTGGGTGTTTTGCTCCATTGAATGCTTTTTTGAGGGTGTTTCAGGAGCAGGGAGTGACGATCACTTACCGGCAAGCCCGTGAACCGATGGGATTATTAAAGATTGAACATATAAAGGCTATTTTGAAAATGCCTGAAGTGAGTGAAAGGTTTCGTACAGCACATGGACGGGAATGGAATCAGAATGATGTCGCAATCATGTATCAGAGTTTTGAGAAACATTTGTTTGCTTCACTTCAGGATTTTACGACTCCTGTTCCGGGAGTTATAGAGACAATGGAACAATTACGTCGTGAAGGGATCCGTATTGGTTCAACGACAGGGTATACCGACGCTATGATGAAAATTGTACAACCCGGAGCTGCTGCTCAGGGATATACTGTAGATTGTCTGGTAACTCCGGATCATTTGCCTGCCGGACGCCCGGCTCCTTATATGATTTACCGGAACATGACAGAGCTGGCGATTCCTTCTGTTGACGAGGTGGTTAAAGTTGGAGATACTATCGCCGATATCCGGGAAGGATTGAATGCAAAAGTATGTTCTGTCGGAGTAATTACAGGTAGTAATGAGTTGGGGTTGACCGAGGAGGAATACAAAACTATGCCTGAACCGGAGTTATATACTTTGAAACAAGAGGTCAGAGAGCGGATGATGGCAGCCGGTGCACATTATGTGCTGGATAATATCCGTGAATTGCCGGACCTGATACATAATTTAATGAATAAAAAATAATAGGTGTATGAGAAATTATTTACTGTTGACCCCTGGACCGTTGAGTACTTCTGAGACGGTGAAAGAAGCCATGTTACAGGATTGGTGTACCTGGGATAAAGATTACAATGAAGGAATAGTTACTGTGATCCGGAAAGAATTGCTGGAGGTGGCAGGACTGGATGAGAAGGAATATACAACTGTGTTGCTACAAGGAAGTGGGACTTATGGCGTAGAAGCAACTTTGGGAGCTGTCGTGAAACCTACCGACAGGTTACTGATTATAGCGAATGGTGCTTATGGCAAACGGATGTCGGCCATTGCTGATTATTATAAACTGGATTATGTCATGGTGGCTTTGAAAGAAACGGAGCTGATTACCCCCGCAATCGTGGAGGAGGCTTTGAAAAATCATCCTGGAATCAGCCATTTGTCTTTGGTCCATAGTGAAACAACGACGGGTTTATTGAATCCGATTGAAGAAATTGCAGAGGTGTTGCGTGGACGCGGGATCACCTGGATCGTTGATGCCATGAGTAGTTTTGGAGGGATTCCTATCGATATGAAAAAACTGGGTATTGATTTTCTGGTTAGTAGTGCCAATAAGTGTATACAGGGAGTTCCGGGCTTTACCTTTGTTCTCGCTTCACGGGAAAAATTGCTGAAATGCAAAGGAGTTGCCCGTTCTTTGTCCCTGGATATTTATGCCCAATGGGAAGAAATGGAAAAAGGGCATGGAAAATGGCGGTTTACCTCACCGACTCATGTTGTACGGGCATTTTTTCAAGCTTTGAAAGAGTTGAAAGCAGAGGGAGGTATAGAAGCCCGTTACCGCCGTTATTGCCGGAATCATGAGGTATTAGTGGAAGGAATGCGGGCTATTGGTTTTTCCACCTTGCTGGAACCGGAAAAGCAGTCTCCGATTATTACTTCTTTTCTTTATCCGGAGCCGGGTTTTTCGTTTACAGAGTTTTATGGGTTGCTGAAACAACAGGGTTTTGTCATTTATCCCGGAAAGGTTTCGGATGCTGATACATTCCGGATTGGTACTATTGGAGATGTATTCCCGGAGGATTTTGAAAGATTGACACAAGCTGTTGCGGCTATCAGACAGGTAAATTAAACAGGGCTGCCCGGACAAGTTTGACTTTTTTTAGTTTTTTGGCTGTTTAAGTGTTTCTTTTGCTTTAATTTTGTTGTAAAAGAAATCAATATGCCACAAGAGATAGAAAGAAAGTTTTTGGTCCGGGGAGACTTTAAAGCATATGCTTACCAATCCTTTCGGATTGTACAGGGCTATTTGTCCTCCGTACCGGAAAGGACGGTCAGGATACGGGTGAAAGGTGAACAGGGCTATCTTACTGTAAAAGGTAAAAGTGATGTTCATGGAGTTACCCGTTATGAATGGGAAAAAGAGATTGCCAGGGAAGATGCAGAAGAACTCCTGAAATTGTGCGAGCCTGGGATGGTTGACAAAATTCGTTATTTAGTGAAAGTAGGGGGGCATATTTTCGAGGTAGACGAGTTTCTGGGGGAGAATAAAGGGTTATTGCTGGCTGAAGTTGAATTAAAGCAGGAGGATGAACTTTTTGAAAAGCCGGAATGGTTGGGAGAAGAAGTGACCGGAGATCTGCGTTATTATAATGCAATGCTGGCACACCTGCCCTATCGAAGTTGGAAGTAATTCCGGATTTATGCATGCTTAACAGTTTGAGAGTTCGGTTATTCCATTGTCTGAAACTCTGATTGAAACAATAGAGTAACCGAACGATTCGAATCTGTATTTATTTCATTTTTTCTTCTAATTCGGTACTGAGGGGCAGGTGGTCCTGGAAGTGGACCGTGACATGGGTACCGTCGCAATAGGGTTTATTAACGGATGCTCCGCAACGGCATAGGGTGACCCGGTTGCGTTGTTCGTATTCGGGGCCGTTAGGGCCCTTCACAGGAATACCTCCTTTGACCCAGAGCGGACCACTACATTCTTCCTGTGGGTCTTCGATCAGGCCTAAAGCCGGTTTTAAGGGGGGCTCATAAAATTTTTCCTCTTCTTTGTCCCAAAGTTTTAACCGGCCGGAGGGGCAGTACATGCTTTCGTGTACGGCCAGATCATGGGCTTCGGTGTTGTCGGAATCTTCCGTCAACTGCCAAACCGTTCCTCTGGCCATACAAAAACGGGCATGTACACAATATTCGGTGTTGTCGGCCAACTGAACTCCAGGACCGTCATACAGATCGGCATTCTCTAAAAGAGGGATATTGCCGGCGGTTAGCGTCGGATCCCAATCGGCATGGTGATGGGAACCGTCGCAATACGGATGATTTTTGGACTGACCACAGCGGCATAAAGCAGTGGGTTCGTTGTCGGTCGGGTATTTATGCCCTTTGGCATATTCCCAGGGGATTTGTTCTTTATTTAAAACGAAGATCTCTTGTTGAAGAGGGGGATTTCCATATACCAGATAGGGGCCGTCTGCTGTAATTTCAAGGTGATATTTCGGGTCAGGAGTAGGTGTACCCGGTTCGATTTTACGAGTGTTTTTTTCCATAATTAAACGTTTTAATGATACTTGTTATACTTAAATTCGGATGGAAAGTTCCGGGTTGACTGGGAGAATTTTCACCGGTATAAGTTTTGGAATAGAATTTGTTATAAATGTATTGTTTGGTTTATTGAAATATTTTACTTAATTTTACATAAAATATTGGATTCCTTTTGAAGGAATAAGTTATGAAAGTTTTGAAAATATTTAAATCGTTGTTATACAGGATTCTAATTCTTGTTTTGATAGGTCCTTTGGGAGCTTGTTCGGAGGAGTGTGGCTATGATTCTCATGCAGGTTATCAGTTAGGTAAACAAAATTTCGATTATTTGGAAGGTAATATGGCTTCTATTTTGTCGTTTTGGGATCTTGCTTTGAGAATGAACACGTATTTGACGGCCTTGGATGAGGAAGGAGAAGACCGGGTAGAAGAACTTTTCCCGGACTATCGTCTTCAACAAGTGAATGAACACGAATGGATCGGATGGAAGGGACAGGATTCGGTTTTTAAGGTTGTAACAGACGATCTGGCATTGACCACTGAGACAGCTCATTGGGAAATTGTGGGCTGCCGGGCTCCGTATGAGGGACAGCTCACCGTTTTGTGTTCCGGTTTAAGGACCTGGGTGTTTCATGTTTCCGCTTTGCAAAACCGGAAATGGATATCCGATGCCAGTCTGAAAATTAATTATAACGGAGAACAAACGCCCCGGAATTTTAACGATGGGGATTGGATTGTTTCCGGTGTGGGGAAGAGTATGACCGATGAGGAAGAAATACTGAATTTTGAAGTTGCAGAATCGCTGATCCGTTATGCGGAGAGTCATTATCTTTTCGATAAAGGACTATTGTATCTGCGGTTGAAAAATAGGTTTTCTCCGAAAGAAGAGATTGTTAAAGCTGAGATGAAGACACTTCCGGGAAGTGACCGCTCTTTGCAAATCACCTATAAAGGAGAGGTTTATTCTTATTGATGGTTACAGAGGTTTCCCCCGGCAACATCGGTGGCCGGGGGAATAGGTAAAATCAGTATAGTTCCTGTAAAACAGCATCCAGGGCGGCTCCCCGCATTTCGGTTTTAAAGATACGGCCTTCTTTATCGAGAAGGATACAAGTGGGGACTCCTGTGATATTGTATTTTTGGGCGACAGGTCCGTTAAAACCGTTGGGATCACACAGTTGCTTCCAAACCATTTTTTCTTCTTTCATCGCCTTGTCCCAGTCGGTTTTCTTTTCGTCGATAGAAATACTGATGATTTCAAAGCCTTTGTCTTTATACTCCTGATATACATGACGAAGGTGTGGAATCTCGCCCCGGCAGGGACCACACCAGGATGCCCAGAATTCCAGCATCACATATTTTCCTTCGGGTACACAGGAAGAAAGCTTGACCATTTTCCCTTCCGGATTCATCAGTTCGATATCCTGATATTTTTCGCCGATAGCCATCGTTTTGGCTTTGTCAGCTATGGTTTTGAAGTTTTCGGCCATTGGGGGAATATTCGCCCAGGCTTTGGTGATGAGTGTAGTCAATTGTTCGAGCTGAGGGACGGTTAAATTGACGTACATGCCTTGTAGGAATTGAAGGGCTAAATCATATCCTACTATGTTTTCGGGATGTTCTTCGATAAATTTCCATTGGGCGATGTTTAATTTCTTGTTGATCTCGTTTTCTTGTTTGATTAACGCGATTCCCTCTTCTGTATTGAATATGCCGTCCATTGCCGGCCGATGATATACTTCCAGATATTTTTCATTTATGGTTCCGGATTGTTTTCTGAGATCGGCGATACTTTTCAAATACCGGTCGTACAGATCCTGGGAGGCGGAGCCCTTTACTACCGGATCTTTCCGGAAGGTTTCATCGCTCCAATAATAAGTACGCAGGCTGTCGACGTGACCGGAATAACTGATAACCGAATTTTCCAGGTAAAACCGGCTGGCTAACATTTGGGACGGGTCATCCTGGCCGGTTTTGTCGATGATTAATTGATACATACCGGGACGGTCGACTTTACCTTTCAATTGGAACCTGCCGTTTTTAATAACCGTGCTGTCGATGGTGACCGGAGGATAGACGGCTTCGTTTACTAACTGTACTTTCATGCCTTCACTGTTTCCCCCGATGTTACCGTTGAGGATATAACCGTCATATTTAGTTTGGCAAGCGACTAAACTACTGCTGCATAAAAAAGCTAAAAATATTTTTTCATCGTATTAAGGAATTAATTGTTCTAATGCGGCGTCCAGGTATGCGCCCCGCATATTGGTTTTGAATATTTTACCTTCTTTGTCCAACAGAATACAATGGGGTACTCCGGTCACATTATATACTTGTATGGCCGGTCCGTTTTCTCCTTGCGGATCATTTGCTTGAATGTCGGGATGCGCTTGTAACCACGAAGAAGTTGCTGCTAGAAAACGGCAAGGGAAATGTCCTAGTAAATCGCCTGTTAATTTAGGACCTTCGGCTAGGAATACTTGTTCTTCTTTACGTGTTTTCTTTAGTTCCAGCGAATGGATATACTTTATTTTATTTTTGCTTAGCATTATTCTTTTACTTCTTTATTTACCGCAAAGCTATAAATATATTTTTAATAAATCGGCTGTTGAACAAGTTTTTTGAAAATAATTCTTTCTCATATTAACAATATTTGTATGAATAAAAATTGATTATCTACTTAATTTTAGTAGATTTGCTTAAAATTAGTAGTTTGATATTCAGTATAAAAGATAACGATATGGAAAGATTGACACAACAAGAGGAAGAAGTGATGATTTACTTTTGGAAAATGGGACCGAGTTTTATCCGGGAGATTGTGAATGAAATGCCGGAACCAAAACCGCCATATACAAGTGTTGCTTCTGTAGTCCGTAATCTGGAGAAAAAGAAATTCTTGTCTCCTTTCAAGTTAGGGAATTCTATTCAGTATCATGTGCTGGTGAAAGAAAGCGACTATAAGCGTAGCTTTATGAATGGAGTAGTAAGTAACTATTTTACAGGTTCGTACAAAGAAATGGTTTCCTTTTTTGTCCGCGATCGTAAAATCAGCAAGAAAGAACTCGAGGATTTAATCAATATTATTGAGGATGAAGAATCATAAATCAAGATAGGCATGGAATCTTTTGCAATCTATTTGATTAAAGTAAATGTAGCTTTGATTGTATTATATGCATTCTATAAGCTCTCTTTCAGCAAGGATACATTTTTCAGGCTGAGACGGATCATGTTGCTGCTGATATGTGTGACTTCGCTGATTTATCCATTGATTGATTTTTCAGGCTGGACGGACGAGTATGCAATAGGAGAAACGATTACTACCGTTTACAATAAACTGTTACCGGAAGTGCTGGTTACTACAGCTGTACCCGTTGCTACAACTGAAGTTGAAGGGACAACCTGGCAGGCCGGTACTTGGTTATGGATTATTTATGGATTGGGAATAGGTATGTTGTTACTGCGTAATCTTTTAGAAGTTAGTAAAATACATCACTCTTTAGCCTGCTCTCAGCGCTATTCTCTGAAAGGTGTACCTGTTTATCAGTCGGAAGACGTAGGGGAGCCCTGTTCCTTCTTTCACTGGATATTCATAAATCCGATGCAATATTCGGATAAGGAAATTAATGAGATATTGATACATGAACAAACTCATGTCCGTGAATTTCATTCATTGGATATAATACTGGCTCAACTGATTATATTATTATGTTGGTTTAATCCGTTTTCCTGGTTGATACGCAGTGAAATACGTATGAATCATGAGTATCTGGCGGACAAGCAAGTAGTGACGTCCGGCTATGACAAGAAATCGTATCAATATCATTTGTTGGGAATTAAACATACTTCATTGGCTGCAGCAAACTTCTATAACAACTTTAGTGTATTACCCTTAAAAAAACGAATTAAAATGCTAAACAGAAAAAGAACTCATAACATCATGGTAGGTAAGTATCTGATGTTTATACCAGTGGCCGCATTATTGCTGTTATTCAGTAATTGTGCTAATAAGAAAGCGGATAAAGTCCAGTCTGATACCGAAAAAGCAGATACCATAGAGTTGACTGCTGAACCGGAGAAAACAGCAGAGCCTCAAGTTGATATAACGATCACGGAGACGAAGGGTGATTCTATTTATTCAGTAGTGGAAACGATGCCGGATTTCCCCGGAGGACAGAAAGAACTACTGAGTTTTTTGAGTCGCAATATCAAGTATCCGACGAAGGCGATAGAAAATAAAATTCAGGGTCGCGTTATTGTACAGTTTGTGGTTAACAAAGATGGTAGTATTTCTGGTGCGAAAATAGTACGTAGTGTTGATCCGGATTTGGATAAAGAAGCTCTTCGAGTCATAAATTCGATGCCCCAATGGAAGCCGGGAATGCAAAAAGGGGAGCCTGTATCTGTGAAGTATACAGTTCCTATTGTATTCAGAAATCAACAAAATTAGGAATCTTATTCGCCACGATTTATAGAAGTAATTGCAAGGATACATAGTCAGTAATATATAGGTATTAGCAAAGCATACTTTGCAAATTTCTATAATTCGTGGTGAAAAGAACTTTTGTCGCATTAATTATTGTTTTGATAATTTCCCCGAACGAAAAATATGCTCTATCTTTGTCCCTATATATTTGCTTCCGCTTTTATAGAGATACTGTATGAGGAAAGGATTTCTTTACTTATTTACTTTTGCCGTTATCATTCTGTCGCTCGCTTCGTGCACTGCCACTAAGTATGTGCCGGATGGCTCTTATCTGCTGGATGAAGTCAAGATTCATACAGATCAGAAAAATGTCCGTCCTTCTTCCTTACGAATGTATGTGCGACAGAACCCTAATGCCAAATGGTTCAGTTTAATCAAAACACAGCTTTATGTTTACAACCTTTCAGGACGAGACTCTACTAAATGGGGAAATAAGTTCCTGAGAAGAATCGGGGATGCTCCTGTAATCTATAGTGAGACTGAAGCGCAGCGCTCGCAGGATGAAATTACAAAGGCAATGCGTAATATGGGCTATATGGCGGCCACAGTGAAGCGTTCGACTAAAATAAAGAAGAAAAAGATCAAGCTGTATTATGAGGTGACAGCCGGCGATCCTTATATTGTCAATTCATTAAAATATGATATTCGTGATCCTAAGATTGCTGATTTTCTGAAGCAGGATTCCGCCAAAAGTCTGCTGAAAGAAGGAATGATATTTGATGTGAACGTGCTGGATGCCGAGCGTCAGCGAATTACTGACAAGTTGCTTCGGAATGGTTATTATAAGTTCAATAAGGATTATGTCGGTTATACGGCAGATACGGTTCGGGGTACTTATCAGGTAGACTTGACCCTGCATTTGCACGCCTACAGAGCGCATGTGAGCGATTCGGTGAAAGCACACCAACAATATTGGATAAATAAGATTAACTTTATTACGGATTATGATGTCCTGCAATCTTCTGCGCTGAACAGTATGGATATCAATGATTCTCTTCATTTTAAAGGGTACCCTATTTATTATAAAGATAAACTCTATTTACGTCCGAAGATGCTTACTGATAATCTTCGCTTTGCTCCGGGGGATTTGTTCGATGAACAGGATGTGCAGCAGACTTATTCCAATTTCGGACGTCTGTCCGCCTTGAAATATACCAATATCCGTTTTCTTGAAAATCAGGTAGGGGATACGGCGAAGCTTGACTGCTATGTGATGTTGACCAAGAGTAAACACAAGTCGGTAGCTTTTGAATTGGAAGGAACCAATTCAGCCGGTGATTTGGGAGCAGCAGCTTCCGTCTCTTTTCAAAACAGGAATCTCTTTCGCGGTTCGGAGA
>ERZ791625.1488-NODE-1488-length-11791-cov-2.963446_pt1 | contig 11791 bp, 12 predicted proteins | sample MGYA00510267_ERZ791625 | MGnify/ENA primary metagenome ERZ791625 (study PRJEB30046, sample SAMN00715229) | human gut metagenome | study: EMG produced TPA metagenomics assembly of the A metagenome-wide association study of gut microbiota in type 2...
CTACCAACTTAAGCGGTTACATCTTTAATCTCTTAAAACATGGGAGCAACCGTCTACCGGTATGCTCTTTCTATTTTTATTATACGCATTTTTTTCCGGTTTGTCAAGGGGCAGACCGGAGTTTTTTCAGTTTCACCGTCTTATCCCATTCGAAACGCCCCGTTCTGTTCCTGCGGCTCCGGTGTCCGCAGCTGTGCCTGACAGAGATGCTTTTGCTTGGTGCGGAGCGTTTCCTGAAACCCCAGCAGTTCCTCCAGCGACATGCGTTCCACCGCAGCAGAAACCGCATCTTGTGCCGCACTGCCCTCCACCAGAAACCGCAGCCGCACAATTTCCTGCCGCAGGCTGTTCTCCACGCGGTTCAGCAGAGCGTTCCGGTTTTGCAGCTGCTGTTCCAGCTGTTTGCAGCGGCGTTCGCCGTCGGTTTCCATGCCGAACTGCTTGGTCACCCCTGCCTCCCGCTGTGCCGGCACTGCCACAAAACTCCACTCATAGGCATCTGTCACATCAGACAGCACCACATGACAGCGTTTCTCCCCGTACAGCTGCCCCACGCGGTGTGCACAAGGATTCTTTCGGCGGTCACTGCCGCAGACCGAGCAGGTCTGCGATACGGCAGCACAGGAAATGCTCACTTCCTTCTTGATGCCGCCGTCAATTTCCCGAATCAGATCCCGATTGGCATCGGTGCGTACCATGTAGGCATGCCCTTTCAGAAATGTGTACACTTCGCCGGCAGAGGTCACACGCTCCGGCTCCTGTACCAGTTCCGCAGCATAGATTCGTGCAGTCTGATTTTCACCCTTGGGATCGTGGTCAAAAATGCCGGTTTTCCCCACAAACAAAGCTTTCAGCTGCTCCAGAGCCTCCAGCGAAAAGCGTTCCCCGTCCCGATCAATTTCATTGTCACAGAGCCGCACATCAAAGAGGAATACCTCCTCCTGTGTGAGGGTACGCCGCGTAAAGCGGTTCAGCTGTTCCAGCTTGGCTTCCAGTTCCGTGCCGGACGGATTCTGTTCCTGATTATCCATAGATCTATTCCTCCTGTTCTGCTGCACTGTTTTCCACACTGTGGAAAACCCTCCCGCGAAAAAACTTCTCCCACCCGTACAGCGGTTTCCTTGATTTTCCACACTGCCTGTGGAAAACTATTTTTTATGCGGCAGCCTATTTTCCACACTGCTGTGTGGAAAACGTACTGTCAGCTTGTGTGCAAAGCCGTCAAGCGGACTTTTTGCACAATGCTTCCACAAACTTACAGGCTCAGCACATGTACTGCTTCACTCAGCATCACGCGGAACGCCGCACGAATCGAAACCGTGATCACGTCCAGCTGGCTGTCAATCAGCTTGTCTGTTTCCAGCAGCACATCGTCTGTGGTGATCATCTCCAGAGCAAAGCGGTTGTCCAGTCCCACGATGTAATCTGCGGACATGCCGGCACACTTTTGCAGCTGGGCACCAAAGGGCAGCAAAATGGTGTTGGGCTGTGCAGAAGCCATATCCTGCATCTGCTCCATTGCCATGATTTCCGCAGCCACCGCCGGAGCCGCCAGCACCTTGGTCATGTCGAAGTTGCGGAATTCGCCGTACAGCTTCGCCAGATCAGCATAAGTCAGCTTGCCGTCTGTGACAACGTCGATCAGGGAACCATTGGTTTCCTTCATGCACAAAATGCTCTGTCCCAGCAGCCCGTTGGACAGACGCACGCCCACGGCACGGAGGATCGCACTGAATGCGTCCAGACGCTGGCGGCGGACTGCCTCATAGGAAGCGTGAATGGAACGGCCGTACTTGTCCAGTCGCACGGTGTTTGCTGCTTCCAGATAGGAGGCAGTGGGCAGGGCATTGCCCTGTGTGGTCTTGGTGGTATAGGCGGTAGTGTCCGTCAGCACTGCCGGCTGATATTCTCCGGCGGGAGAAATGGTGTGCACTGCCACCAGATCAGACAACACAGACTGTTCCATGCCGCTGCGAATGGCACGGCGGATAAACTCCGGAAACAGCACCGCACTGTCTGTGGTGGAGAAGAACTTCTCCACGCGGTCACAGTGAGAACCGCTGACGTGAATGTCAAAACGCTTCAGCTGACGCTCATACGCGTCCAGTCCGGCAAGGGGTGTTTCGGCATACGCACCAGACGGGTCCATGCCCTCCAGTACCTCCGAAAAGCTCTTGCCAGTGATGTGATACATGCCCTTTTCCAGTTTCAGATCCTGATACATAAAATTCCTTCCCTTTCTGCCGCTTGCTGCGGCACGTGTTTTTATTATATGGAAACCGGCAGTTTCTGCCGGAAATTCCCGTTTATGCCGGATAAAACTCGTCCTGATACGCTTCCAGCCTCGTCCGCACACCGTTCTGATTGCCGGTCATGCGGATATGGGTAATGGGAGCGTTTTCAATAATGCCGGAGCAGGTGATCCGGTCGCCCAGATCTGCTGCCACTGCTCCGATGCGGTCGAAATAGTAGGAAACCAATCCCCGTCCGGCAAATTTCCGCCGAAACACCAGAGCCTGCTGCGGGTCGTAGAGATACTGCCGATCCAGCGGCAGCTGTTTTGTCCGCACCAGTTCCAGTGCTGCGGCGTTGGGGTCGTTCTCCTGAAATTTTCCATAAGTGCCGTCGGCATCTGCCATGGAAAACCGGCTGTAAATGCGGGACTGGTCTGCCGTCATGCCCATGCCCAGCAGTGTGTCTGCACCCACATAAAAATTCCGGTATGTTTCCGGCAGGTGCATGCGAATTTCGTTGGCATGGTACACAAAGGGATACCGCCCGCAAAGCTTGTAGGTCAGGTTTGCCACGCCGTCCCACATGCTGGTGCCCTCTTTGACAAAGAGATAGTTGCTGGTATCCGTGTCAGATTCCCACGTGATCTCCTTGGGAAATGTCACGAAATCCTGCATCAGCTTGTCCAGCGACATGGCAGTGTGCAGCCCTGGCTCCAGCTGATTTTGCAGCAGCAGTGCTGTCAGCCCGCGGGAGGAAAACCGCACATAGGAGGTGCCGTTTTCCTGCACCAGCCGGAACTTTTCCACTGTCCCGAAGTGCAGTTCCGTGCCGTCCAGCAGCAGCTGTACCCGATAGATGCCGGCGAACTGCTGTATGCTGAAATTCCCGTACACCGTCGCCGTCAGCTGGCTGTAGGGCGTGTAGGCTTCCTTGTCCAGCGTAAAGGCGGCAATGCCGTTTGCAAGATACGCCTTTCCGGTTCTGGTAATTAACACCACCTGTATCATGTACTGCCTCCTTCCGTTTCCGCCGTCACACGGCTCAGGGCGTTGGGAGCGATCAGCGTCAGCTGACAGGGCAGCACGCCCTGTGCCGCCGTTTCCGAAATCGTATACGCTGCCAAGCTGGTGCCGAAAAACCGCAGATCCCGCAGATCAAAGGCGAACAGTGTCCGTTCCCGTATGGCGGAATCCAACGCCAGAACCACCTCTGCGGGGCTGTCTGCGAAGCAGAATTTGCCGTCCAGCACCAACTGTCTGGCACGGCAGCTGGTATTGGTCACATAGGCTGCTCCCTGTACACCGCCCTGCTGGGCGTACTGTCTGGTACCGGAAAGCTTCCAGCCGGCAGCGTAAAAGGTGAGATTGCCCAGACGAACGGGAAACTCCCGCGGGGAAACCACCTGAAATGTTCCATTCATGGTGCAAGCACCTCCTCTTTGGCAATTTGAAAGACACCGGAGAGGGTAAAGTTGCCCTCCAGTGCAATTTTCCGGAACTGTTTCCACTCCGTCGGTGCTCCGGTGCGAATCTTCTGCACTGTGCAGCCGGCGGACAGCATACCGGAAACCACTGTCTGCCAATAGCGGTCATACAGCACTTGTGCATCCGTTTCCGGAGCCGTCAGCAGCCGCACTTGAGCAGCGGCGGAAAATGGAAAATACCAGTAAGTTTCGTCGGAAAACGCCTGCTCCGTTTCCAGTGCAGTGATTCCCACGGTGAGGAAAGATTCCTCTCGTTTGGCAAAGGGTGCGGGATCATACGCGGCATAAACCGCCCAGTTGCCCTTTACCCGTAGTGCGGCTTTCAGCCGTTCCAATAGTAATTCCAGCAGCATTTCTATTCCTTTCTCTTTGCGGCGGCAGACTTGCTCAAGGATAGCAAGCCACCGCTGACCCTGAGATTTTTGTTGATGAAAATTCACAAGGGAAAAAGCCTCCCCTGAAAGGGGAGGGGGACCGCCGTTAGGCGGTGGAGAGGTTCCTACGTAACTCTCAACATCAAACAAAAGATTTTACATCAGTGGAAGATTCTTCGTGTAATCTTCGTGTGATATTGGAATCTTACAGTACAAGTGCAACGCGAGTTCTTTTCTTTTTTTGCTTCTTTTTTTCTTTTCAGTAAAGAAAAAAAGAAGCGTAACTCCTTGTGAAATGGGTTGTATACGGAAGATGATGAACAGATAAACTTGCAAACGCCGTAAAAATAAAAGTCACCCACTTACACTAGAAAACACCTGAATACCAACATTACCGATACAGGCAAGGGCAACAATCGGCGTTGGCAAGCCCAAGGCGGACAGCGAGGAACGAGCGAATTCCGCCGGACGGTTTCGATGCGGCAGCCCCAGAAAATTGCTGTCCTCGGGCAAGTCCGCAGGGCGATGTGGGCATCGTCCCCTACACGTTCCAAGAGATTTCTCCGTAAAATCCAACACATTAAGAAAAGGTTTCCCCTCAGCAGCACTGTCCTTGTTTCACGTGAAACATTCTGTGTGACACGCTTATCCCCGCAGCTGGATCGGCATCAGCAGGAAAATGAAGCTTTCGCCCTGCGGCGGAACCAGTTTTGCCACGCGATTGCCGCCGCTCAGCTGGATTTTTACCTTGTCGCAGTCTGCCGCACGGACAGCGTCCAACAGAAAACGGTTATCAAAACCGATGGTGACATCTTTGCCGCTGATCTCCACCGGAATTTTGTCGTTGATCTCACCAATACCGGTCTTGCACCACACGCCAAGACTGCCGTTGGCAAACGTGCAGCGAACCGGTGCGTTGTACTTACCGCTGATCAGCAGGGAACAGCGTTCCAGACAACGGGTCAGGGCACTGGTGTCCACAGTGATCTCAGTTTCATAGCTGGCAGGAATGCTGCTGCGGTAGTTGTGGAACTCGCCCTCCAGCAGGCGGGAGAATACCGTATAGCCGTTGAATTCGAATACCACGTGCCGCCGATCCGCAGAAATGGTGCAGAGTTCCTCTGCGTCATCGTGGAGCATGTTTGCCACTTCCAGCAGCATCCGTTTGGGAACCACAAAACGGTAATTCTCCGCACTGGAAATGGGTTCCTGCCGGACTGCCAGCCGGTAGCCGTCAATGGCTGCCACATGAAGGGTATCGCCCTCCACCTCAAACAATTCGCCGGTGAGCACTGGTTTCGCCTCGCTGACAGAAGTTGCATAACTTGTCTGGCGAATCATGGAATTCAATACCGGCTGTTCGATCTGCATGCCGACGTTCAGATCCAGACTGGGCAGAGCCGGATATTCCTCAGAGGACATGGCGGAGATCTGAAACTCGGTGGCATCACAGAACAGTTTTACCACATAGTTGTCATCCACTTCCATGGTTACCATATTGCCGGAGAACCGGCGGACAGCCTCACTCAGCAGACGGGGAAGGATCACAAATTCGCCGGAGCAGTCTGATTCGACTTCAATGCTCCGCTGGATCCCGAATTCCAGATCATAGCCGGTCAGTTCCAGATTGTCGTGATCCAGCCGCAGCTTCAGGCGTTCCAGTGCCGGAATGGTGGATTTTTGAGAAACACCCTTTGCCACATGGGTAATGGCAGTATAGAATGTTTGTCGGTCACAAGTAAATTTTATCATGGGTCGTCTTCCTTTATTCAGATCCAATGGATCGGTCAATTTTGAATGGGGTTCGAAACGTGTGTCCCGGACAACGCTATATCCGTTTTGTATCTGTGTTGTCCGATGTCTTTCCGATTGTCCTTTTGCAGCCACTTCGCGGACAGAAAACATCACGCAGTTCAGCCGTTTTTCTTGCTTTTGCAGCTGTATCACGGACAGTTTTTTGCTGTCCATCCACTGTGCACAGCACATGTTATCCGCTGTTTTTTGCAGCGAAGCTGCGAAAAGACAGAATACAAAGAAAAGAATATATAGTAGTAATAATAGAGGCTCCGGAAAAGTGGAAACCGCAGATTCTCCTCGGAATTTCGGGCAGATCTTTCCCACAGACCGCCTGTGGAAAGTTTCCGGAAAAGTGGAAAGCTTTTTCCACACGGGAAAAGTGGAAAGTTTGTGGAGTGGAAAACAAAAGTTTGTGGAAAAAATCGTGGAAAACCTGACGTACTCGAAATACCGCTTCCACAAGCTGTGGAAAACACATTCCACAGCTTTCTACCACAGATTCCACAAGCCCGCTTCTACAGCTGTTAAATGCCGCGGACACAGCGGGCACTTTTTCTGCACATGGATTTTCAACAGACTGTTGAAACGCATGTGGAAAACTTGCCGACGCCGGTGGAATTCCTGTGGAATCGGCAAAAAAGCACTGCAAAATCCTGTTTTCCACATGTTCTGCAGTGTCCTTTCCCAGTTCTCTATGCGTGGCTTTTGTTGCGGATATTTTTGATGGTGTCCTCGACCAGCTGCTTCAGATGGTCATCGTGCTTCATTGCCGTTTCAATGTTGCTGATGGAGTAGACAATGGTGGAGTGGTCACGGCCGCCGAATTCCGTGCCGATCGCCTGCAGGGGCATCTGGGTGATCTCACGGACCACATAGATCGCCACCTTGCGGGCAGTGGAGATCTGGCTGGAGCGTTTGCTGCTGCGAATATCCTCCGGAGAAACGCCGTACACGTCAGCCACTTCCAGAATGATCTTCTCCACGGTGATCGGAGCCGGCTGGTCGTCGCTGAGAATGTCCTTGATGACGCTCTGTGCCATGGAAATGGACGGGGGCGAACCTGCCAGATGCTTCAGGGCTTTCAGTTTCTTGACGGCACCCTCCAGCTGCCGGATGTTGGTTTTCAGACGGTTGGCAATAAACTCTGCCACATCGTCGGGAATATACAGATCCAGCAGTTCTGCCTTGCGGCGGATAATGGCGATACGGGTTTCAAAGTCCGGTGTGCTGATGTCGGTGATCAGGCCCCACTCGAACCGGCTGCGGATACGTTCTTCCAGCGTTTTCAGTTCCTTGGGCGGCTTATCCGAAGTGATCACGATCTGCTTGCCCTCAGCGTGGAGCTTGTTGAACGTGTGGAAGAATTCCTCCTGCATGCGTTCCTTGTTGCTGAAAAACTGAATGTCGTCGATCAGCAGCACGTCGGCGTTCCGGTACTTGTCGTGGAACCGAGCCATGTTGTTGTCGTTGATGCAGGAGAGGAAGTCGTTGCCGAATTCTTCACTGGTGACGTAAATGATCTTGTATTCAGGGTGATTTTCGTGCACCTGGTTGGCAATGGCGTGCATCAGGTGGGTCTTTCCCAGACCGGAGGGACCGTAGATGAACAGGGGGTTGTAGTTCTTGCCCGGTTCTTTTGCCACGGCGGTGCAGGCAGCGTGGGCGAACTCATTGGAGCCGCCGACAATGAATGTGGCGAAGGTGTACTCATAGTTGGCACCCTCAAAGCTGTGCTCCAGTTCCTCGTGGCGGCGTGCCAGTTCATCGTAATCCTTGGCGTTGCTGTTTTCGGAAAGCGGGTTGTCATTTTCTTCCGGTGTGACGACATTGATCTGGATCTTGACATCCAGTCCCAGCACGTTGAGAAATGCCTCTTTCAGCAGGGCATTGTAGGTGTTCATAACAACGGTTTTCTGGAACTCTGACTGTACGGTGAACACTGCCACCGAGCCGTCCAGCTGTACCGGCTTCATAATATCGATCCAGAGCTTCATGGCAGCCTCTGAGATCCGGCCCTCTTTCCGGCAGTACTGTTTGACACTGGAGAAGGCTTCATCAATTGAATTCATAAATGGGGGATCCTCCTTATGTAACTTCAAAGCCTGTCCGGCAGGATCTGCGGGGATCTCCGTGGTCTGCCGGACAGGCGAATTCTGCGGAACGGTGGTTGTGGAAAACCGTTTTCCGCAGACTTTCCACCTGTCTTTCAACAGGTATTCTTAATATAATAGTATACCACATCATCTGTGGAAAATCAACCCCTATTGTGGAAAACTTTATGAATTCCACAAAATTTCCACGTGGAAACCTGCGGAAACTGTGGAGAGCAAAAACGGACAAAAAACGGGCGTTTTCCACAGGCGGTGCAGCGTGGAAAGTCGCCAGACGCTCTTTGTGCGGTATTGCCTTCAGGCAGCCAACGGCAAAATGCGGGCACCGGAGCCGGCTGCCGCGTTGCCGGAATGCCGTCCTGCTCCGGAACGCTGGGGCAGCCGGCGGAATTGTCTTTGTAAAAAACGTCAAAAACCGACAAAAAATCCGTGCAGCCTGCCCAAAACAGCTGTGGAGAACCTGTGGAAAAAGAAAAAAAGCCGAAAATTTCGCAAAAAAGTTTGCCGGAGGGCTTGACAAATAAAACGGAATCCGCTATAATATATGGTAAATGGATTCACGCAGACAGGCTCATCCGGTCTGGGTGGACTTCCAAGGAATCTGTGGGACGGCAGTTCTGCCGTCTGAGCGAGAAAGGAGGTACTGTTTTGAAGAGAACATATCAGCCGAAGAAGATTCATCGGAAAAAGGTGCATGGCTTCCGCAAGAGAATGGCCACTGCGAACGGTAGAAAGGTTTTAGCTCGCAGAAGAGCACGGGGCAGAGCAAGACTGAGCCACTGATCGAAGTCGGACCACAACGCCATTGGTTTGTGGTCTTTTGTTTTTTCGAGGAGCGTATTCTGAATTCGCCGATGTGCCGGCTGCGGAAAACTGACCCATACCGCCATGGTACAAGGTCAGACAGTCCGCAGCCGGCACACGGAAGATTCGGGGTACGCTTTTGCTTTTTCCGGTAAAAACCGTCAACAGGCTCTGAACACAAAAAGATGGAGTGCAAGCAATGGAGAAAACAGTGATCCTCAACCAGAATCGGGACTTTCAGCTGCTGTATCAGCGGGGAAAAAAGATTGCATCGCCGTATGCGATTATTTATCTGCGAAAGACCAGACGAAAGTATAACCGGCTGGGCATTACCGTAGGGAAAAAAGTCGGGTGTGCCGTAAAACGCAGCCGTGCCCGCCGTGTGATCCGGCAGGCATATCGGGAAACCGAACACCTGATGCCGGTGGGAATGGACATGGTCATTGTGGCGTTGCCCTCTATTGTGGGCATTCGCTCCACACAACTGCGTGACTATCTGGCAGGAAGCGGCGTTCGCCGTATCCGTAAACTGGTGGAACCGCCGTCGGAAGGGGGAAAACCGAAATGAGGTATCTGGCGGCGGCACTGATCCGCCTGTACCAGAAATTCTCCCGCCTAACTCCGGCTGTGTGCCGGTTTTATCCGACCTGTTCCTGTTATGCACAGACTGCAATTTTGCGGTTTGGTGTGCTGCGGGGCGGCTTTCTCGCCCTGCGGCGTCTGCTGCACTGTCACCCGTGGAATCCCGGCGGTATCGATTACGTTCCGGAACATCTGGATCCGCCGCGGGAGGTCTTCGGGCGGTATGTGCGGGCAATACGACACAACAGAAAGGGTTAAACAATTTTATGAGTGATTTTTTATATGATCTGTGCGGAAAGCCGTTCGGCTGGATCATGCGTCTGATTTACGACTTGGTAGACAACTATGCTTTGGCGATCCTGTTGTTCACGATCTTCACCAAGCTGATCCTGTTTCCCATTTCGTATAAGCAGCAGAAAAATTCCGCAAAAATGCAGCGGTTCAATCCGAAGCTGGAAAAGCTGCGGAAAAAGTATAAGGACGACCCCAAGAAGATGCAGGAAGAACAGATGAAACTGTATCAGGAGGAAAACATCAACCCCGGTGCTTCCTGCCTGCCCATGTTCCTCCAGTTCTTTATCCTGTTCGGCATTCTGGACGTTGTATATAAGCCCCTGTCCTTTATCCTCAAGATGAAAGACAGCGTGATCTCCAGTGCTTTTGAGATCGTCCGGAATGTCAATCCGGAACTCGCCAAGCAGGGCACCAGCCTCCGGCGGGAACTGGCGATCCTGAGTGCACAGCACAGCGATGCCAGTGCATTCCAGAGCGTGCTGGGGGACAACCTCTCCGCAAAGATGACCGAATTCTATGACAAGTTCAACCTGTTCGGCATCAATCTGGGCGAAGTGCCGTCGTGGCACCCTGACGTGTGGAACGCTACCGCGATCGGCTTGTTCCTGATTCCGGTGCTGTCCGGCGTGCTCCAGCTGGCACTGACCATTTATATGCAGATCTACCAGAAGAAAAAGAATCCCGGCATGCCGAATATGGGCTGCATGAACATCATGCTCTATGCAATGCCGATCTTCTCCGTCTGGTTCGCATTTCAGGTGCCGGCAGGTGTCGGCTTCTACTGGGTATGCTCGTCCTTCTTCTCCCTGATCCAGAGCGTCGGTCTGAACTGCTACTTCACCAAGGAGCGTATCGAGGCGATCTGCGAAAAGGAAAACCAGAAGAACGCCAAGAAATACGCCAACGGCAAAAAGAGCTTCATGCAGCGTATGATGGACGTACAGCAGGGCAATGACATCATGAACCAGCGGGAAAAATATGTAGAAGAAACCAAGGATATGTCCCGTTCGGAACTGAACAAGTATAACCAGCAGGTGCTGAAAGACGCACGGAAACGCATGGCAGAAAAGTACGGCGAAACGTATGACGAATCCGACAGCACCGAGGGCAGCGGCGATCAGAAATAATCGTCTGCGAAAAATCAATTACCACAGTTCACAGGGAACCGCCCTGTGAAATCCCATTACCAAGGAAAGGGATGAATGAGAATGAAAGAGATTTTCACTGCAAAAAGCATCGAAGAAGCAAAGCATCTGGCGGTCGAAAAGTTCGGCGTTTCTGAAGACCAGATCGTGTTCCGCATTCTGGAAGAACCGAAAAAAGGAATTTTCGGAAAGGTAAAGCGGGAAGCACAGGTAGAAGCAGTGTACGAAGCAGCAGAAGAAGCTGCACCGGCAGAAACCACAGAAGCCAAGGCTCCGGAACAGCCGGAAGCCCTGCAGCCGCAGGCAGAAGCCGCACCGGCAATGCCGGTTTCCCGACCGGTACAGGAAGCGGTTTCTTCCGTGGAGGAGATCATTATTGACAAGGACGACAATTCGCCCACACGGGGCATGGAGTCCGAAGCAATCGAAACCATTCTGACTGAGGGCGAAATGTCCCCGAACCTGCTCCGTGCAAGACAGTATATCGCAGACATTTACGCTGCCATGGGCATCACCGTGACCATCAGCACCATGCGTACCGCAAACGGTATTCGCATGGAACTTCGCAGCGATAATAAAAGCGGCACGATCATCGGCAGACGAGGCGAAACACTGGATTCCATTCAGTATCTGGCATCGATTCTGGTGAATAAGGACAGCGAGGATTACTGCCGCCTGCTGCTGGACAGCAACGGCTATCGGGAAAAGCGTCGCAAGACACTGGAACAGCTGGCAGAAAAGATCGCACGGAGCGTGCTCCGCAGCGGTCGTTCCACCACGCTGGAACCCATGAATCCCTATGAACGCCGCATCATTCACAGCAAGATCTCGGAGATCGAGGGCGTGACTTCCAAGAGCGTCGGCGAAGATCCGTACCGGAAGGTCGTAGTTTCTTCTACCACCGGCAGACGCAGCGGCGGAAACCGCGGCGGCAAGGGCGGTCAGAACCGCGGGGGCAAGCGTCCC
>ERZ791625.1489-NODE-1489-length-11790-cov-2.366766_pt1 | contig 11790 bp, 6 predicted proteins | sample MGYA00510267_ERZ791625 | MGnify/ENA primary metagenome ERZ791625 (study PRJEB30046, sample SAMN00715229) | human gut metagenome | study: EMG produced TPA metagenomics assembly of the A metagenome-wide association study of gut microbiota in type 2...
ACCCTGCGGCTACGCCGGATTGTGAGAAAGCATTTCCGCTACCATTACTATTTCGGGTTAATGTAGTGGCAAGATTTAGATCCAAATGAAATCTATCATTAGGCTTATATCCTACTGCTGCCCTGATACCGTATCGGTTAAAGTCCGTGTTTTTCACAATTCCTTTTTCCGTATAATAGTTTGCATTGATCTTATAGTCAAATTTCTCATTAGGTTTACCAGAGAAACTAAGATTATGAGTTTGATTGTAAGTCGTCTGATAAAAGACACCCTGCCAATCCGTATTATTATTGTAATAAGGATTCAAGCTATCTGACAGTGCCTGCAATTTATGGATTTCATTATATCCATGATAGGCGGATGTATCATTTCCCAAAATTTGCATAATTCTGAGCGCTCTCTCCGCCCCGCCTGCAAGTACATCTCTCAACCTCGGTGGTGTTTTCACTACAAAGTTAGCCGAATAAGAAACTTTCGGTTTGGCTGTTTCTCCTCTTTTAGTTTCTATAAGAATTACTCCATAAGCACCTTTTGAACCATACAGGGAAGTTGCAGCTGCATCTTTCAATACTTGGATATTCGCAATATCTTCAAGTGGAATCATAGCCAACGGACTGACTGTTGCACCTGACAGCAAACCAGCTGCATCATAGCCCGTTACGTCTTCCTGCGGTATACCGTCAACAACAAACAAAGGAGGAGTCAGCCCCATCATAAACTCGCCATCACCGGAAGATTGAACGGAAATATCCGAGACTCCTCGAATTGAAAAACTTGGAAGACCTCCGGGAGTACCATTATTCATCTGAATATTTAATCCGGGAACACGCCCTTGAAGCAACTCCATTGGATTAGCAACAGGAGTATTGACCAGATCTTCTGCTTTAATAACCGTAACCGATGCTGTTACCGCAGCTTTGCTAACTCTTTTAAATCCGACTACAACTGTTTCATCAAGCATATTCTCTGTCGGACTCAGATATATTTGCATGCGTTCTGAAGGTTTAGTAACTTTGACTGAAAGACTGTCGAACGCCAGGAAAGAGAATACAAGTCGGTAACCACTCTTAACTTTTGTAGAGAATCGTCCGTTATCATCAGTTGTGGTTGAAAGCTGAGGCACCGTTTTTCCACTTTCATTTTTAACAATAACAGAAGCATAAGGCAATGTAGAATTATTGCTTTTATCTTTGACTACACCACTGACAGGAATATCCTGAGCCCGAACACCAACCGAGGTGACGGCAATCGCCATAGCCAACAAGCCATATTTAAATATATTTCTCATATTAGAATCATGGTATTAATTAGTTATTTTCCATCTTCAAACAAGGGGGCTCCTGCTGTAAATACAACTATTATCTCCCAATGAGCTTCCTTGTATATCGCAAATTCAAATGACATAGTGGATGTCATACGATAACCACTTGCTGTAATACGGTCATATAAAAAATTGACATTTATTCTATTACCATCTTTATTGGTATATTTTGATTTCATTTCAACCAATGGCATCGGATAAACTACATCGTACTTTACATATTCATCTGTTTTCTCCATGTTGAAACCATGAATCAGATTAGCCCAGTCTGTCTGATTAAAAGATGAAGGAGAGATCGGTGTATAATCCGGTCCATAAAAACGAAAAGTCAAACTTTTTACATCATCATCATTATCTTGGTTCTCACGAAAATAAATATGTACATCTTCAGGAAACATATAGTCTCCACTTTCTGTTTGAAAAAGGGTTAACGAATTTGGTGTAACATAGTCCTGTCCCTGCACCAACCCTGTTTCCGGATCGTATATACTCGGTTCGTAATCACTTTCTCTGACAGGTATAAGCTGCATATCGGTAAAAGTTTTATATCCTCCCGAGTTTTTCACCAGCACATCAAAAATATAACCGTCACTCGGAGCACACTGCACAAAAGAAGATTCGGCATTGGACCACATCATAAATTCTCCGGAATGCTTTTTAACCTGAAAAAGAGTACGATATTCTATTTCTCTTTTAGCTTCTATTTCTTCTATAGACTTTTCGGTACCCATATATGGAGTTTTCCAAACTTTTACCGGGAAATATTCCGTCAATTCAGGTGCAGGACTTCCGTCGGCCCTCACGATTCGTGATATTTCGAAAGTAAGAGGAAGCGTTGAATTACCCGATGAAAAGTTGTCGGACATCAAAGTATTTTTTCCTAGTTGAGGACGATATAGTTTTGTAGTAAAATTGACGTCTCTGTCGAAAGCATCCAAACTATCCGGCAAATATTTATCGACACACGATATGCTTAATAATACGCAGGAAAACAGCAGCGCAATATTTTTACTTCTTATATTCATTGCCATAATTATTAAATACGTAAATAAATTCATCAAAACCGAAACTGTGTTGGGGAGAAAGGATGTGAATGATACCATTATTTGTATAAACATCATTCCATACCGTAGAAACTCTGTTCCAGTTATCTTTTACCTGAGAGTTTTTCATATCACTGAAAATAAGCTGTTTGACTCCTCCGCCTACAAATCCGGATGCCGGTTTGCGAGAACATTCTATATTCATTTGATAATTGTACTTCAAAGAATTTAAGGAGTTATTTCCTTCATTGGCTAGAATATTATCGGTATCGTAACTACCTTTAATAATGTACTTGCATAACATTCGCTCAAGGTCAGCTCTATAATCATAATGATATTCGTTAATGATCGTATCATTTAAAGTCGGTGTTATAACATTAACGATCGTATCTTTAACAACAAACGGTTCAATTAATAAATCACTCAAATAAATCGCTTCACCCAACTCCTTTTGTTTACGGTACTCGTTAAGTTGCGCCAATGAGGAACGGATACATGCATCCGGTATGGCAAAAACTGTATATTGCACATCCGTCTGTTCCATCTGTTGTATGAAATCGGGAATATTGTTGACAAGAACCATCATAGAATCAAATTTCAAATTCAGCCTTTCATTCCCTGTGGACAAATAATCCAGAACCGTTCCATTAAATACTTCGGTTTCATTTTCCTCAGGATATGAAGCCACTTCGTAATCTGTACAAGACAGCATCCAAAGGGAAGCCGAAGTCAGACATAAAATAAATAGTATCTTATTCATTGTCGTTTTCTTTTTATTTCCAAAACTCATTTTGTTCAATCTGTGAATTAGCAGTAATGATATCTTCCGATACCGGCCAGTAGATTCCACCACTGCTGATCAGTCGCAAGAATGCCTCATTATCTTTCATCAGCTTTTGCCGACGGACAAGGTCATACCACCTCCAGCCTTCTCCCATAAGCTCTCTTCAAATATCTCGGCAATTAAGCTTTCGCGATTATTCCCAAAATCCTTTTTAAAAGATACTTCTCTCAATCCACGATTTGTTCGGATCATATTCAAGTAGGATACAGCTTCTGTGCTTCTATTTAGTGCGCATAATGCTTCAGCCCGTAGCAAGGTGATATCTTCAAGGCGAGTGAAAACAATAGACGAGCCAAAGACTCCGAAATCATTGTCTTTCGCCGATCCATCCTGAATAATCTTTATTTTACTGAACACCGGAGTTTCTTCATTCAAATTCTGAACATAATAGGATGAATATTTGATGGTATCTATGATTCCAAACCGCAAGTCATCAAAATTGGTAAAAATCGAAAATAAGCTGTCCTTTGAAATGTATATTTCAGGATAGGATTTTTGTACCAATGGATAAGCTAAAGTCAACTGTTCAAGATGTCCGCTTTGAGTTCGTTATCATTGTGAGCAAAATTAAATCCTAAAATCCTTGAACCTTTTACACTCGCATTCGAGTAAAACAGCCCTGTTTCTGAAGTCAAGTCGGCAATAGAAGTATATTTTGCATTAATCTCAGATGCATGATCTAGTATAAATGAAGAATATGTCTCGGCTTCTGCATAATTTCCCTGCCAAGCACAGATGTGAGCTAATACAGAGTATGCAGATAACTTATTGAACAGTTTTCCCTGCCATTGGGCCCCATATGAACCATAATATAAATTCGTTTGAGTACCATATTGATAGGGTAAATCCTTTATAGCTGTCAACAGTTCTGCCTTAGCGTAACTCAGCACCGTTTGAGCGTCTGTACGAGGCATAGACGGAAAAGTTCCGTTATCATAAGAATAGGTGACTAACGGCACATCTCCCCAGATTCTTACCATATAAAAATAAGCAAATGCCCTCAAAGCGCGTACTTGAGCAATGTCATATTTCAAGTTTTGTTCAGAATACGACCGGTCAAGTTCGACAGTTCGTGGAGCTTTTTCCATAAAAACAGATGCCGCATTGATTACCGCATAAAATCTTCTCCAGTTAGATACTTTCTTCAACAAGTCATATGGCTTGTTCAATTCATTATCAGACACAGCTTGTAAATCACTACGCTTATAAACCGTAAAATCCCCCTTCCGCAAATCACCACATATCCAATGAGTATTGTTATCGGCTAAGGCTGCGCGTGTCAAGCCATATACTCCCATCAATGCTGATCGAGTATCTTCAAGGGTCTTCCATTGTTGGGTTTCCGAAGCTGCATGTTTGGGATCTACATCCAGAAAGTCATTGCAGGACTGCAAAAATAAACAGGCAAGTGCGGAGAAAAGAGCTAATCGCAATTTTTTCATATTGTTTTTCATATTGTTTTTCATTTTTTATCATCTCCGATATTTTTAGAACTTAAATCTCAGTCCCAAAGAAATGGAACGAGGAATGGGAAGCGAATACCCGTCATAGGTACCATTGAAGTTAACTAATTCCGGATCACCTGCTGAAAAATTACTGAAAGATAACAGATTAGATCCTGTCAGATAGAAATACAAACTTTTAGGTATATTACTACCAACTTTCTTTATAGGAAGTGTGTAACCAACAGTTATATTTCTCAGTTTCAGGTATGACAGCTTTTCAAGGAACAAATCCTGTTCTGCACGGTAAGGATGAACACTGCTTTGCGGATTGTATATAGGATAATCGTCACGCTGATTAGTGTTTTGCCAAAAGAAAATCTCCTTGACAGACTGCAAGGACTGAATATTATCCAAAGTCGCAAAGTCGTAACGTTGCTGATCGCGCAGATTTAAAGCACTATGCCCCAAAGCAAAGAAGAGATTGAAGCTGAAATCGAATCTTTTATAAGCAAACTGGTTAGTCAATCCTCCTGTATAGGGTGGAATGGCATGTCCGGTCAGCACACGGTCATTGTCGTTAATCTGATTATTTCCGTCAACGTCTGTCCAAACAGGATCTCCTGCTTTAAAAGGAACTCCATTTATGTTCAGTGGTTTCCCATTCATAACAGGAACTTCTGAGTCGTTTGTATAAATGCCTTTATTTTGATACACCCAAAAGGCATCAACTGACTGTCCTACTTGTAGTTTATGGTCGCCTATCACAGTTGTCTTCTGGTTTTCGGGAAGTTTCTCTAGTTTGTTCTTATTATAACTTGCATTGAAAGACAAATCCCACTTCAACGGAGTGTTCTTCAAAATGGATGCCGAAAGATTTAATTCCAATCCCTGATTACTGATATCCATTCCACTGGCCAGTTTATACTCATATCCCATTTCTTGAGTGACAGGCAAATATGTCAATAAATTCTTTTCATAATTCTTATACAGACTTATTTCCGCAATAATGCGATTGTCGAAAAAAGAACCTTTCAAAGCAAGCTCCATTTTATCAGAATAGGGAAGCTTTAAATCATAACCAACCCAACCCGATGCATACGGACGAGTGATTGTTGCAAATCCATTAGCTGAGGAAAGTAACGGTTCGCCACTCCATGTGATACTTGTAGCCAAGTATTGAGGACCTAATTCATATCTATCGGACTGGAATGATTTGGCTATTCGTGCATAAGATGCACGCAAAGACAATCCAGACAATGCAGTACTACCTGTAAAAAAATGATTCTTTAAATTCCATTCAGCAGAGGCAGCGGGTGTAAACATCCATCTGTGATCCGACTGGATAGCGGAATTTCCGTCGTATCTTGCCAATAATCCCACATTAAGCAAATTCTTATACTTATAATCTAAAGCTATTGAAGTCGATACCCACCTATTCTCCAAACGATCAACATAACGATACTGCTTGAAGTTCCCGGTACTTGTTGTCGGCTTCATATCATCATCACCATCATAGGCACGAGTATAATTATAGTGATACAAATCGCTGGTTATAGAGCCATTCCACTGAATATTCAACTTATGAATATCAGCTAAAGGCAACAAATAGCTCGCTGAAGTTTCACCTATAATCCGTTGATTGTATCCTGAATAGTTAGATACAAAGTTGACGGACTCCAACAAAGCCATAGGCCAAAAAGCGCGACGAACATTTGTTGTATAATCAAGTTTGATGCTGGCTGTAGCATTGAATCTTTGCTTAGTATAGCTCAAAGCCAACAATCCATTCAGTAAATTGTTATAATTATCATCTTTAGTCAAATCATTGGATATTAAAAAGTCATTATACAAATTGCCGGCAGGTGCAAGCGGAGTTGAAAAATCAACCATATACTCCATCTCAGCAAACCTGTCTCTAAAATTCCGATTCCTGACACGGTCTATCTTAGCGGCATTAATAATTGTACTAACATTCAAGCCATCCAAAGGAACCATATTCAAGGCAAAGCCAATATTATATTTCGTATAAGAGGTATTGTCCGCTGCTCCCGCATCTTTTGTCGTTGCGAGTGTAAATACATAATTCGCTTTCTTTGAACCACCACCGATAGAAGCATTTACATTATATAAGAGTGATGACTGATAATAATCGTCTGCCCAGTCCGGTTTACCAAAATAACGTACATCTCTTGTATCCATAAGATAATCGGGTTGTTTACCCGGTGTAAGAGAATACGTATCATAGAAACGTTGACGGAATGCTTTTTCGTATGATCCATTCGTCATACGAACCGAAGACGGAGCAAAGGCCATTCCTGCCGAAACTCCGATAGAGACGTTCTCCCCACCATAATAACCGTCTTTGGTCGTTATCCAGATGGCGCCATTGGCAGCTAAAGGACCTAATTTGGCAAGCTGAAGCGGATCTTTGATAATTTCGATTGACTCTATGGAAGATATATCCAGTCCCGCCAACATATTGGCAGCAGCTCCTATCGGATTAATATCAAACTGTTTGATATCGTACACATAGCTGTTTTCCAACATCAAAGGAACACCATTCAAATAAATCGTCGGCTGAACACCGGACACATCTTTATTTGAAAAGACAGGTGAAGATAAGCCACGAACCAGCATGCTTTGAATGGTACCAGGCTCTCCATTATTTTCCTGTACATATACACCGGCCACATTCCCTTTCAGTAATTGCTGAATAGATAAAAATTGAGAGCGCTGCAACATCCTGATATCAACAGTATCACTCACCCCAAAGGAGTCTATACTACGATTAGTAACGAAACGAGATCCTACATTCTTCTCAAAAGAGTCTTTTTTCATATAGGTCTCCACAGAATCAATATTCACAGGCGAACTTGATTGAGACGCTATCGCTCCACTAAATCCTAAAAAGCCCATGACAGCCAGTAAACGACAAACAGGCTTCTGCAAAAAGAAATTAGGTAAAATTATCACCATACTATTAGATTTATAAAGTTATTTAGACCAAATAAGTATTAGTTGTGCATCAAATGCATCACAAAAGTGCGAGTTATCCAGTAGAAAGAAGTTCTCTAATCATTCAAAAACCTCCAAAATTGGACCATAATCGCTATTAACTATCATAGGTCTAAAAATCGTTCAATATAAGTTCAGAAATCATTCAAAAGGGATAGATCATTGATATATAGAAAAGTACGCATCTTCCATTAAGATACGTACTTGTGCATTTTAAGTTCATATTATTTTTTATCCTAACAAGATTTTTGATATTCCTTTGGAGTTACACCAAATTCTTCTTTAAAACAAGTTGCAAAATATTTAGGATTAGAAAATCCACATTCATAAGCTACCTCTGCTACAGATATTGATTTATCCTTCAATAACTGACTACCATGTTTTAGTCTTATATTTCGAATAAACTCAATGGGTGACAGTCCTGTTGCTATTTTCATTTTCCTATATAGAGAAGACTTAGACACAGCTAATGCATCCGCTAATTGAACCACATCAAAATCTCCTTCCGACATATTTGATTTTATAACAGAAATCACTTTATCCAAAAACTCTTTATCCATAGAAGAAGGTTCTAAAGAATCAATATTGACTTCTACATTAGATCGAAACTCTTCTTGTTTGTTTTTCTTATGCATTATAAAATTATTAATACGAGCCTCTAATATTTTTAATTCAAATGGCTTGGATATATATCCATCCGCTCCCGCATTATAACATTCAATGCGATCTTCCACGGTATTTTTAGCTGTTAATAATATGATAGGAATGTGACTGGTTTCCAAATTTGACTTTAAAGTGCGACAAAACTCTAGACCATCCATTTCAGGCATCATCACATCACTTATAATAATATCTATTTCATTATCTTTTATAACGTTCAGAGCTTCTAATCCATCTTTTGCAATAAGTACATGATAATGCTTGGATAGAATTTTCTCCATCAAAAACAACAATTCTTCATTATCCTCCACCAATAACAAATGAACGTCAGCTATTTGCATATCTTCGCCTTCGCCAACCTTTGAATCAATCAATTCTTCTTTCTCTAAAATAAGATCCGTATTTATGCCATTTACCGAAATATGTTCTGATATTAATTCATCTTCCTGATAACTATCTTTATTAATGGGAAGATCTACAGTAAAAGTACTTCCCTTACCTAATTCACTTTCAACATTAATAGTGCCATGATGTAACTCCACTAAATCCTTTGTTAAGGATAACCCAATCCCATTAGATTCACTTTCATCTCCTTTATTTATTGTATAAAATCTTTTGAAAACATTCTCCAAATCAGCAGGAGCAATACCTTCTCCGGTATCAACGACCTGTATTCGTAAATGATGATATTCAGACTCCCAATATGAATCTACTATTAATTTTATATCTCCACCATTAGCTGTATATTTACAAGCATTAGATAATAAATTAGATACTATCTTATCTAATTTATCTCTATCAAAATAAGCCATCAAATGTCTATCTTCAGTTAGAAATGTAAAGGTTTGATTTTTCTTTCTCATCAATGGAGTAAAGTTCACCTTACAAACATCATCTATAAATGATATGACATCACTTTTTGATACAGATAATTTCATGTTCCCACTTTCCACCTTACGGAAATCTAAAATTTGCTGTAATAGTCTACGTAATTTATTCACATTAGAACGAATCATAGTTAACTGCGAAATCCGACTACCATTCGTCATTTCCGCATCATCAATCAAACAAGTAATAATAGTTAAGGGAGTTAATAAATCGTGCGATATATTTGTGAAATAACGTAATTTTGTTTGCACCAATTCTTCTGACTTCTCTTTATCTATTTGAGCTATTCTCAGTTCGTGCCGCAACTGAATACGACGCTTCATCCTGTGATAGAAAAGATACAGACATAAAAGTGTAAACACAATATAAAATAAATAAGCCCACAATGTTTCATAGAAAGCAGGCTGTTTAAACACCTGAACTTCTGCTATATAATTGCTCCATAAGCCATTTACATCAGTTGTCTTTAGATAAAAAGTACGTTTACCTTTAGGTAATTGATTGTAAAATGCAAATTGACGATCGCCTCTGACATACACCCAATCATCATCAACTCCATCCATTTTATATGCATATTTAATTTTGTCAGGAAACGCATAATTTAAAGAAGAAAAATCTATCTCAATATTTTTATCTCCTGCATTTAAAGAAATGATCTGACTTCTTAAATTAAAACGTTGGTTGTTTTTCTCCAAAAGACTAGAAACACCATCTATCTTGACATCTGACACCATCGTTCTAATTCTACGAGGATTATCAGACAAATGATCATAAGGAGTAAATACTGAGATTCCTTTATTACCTCCATACAGTATTTTCCCAGAACGAGTTTTATAATAAGAATTAGGCATAAAAGAATTTACCATCACATCAGTCATTGTCGAGTAATCCATGATACCACCATTTTTAGGGTCGTATTCAATCACCCGCTTATTGGTAGAAATCCAAATATGTCCCAACTGATCTGTTATAATATTAAAAATACCTTCTTCAAGCATATCAAACATATCAGATAAGTTTTCCACTTTATTGGTTTGAGGGTCATAAGTGAATACATCCCCATCCTGGCTACCCATCCACACCAAGCCATTATCATCCACACAGATTGCTCCAATATTATCACTTATTACTCCCTCTGCGTGAGTCTTCAGATTTCTTAAATTTTTCTCTTCTAATGTCAGATCAGAGGATATTTTTGCATTATACACGCCTTGCTTTCTTGTACTAATCCATAGGGAACCATCTTTACCTTCTCCAATTCCTATTATATCTACAAATGGAAACTTAGCATCTTGAAGTATCTTTTCGTTTGCCGGTTTAACCAAAATACCTTTAGTTGTTCCCACCCAAAGGTTATGGTTACTATCAGCATAAAATAAACGCGGGAATCCTGAATTATCCACATAATCAGTTAATTTCAAAGTCCCCAATAGTTCTATTTCTTTTTTATCCTTCTTCACCTTGTAAATTTCCGGATAATACTCAGACCCCAGCCATATCTCATTAAGCAATGGAGCAGAAGTAATGCAGCTTACATTTCTCAAGTTAGTAATGTTTTTTAGAGAAGGAATATCTTTATAAAAGAGAAGTTTATTAGAATCCGGATTGTAAATTCCTATTCCCCAACGATTCTGGTCTATCCATAAATCTCCTTCCTTATCTTCATATATGTTCTTTATATTTGTAACAAATCCCGTCTTTTCCCGAATAACTGGAAAAGAGTAATTTTGTACTAAAGGTTTATTTAAATCAATCATTGATACTCCTTCATTAAAGGCAGCAATCCATAAATTACCTGACTTATCTTTTACTATTTCACTAAAAATATTATTTAACTTAGAAGAAATATGAGATATATCCACAGTATTAATTATATTTCCAGGACGTTTTTGAAGTGCATAAAGTCCCTGTGTAGATACAATCCATATATAACCATACTTATCATCCTGAGTAATACTAAAGCAACCATTCATGTCCCAATGCTCATTACTTTTAATATCCACATGACTATACATTAAATCATCTTTCTCCTCCGGATAAAGTAAAAAGATCCCGCTTTCCCATGTTAAAATCCAATGTTGCTTCTTATTATCTTGAAAAACTTTAAATGGATTATTTAAAACTCCAATATGAGGCATAGCAATAAATGAGTCTGTTTTTGAATTATATCGATGTAATCCCCTTTCCCATAAAGTTACCCAAATATTCTTATCTGCATCTTCATAAATAGAATTCACACTAGTAACAGGTAAAGTAGAATCATATCTTTTGCAAAATGAGAAATCGGCAGAACAACGAAAAACAGAAGTTAACGTACCAACCCATATCCATCCATCACTATCCACTATCATTGTCCGAATCTCTTGATCTTTCAAATCATTGTGTATAACTGGTATTATCTGATAAGTTCGCTTATCCAGTATATTAATCCCTTTTTTAGTTCCTATAAATAAATATCCATTTTTATTTTCCGCAATACAAGTAATTTCATTATTCGTCAAAAGATCCGGTGATTTCAACCCAGAACGAAAAACAAGTAATCGATAGCCATCATAACGACACAAGCCATCTTTG
>ERZ791625.1493-NODE-1493-length-11778-cov-2.347778_pt1 | contig 11778 bp, 6 predicted proteins | sample MGYA00510267_ERZ791625 | MGnify/ENA primary metagenome ERZ791625 (study PRJEB30046, sample SAMN00715229) | human gut metagenome | study: EMG produced TPA metagenomics assembly of the A metagenome-wide association study of gut microbiota in type 2...
TGATCAAGCCAGAACGCATAAACAGGGCGATGCCCACGACTGGAACCATAAATTGGCCAAACCGGTCGCCGTTGGCGATAAGAAGCATAAACGGAACGGAGAGCATCGCCACACCGCCCAGCGTCACAATCTGCCCAAACCGTCTGACCACCGCCGGGGTGAATAGCAGGAAGAGAACGATGGCCAGATAGGACAGGGAGACCAGCAGTGAAGATGTCGCCCGGTCAATGTGCAGATTTCGGTTGAGGAAAATCGAATAATAGGAAGTGAACAGTCCCATACCAAAAGAAATCAGCACCCAGTAGATCAGATAGATCACCGCATCCCGTTGGAGCAGAGCCTGCCGCATCTCCCGTAGCCGCTGCCGCCAGGGAACCTGCTCTGATATGGCGATGCAGTGGTCTTCCCGCTCTTCCCGGATAAGAAGCACGGGAATCAGTCCAACCAGCGCGAGCACTGCAACGAGCAGCAGCACATCCCGGTTCCCCTGTAGGTAGTGTTCCCGCAGCCCGGGCGCCATGGTGTCGACGTGTTCCGTCAGTGTTTTTGCCGCCTGATAGGTCACGCCCGCCCGCAGGGAAAACATCTTGACCGTCAGCACGCCGCCCAGATAAGTAGTAAGAAAATACCCCAGGTAACCCAGATAGTAGGCCCGCGTATACCAGTCAATATTGTTGCTCTGGTCGGTAAACACCGCCACATAAGGCGCTAGCATAATATAATGGAGCTGAATGCCTACCAGTGCAAGCAGAGTGGTCAGAAAGAATACAGACTCGGTCTGCATGAATACCGCGCTCAACAGGGCCGCCGCACAGGAGGCCGAACAGAACACCAAAAGTTTTTTATAGCCCGTCTTCGGAATCAGCAGCAGCATCAGAGCACTGATAAAGGTCGCATACCCATAAAACGCCCAAAAGGATGTCGCTACCGAACGCGCCATCTCCTGCATGTAATTCACATAGGTATCATAGATGATGCCGCTGACCAGATTGTTCAGCGCATAGCTGATGATAAACATGGTTATGTTCCAGATCTTTCTCCGCCCTGGGCCCGGCCGTTCCATATCGTCCCCCCTATTTATACCGGAACTGTGTAAAAAATGGGTGCAGCATATTGAGTGAAAACAGGTCGTCTGTCTGTTCTATCCCGGAAGACTCCGCTCCGCTCTCTCCGTGCACCGGGCGGGGAACAGGCGGCTCCTCGCCTTCCAGAATCTCCAACAGAGTCAGCAGGATCTTGGCCTCCCTTTTGGCTTTCTGTAGGTTGAATTTGTGGGCGCGTACTGTGGCAGTGCTGATCCCCATGATCTCACCGATCTCGTCCGTACTTTTCCCCTCATAGATGCAGGATAGCAGCGTCTTCTGCACCTCGGTCAGACCGTTGAGCGTCTTATCCAGCTCCAGCATGGGCCAGAATGTGCCGGAGTGGACTTCCTGCATATGCTCCCGTATCGCCCGCTCTGCCGTCACATCACGCCCGCGGCTGTGATAGATGACGCCTGTCTCAAAAGACGCGCCGCAGAAAATGCAGGTGTAAGTACCATCTCTATGGATGACGTATCCGCGGCGCAGCTCTTCCAGCGAGAGCTCCTTAAAGTCCCGCGGCTCGTTTCCACCTGCCCGCTTCAATTCAGTCATCATAGCTGCGCCTCCATTTACTAATCATTTTTATAAAACGTTTATTTTTGATTAAATAATAATGTCATATCGTTTATTTGTCAATATCCAACAACAGAGAATTCCATTTTCAGCAGTCCGCTGAATATTTTGCCCTTTTTTTGACACACTTCCTTCTCTTTCATCCCCAAACACTTGCAGTACAACGGAAAGCCCCCCTTCATATCCTTAGTCATAATAGACAATTTTTATCAGTCTATCTGAACGCTTTAGCCGGAGAGTTTGCGGACAGACTAAGCCCCCCGGAATCCCAATGGGATTCCGGGGGGCTCTTTTATTGCTCTTTGAATGGAACTGTGTTCAGCCCACGTGCTCGCCGAAGTTCATCAGCATCTGGGCCACCTCGGCGCGGGTCGCGGTGCCCTGGGGATCCAGGACGCCGTTCCCCTTGCCGGAGAGCACCTGCGCGTTGACCGCCCACGCCATGGCCTCCTGCGCCCAGTCGGAGATGCTGGCAGAGTCGCTGAACTCCCGCACGGCCATCCCGCCCTGGGTGGTGTCATAGCCCTTCGCCTGCGCGTAGCGGTACAGAATCGCCGCAAGCTGCTCCCGGGTCACGCTGTCCTCCGGCCCAAACGCGCCGGTGTCGTACCCCTTCACGATGCCGCGGGCCGCCGCCCAGTTCACCGCGTCGGCGTACCACGCGCCCGCCGCCACGTCGGGGAAGCCCGCCGCGCCGGGCGCCTCCGGCCGCTCCTCCAGGTTGTAGAGCACCTGGGCGATCATGCTCCGGGTCAGGTTCATGGCGGGGGCGAAGGTGGTGTCCGTGGTCCCCTCCATCATTCCCTTGTCGTACACATACGCCACGGCGTCATAGAACCAGTCGCCGCTCGTTACATCGGTGAAGGGCAGGCCCTCCACCTTCGCCGCCGTGAACACGGCCTCCACCGTGACCTTGGAGGCTGGCATTTTGAAGGTGTACTTGCCGTCGCCCTTGTCGGTGAGCTTGACGGAATCGCCGTTCTTGTCGGTGACGGTCAGCTCGTCCAGCTCATACCCCTCGTCGGGCTTCACGGTGACAGTCACCGTGCTCCCCTTGGAGGCGCGGGTGGGGCTCACCTCCACGCTGCCGTTGTCCGTGTCCTCCACGCTCACCGTGTACCGGGTCGAGCCAGAGGAGGAGCTGCCGCCGTGGCTTTCCTCCACCACGGTAAAGGTATTGCCATCGTGGCTCACTCTGTAGCCGGAGCCGGCGATGATATCGTCCGGGTTAAACTTTTTTTCATTGGTGTCAATGCTAAAGGTGCCCTCACGGCTTACTGTCACCGTGCCGCTGACATCCTGCTCCAGCCTGATGGTCTGGCCGTCCTGCACGTTGTTTACGGCATCCTGGAGTGTCTCATAGTAGGTACCGTCAATCTCAGCCGCTGGGCTGACCTCCGCCTTCAAAGTGAAGGTGCTGAACCCGTGACGGGTGGTAAAGGTGGCGGTATTGCTTCCACTACTCTCCGTCACTGTCGCCTTGTAGAGATAAGTGCGTCCGTTGTCCTTGGCGTGCTCCACATAGAGGTTGTCTGTCCTAAACCCGCTGGGCAGGGGCACGCGCAGAGTGACGTTGGTAGTCACGTTCATCGGCTTGGGATCTTCCATAACGACCGCATTTTTCTCGCCGCCTTCAAGGATAATGGTTCCGTTTTTATCTACGTCCGCCGTTGTCGCCACGGTACGCACCATGGGGGTAATGTCCAGCTTCATTTCCTTGGTGCCATAACTCTCTACTGTAATGTCCAGATACGGCTGCACCACGATAGTGACGTTCTTATCCGTGACGGTAATATCCTCTTTCTTCAAGGCTTCCGTGCCCGCTTCCACGGTCACAGTATTGGTGTTTGCCTCGCCATTGGCCTCGCCGGTCAGTCCGGTGGCCTCAGTCTTAGCAACTGCCTGGGTCACACTCTCTCCAATACCATCAGCGGCCTTCACCTCAGGCTCGCCAGCCACAACCTCAGCCGCAGTCGTATTCTTGTCCTGGATGCCGTACATGCCGTCCTCCGCCACGGCGATCTTCCCCTCAGTCACATAGTCGGAGGGATCGAAGGAGAACCGGCCGCCGGAGATGAAGCTGGTCTTATTTTCGCTGTATACGGCCAGCGTACCGCTGTTTGTCGCCACAAATGTACCGCCAGTCACGTTCAGCTCGACCTTCTTCAGAGCATCGTCATCATTTTTCTCGGGGTTGCTTTGGTACAGCGCGGTATAGCCGGAAATGGTTCCGCCGGAGATATTGACCTTAAGAGGGAGCTTGGTAGTATGCTGCGTCACGGCAATGCCAGCGCCCACCGTGGTTGTGCCGCTGCCGTTGGGGGTAGTGGTTGTCGGTATCCCTTTGGCGGTGATAACTGCATCCCCGGAGAGGTTCAGTTTACCCGCGCGGATCTCAATGCCGGTCTCCCCGCCGGTCAGCCTTCCGCCCGTAATATTCAGCTCGCCGGACTGGGGGTGGTAGATGGCATAGCCGTCGGTACCGGTCAGCTCGCCGCCGTTGATGTTGATCACCGTGTTGTGTTTTGTGCCATTGCCCATGATGGCGGCGCTGCCTGTCTCGATGCGCGTCCCCTCATTGACCGTGAGGGTGGTGGGAGCACTCTCCTCGCCGGCTCCCATGATGGAAACGCCGATTGCACCGTATGTTTCGTCGTTGTCGTCGCCATTGGGCAGATCACGGAGCACTGTGCCCGCATCCAGGGTCAGTGTACCGCCGTCCGACACCTCAACGACCTTGTTGTAATAAGGAGATGCCAGAGTGCGCGGCTGATAGGTCTGGAACTCTACCGACGAAGTCGTTACCTTCGTTGCGCCGGTTACGTTGAGTGCGATCATATTCTGCGCGGTCTTTCCCTCACCGCGCATGTCAATGACTGTACCATTTTTCACCACGCCGGTTCCTGCTGTGAATTGGAGACCATATGCAACCCCAGACGTATCGCTGACAATCCGCAGGGTATGGCCGTCCAGGTCGAGCGTGATGCCTGCGCTGGTGGTCACCGGAGCGGTGGCCAGATCCTTGAGCACCGTCACGGTTTGGCCGTCCTGGGCTGCGCCGACGGCCTCAGCCAGAGTGCCATAATAGGTTCCATTCACGACAGCCGCGGCGTTACTCTCATTCAGCCTGTCCACGCCAAAGGTTCCGTCGCTGTTGGCGATCAGGCTGAAGCCCTTCGCCAGGTAGTCGCTCACATCGCTGGAGAACGTGCCGCCGGAGATCTCCATACGGCTCTCCTTCGTTTCATCGGATGTCCGCACCACCACAGAGTCCACACCCGCGCCGGTAGCCTTGATCACGGCGCTTCCGCTGATGGAAGCCTTGTCTCCCGAAGCAAGGGCTGGATATTTTGCGGCCTCATCATATACCACGCCGCTGCAAGGAATTGCGTTCTTATTGTCGCCTACCCAGCCGGCCGCCGTACCTGTTCCGGTAATCGTTCCGCCGGTAATCTCGGCGGTGCCCGCACGCATCAGCACGCCCACGCCGCCGTCGGCGTAAATATCCACATCGCCGGAGATGGTCAGCTTGCCGCTCTGGGGATGGTACACGCCGCAGGCAATGTAGCCGCTGGAGGTAATATGCCCGATCAGTGTGCCGCCGGTCAGGTTGATCTCGGTGCCGCCGGCATTTGTTGTTTCATTTACCGTACCGTTTCCGGCCACCACGGCATTGTTATCTGCCACGATCACGCCGCCGCTTACGTTCAATACAGCCTTGTTCCCATAGGCGCCGAGACCATACTCCTCCGAATTCACATATCCGCCCTTCACGGTGAGGCTGGAGCTAACCACCTCCCCATTCGGAGTCTGCTGGGCAAGCACATTGATTCCGTTGCCTTTTGTGGCGATAACCGTACCGCTCTCCAGCACCAGATTACCGCCGTTCTGCACCTGAACTGCATAGCCGCTCGATGCGCTCTCAATCTTGCCGGAAGCATAGGTCACGGTTTCATAGTCCGCGCTGACCACGGGGCCCTCAGCAGACGCCTTGCTGTCCCGGATCGTAAGATCGCCCTCCACAACAAGCGCCCAGCTATCCGCCTTTCCCGTCAGATTGTGACCATTCAAATCCAGAATGAGCGTTTTACCAGCAGATACCTTAACGTTCTCCGTGGTATCCCTGTTCAGTGTCACGACCTGTCCTTCACTCTCAGCGACATCAATCGCCGCCTGGAGGGTGGCATAGTGCCGGCCGCCGGTCTCTGCAACGCTGTTGCTCTCGTCCAGCTCACCCACGATGAAGGTGCCGTCGGGGCCTTCAGTGATCTCCGTTCCCTCCACCACATACTCGCTCACATCGCTGGAGAAGGTGCCGCCAGCAATCTCTAATCCGCCAAGTGCCTCGTCTACATGAACTGCCTCTTTATCGTCAGATTGAGAGATAAAGCTACCGCCATAGATATGGACTAGCGCCTCCTCCTTATCTCCGCCATCGTTACTATTTCCAACAAATGCTGCAACTTTACTTATAGAAGTAAATTCACCACCATAAACATTACACTCTACCTCACCGGATTCTCCCGCAACGTACAGTGCATAGAACGCAGAACTACCATTGGAGTGCTTATCGCATGCCACGGTTTTAAACTCGCCGTCCCGCACTTCCGAATAGCCTGCCGATGTGGAAAAAGCCCCTTGTACACCAATAACAGTACCATTATAGAAATACAATTCCGGTTTGGCACTCTCTTCAGAATCCTGATGGCTTTGAATGGTATATCCCCAACTGCTACTATTACAGCTTGAGCAGGAACGGCAATCAAAAGTACCATCGTATATATAAGTCTTGCCTGCGTTATAAACCGCTGTCACTGCTCCGTTAAACGTTCCATCCTGAATCTTCAAAACACTATCAGGGCGATTTTTAATGGAAGCGCCACTTGCATCAACTGAGCCAGTATATGTACCGTTTTCGATAGTCAGTGTACCATAATTGTCAATCGCGCCATATCCGCCTGTCTTAGATGCAGACGCATCGATTGTGCCGTTCCCCGTTACCGTCAGGGTACCTTTGTTCACAATCGGCCTGCCCGTAAAGTCCGACGCCACGGTAATACTGTGGCCCTCCATGTCCAAGATAATATTCTTGTTTTCCGGAATGGTGATGATCTGCTCCGTCGTCATCCCGGCGATATCACCTGCCAGTGTAACCGTAGTTTCTTTACCATCTGATGCAGCTTCAATCGCCTGCTTCAGAGCGCTGTAGGCTCCGTTATCTGGCTCTGCAGGTTCTCCTACCGGCTCCGTTTCCTCTTCCACTGGGGCGACCGCTTCCTCGTCTAATCCTTCTGCTCCTACTTCCGGCCCAATAGCTAAGGCACTTGCAGGAAGAAAGGTTACTAACATACATATAGACAGTAATGCCGCCAATCCCTTTTTTGCCCGTTTCATGTTGTTCCTCCTTTTTTAAATTGCGCCCCGGCTCCACTGCTGTCAGTTGTTATTGTCTTTTGCACGCAAAAGACAGAAGTGTGCCGGCACACTTGGCATTCTTACTGTATCACATTGTCCCAATATTTTCAAGAGGGCACGTCCACGGAGTCCTCTTATGCGTTGTAGGGGTACAGTACATATTGAATAGTTGAAGTTGCGCACAGCAACTCGGCAAGAGGGTCCTATCCTTTATGGGAAAGGGTATAACACAGGATATGGTGTGAGCGGAGCCATCATCCGGTCATATATCTACTTCTGGAAGGCCCTCCGGAGAGGAACATTGGAGTCTTTCGTCTGCCGGTCTGGCCGAAGAAAAGCGGGCCAAAACCACTGTTCAGACGGTTTTCACCCACTTTCTTATTGTACCTTTCTATTTTGTCCTAAACACTGTATTTTGTAACGGACTGCTTTTCCATTTTACTGGTCTCTGGATTCTCCCCCCGGGGGCCAGGGGGATCTTTTCCAAGGGGGGGCCACGCCTGGCGGCGGTGGTTCACCACCGGTTGGACCGCAGGCCGGAGCGACACCGGCTGTATTTCTGGAATAGCCATTGCCTCCAGTGTTTCCTCCGGTATCACCTGACTTGGATGGTACTATTCAGGGCGTAAAACAGCAATTTGCTTTTTCTGAAAGGTATACTTTTCCAGCAGATTTTTTACTCTGCCGTAATAAATATGCAGGAACTTATTGGAACCGCTGTCATGTAAACCGGGTAAGGCCTCCCTCAGAGCGTTTCACGTCCACAACTCAGGAAAGGGCTTTCGTAGTGCGGGTGGCCCACTTTTAGAAGTCCTATTAGTATATTGCGCCCACAGCATCTTTTTGAAAACAGGTTGATAGAGGCCGCTGCGAGGAAAGCCTCAGACCGTTCTCTGCGGAAAGTGTCAAAATATATCCCAGTCCGTTGGGAGCCTCGATCTGTGGCCATTGCTCTGGTCCCCAGTGGTTCAGCGCTGTGACCGCTGTTTTAATCAGTCCGGAATGTGTCACTACCGTAGCGCTTTGACTTCCCTGAGCCAGGCAATCCCTCATCAAGTCTGCTACTGCCTCCAGAACCCTCCGGCGAAACGCCTTATATGTCTCTACATCAAGGATGGGGTGCCCTGCCAGCCAAGCCCGGAAAAAATGCATAAAGTCCTCCTGTGTACCAGGACGGTTTTCCAATGAGCCAAAACAGATCTCGCGGAACTCCGGGCGCAGGCCGTCCAGTACGATGTGCGGTCCGTACAGTTCCTGAAACGTCTCCCTGCAACGGGAAAGGTCGGAGCTGAAGTAGCGTCCCGTCCTAGGGTAGCGGATTACCTGCCGCAGCTCCCTCAGTTCCCGGCGCCCCCTTTCTGTGAGCGGTACGTCGCTCCACCCGCTGAACAGGCTTTTTTCGTTACCCAGCGAGTAGCCATGGCGCACCAGAACCAGTTGAAATTCCATCAGGGCACACTCTCCTCCCGTTTCAGGGCTGGCAGTTCCACCGTCATCAGTGTCTGTGCCAGGCGCACTTCTCCGTTCCACTGGGCCTTCACTTGGTCCACCAGCAGATGAGGGTCCCCATACAGCGGCAGATGACTGAGTAGCAGCATGCCTGGCGCAGCCTTACGCCCCAGTTGGGCCACGTCCGTACTGGTCATGTGGCCAGCACGGGCTCCATCCGCCCCGGCATACAGGCTGCACTCTGCGATCAGAAGATCGGCACCCTCTGCAAACTCTGCCAGTTGGGGCGTATAGGCGCCATCTGCCGTATACACCAGAGTGGACTGCCCACATTTTACTTTTACCGCAAGGCACTCCACCGGATGTGCTGTTTTGTGAAAGGTGCAGCAAAATGGCCCGATCTGCAGCTTATCATCTGCCCCAATAGTCTGCGCATAGGTATACGGCTTCATGGTCAAACGTTCAAAATACGGTTCGACCGGCAACCCATAAAAATGCAGTGGTTGCTGTGCAGCCCCAGTCTGCATTTGGATCAGCCTGCCATAGCTCAGTGCCCCCGCGTCGCTGCAGTGGTCGTAATGATAGTGGGACAGCAGCACATGGTGTAACTCCTGAAGAGGCAATGCGTTCTGCAGCATAGACGCCGCCCCGCTGCCGCAGTCCAGAAGTAGATGTTCTCCTTGGCAACTCAACAGATAAGCACTACAGGCTTCGTTTACCCGACAGCACCCCCCACAGCAGCCGATTACCGTACACCGCATACACAGCCCTCCCCCGTTGAACATGAGCTTGCAATCAGCCGTTTTGTATAGTCGTCTTTCGGCGTACGGATCAACTGGCTCCCCTCTCCCTGCTCCACAATGCGGCCACGGTTAATCACAACGATAAAATCCGACATATAGTGGATCACGCCAATATCGTGAGAGATAAAGAGATATGCTGTAGAAAATTCCTTTTGAAGATCCTTCAACAGGTTCAGGATCTGCGCCTGAATGGACACATCCAGCGCGGACACACATTCATCGCAGATAATGACCTCGGGCGAGAGCAGCAATGCGCGGGCAATGGCAATGCGCTGGCATTGCCCGCCGCTGAGTTCCGAGGGATATTTGCCCAGGGTGGAATCCGGCAGTCCCACACGGTTGAGCATCTCCCGCACCGTTTCCCGGGCTTTATGCGGTTTAAAGCCGTCCACCAGGATCTTCATAGGCTCTACAAGGATCCTCTCCACAGTATAATAAGGGTTCATGGATTCTTTGGGATTTTGGAAAATATATTGCACATTGCGGCGAAAGCGCCGGTACTCCTTTTCTCCCAGTGAGCGGATATCCTGCCCTTTGTATCGCACGATTCCCGATGTAGGCTGCTGCAGATCGCCAAATATCTCTCCCAAAGTGGATTTTCCGCTTCCGCTTTCTCCTACCACGCCCAGAGTCTGTCCTGAGTACAGTGCCAGATCGATCCCCTGAAGCGCCTGAAACGTGTCCCTGCGTCTCAGCAGCATCTGTTGCTTGACGGGAAACCGCTTTTCCATGCCGATTGCCTCCAATACTGCCGTCATGCCCTGCACTCCTCCCATGCTTTGCTGCACCGCACAAAATGTCCATCTCTCCGGGAGCTCTTAACCGAGCCGCCGCACTCCTGCCGGCATGCACTGCAGCGGGGCTGGAACAGGCAGTGGCTGGGATCCCTTCCATGCTCCGGGACATAGCCTGGAATCTCATTGAGCCGGACGTTGCGGTCCTGGTCCAGCCGGGGGATCACAGACAGCAGCGCCTGTGTATAGGGGTGCTGCGGCTGTGAAAATACTTCGTTGCTTCCGCCCGACTCCACTATCTGTCCCGCATACATTACCGCCACCTTGTCGCAATACCGCCGAATCAGGTTCAGATCATGAGAAATCATGATGATCGCCACATGCTGCTGTTCGTTGATCGAGTGGAATAGTTCAATGACCTGCTGCTTTACAACGCAGTCCAGCGCGGTGGTGGGCTCATCCGCAATGATGACCTCAGGCTCGCACATCAGCGCCATGGCTATGTTTACCCTTTGGCGCATCCCGCCGGAGATTTGTGCGGGATAGCTCTCCATCACGCGGTTTACGTCGCTGATACCCACCCGGTCCAAAAGCGTTTTCGCCCGTTCCTGCGCAGCCTTTTTGGACGTCTGGAAATGGATGCGGTACCCATCCGTCAGTTGATTCTTGATTTTGATCAAGGGATGCAAATAAGCCACCGTGTTCTGCGGTACAAAACCGATTTTCTTGCCCAGAAATATACGCCGCTCCTTTTCCGGCAGGTTCAGCAGATCCTCCCCCAAAACCCGCAGATGTGTCACAGAGGCTGTCAGATCCTGCGGCAGTAGATGGAGGATCGCTTTTGCTGTGATTGTTTTTCCTGAGCCGGACTCGCCTGCAATTCCCAGACATTCCTGCCGTTTCAGACAGAGGCCCACATTTTTCACCAGAGCGTCTCCCTCAGCGCTGCGTACCGTAAGTCCCTCAATTTCCAAAACCGCATCATTCATGTTTTCGATCTCCTTTTCACCAGCCGGTCGTTCAGCCCATCCCCCAAAAGATTAAACCCCAACACCGTAATCAGGAGCACCACACCCGGGGCAATAGCAATATACGGATAGTTCAGAACAAACTGCCGTGCCTCGTTCAGCATCATGCCCCAACTGGGCGTCGGAGGCTGGATCCCCAATCCTAAAAAGGAAAGAGAGGACTCCAGAAGCACAGCACCGCCGATGCTGGAGCTGAATTGGGTAATCAGTCTGGGAAGCATATCCGGCAGCATATGAAACAACACAATATATCCTCCACTGCATCCATAGCTGTGCGCGGCCTTGATATATAGGCGCTGTTTATTCTCCAGCACCATGGAGTATACCAGCCTGGAAAATGTAGGAATCATAAAAAGCCCTATGGCCAACACAGCGCCCAAAATCCCCTTGCCCAAAACCGTGACCAGCATCATCGCAAGCAAAATACCAGGAAAGGACATCATGCCGTCAATAAACCGCATAATAACTGCGCGCACCGCGCCTTTGAGCATGGCCGCCGATGCGCCAATAATGCTGCCCGCCAGCGCGCCCACGGTGACCGAGCACACGCCTACCAGCAGAGCCCAGCGAGACGCCTCCATGATTCGGCTCAGGACATCGCGCCCAAATTGGTCGGTCCCTAAAAGGTGTGCCGCACTGGGCAGCGCAAACCGGTTCAGTGTATCCATCTTTTCTGGATCTGCAGGCATCC
>ERZ791625.1500-NODE-1500-length-11737-cov-3.835302_pt1 | contig 11737 bp, 10 predicted proteins | sample MGYA00510267_ERZ791625 | MGnify/ENA primary metagenome ERZ791625 (study PRJEB30046, sample SAMN00715229) | human gut metagenome | study: EMG produced TPA metagenomics assembly of the A metagenome-wide association study of gut microbiota in type 2...
AAATTTTTCTGTAGAAAGAGAATGTCCCCCTTCTTCCGTCACATTGAGAAAACTTATATTTAAAACACTTGCACAAATTCGTCGCATTGAGAAAACTTATATTTAAAACATCTGCACAAACCCCCATGATAGTGCTATAATGATACAAAATTGTATGTCGGAACAGCAAAGGAGAAATGCCGTGCAGATACTTTTAACATTAGATAAAAAAGATTATGAAGAGGGAATGCCCGTGTTCGAAAAATACTCGACACGCGGCGTGATTATTCGTGATGGAAAAATTGCAACACAACATGGCAGTGCCGGAGATTATAAAATTCTCGGCGGAGGTGTGGAACCGGGCGAGAAGCTGGAAGATGCACTGATTCGTGAAGTGGGGGAGGAGTCCGGGCTTATTGTGATTCCGGAATCCATCCGTCCGATTGGAGAAATTGTGGAGCGGCGGCGCGATCTGTTTGAAAAAAACAAGATCTATGTCTGCCACTCCTGCCGTTGCTTCCGGAAGTGTGATAAGGGCAGTTTCTGGAAATTCCTTTTCCAGATATTGGGTGAGGTATTCCAGGGTGTTGGCGGTTATCAGTTCGTCTGTAGGCGGATAAAGATTGTAAACAACCGTTCGGACCGGAATTCCGTATTGTTTGCAGGCGTAGAGACTTAATAATGTATGGTTGATGCTACCTAATTTGCCGGATGTCACCAGGATAACCGGGTATCCTTGCTCTTTTACATAATCGATGGCGAGCGAATGAAAATCGTTCGGAACCATCAATCCGCCCGCACCTTCCAGCAAGACGTACTCATATTTCTCTTGTAGGCGGCGGGTTGCCTCGGTGATGACGGACAGATCGATTGTCTTCCCGTCTTTCTCCGCAGCCATGTGGGGAGAGCAGGGATAGGTGAAGATGTAGGGGCAAGTTAATCCGGCTTTATCCTCTTCGGTGAAAGGGATTCCCTGTATTTTCCGGTGCATTTCGATATCTTCCGAGACTTCTGTGCAACCCGTTTGAATCATTTTCTGGGTGATGACTTTTTTCCCTTTTTCAGCCAATGCGCATGCAATCATGCCGGTGGCGAAAGTTTTACCGATATTGGTATCGATTCCTGTAATAAATAAGACTGTTCCTTTCATATCCTTTTTTATTTTTTGGTTGCTAATATATAAAACGGGCGGTATGTGAGTGTCACTTGACCGTCGGTTGTCGCGAACTGTTCCACATATTGCCGGCAGAATGATTCCTGCCGGCCTTTTGTCCAACAGCCGTTTCCGGTCGCTGTGACGCCCGTTGCTTTGAGGTGTCTCAGTACGTCCAGTGGGGTTTTGAAGGTAAGGACGATCGTATCCTCTTCCTGATGCAGCAGATTGAAATCTGCTGTGGATAGCCATCCTACAAGTGTATCGGAGGTTGGGTACACAAGTCCTTTTCCTGTCAGTTTTTTGATCTCATGCAGGTTGCCGGGGACAAAAGTGCTGAACAGGAGTAATCCTTGCTGCATCAGCAGTCCCGACAGTTTATGGAGAAATGTTTCCGGTTCTTTCATCCACTGGAAAACAGAGGCGGATGCAATCAGGTCAAACTTGCCGGGAAAGGATAGTGTTTCGGCATCCCCAGCTATGAAGCGGGGAGGAGAACCTGGGAAGAGCTGCTCTATCTTTTCCTGGCAGTCCTCGCAAAGATCATTCAGTATCCATTCGTCAATATGGCATTGTTGTTTCAGCACTCCGGTGAATCCGCCCGTGCCACAGCCAATTTCCAGCATCCGTTTGTAACGGATATTCGCCTGATGAGGGAGGAGAGAAGCGAGTTTCCGACTGATACGGTGTTGGGCATCGGCATGGTTGTCGTAGCTGGACAAAGCACGTGTAAAGCGGATATGTATCTGTTTAGCTTCTATTGCTTCCATATTTCGTTCCATTGTTTCCATAAATAAAAAGGATAGTGCGGAGCTTCTATCTCGGTTATAGGACAACGGCCTTGCCAGAAGGCACGCAGATTCTCGGTAGGAAAGATCCGGTCTTTGGAGGAGATGAGAGCCTGTGTCCATCCGTTAAACAAGGCGGAAGCTGGTGATGCTTTCTTTATTTCGGCGTACAGGTACTCCAATTCTTCCCGGATGTCGGCGAGCGGACGAGGCGGTATCTGCTCGTAGGCTTGCAGAATATCCCGTTTGCCGCACATGCGCCGGTTGAAGCGTCGCATGCCTTCTTCGGTTACGTTATCCAATGTTCCCCGGAAGATCGTTTCCGGGATACCCCACCGGTCATGAACGGGGCAGGGAGTCCCGTTGACGGCAATGGCTTCGGTGAAAGATACAGGCTTTTTACCAAACATGACCGAAGCGGCCCATACACCTAATGACCAAGCTACCAGTCGGATTTTCCGGTATCCGGAAAGGGCTTCTCCTTCAAAATCCATTCCCCGGTAGTCATAGCAAATCCAAAGATCCGTATCCGGTTCCGTTTCCAGCTGCCGGAATACTTCAGGAGAAGCTGCCCAGCCTGAAAAGATGAGAAGAAGTTGGCTGTTGCCTGTTTTTGTTTGTTTATATATGTTCATGCTTTTGATTTATGAATTTTGATTTATGAATGGTGAATTATATTTGTGTGTTTTGATATAAATCATAATTCATTAATCATAAATCGGATCTCCTCTTCAGTTATGTCGGCTGTTAATGAGAAGCGTATCCGCGCTGTCCCTTTGGGGACTGTGGGAGGGCGGACGGGGAGGCAGTAAAAGCCTTTCCGTTGCAGGTAGAGGCTTGTCTGGATACAGTCTTCGTTTTCTCCAATAATGAAGGGAATGATGTGGCTTGCCGATATTTCTCCCCCTTTCCCTTTCAAGGCCTCTGAAAGCAAGTGGCTGGTAACGGCCAGACGATGCCGTTCGTCGGTAAAGCTGGGAAGTCTCTCAAACAGAAACTTTGTCCAGGCGATTTGAGCAGGTGGGAGTGCCGTGCTGAATATCAGAGGGCGCATCGTATTGATCAGATATTCCCTAACCGTCTGGCTGCACAACAGATAGGCTCCCATTGATCCCAAAGCCTTTCCGAAGGTACCGACCAAGAGATCTATATCGCGGATGCAATCCTGCTCTTCGGCGACCCCCAAGCCGTTTTCCCCTCTTACACCGATAGCATGCGCCTCGTCTACATAAAGCCATACATTCGGATATCTTTTCTTTAAGGATACCAGCCGGCCGAGATCGGCGATATCTCCATCCATGCTGAAAATACTTTCCGTGACGATAATAATTTGCTCGTATACATGTACGTATTTAGCCAATAGCTGTTCCAGATGCTCATAATCGTTGTGACGGTAACGTTGGTAAGGTGCGCCGCTCAGCAGAATCCCGTCGATGATACTCGCATGTACCAGTTTGTCCGCCAGGATCAACGACTGTTTATCCGTCAAGGCGGGAAGTATTCCGGTATTGGCATGGTAACCGCTGTTGAACAGCAGGGCGGCTTCGCGTCCGAAGCGGTTGGCCATCAGTTCTTCCAGCTCGGTATAGACCATGAAATTCCCAGTCAGTAACCGGGATGAAGAAGAAGAGAACGGCAGGCCGCTTTCCTGCAACTGTTCGATAAACTCGTCCCGCAGATCCTGCCGGGACGAGAGTCCGAGGTAGTCGTTGGAAGATAGGTTGAGCATTGTCTGCCCCTCTTTTTCGATCCATTTGCCACGATGGACGATATCAGGAAGACTGCGCAGATTACCGGAAGCCCTTAGTTTCTCCAATATGTCGTTATAATCTTTCATCTTATTTTGAATCTAATACGGTTAACAGCCCTTTTGTTAATTTAGACAATTCCTCTTTTTGAATGATAAAGGGTGGCATCAGGTAAACCAACTTACCGAACGGGCGGACCCAGATGCCCTTTTCGATAAAACGTTTTTGTAAGACGGCCATATTTACCGGTTCTTTCATCTCGATCACACCGATGGCTCCCAACACACGTACTTCTTGTACGTCGGGGAAAGATGCGGCAGGAGCCGGCTCTTCCCGAAGCTGTGACTCTATGGCCTTCACCTTTTCCTGCCATCCGCTTTCCAACAGGAGCGAGACCGATGCCGATGCGATTGCACAGGCCAACGGGTTTCCCATGAAAGTGGGCCCGTGCATGAAACACCCTGCCTCACCACTACAAATCATATCGGCTACGGGTGTACTGGTGACGGTTGCCGACAGTGTCATGTAACCTCCCGTCAATGCCTTGCCGATGCACATGATGTCCGGTTCCACCCCGGCCCATTCCCAGGCGAAAAGTCGCCCGGTCCGTCCGAATCCCGTTGCGATTTCATCAAAGATCAGCAATACTTGATACCGGTCACACAGTTCACGTGCCGCTATCAGGAATGTGGGTGAATAGAAGTACATGCCACCTGCTCCTTGGACGACAGGCTCGAGGATCAGGGCTGCGATCTCTTCTGCATGCTTCTCTAACAAGTCTTTTAAAGGTTCAATCGCCTTTTCGTCCCATTTTTCCTCGAATCTGACGGAAGGCTGGGGTATAAAGTATTGTACAGGCAGGCTTCCGGAAAAGATCCCATGCATGCCGGTAACCGGATCGCAGACAGACATTGCGTGCCAGGTATCTCCATGATAGCCGCTTCGGATGGTCGCGAAAGCATATTTTTTTTGTTTCCCTTGTGACTGCCAATATTGGATGGCCATCTTCATGGCGACTTCCACTGCAACGGAACCGCTGTCGGCAAAGAATATTTTTTGCATGGAAGGAGGCAGCAACGGGAGCAACTTGGCTGCCAGCTCTACTGCCGGTTCGTGGGTAAAGCCTCCGAACATAATGTGGCTCATTTTGTCCAACTGTGCCTTGGCCGCAGCATTCAACACCGGATGGTTATAACCATGCACGGCTGCCCACCATGATGACATGCCGTCGATCAGCTTTCGGCCGTCTTTCAGGGTGATCGTAACCCCTTCTGCTCGTTCGACCGGATAGACCGGAAGCGGATCAATTGTCGATGTATACGGGTGCCAGATGTGTTCCCGGTCAAAGTGTAGTAATTCTTCTGTCGTCATCTTTCCCAATCTGTATTTTCGGTTAATGAATATCCTTCGGAGGTGAAAAGAGCTTTGTCTTCCGCTACCCGGCTCCCGATCGTTGTCAGCAGGTCGCCGATGATCGCCGAATTGATACCTATATAAAGAGCCTTGCGCTGTATCTTTTCACTTAGTTGGGCCCGTCCGCCTGAGAAACGCAGGTAAGCATTCGGGTTGATGAAACGAAACAGGGCGATCGTGGTCAGGAACTCTTCATCCGTCAACGGTTGTGCCTTTTCCAACGGTGTGCCGGGTATTGGTTGCAGGAGGTTCAGCGGGATAGAGAGAATCCTTTCCTTTTGAAGCAATAAAGCCATCTCGATACGTTGCTCTACCGTTTCACCCATCCCGATTATCCCACCTGAACAGATACGGAAACCTATTTCCCGTGCCGTCCGGATCGTTTCTAGTTTCTGTTCCGGCGTGTGGGTCGTACAAAGGGTGCGGAAGTAGGAGGGGGCTGTTTCTATATTGCAATGGTAATTTTCCGTTCCGCTGTCGTAAAGGGCTTGCAGTTGCTCACGGTTTAGGAGTCCCATCGAGGCGCAACATTTGATATCGCAGGTTCGCTTGATACGGCGTACGGTCTCTGTAATCTTTACCATATCTTTGTCCGAAACCTTCTTACCGCTGGTGACAAGTGCAAAACGTCTGATCCCTTGCTTATGGTTATGTCTCGCATGGCGGATACATTCTTCTGCCGGCAACAGCGGGTAAAGCGTCACGTTTGTTTTATAATGTCCGGACTGTGCACACCATTTACAGTCTTCGCTGCAATTCCCGCTTTTGGCATTGATGATGGAACAAGTGTCGAACTTGTTTCCCATGAAGTGGCGGGTGATCTGATGAGCTGCTTCGTAGAGGGCTTCCTTATCCGGAACGGCAGCCAGTTCTTTTGCTTGTTCTTCGTTGATCATGCCACCGGAAAGAACGTGTTGTTTGAGTGTTTCAATCATGTATTTGGGTATTTGTATAAACGAAAATCGCGGAAGGCCTTCAGTTTATAACTGGGACCTTCCGCGATTTCGGAAATGTTATCTTTTATTATGTGTGCATACGATGCCGCAGGTCGGTTTGCGATCTGGACAGGACATAAGGCTTGCAGGAGCAGGGACAGGGTGATGTCTTTTGAACAGTCTGGATGAGATGTATTCTCCTTTTCTTCAGTCTCCCCATCGTTTACCTTGTCGAAAGTGAGCACGGACGTATGTACGGAACCGTTTTTAGCCTGGAACCGTTCAGATACGTTTGCCGACAACTGCCCGATCGTAACGGCATGTTGTATACTGATGAAAGCAGCATACCTCTTCCGGCTCCATCTTCTGAAGCGGAGAGCAACAGGTTTATATGTATACTGCTTCCTCATGGTTTATGCTACCTTTTCTAATTTTTTCATGACAGAGAAAATGAATACGGCAGAAACGAGACATACGCCGACCAATACACCCCATACGATCCACAGAGGCATATCTCCCCAAATCCACGCTGCTACGGCTGTCAAATAGTTTCCGATAGCTGTTGCAACGAACCAACCTCCCATCATCATACCTTTGTATTTGGGAGGAGCCACCTTCGAAACAAAGGAAATACCCATAGGCGAAAGTAATAACTCACCGAATGTAAGAACCAAATAAGTGGAAATTAACCAATTGGGTGAAACGAAAGAGGCAGTACCGGCTTGGATTGCTTCGGATTGTGCTTCGGGAGTCAATAGGCCGAATGATGAAAACATCATTAAGATGAATCCGCATGCTGCCACCAGCATGCCGAGACCGATTTTACGCGGTGCCGACGGTTCTTTGCCTTTTCTGGATAATGCCCCGAAAATAGCCATGGAAACAGGAGTTAAAGCAACCACAAAGAATGGGTTGAATTGCTGGAAAATAGGAGCATCTACGGGAACCGAACCATTGAGTGAACTATAGCGGTATCCTAAGAATGCAAATGCAAGTAGAATGACGATACCGGATATTGCTTTGCCTTTTCCTGTAGAAGACTGGAATAAGGAAAATAGACCATAGACGATAAAGATTATGGCAACCAGATTCCATACATCGAACATCATGCTTTCCAAGCCAGTTGAACTTTTGGCCGTGAACTCATCGGCAAAATAAGTCAGGGTAAGTCCGTTTTGGTGGAATGCCATCCAAAAAAAGATGACAACTGCAAACACTAAACACAGAGCTATGATACGGTCTTTTGTTTCTCTCGGAGAGAGTTCTTCCACTTTGGCCGTTTCCTTTCCTGCGCTTGTTTGTTTGATATTTCCTTCCACATGCTTGAATGTACGGCGAGAGGAATAATAGATAGCCATGGATATGATCAGAGAGACGCAGGCCACTCCGAAAGCAAAATGATAAGAGTCGTTTACACTAACCCCTAAATTTTGCTGGGCGTATTCCATGATCTTTACGGCTGCTGTAGGAGCAAACAATGCACCGATATTGATCGCCATATAGAAGATACTGAAGGCGGAATCGCGTTTGGATGCATATTCGGGAGAGTCGTATAAGTTACCGACCATTACTTGCAAGTTCCCTTTGAATAGTCCGGTTCCCGTACTGATTACCAACAAGGCGGAAAACATACAGGCCAAAGCCAATGTCCCACTGCCTAATGGCAATGCGAGCAGAACATATCCGGCAAACATGGCGATGATACCGATTGTCACCATCTTGCCATACCCGAATTTATCAGCTAAGATACCGCCGATGAATGGTAAAAAATAGACTAAAGCAAGGAATGTGGAGTAGATCGTACCTGCCATACCTGGCGATAGACCAAAGTTTGCTTTTAAGAAAAGTACAAAAATTGCGAGCATGGTGTAATAACCAAAACGCTCGCCGGTGTTCGCTAAGGCTAACGCATATAAACCTTTAGGCTGTCCTTCAAACATAGAATTAATTTGTTAGATGATTATTGAATGATTTGTTTTATTGCACCTGTTTCCGGATAGAAATAAACTTTTACCGGAGCTTTTTTATCTTCAAACATGATGGGGGCAAGTCCTTCCCGTGTACCGAACTGGGTAATTTGTGCTTCGCCTTTATAAAGTGTTTTTTTGTTCATGCTGATTTCGATGCTGGCTTTACCTGGTACATTATATATAATGCCCTTCAGTGATTTTTCTTTCTTTTCAGCCTCTTTCGGGTCTAAAACAGGAGCGCGGTCGATGGCTTTTAAGTTCATATACACAGGTGCTCCGCCCAAATCGTCGGCATCTACGATTCCCAATTGGGGGGAGAAGCGGAATAATACTTCTTTATCGAGATTGTCGAAAGGTACAATAGTCACTTCGTAGTCACTGACTTCCTTTGCCCGGATACCTGTGAACAAGTTGGTTAGCGCTTTTTCCTGCTCTTCCAGTTGTTGGATGACCAGCTTCATCGCTTCGCCATCGGGTGGCAGGTTATCGGCATCACCCGTAAGAATGTTCATGCGGCTCTCGCGGATACGGTAGATTTGTTTGGCTGCCACTTCTGCCTGCTTGGCTGTAGATCCTGCCATAAGCAACTCTTCTGACAAAACAGAGGCATCGGTTACTTTTGTCGGAGCCTGATTTTTCTTTCTTGCCGCTTCCAGTGCTGATTCATCGGGGGTATATTCGGCATTGATGGAACAAAGCAGTCCGTCTTCTGTCAAATAAGCATATGGGGCAACTGTTCCCGCTTTAAATTCAACGATGAATGTATTGTCTGCATCGGGTACACCTTTGTTGACCAAGCTGATCTTTCCTAATTCGTAATAGACCTTATCTTCTGTGATAGCGTCTTTTACTCCTAAATATTTTTCTGCGTATTTATAATAGGGACCTGCTTTGCAAGTTACTTTCGTAACTTCTGCATCTACAACCAGAGATGTTTTAGGAAGTGAATAAGTTATACCGAAATTATTTGCCTTGACGGCATTTTTCTTTACAACTTTAGTCTGAGCCATAATGGGTAAACTAAGGAGCAGACTGGCTATAATGATTAAATTCTTCATATTCTAATCTAAGTTTAATCTCTACTAAATGATTGTACAAAACTATGAAATATTTTGTTAGTAACCAACCGGAAAAGCCTCTTTTCCTCATTTATAGATCAGAGAAGAGATAAAGAACGGTCCCAAAGGCGGCGGAAAAGGAGATCGAGATATTAGGCTTGGTTAAATCACCGCCCGGGACTGTTCTTGTATATTAATTAAAATAAGATTTGTTTTAGTGATCGACAAAGGTAAATTTCTCTTCATTATTAAGCACATATTTTTGTTGACAAAAATGTGACAAGTTGTACTTCCTTAGAAATCAGATATGAATTTGTCGAACTTTTCTGTGTTTTGAGGCTCTCCTGTGAACTTTTTATATAATCTTCTGCGATATTGAGACACCCCTGAACTTGTGATATGCATAATGAAGGCAATCTTTTTTATGGGTAATTGCATCTTTACTAAATAACAAATATGTATTTCTTCTATGGAGATTTGTGGGTAAAGTTTTATAAGTCGATTGGTGAAATCTGGATATGTTGCATCAATCAATTGATGTAGTTCTTCCCATTCATTTGGACCAAGTTGTATGTCATTCTCCCTATGAATCCTAATATATAAAGATGAGTTATGAAAATCTTTATCCAACAAAAGAAATGTTCCCTGTTTTTCGAAAATTTGCCTGTTTTCCATTTCAAGCATTAATTTTCTCGCTTCATATAGTTGTTTTTCGACTTCACCCATTTCTTCTTGTTTAGATCGGAGCATTTCTGTTAATTGAGAAATTTGTTTTTCATTGTCTTCTATGTATTGTTGACTGCGTTTGTATTGCTCTTCTTTTAAATGGGCAAATCTCTTTTTTCTATTTTGTTCTTTTTTGAAAAATATGAAACTTAAAATGAAGATGATACTGAAAACGATAATCACTTGATATATCAAAATCATTCTTTGGGTTGCTTCTTTTTCGTATTTACTTTTTTTATTAACAATCCTTTGGTAGTTAAACATACTTTGTGTTAGACGCGTATTTTCAAAATGTAAACTATCTACTATGGAATTGCGTGTTTGTTCATATAGATTGGAATATTTGATGAGATCGTTGATGTTTTTTTCTTTCTGAGCTATTTGAGCCAAGTGGTACAAACTACCAGCACGTGTATGAATATTGGAACTCTTTACACAATGATTAAGATAAAATTTAGCAGAATCTAACTGGTTGGTGGCAATGTGCAGTTCTCCTTTTGACAAATATAAGGAATAGAGTGTTTTTTCATTACCGATTAAAGGCTTTGCTTTTTCTATGCATTGATATGCTTTTTTATAGTCTTTGAGACTGAGATATAGATTCCCTAAATCGGTAAGGATAGAGGCTCTGTTTTTTATTGCGGAGTATGAAATTGCACGTTTATAATATATTATTGAACTATCTGGCTTTTGTGTCAAGGAATATATACGTGCAATGTTTCTTAGGGCAAAAGCAGTTTTTACCGAATCGGGCTCTAACTCCAAATATGACAGGGCCTTTTTATACATGGGTAACGCCATGTCGTTGATATCCTGGTGAGCATATAAAGTACCTAAGTTGTTATAAATGTTAATCAGGAGAGTATAATCTTTTGAATCTTCGCCTATCTCCAAAGCCTTTAAGTAATATTCTTGTGCCTGTAGAGCATCTTGTAAATCGGAATTTACACGCCCTAAGTAGTTTAAGGCGCTGTCCGGTTGTTTTTCGATGGTTTTCTCCGCTTCAAGTAGTATTGGAGCCTTTGGGGTATTATTGCAAGCACCCATGGTCAGGAACAAAACGAGGGCAACAAGCGATGTAATATGTAGTAAAAACTTATTCATTTCTCTTCCCTTTAGTTATGGATTCGAATATACTTGTTTTCGGGAAAAAAATGATTTATTTCCAATAAAATGTTTTAATCATTTTATTTATTTACTTCGATTTATAAGAAAAAAGCCTATTTTTTTTGCTGGTACAGTAGTTGATTCGTGAACTCCATCCCTGCAAATCACTCGATTATTTTATGCAAAAAACGGCTATAAAATAGGTAAAACCGGGTAGTTTTTATTGTCAGATAAGGGACTTTAGTTGCCGGACATCCCCATGTTGCCATCCTTAACACCCGGATGTACCGGCTCTCTACACCCGGATGTTAAGGATGGCAACATGGGGGTGTTTATAGAATTATGTGCTTGTCTTTGCTAAAAAAAGAGATAGCTTTTGTGGAATGAAGAACCGTATTTTGCCAATTTAATACCTATTATATTCGTTTTTACATTTGTTTATTCGATTATTTTATATGCTTTTTCAAAAGTGATAGAAGGCAATGTGTTGGTTTTCAATTGTATGACAAAAACGTCCTGTTTCAGAAGTGATAGAGAAGTGATAGAGGAAAACGTCCTGTATCACTGCCTCTGACGCTTGAATATGAATAGCTACAACCTTCGTAGTGATAGAGTGATAGAGGATTTTCAGGAAACTTCGTATGCCGATCACAATCTTCTTTGAAAACGGAGGGGGATACTTTGGGGGGGCAAAATGTACGTGCCCCCCTTATTGAGTTAAATTAATGGGATCTTTTTATTTTATCTGCTTGAACGCTTTTCCCAGCATATCCGTGATGTCACTGGCGATCATGCTTTCTTCTGAACGGTAGACGGCAGCCAGGTCACCGGCTGTCCCGTGAAGGAAAACACCTGAAACG
>ERZ791625.1503-NODE-1503-length-11725-cov-3.383976_pt1 | contig 11725 bp, 7 predicted proteins | sample MGYA00510267_ERZ791625 | MGnify/ENA primary metagenome ERZ791625 (study PRJEB30046, sample SAMN00715229) | human gut metagenome | study: EMG produced TPA metagenomics assembly of the A metagenome-wide association study of gut microbiota in type 2...
CTCCGTTCTATCTATTTGAAATCCGTAGCTACGATGAACAGAAAGCAGAGCGTGATGCATCAGAAGGGATTACTCCCTATATTCGTAGTGCACGCCTCATAGCTGTATTTTTTAGTTTCAATGTTTTTATTGGATTGATGGGTATTTTCTGGTTCCGTACCCGCCACCGTCGCAGTGAAATAGCTTTGCGTATGGCGATGGGAAGCAGCCGTTCACAGATACGTTCTCAATTGTTGGGAGAAGGATTGTTATTGTTAGGTGGCAGCCATTCCGGCTTTGATTATTTGTGGTAATCTGGTTATGGCGGAAGCTATAATGACAGAACAGGCTGATGCTACAGGATTACGTTTTGCTGTAGTCTCATTATTCACTTTCTTTCTTATGAGTTTGATGGTAGTTGCCGGCATCTGGTTTCCTGCTGTACAGGCGATGCGGGTGAAACCGGCGGATGCTTTGCATGACGAATAGTCATATTTTCTTCTATATCTGCACCTTTTCTTTTCCTGTCAGGTAAAAGAAAAGGTGCATTCTATTCTGTATTTCAATATAATCCGTATATTTGCGAGGAAAATTCTTAGCACATTTATTCAAAAACAGAAGAAAAACGAGATATGAAGAGACGCATTCTCCTCGTGATGCTGATAGGCCTGTTTCCTTGCATTGTATTTGCCGGACACCTTTATGCTGCAGAACGTACATATAACGTGCTTTTCATCCAGTCATATAATCACCGTACTCCTTGGAACGATCGACTGACTGAAGGGGTGCGTGATGGTCTGTCACGTGGAGGTATAAAAGCAAAAGTCACTACTGAATATCTGGATGCTGACTACTGGACCTTTGCATCTGAGTGCGTCATTATGAGACGTATTTGTGAACGGGCACGTCAAAAAAATACAGATATCATTATAACAAGTAGTGATGAGGCTTTCTATACATTGATGCATTGTGGAGATTCTTTGCCTTATAAGTTACCGGTTGTAGTATCGGGTATTAAATATCCCAATGAAAAACTGATGTCGAAGTTACCCAATGTCTGTGGGTATACATCTAAGATTGATTTCATACACTTGCTTGAAAATGCACGTCGTGTATTCCCTAATCGTACAGAAGTAGTTTGTGTTTCAGATAGCAGTCTTTTGGGGCTTAGAGGTGTTGCTGAATTGGAGCGTGCGTGGCCTGATTATCAGCAGCTTCATCCTGAATATAAGTTGAAAGTAATGAATGTGCAGGCACAGGCTCCCAATCCTGTTATTGCTTCTATCTGTTATGATTATAACGCATATAACCGTATTGTCATTGCTCCCAAATGGACCCCCTTTCTTTCTTTTATTGGAAAAAACTCTAAAGCTCCGGTTTTTGCCGGACAGAGTCTGGCTTTGACAAATGGAGTATTCTGTGTGCACGATATGGAGCCTTATGAAGGGGCCAGTGCAGCAGGTAAATGTGCTGCACAAGTTTTGCAAGGTGCCACACCTTCTGTGGTTGGAGTTACGGATCTTCCAGGCAAATTGCTTTACGACTTTAAGCAGTTGGAATATTTCAGAGTAAATGCGGATAAAGTGAGTGATAGTGGTGTTATCATGAATGCACCTTTGATGGAACGTTACCGCATCTGGTTCGTGTTGTTCTATTCTATTGTTGTAGGTGCATTAGTTTTCCTCGTAATCTGGCTCTATCGTTTGAATCGTCATGAATCACGCCGCCGTATGCATGCCCAAACACGTTTACTGATACAGAATCGTTTGGTGGAGCAACGTGATGAATTTGATAATGTGTTTCATTCCATCCGTGATGGTGTGATAACGTATGATACCGATTTGCACATTCATTTCACAAACCGCTCCTTATTACAAATGCTGCATTTGCCGTATGAGTCAGGGGGCCGTTTTTATGAAGGAATGATGGCAGGCAGCATCTTCAAGATATATTATAACGGTCAGGATATTCTTCATTCTATGCTGAAGCAGGTAGCTTCAAAAGGAGAAAGTGTGAAGATACCCCAGGGAGCTTTCATGAAAGAAGTGCATAGTGATAAATACTTCCCGGTGTCGGGGGAAATAGTCCCGATCCGTTCAAAGGATACGATTACCGGTATGGCACTTTCCGCACGGAATATTTCGAATGAAGAAATGCAGAAGCGTTTCTTTGATATGGCAGTAGACGAAAGCTCCATCTATCCGTGGCAGTTTGATATGGAAACCAACTGTTTCATTTTCCCGCAAGGTTTCTTGAAACGTCTTGGATACGATGAATCGGTTACTACCATCTCCCGTGATGAAATGGATCGCACTATCCATCCTGATGATTTGAAGGAAATAAGTCCGTTATTTAATAGAGCATTGACAGGAGAAGATTCTAATACCCGTCTGAATTTCCGTCAGCGGAATGTCAACGGAGAGTATGAATGGTGGGAATATCGTTCTTCCGTAATCACGGGATTGACACAAGATTCATTGTACAATATATTAGGTGTTTGCCAGAGTATCCAGCGATATAAGACTGCCGAGCAGGAGATGAGAGAGGCCCGTGATAAAGCCCTTCAGGCTGACAAACTGAAATCGGCGTTCCTTGCCAACATGAGTCACGAGATTCGGACTCCGTTGAATGCGATTGTAGGTTTCTCCGATTTGCTAAGCGATACGAGTGGTTTTACAAGCGAAGAGATTGCCCAGTTTATCGGAACCATTAATAAAAATTGCGGCCTGTTACTGGCTTTGATTAATGATATTCTTGATTTGTCACGTATCGAATCGGGAACCATGGAATTTATGTTCGCCGAGCATAACCTGCCGCTGTTATTAAAGACCGTCCATGATTCTCAACGCTTGAATATGCCACCGGGAGTAGAACTGGTGTTGCGTATGCCCGAAAGTGATAAGAAATATCTCACGACAGATAATGTACGCTTGCAGCAAGTCGTGAATAATCTGATAAATAACGCTGCTAAATTTACGAGTAGCGGTTTCATTACTTTCGGCTATGAAGACGATGAGGTTCCCGGCTACACCCGCATCTTTGTGGAGGATACCGGAGTCGGTATTTCTGAAGAAGGTATCCGTCATATATTCGAACGATTCTATAAAGTCGATAATTTCACCCAAGGAGCAGGTTTGGGATTAAGTATTTGTCAGACCATCATCGAACGTCTGAATGGTACCATCTCCGTCACCTCCGAAGTAGGTAAAGGCACTCGTTTCACTGTGCGCCTTCCTAACTACTGCGAATAATCGAACGTTCACTTTTGGGCATAGTGTCCGAAAATGGACACTTTTCTTATTTTCTAATCTGTTGATAATAAAAACTTTACTTTTTTGGCACATCGTTTGATTCTCTCATAGTGGAAAATACTGTGTATAATGAAAAAGAAAAGTATATTGTTTGCTCTTGCTGCTGTTTGCCTGCCTGTGGTATTATCGGCACAGCAGGAAAGGAAGATAACCTTGAATGAAGCTATTGCTATGGCACGCGTGCAATCCGTAGATGCCGCCGTTGCCCTGAATGAATTGAAAACTGCCTATTGGGAATATCGTACCTTCCGTGCCGATCTTTTGCCGGAAGTCAACCTGACCGGTACATTGCCTAATTACAACAAGTCTTATGGCTCCTATCAGAATGCAGACGGTTCATACAACTTTGTCCGTAACAGTGCTTTGGGACTTTCCGGCGACCTTTCCATTGACCAGAACATCTGGCTTACCGGCGGTAAACTTTCATTGGTGTCTTCGCTCGACTATATGAAGCAGTTGGGCTCCGGAGGCGACCGTCACTTCATGTCTGTTCCCATTACGCTGAAACTCACGCAACCGATTCTTGGCGTAAACAACGTGAAATGGAACAGGCGCATTGAACCGGTACGTTATGCGGAAGCAAAAGCTGCTTTTATCACCGCTACCGAAGAAGTAACCATGCGGGCAATCACCTATTATTTTAATCTCCTGCTGGCCGAAGAAAACTTGGGGACAGCCAGGCAAAACCTCTCCAATGCCGACCACCTCTACAAAGTAGCACTTGCTAAACGTGAAATGGGGCAGATCTCCGAAAACGAACTCTTGCAACTGAAACTTTCCGCCTTGAATGCAAAAGCTTCTTTGACGGAGGCCGAAAGTGACCTCAATGCCAAGATGTTCCAGCTTCGCGCCTTTTTGGGAGTGGGAGAGGATGAAAATCTGCGTCCCGTCATTCCCGAAACTGTGGACGGAACGAAAATGGAATACAATCAAGTGTTGAGCAAAGCTTTAGAACGTAACTCATTTGCTCAGAACATTCGTCGCCGACAGTTGGAAGCTGATTATGAAGTGGCCACGGCACGCGGTAACCTGCGTAGCATCGATCTGTTTGCAAGTGTGGGGTATACCGGAGAGAATCGTGATTTCCCTGCTGTTTACAAGAATTTGCAGGATAACCAAATTGTGCAGGTCGGCGTTAAGATTCCTATTCTGGACTGGGGAAAACGCCGGGGTAAAGTTCGGGTTGCCAAGAGCAACCGTGAAGTGGTGCTTTCCAGAATCCGTCAGGAACAGATAAACTTCAATCAGAACATTTTCCTGTTAGTGGAGAATTTCAATAATCAGGCGCAGCAGTTAGCTATTGCAAAGGAAGCTGATCTCATAGCGCAGCAACGTTACAAGACCAGTATTGAAACCTTTCTGATTGGCAAGATTAATACGCTGGACCTGAACGACGCTCAAAGTTCCAAAGATGCGGCGCGTCAGAAGCACATTTCCGAGCTCTATTATTATTGGTATTATTTTTATCAGATTCGTAGCCTGACGCTTTGGGATTTCCGTACCAATACCGAACTGGAAGCCGATTTTGATGAAATAGTGCGACAATAAAAAAGGAAAGGTCCATAAAGACAGTATTTTTTTGTAGATTTGCATCATCACAGTAATAGAAAAGGAAGCTCTGATAGAATATAGAATAAGGAATACGAACTATGATTCTGATAATTGACGATGATAGCGCGGTACGTTCTTCGCTTAGTTTTATGTTGAAGCGTGCGGGATACGAAGCACAGGTAGTTCCCGGTCCCCGGGAAGCTATCGAGGTAGTGCGTACGGTAGCTCCGGATTTGATACTTATGGATATGAACTTCACTCTCTCAACGACAGGTGAAGAAGGTTTGACTCTGCTCAAACAAGTGAAAGTGTTCCGTCCCGACACTCCGGTGATACTGATGACCGCTTGGGGGAGTATCCAACTTGCCGTGCAGGGAATGCAGGCAGGAGCTTTTGACTTTATTCCCAAACCGTGGAACAACGCTGCCCTGCTGCAACGTATCGAGACGGCCTTGGAACTTTCCACTGCTCCTAAAGAAACAACGCAGGAACAGAACGACGCATTCAATCGTAATCATATCATCGGTCGTAGCCAAGGCTTGACGGACGTATTGAATACCATTGCCCGCATTGCAAAGACCAACGCCTCCGTATTAATAACAGGCGAAAGCGGTACAGGTAAGGAACTGATAGCCGAAGCGATCCATATTAACAGCCAGCGTGCTAAGCATCCTTTTGTAAAAGTAAACCTCGGAGGAATTTCCCAAAGCCTGTTTGAAAGTGAAATGTTCGGGCACAAGAAAGGAGCTTTTACCGACGCTTCCGCCGACCGTACCGGACGTTTCGAAATGGCAGACAAGGGAACGATCTTCCTTGATGAAATAGGCGACCTCGACCTTTCCTGTCAGGTGAAGCTTCTGCGTGTATTGCAGGATCAGACCTTCGAAGTGCTCGGCGACAGTCGTCCCCGCAAAACGGACATCCGTGTAGTTTCCGCCACCAATGCCGATTTGCGCAAAATGGTGAATGAACGTACTTTCCGTGAAGACTTGTTCTATCGTATCAATCTGATAACCGTTAAACTACCCGCTTTGCGCGAACGCCGTGAGGACATCCCTTTGCTGGTGCGTCACTTCGCTGACCGTCAGGCAGAGACGAACGGATTGCCTCGCACGGAATTTTCCGCTGATGCCATGCAATTCTTGAGTCGCCTGCCTTATCCGGGAAATATCCGCGAATTGAAGAACTTGGTGGAACGTACGATACTTGTCAGTGGCAAGCCTACTCTCGACGCATCCGATTTCGACGCCCAGTATATCCGCCATAACGATCAGAAAGCAGCCGAAAGTACTTCTTTTATCGGCATGACTTTGGACGAAATAGAGCGTCAGACCATACTTCAGGCTTTAGAACGGCATAAAGGTAACCTGAGTCAGGTAGCTATGGCATTAGGTATCAGTCGTGCCGCCCTTTACCGGAGGCTTGAAAAGCATAATATAAATTATACGTTATAATAGCTTGTATATTGTGGCTCTGTCTGATGATGCAGACAGATAATTACCAGTGAATCATATAACTTAAAACTATTTGTCCGTGCGAATCAAAGGCTTCTTTTACATATTCGTCATCTTGTTGCTGATTTTGGGAATTGGCTTGCTTTGCCTTTCCGGCCAGTTACGTCCGGCTTTCTTTTATGTAGGAGAGGGGCTGATCCTGTTCATCTTGGTCTATCTGGTTTTCTTTTATCGTAAGATAGTGAAACCTTTGAACACGATTGGAAGCGGTATGGAATTGTTACGCGAGCAGGATTTCAGTAGTCGACTGAGCCGGGTGGGGCAGTACGAAGCCGACCGTATCGTGAATATCTTCAACCGCATGATGGAACAACTCAAGAACGAACGCCTCCGTCTGCGCGAACAGAATCATTTTCTCGATTTGATGATTAAGGCTTCTCCTATGGGAGTTATCATCACCTCCCTTGACGACGAACTTTCGGAACTTAACCCTATGGCGTTGAAAATGCTCGGTGTCCGCTTCGAAGATGTTCAGGGGAAAAAGATGAAAGACGTTGACTCCCCGTTAGCCGGGGAACTTGCCAGTCTGCCGAGAGGTGAGACAGTAACCGTCCGCCTGAATGACTCGAACATTTACCGATGCACCCATTCCTCCTTTATCGACCGTGGATTCCAACATCCTTTCTTTCTGATCGAAAGCCTTACGGATGAAGTGATGAAAGCTGAGAAGAAAGCCTATGAGAAAGTAATCCGTATGATAGCCCACGAAGTGAACAATACCACTGCGGGAATTACCTCTACGTTGGACACCGTAGAGCAAGCGCTTACCACGGAAGAAGGTATGGAAGACATCTGCGATGTGATGCGTGTCTGCATTGAACGCTGTTTCTCCATGAGCCGCTTCATCACTCGCTTTGCCGATGTAGTGAAGATTCCCGAACCGACGTATTCTCTTGTCAATCTCAACGACCTAGTCTTTGCTTGTAAACGTTTCATGGAAGGAATGTGCAACGACCGCCACATCACTCTCCGCATGGAGATAGACGAAAGTCTGCCGGACGTAAAACTGGACAGCTCCCTGTTTGAACAAGTGCTTGTCAATATCATTAAGAATGCGGCGGAGAGTATCGCACCGGAGGGGAAAAGCATTGTGCCTGAAGACGAAAGTCCGGAACCCAAAGGAGAAATCATTATCCGTACCCTGTCTCCTGCTACGATCGAGGTGATAGACAACGGCAGAGGGATCAGTAAAGAGACAGAAGCCAAACTGTTCAGCCCCTTCTTTTCAACGAAACCGAACGGTCAGGGGATCGGGCTTATCTTTATCCGTGAAGTCCTGATGCGTCACGGATGTACTTTCTCTCTGCGTACTTATTCCGACGGATTAACCAAATTTCGTATTCTTTTTCCTTAAATGTGATAAATGAGAACAGTTCTTCCGTCAAACAGAACTATTAATTGTCCCAAAATACCCTTACCTTTGCCCCGCTCAATTCAATAGAATTTAAGGTATGAGACTAATGGTAAAAGGTGTACTAACGCTCTTTCTTTTCTTGACTATCAGTATTCCGCTAAGTGCGCAGCAGTATATACTGCAAGGCGTGGTGACTGATTCTCTGACAAAGGAACCTTTACCTTATGCATCTGTACGTCTGAAAGACACGACCGAAGGAACGACCACCGGAAGCGACGGACGTTTCTACTTCAAGACCAGCCGTTCCGAAGCAGTGCTGGTAGTTTCAGTGATAGGCTATAATGATTACAGCCGGCAGATTCGTCCTGCCCGGAATGCATCTTATAAAATCGCCCTTTCACCCACTTCGTATTCCCTCAATGAAGTCGTAGTAAAGCCCAAACGCGAACACTACCGTAAGAAAGACAATCCTGCTGTAGAATTTGTCCGTCACATGATAGAGCATCGTGACGACCATTCGCCTGACGAAAAAGATTTCTGGCAACGTGAACGCTACGAGAAAACTACCTTCGCACTGAACAACTTTGATGAAGAAAAACAGAAAAAATGGCTCTACCGCAAGTTCGATTTCCTCACGGAATATGTAGATACCTCCGCCGTGACCGGAAAGCCGATCCTTACCGTATCCGCCCGTGAATTGCTCGCTACGGATTATTACCGTAAATCCCCTCATGCCGAGAAACAATGGGTGAAAGGCCGCAAACAGGCAGGTGTCGACGAGTTTCTTTCCAAACAAGGAATGCAGGCAGCTATCAACGAGGTGTTCAAAGACGTTGATATTTACGAGAATAACATCTCCTTGTTCACCAACAAATTTGTCAGTCCCCTGTCGCGCATCGGTACAGGATTCTATAAATATTACCTAATGGACACCTTGCAGATAGCAGGTGAACAATGCGTAGACCTTGCCTTTACTCCCTTTAACTCAGAATCTTTCGGCTTTAACGGACACCTGTATGTGACGCTCGACTCCACCTATTTCGTGAAGCGTGCCGTATTCAATTTCCCGAAAAAGATAAACCTGAACTTTGTCGATTATATGTTGCTCGAACAGGAATTTAAACGTGCCGAAGACGGTACGCGCCTGCTCGACCACGAAAGTATTACCGTAGAATTCAAGCTGACCGAAGGACAGGACGGTATCTTTGCCCGTCGCGTAGCGGATTATACGAACTACACATTTACTCCCACTGCCGAAGCGGACAAAGCCTTCGCCAAGCCGGAGCGTATCATTGAAGAAACGGAAGCCCTGTCTCGTCCCGCAACCTTCTGGGCGGAGAACCGTCCGCAAGCCGCTATCTCCGAACAGGAGAACTCCGTGGACAAGCTGATGACGCAACTGCGCGGTTATCCGGTTTACTACTGGACGGAGAAGATTCTCTCTATCCTCTTTACCGGATACATTCCTACTTCCAAAGAAGCCCCTCTTTTCTATATCGGCCCGATGAATGCCACCATTAGCGGTAACACGCTCGAAGGTCCCCGTCTCCGTGCCGGAGGAATGACTACCGCATGGCTCAATCCGCACCTTTTCGGTAAAGGTTACATCGCCTACGGCTTCAAGGACGAACGGGTGAAAGGACTGGCGGAACTGGAATACTCTTTCAAGAAAAAGAAAGAGTACGCCAACGAATTTCCTATCCACTCATTAAAACTACGTTACGAGTCAGACGTCAATCAATATGGGCAGAACTATCTCTACACAAGTAAAGATAACGTATTCCTTGCCCTGAAACGCGAGAAAGACGATCGCATCGGTTATTTCCGGCAAGCCGAGTTGACCTATACCAACGAGTTCTACTCAGGTTTCTCCTTCCAACTGACGGCACGTCGTCGGACAGACGAGTCCTCCTACCTGATTCCCTTTCTTCGGAAAGAAGGTGATGTGCTGACTCCGGTCAAAGAATACTCCACCAGTGCAGCCGAATTGAAACTGCGCTATGCTCCGAATGAGAAGTTCTTCCAGACGCAGTGGAACCGTTTCCCCGTGTCGCTGGATGCTCCGGTGTTCACGCTCTCCCATACCATTGCCGGAAAGGGAGTGCTGGGAAGCGATTACACCTACAACCATACCGAAGCGGGAGTGCAGAAGCGTTTCTGGTTCTCCGCCTTCGGCTATACGGACGTCATACTGAAAGCAGGAAAAGTATGGGACAAAGTGCCTTTCCCGTTGCTGATAATGCCTAATGCCAACCTTTCCTATACCATTCAGCCCGAATCCTATTCATTGATGAATGCCATGGAGTTTATGAATGATGAATATTTCTCTTGGGACGTCACTTATTTCCTCAACGGCTGGCTGTTCAACCGTATCCCGTTGTTGAAAAAACTGAAATGGCGTGAAATCGTTTCATGCCGGGGATTGTATGGTCATTTGAGCGATAAGAATAATCCGGAATTGAGCGACGGATTGTTTGCTTTTCCGATAGCGGATACCCGTGCCATGGGGAAAACGCCTTACGTGGAAGTGGGCGTAGGTATCGAAAACATATTTAAGGTATTACGCTTGGATTACGTCTGGAGGCTTACCTACCGTGATTCACCCGGAATAGACAAGTCCGGTTTGAGAATAAGTCTCCACATGACCTTTTAAAAGTTAAATCCTGCTAATTGCAATGTTTATATGACAAATAAAGACTGTATTAGTAATTAATTAATCTTATTTTTGCATCAATTTTAGTTTAATTTTAATAGAATAGAAATGAAACAAGAAATTAAACCCGCTACCGGACGCCTCGGTGTGTTGGTAGTTGGAGTCGGTGGTGCGGTTGCCACCACAATGATTGTAGGTACACTAGCCTCTCGCAAGGGACTGGCAAAACCGATAGGATCTATTACACAGTTAGCCACAATGCGCATGGAAAACAACGAAGAAAAACTCATCAAGGACGTTGTGCCCTTGACGGATTTGAACGACATTGTTTTCGGAGGTTGGGACATTTTCCCGGATAATGCATACGAAGCTGCTATGTACGCTGAGGTTCTGAAAGAAAAGGACCTGAACGGAGTGAAAGACGAATTGGAAGCTATCAAGCCTATGCCGGCTGCTTTCGACCACAATTGGGCAAAACGTCTGAACGGTACGCACATCAAGAAAGCTGCTACCCGTTGGGAAATGGTAGAGCAACTGCGTCAGGACATCCGCGACTTCAAGGCTGCCAACAACTGTGAACGCATTGTGGTACTTTGGGCTGCAAGTACTGAAATCTACATTCCGTTGTCAGACGAACACATGTCACTCGCTGCTTTGGAAAAAGCGATGAAGGACAACAACACAGAAGTGATCTCTCCGAGTATGTGCTATGCATACGCTGCTATCGCAGAAGGCGCTCCGTTCGTAATGGGTGCTCCTAACCTGTGTGTAGACACTCCGGCTATGTGGGAATTCTCCAAGCAGAAGAATGTACCTATCGCAGGAAAAGACTTCAAGAGCGGTCAGACACTGATGAAAACCGTATTGGCTCCGATGTTCAAGACCCGTATGCTGGGTGTGAACGGCTGGTTCTCTACCAACATTCTCGGTAACCGCGACGGCGAAGTGCTTGATGATCCGGACAACTTCAAGACAAAAGAAGTCAGCAAACTGTCTGTAATCGACACGATCTTTGAACCCGAAAAATATCCTGATCTCTACGGAGACGTTTATCATAAAGTACGTATCAACTACTATCCTCCCCGCAAGGACAACAAAGAGGCATGGGACAACATCGACATCTTCGGTTGGATGGGCTATCCTATGGAAATCAAGGTAAACTTCCTTTGCCGTGACTCTATCCTCGCTGCTCCTATCGCGCTCGATCTGGTATTGTTCAGTGACTTGGCTATGCGTGCAGGTATGTGCGGCATCCAGACTTGGTTGTCATTCTTCTGCAAGAGCCCGATGCACGACTTCGAACACCAACCCGAACATGACTTGTTTACTCAATGGAGAATGGTGTAAAGCCAGAGGTTTAGAA
>ERZ791625.1510-NODE-1510-length-11691-cov-3.854589_pt1 | contig 11691 bp, 8 predicted proteins | sample MGYA00510267_ERZ791625 | MGnify/ENA primary metagenome ERZ791625 (study PRJEB30046, sample SAMN00715229) | human gut metagenome | study: EMG produced TPA metagenomics assembly of the A metagenome-wide association study of gut microbiota in type 2...
CCGTCGAAGCCGTAATATTCCATAACTTCAATCAGCTTGTCCGCAACGCTTCTGTAATTGCGAACAAAGTTCTCCACAACGGAGGAATTGCCGCCCCAGTCGAAGAAAATCGTGCCCATGACGGGAACGCCGTTTGTATGCGCCGCATCGGTGAATTCACCTGTCGGCACAACGACTTGCCCCCGTTTTGAACCGGACCAGTACACAAAGGAGGTTGCGTACTGCCAGTAGTTAAAGGCATAGCTTGAAAAGCTTTCCTGTCCCTGTGCGTTTGTTGCATCGTGTTTGGAGTTTGCAAGGGAGCAAACCATGAGTTTAGCATCGGGGTTTGCATAGTCGTTGACCGTGAATCCCGTGTATCTGTCTGCAAGGGGAACAACGGATCTTGAGTAGTCGGAATCCGGATCGTTTGTCGGTTCCCAGCTGAGCAGCGTGTCAACCGTGAATGCCGGGCCGATAGGCATCAGCGAAGTGCCGTCCGCATATGCCTCGTTCAGCGAATCCGCGTTCGCAGCCTTAACAACGGCGGAAAGAGTGTTGAAAAAGCTCCGTGACGGCAGAACGCCGAAGCAGAACACTGCGGCGAGAATCGCAGCGATGATTTTTTTTATCGTATTTACCCTCATATTGTTTTCCTTTCAATAATAGACTGATGGATTGCTTAAACAAATTTAAACCGTAATGATGCGGTAAAGCCCGGTTTAAATCATTTAATTATGCCCAGTTTCGTGAACTCGGAGATAATTTCGCCCAAATCAGCCGCTGCCTGAGGGATCTCAACATCATATTCATCAAGAATGTGCGAAAGGATCTCCTCCTCCGTTTGTCCTTTTTGAATTGACTCATAAACAAACAACGACAGTTCATTAAGCAAAATCATTCCCTTTGTTTCCGTGCTGCTTCCCCCAAGCGGCACCAAAAGGTTGTCTCCGGCAATTGTTCTTAAAACGTAATTTTTGCTTATTTGCATAAGCTCCCTCCGTAATTATCTTCTTTTGTGATATTCTGCTGCAAGCCGTGTATATGCGTCCATTTTTTTGCACATAAAGGTCGGTTCTGCATCGAATCGCCCGTTTTCGGCAAAACAAACGGCGGGACAAGCTTCACAGATATTGCGAAAACGGCAAGCGGTGCATTTTGCCGGAACCATGATGTTTTCGCGCATTGCCCGAATGTCGTTCCATGCGGCAGAAAATCCGCGTTCTTTCAGCGAAGCGGACGGTTCGCGCATCATTCCGCAGGGTCGAAGCTGCCCGTTGTATGTGATCCAAAACGCCGCAGCTCCCGCACGGCAGCGTATACGTTCTGTCGGAATATCGCCGCACTCCGTTTCGGCAGACGGAATATCCTTGTTGAGTGCAACAGCTTCCGCACGTTTTTCAATAATCGCCGGGTCAAGCGTTCGCAGCTCGTGCGCCCACCTTGCGGCAGCGGATTCCTCCGGCGTGAACCTTTCGCAGGTTTCGCATTCGCCGATTTTACAGGGAAAAATTTCGGAGTTCTCATCCGCACGGACGGGCGGGAACATATACGTTGCCGCCTGCAGCGGCAGATTATGCTCATTTGCAAAGCGTTCAACAGCGTCAAGATCTCCAATATTGTACGGTGTTACAGAATAGTTGATCTTGACGGGAACACCCGCTTCCGTGAGCATTGCAACCGCACGGTAGGCTCTTTCAAAAGCACTGCCGCTGCGGCAAAGTTTTTCATAGGTTGCTTCGGATGCTCCGTAAAGCGTGATATTCACCCTCTGCGGCGGGAGCTTTCGGAGCAATTCGGCCTGTTTTTCGCCGATCATCGTTCCGTTTGTGTTTATTGAAACGATAATGCCGAGTTCACGGCATCGGCGATAGATTTCTTCAAAATCGGGCCGAATAAAAGGCTCGCCTCCGGTCAGCAGCAAAAACAACATGCCGCATTGCTGCGCTTCCTTTGCAATGTTCAGCCATTCCTCCGAGGAAAATTCGTCCGTTTTGATTTCGCCGTCATTTTCTTCGCGATGGATATAGCACATGCGGCAGCGGAGATTGCAGCGCGCCGTAAGCTCAAACGTTCCGGAAAGCGGAATGCCCCTTTTTGCGCTCTTTGCAAAAAGCCTGTTCACATACTCCGCATATTTCACTTCATTCACCTCCTTCCAGTGTTTCTTTCAGCAACCGAACCGCGCGGAAGTCCGCCGTGCAGTGCAGCTCAAAAATGGGAATGCACTCTGCCGCGCGGAAAAAGAGTTCCGCATGGCTTTCGCGCATCGCTCCGCCGTAAAGCCCGACAATATTGCTCATAATTGCCCTCAAAGCGCGAATACCCGAAAGGCGGGTGATTCTGTTTTCCGGAGCCTGTCCGAGCGAAATAATTGCGGCAATCGGCAGAGAAAAGTTTAAGCAAATGCCGCTTGTGCCGCAAAATGGCAGTCCGAAAGCATTTGCCGCGCCGTCAACAAAGCCGACAGCGCATCGATCCCCGTTGAGAATCAAAGCGTTTTCATACTCCTTCCAAAGATTCGCCTGCGTGGATTTTCCGATTCCGGAACGCCCGCAAAAAAGTATTGCTCCGAATCGGGTTTGAACCGCTGCGGAATGCAGGGTGAAAACGCCCCTTTGCAGCAGCTGGAAGGGCAGGTTGATGCTCTGCCAAATCTGCTGCATACACTCCTGTTCCTGCGGAAAATCCTTCGGAAGAAAAACTTCGATATTAAGCGCGTTATCAATGTTGAACGCATTAACATCAAGTGCGCTTTCGCTCAATGCGCCGCCGAAGCGGGAAGCAAGCATTGCGCGCTTTTCCCCGCGCTCAAGCGCGGCTCTGTCAAGCGTTTGCTGCAAAAAGCCTTCGCCGCTTTCAAACAGCCTGAAGAATGCGTTTTCATAAACGAGTTTTCCGCAGGCGGCAGGCGGTTCGGCCCGCCGAACCTGAATTACGCAGTCAGCGGTTTCGGAGCTTTCAAAGTATTCAGTCTCCCAAAACAACGCACTTCGCGCATCAACATCAAGCTGCGCTTCCGAATGAATCTCGAAAACTTTGCCCGCAAAACGAAAACGATAGAAAAAATGCTTTTTCATCTCAAAAACTTCAAAACGCGTCTGCGCGCATTGCGCGCAGACGCGTCGGTGGGTGGTGTTAGGACGCAAATACCATTGTTTCGTTCGTGGTGAAGTAGCAGTAGCCCTCAACGGGATATTCGCATTTTTTTACGTCGTCGAACAGCGTTGCGGGAGGTATATTGGAAAAGAGAGTGTCAAACGGGGGAAGCAGGTCGCAGTTCTCCTTGGCGTGGTTATACATTTGCGCAACGCACTGCGACGCGGCGATCGCCTCGCCGAGGTCAAACTCGATAACATCAAGTTCGGGCTTTACATAAGTTTTTTTCACGGGTATTCTCCTTATCTGCCGGTGATGGAAGCAATTGCGGGCTCACTCGCAACGCCGTTTGCATCATAGGCAAAGATGTAATATGTATCCGTCATTCCGCGGCGCGGAGCGCGAACGGTGAGGCTGAAGGCGTAGTAATCCATCCAGCCGAAATAGGTGAACAGGCTGTTCATCGGGCGCATGTTCTCGCGTACGGGAACAAGTGAACCGTCGTCCGCAAGCCTGTAAACGCTGACATGGTCAACATCCGTGGATGTTTTAACGCTGATTCTTGTGAACCAACCCGCAAGTGCACGGCCGCTGTAGCGGAGTTCGAACCTTTCGGGCGTGAACACGGGTTCTTCAACGGGCTGATATGCAAGGGTAACAAGGCTTGCAATATCTGCCGCAATCTGTGTGCTTGTGGCGGGGGTGATGTCTTTTGCAAGCTTAATGCCGCTGACGGACAGGATGGATCTTGTTCCCGTTCCCGTTCCCGCTTCGGCAATATTGCCGAGAACAAGCATATGCTTCGTGCCGTACTGCTGTACGCAAGCCGTAACATCATAGTACATTTCGGTCATCTTCATGCCGGAGGGGGTCACTGCGCCTTCGGCATTTGTATCGGTATCGAGATAACCGAGCACGGGATCACCGGCAACGGCCTTTGCACTGATCATAACGGTTTCGGTTCCGGTGTAACCTTCAAGAACGAATCCGATATAGTTGCCGTTGGTGAGATAGACCTCGTTCTGCGGGCCGTGATCATGATAGTTCGCGATGCTTGCAATGCCGGTGTCGCCGTCGTACTCAACGTAAACCATTGAGTTCTCGGTAATTTCAGCTGTCAGATCCGCGCTGTTCTTAACATAGTCATAAACGGGAGCGTAGGCAAGACCCTGTTCGTTTTTGACGTACTTCGTTTCATCTGCAAGGGGCTTATAAACGCGGAACGCATCGAGATAAACGTTTGCGGTCTGCTCAGCTGCTGTATCGCGCTTGCCGAAAGTCCTGTTCTGACTGTTCTTTGCCGCAATGCCCGTGCCGCCGTTAAGAACGCTGTTTTCGTCCATGAAGGAGGTTTCGACTTCGCAGCCGATGAATTCCTTCAGTCCCGCTTCGCGCAGAATTCGGTTCGTGTCAATGCCGTTCGCTCCGCGCGTACTGCCTTCCGCACCGGTTTCGCCGCCGTCCCAAGGTGTCGGGCTTGCAGGGCCGACGATCGCACCGGCAGTATCGGTGAGGTAGCCGAGGATTCGAACGCTGTAATCTGCGCGTTCAAGATTCATTGCGCGAACAACGGGAACCTGATAATCAAGGATGCCTTCGCCCGTGATAATGGAGGGAATGGGGGGATTGCCGCCAATACTGTTATCGCCGCAGAAATAGGTGTCAACGATATAAACCTTGAACGGATTGCCTCCCTTGGACAGTGCAACGAGAAGAAGTCCCGTATCTGTGCCGCATTCGGAAATAATGTCAAAACCCGTTCCGCTGAAACTGAATTCAACGGCATCGGTTGTGTAGGCGCGTTTGCCGCCTTTCAAATCGAGTGTTGCTTTCAGTGCGCCGCCGTTGCTGTAGGTGGCAAAGCCTTTGTATGCATCGGCATAGCCGTAAACGCTGCTTTCGTTGTCCCTAACAACGGTCGCGGTGTTGTTTGTGCCTTCGGGTATCCATTCGCCGTGCGTCCCGCGGTTGGTCATAAAGTTCTCTTCGTAAAGAACATTTGTGGCGGGAAGGAAGGTGATGGATTTTTTGACCTGATAGCCGCCTGCGAAGACAAGCGCAAGGTCAATGGTTTCACCGCTGTTCACGCTCTGCGGAGTGTAAAGCAGGGCGTTTGTGGATTTATCATAGGAAACATAGGTCTTTGAAGAGTCAAGAACCTTAATTTCCGCTGCGTTCTTTTCAACATCGTTCAAAAGTCCGGAGTAGCTGTTTTGAACACCGAAGTCATAAACGAACACGGCAGCTGCGGGAGCGTAGGTGATGGTAAGCGAACCCGGATGGGTGTAAACCGTGTAGTTGGTCAAATGCTGATTGGAATTCTGGTCATTAACAATTATCGGCGGTTGGCTGAAGGTCACGGGATAAATACCGGGGAGGGTTTGGGTCTCCGTTGCTGTAAACCTTTTAGCATAGTTGGCTTGCCACCAGTATTGAGTGGGTTCATTGAGCGGCTGCGTTATTGTGTTGACAGAATCTTCAACAACAATGTCCGCATAGCTGCCCTGTTTGATTGTCACATCGGAAACCGTGAAGGGCTGTCCGGTATAGGCATAGGTTTTGTTACCCGCATAAAAATGCACGATCTTCGCACCGGCGGGGAGATAAACAACATCGATGATGTTTTCTTCGGAATTCTCCTTGACGGTAAACGGAACGGGTGCCTGCTGACTGCCGTCCGAAACATCGCCGCCGTTGTTCTTCGTGATCGCCGCAGCACGCTTATGGTTAAGCTGGTTAACATCCGTACCGTTTGCAAGCGTGATCAGAGAACCGATTTCCTGACCGGTCATTATGGTTGAACCGAGATAGTTTCCGTCGGTTGTTTCCCCGACTGCGTTCAGCCAATACCTGACGGTAACGCTTGAAGTTGTGGGTTTCTGCCTTGTGAGCCTGATTTCAAGCTCGTCCATGCCGCCGGCCTTGTCCATATCGATGCAGTAAATGTCGATATGAACGGTGTCGCCCGTATGGATGCCGGTTGTGCCGTATTTGTTGTTCAGAACGGTGGAAATTGCGTTGCCGTCCATGAAGGAATACCAGTAATCGGAAAGCGCCATCATACCGGCGGTTGCGGTTGTTGAACCGTCTGCATCCGTGCCGGAAAGGACTGCGGAAAGCCTTGAAGTGCTTCTGTCTGCGCCAGCGGTATCAAGGTTCGGCAGAATCCTGTTGAATGCCTTTGCCGCGTATTTATCGCCGTAGGTTGCAGGTTCGGTAACGTTCCATTCATCGCCCCAGTTGTGATTCTGAGGTTGGCTATTGATCCAGGACCAAACGCCCTTGCCCGCCGTGCCTGCAAAGAATGCAAGATAATCGGAGTAATTGTCTTCAGTCGGTTGGTCGCCGTCCTTATAGACGAACACGAACATATCATCGTTGATTGCAACAACTTTCTTGCCGCCGAAAACCGCTTTAAGGTCGGGATTTTTTTCGATTACGTCATAAATCTCCTGATAGTAGGAATCGTTTTTGGAAACGAGTTCGATGGAGTCGGAAAGGGTGTAGCCTTCGGGCCACACGAACGAACCCGAGAACCTGCGTGCGGTGTAGGATTTGCCGGAGAAGGTCGAAATGGTGCTGTCGCTTGCTTTTTTGCCGTAGCCTATATCCATTTGTCCCTGCTTGACGGAAACATAGTTGCCTGAATAATATATACCGGTTCCGTCAACACTGGAAGCTTTGAATTCCTGAGCGGCTCTGTTGTTCCATGTTGCCGCAAAAATCGCCTGCTCGCTTGCGCTCGGGGCATAGGGGATGATGCCGATGCTGCCGATTGTTTTGTCTTTGTCGATGGGGTTTTCGATGGAATCCGTTATGGGATCGGCGTACTGAACGTCGGTATAGCCGTAGTCCCAGACTTTGTGATTGGAATTGTCAACCTCCGCCTGTCCGTTGAAATGTCTGGAAAGAGCTGCCCAATCCCAAGTAACCGTACTTTTGTATGTGGTTGTGTTGTTTGAGGTTGATGACGTCGTGGAAAAGTAATTCTTCTTGTCCCCGGCGTAAAGGCCGCCGAGGTCGGTGCGCTGATGCTCCGGGTCTTTGTGACGGTGCTCGTATTCGAACGTTCTCTTCCATGTGATTTTGGGAACGAACGTTTCGGATATGGTTCCGGAACCGTCGCCCGTGTCTCCGCCCGCTGCAAAGAGGGACGCGGGTAACATGCCGAAAAGCATGATTCCGCAAAGCAGCAGAGAGAGCAGCTTTTTGATGTTCTTCATTGAAAAACCTCCTGAATATTTTAAAAATAAAAAACAAACTTTATATGAACCGCAGCAGCCCGAAGGCATTGCCGCAGCACTGCGGGAAAACGGCGGCGCCGGAAAGGGACAAAACTAACACTGAACTGAGAGAATTTGGGGTGTGAATATAGTCCGTAGATTCAGGTTATTCAGCGCACGTTGCTGACCGAGCCGAAACGCACAACCGAGTGAATGGGAGACGGGAAAACGCACAGAGCCAAGTATTATCCCGCTCGCTCGCATACATTATACCGCAAGACCATACGAATTTCAACATTTTTCTGAGTATAAAATGAATATATATAATCTGCTCAGAGAAAATACTTGCAACTGTGACAAAAGAATTTAAAATCACAAAAGTTCTTATATAATTGAAATGAAATATTAATAAATCAATACGTTCCGCATCTGACGGTTTCGGGTGATGCGGAACGCTGTCCGCTGCATTTATTCATTGCAAAAGAGTGCAAGCCTGTCGGCATGGGTCTTTTGCAGTTTTGAAATATATGTTTCAATATCCTTGGGGTTCGGGACGCGTTCGATTCTTCCGCCGCTCGGAAAAACGCGTTTGTTCATTGCGCCCGCACCGTGAGCAATGATACTCAGCGAATCCTCCATCATATCGATGTTGTAGATGCAGATGCTGCCGGGTTTTGCATAGCCGACGTTTTCCATGTTGCCCGCCATGTATTTTTGACGGTACATATAATAAGGAAGCATACCCGTTTCTTCGGCACCGAGCGCACCGATTTCGGTCATTTTTTCAACTTCCGAAACATCGGGAAGAGCGTATTCGGAAAGATTTTCACGCAGACGGGAAGAACGCTTTATTGCAAGCGTGTGAACTGTCAGACACTCCGGAGAAAGCTCAACGAGTGCGTTTACGGAATGCTGCATGTCAGCTGCCGTTTCGCCCGGCAAACCGGCGATAAGATCCATGTTGATTGAATCAAAACCGATATCCCGCGCAAGGTTGAAACACGCCTTGATATCCTCGGATGTGTGATCGCGGCCGACAAGATGCAATGTTTTATCGCACATCGTTTGCGGATTTACGGATATGCGCGTTGCGCCGCGCTGCTTGATGATGCGAAGCTTTTCAGCTGTTATCGTATCCGGCCGTCCGGCTTCAACCGTGAACTCCGTGCCGGGTGCAATATTATAGGCCTCCTCTGCAAAATCCAAAAGATCGCGCAGCTCGTCTGCGGTCAGCACGGTGGGCGTTCCGCCGCCGAGATACAGCGCACGAATATTCAGCCCGAGTTCGCGAACCATTTGCGCACCGTTTGCAATATCCGTCTTCAGTGCGGCAAGATAGGGCTGCATGTCCGTCTTTGCCGTGCGGAGCCGTGAAGCAAAAGAGCAGTACAGGCAGCGTGTGCGGCAGAACGGAATGCCGATATAAACATCAACATCGTTTTTCCGCACGGAAGCAAAAATCGGTTCCTGAACGGAAACTATCCTCTCAGCAAGTGCAAATTTCTGCGGCGTGACGTCAAAATCGTTCAGCATCATGCTTTTGGCTTCGGCAGGACCGCAGCTGTGCTGAAGCTCGCGCAGCAGGCGCGTCGGGCGTATACCCGTCAGAGAGCCCCACGGGAGGTGCGCATCGGGGTATGCCTTTCGCATTGCGCGGAAGACAGCGATTTTAATGCAGCGTTTTGCAAAACGCTTTTCAATAATTGAATCATCATTGCGAAAGGGCGTTCGGCATGAGTATGAATGCTCCCGACCGTTCGAAACAAAGGCGGCTTCGGCAAAAAAATCCGTTCCGTCGCTTGAAAGCACAACACTCAGCGTCTTTTCGCCCGCATCCGCTGTGTGAATTTCAGCGGGGGACAAAACGGGAGCTATCTCCTCACCGGGCAGAAAAAGCCGTATTTCTTCGCATATATCGTTAAAAAAATCCTGTCTGTTTGTGAATAAAAACATATTGTTTGCCTCTTTAATGCAGCTGCGGCATTTTCTGTATTTTCCGTCAATAGTCTTGGTTTCCGCCGCCGCGCAGATACGGATTGTGTTTCCGTTCGAAATCCAAAGTTGTTTCACTCATGTGGCCGGGGAATACGCGGTAATCGCCTTTCAGCCTGCCTGTCAGCAGGAGCAGGGAGTTGTAAAGTGCATCATTGTCACCGCCGTCAAGATCGGTTCTTCCCACGCTGAGACGGAAAAGCGTGTCGCCGGAAAAAATCACACGTTCTTTTTCGATAACATAGCATACGCCGCCCTTGGTATGCCCCGGGGTGTGCAGAACGCTGAATTCAATACCGGCAGCGGTGAAGCATTCGCCGCCGTGGAGGATGATGTCCACTTTGCAGGGCTTCACAAGCGCACCGCCGAGGTAGGCAAGGCTTGCTTTTCCGCCTGCAAGTGCGCCCGCATCCGCTTCGTGAATTGCAACAAGTGCGTTTTCATGCGATTTCAATTCCGCAACGCCCATTGTGTGATCAAAATGACCGTGCGTCAGCAGAATATGGGTGCAGTGCAGGTTGTTTTGATTTAGAACTTCAACCACCTTGTGCGAATTCGCCGGATCGATAACAACACAGGGAATCCTTTCGGAATTTGAAGGCGTTTCGGCGGATTCGTTAAAAACGATATAGGTATTTACGGAAAGCGGACCGGTTGGGACACAAAGAATTTTCATGCGGCTTTTCTCCTTTTTAAACATAGACTGAATATAGCGAAATTAAAACGTTTTTTTGCTGTCCAGCAGGATCGTGACCGGACCGTCGTTGACAAGCTCAACCTGCATATCCGCGCCGAAAATACCCGTTTCGGTGTGCAGCTGAGTGCGAAAAGCGTCGATGAGCTTTTCGTAGACGGGGATCGCCGTTTCGGGACGAGCGGCAGCACTGAAACTCGGGCGGTTGCCTTTACGGGCATCGCCGAAAAGCGTGAACTGTGAAATCAGCAGAATTTCATACCCGAGTTCACCGGCGGAAAGGTTCATCTTGCCGTCTGCATCTTCAAAAATGCGGAGTTGAGTGCATTTTTTAACGATATAGTCAATGTCGCTCTGCGCATCGGAAGGTTCTATGCCGATAAGCAAAAGCAACCCTCTTTCGATTTTGCCGACACATTCGCCGGCGACGGAAACGCTTGCGCGGCGGACTCTTTGAACAACGGCTCTCATACGGATCTCACCCTTGAAACGGATTTTACACCGTTAATTTTCATAAGATTTTTTATAATGCTGTCGAGATGCTCGGCGTTTTGGACCTGAAACCCCATGGTTGCTTCGATCTTTGTGCCGTCCTCAACAGGCTTTGCGTTGACAAGATTGATGTTGATTTTCATGTTCATCAGCATCTGTGAAATATCCATCAGCAGCCCGACGCGTTCCGAAGCGACGATATGAATTGTTACGGGGAATTTTGCACTTTCGCCGTCCGCCCATGAAACATCGATTATCCTGTCCGCATCGGCAAGCAGTGCTGCGGCATTCGGGCAGTTTCTGCTGTGAATCGAAACACCTCTGCCGCGCGTGATATATCCGAAAATTTCATCGCCGGGCAGGGGAGAACAGCATTGCGCAAAGCGAACAACCATGTTGGCCTCGCCTTTGACAATGACGGCTCTTCCGTTTGCGTCAAAACTTTTTGCGGGGGAGTGTTCCTGCTCTTCAAGTTTGCGTGCAAGCTCCTCCTCGCGCTGAACTTTTCGCCGGGCTTCCATCAGTTTATGCAATGCCTGCCCGGTTGTGATTCCGCCGTAGCCTATGGCCGCATAAATATCATCCATTTCGTTCATGGAGAAGCGTTTCAACAGAGGTTTGCACAATTCGGCCTTCGTAAGGTCGGCAAGCTTCTGCCCCTGTCGTCTTGCGGCGTCGGCAAGCATTTCTTTGCCGCGGACAATATTTTCTTCACGATTCGCCTTTTTGAACCATTGTTTGATTTTTGCTTTGGCTTGGGATGTTTTTACAAAGTTAAGCCAGTCGCGGCTCGGCGTTGCCTGCGGGTTCGTAATGATTTCAACAACATCGTGGGTTTTAAGCTTGCAGTCAAGCTTCACAAGCGCACCGTTGACTTTTGCGTGCTGTGTGTGGTTGCCGACGTTCGAATGAATGCGGTAAGCAAAATCAACGGGCGTTGAGCCCAGAGGCAGGTCGATAATCTCGCCGTTCGGAGTCAGAACAAAAACATAGTCGGAGAAAAAATCGTGTCGAACGTTGTCAACGTATTCCTTTGTTGAGTTTGCATCGGAATCATAGTCAACAAGTTGACGCAGCCACGCAAGCTTTGTGTCCAGCTCATCCTGCCGTGTTCTGCCCTCTTTATACATCCAGTGTGCGGCAATACCGTATTCGGCAGTGCGGTGCATTTCCCAAGTGCGAATCTGCACCTCAAACGGCATTCCGAGATCA
>ERZ791625.1519-NODE-1519-length-11648-cov-3.486328_pt1 | contig 11648 bp, 6 predicted proteins | sample MGYA00510267_ERZ791625 | MGnify/ENA primary metagenome ERZ791625 (study PRJEB30046, sample SAMN00715229) | human gut metagenome | study: EMG produced TPA metagenomics assembly of the A metagenome-wide association study of gut microbiota in type 2...
CAACATTTTGTGTATGAATTAGTTGGCTGATTTTATACTATTTACTGAATATCCCAATTTATACTCCTGTTTCAGAAACGATTCGCGACAATAAAACAATTTTTGCTGACGTTCCAGGGAGGTATGCTGTAAAATCAGATAACGGGCGATCGTTTCCCGGGTAACTGCAGGCAAATCGTTCAGGGCAAGCAGGGCTCCCTGCTCGCGGATTGTCAGATACCGATGGGTCCAGCCAAAATTGTCGTCATAACGATACAATTGATTAAACTGGTTAAAGCGTTCCATAATCACTTTCATCAACACCGGATCTTTACCGGCCCGTTCGACCCAATCCGCTAAAAACGAAGTGCACATAATCTCCCCGATCATCAAATGACTGTTAAAGTCACTTATACTCCGGGCTTCATTAAACCAAACCTGATCTGTTTCCTCTTTATGAATAGTCACATCGGCATGCATAAGATTCTGCAAATAGACCAGTACTAAATTTAAAACTTCCATCTGAGTGTTTCTGAATATTCTCCTGAGATAACTTATGATGCCGTTTACCGGGGTAAACGACATTGTCATACCTCCAAAAGAATTTAAATTTATCGTACCGGAAAATTTAGTTTATAAAATCTATAAAGTTCATAGCCCCTACGACACTTTTCAACAATCCCCAGCGATGTCATCCCGAACAAAATCCCGAAAGATACTATACCGGAGTCGATGAACTTTAAGTGCCGAAGCACAACTTTATAAACTTAAAAAACTAAATTAAAACGGCACGTTTTAATCATTTTTCAAGTAATCTTTTTGCCGACTTAGAAAAAACGCTTCCCTCCGAACTGATGGAATAAACACCCTCAGCCTACAACTATACAACAGTTGCAAATTTAATAGAAATATTCCTATTAACAATAAATAATATAAAATTCAATTACAAAATTTCTGATTCTCTCAAAATGATTTACACAACCTAGTGTAATTAGTATATAAAAAGCTTATTAAGTCTTTGAACCTTGCTGGAACTTTTTTACAGCTGTTGAAACGAATGACCGGAACCGGAGGTTTCGTCAAGAGGATAGCGACAGAGACCAGAAACTTTATAAACCGATTTAAACCAACTTCTATTTCAGCCTCATTCCCCGGATAACAAAAGTTTTATCACACATTCTTCCTTAATTTACGGGTAATTGGAAATCTATACCTGGCTACCGATACATCGTTCGTACGATTACTAGCAGATGTCGGTATAAACAGAAAAAGGTCCCGGAAAATTGCACTAATCTCCAGGAACCTTTTCTCAAATTAGGATAACACAAAAAGTTCTTTATTTCATCAGCTCCTTTTTCAACATCGGCATAAAATACCCCCCGACAACGGAACGAGCCTGAAATCCGACCTGTTTAGCATCGGGTGTTTCGTGCCAATCGCTGATAGGCACACGGCTGCCTGTTTCGTTGGCATATTTATACACCGGAGCGATAAATTTCTGCATCGTCACGACATCCGGTGCCATCGTAGCCGTCCACATGATCCAATCGGATTTCGTATACGTACGGCGAGAATCCAAAGGTAATCCGTAAAGATTCTGTTTGGTGAGATAATAAGCGATCTCTTTCTGAGCGACTTCTTTCGGAAAGATATTCAATCCCAGTAATTCATCCCATACCAGGTTGTATTTCTGACTCCAGGTACCGGCTTTATCGAAGATAAATATCCGGCCGGCCGTTCTGATCCCCTCTTCTGACGGAAAGGAAGTGGACTCCGGGATTCAAAATATCTATCCGCTAAATGACACTTTGTTATTTCTGGCTCATCGTATTTCCCGGTTTTCAGATATACTCTATTCTTTATACAATTTACATACCGAAACAGGAAATTCCCGAGAATTATTTGGCGAACCGGAAAACTAAAAATAATACACAATTACAGGAGGAGTGGATAAGACGCAAATATGTGGTGCCTGTAAACATTATGGAAAGTGAGAATAATCTGATTGTTGAAAATGCGATAGGTGGAAAAAATTATTATCTGTTTTGGAATAAGAATAGCCGGCAGGGCATTTTTGCCGAAATCAATTCCGTTGACCCGAATATCGTCCCCATGCTTATTGTTAGAGGAATGTCTCAGGATATATGTGTCGAATGGTGGGAAGTCATGCTAATCAAAGCAAGGTGTGAATACCTTGAGAATCAGGGACAGATTGTTCAAGACCCACTCAAACGACTTAATGAACAATTGAACGAAAACGATAATCCGGTAATTATTTTGAATTATCTGAAAAAAGATAGGTTTTGGGATTCCGGGACAGACCTTTCGTCCCGAAAATAGGACGAAAGGTCCGTCCCGGAATCCCTATTTTAGGGCACTATTCAATTCGAAGTACAAATAATCATAATGCACTTTGTCGTCTCCCGAAGCAGAATGGCGTCTATTCTTCAGTAGCTCTTTCAGTTTTACCAATTGCCCGTAATACAAAGTTTTAGAACTGATCCCCAAATCCGATATTTTGGTATTGGCAGACATTTGCCGGGCATGCCGGTGATACTCGTAGCCATAACACGGCAAATGGTCTTCAGTCAATAATTCCAAAGAGAGCCCTTTCGACTTCTCCGCATCCTTCGTGAGTTCCAGTTCTTTTAACAAATATTGCACATAAGCGTATTGCAGGTTACGGTCGTAATAATCCAAGGCTTTCCCTTGTTCGGTCTTATTCCATACCCCCTGATACAAATCGTTCAGGTATTCCTTCTGGGTATAAGGCCGCTCGGAATATTTGGCATTCATGCCCACTTTTCCGAGTGTAGAACTGTTCAATAGATTACGAAGCAGATTTGCCTGCAAATTAGCGACCATATCATTATTCGGTTCGAAAAGGGTCATAATTTCTTTCTTCGCCATCCATTTGGGTTGTTCTTTAAATTCGTCGAAGAAAAATTTCACGACCTCTTTCTGTTTCTCCCTGGACACGGGTACAAATCCTTTCTGCTCATCTCCGGCTACCGGATGGTTGAGATACAGCCCTCCGATGTAGGCCATACAATGTCCCATATACCTTTGGTATTGTTTGGTCAGTTCGTAATATAACTCACTGGTCTGATCATAAGGCCGATTTTCAATTGCACTCCATTCCACCAGATGGTCCATGATATACCGCAGGTTCTTAATCCCATACCGGCTGGCTTTCACCGCATCGTCCCCGAGCGATTCCGACTGGGAAGCGGGATCCAGGGTTCCCAGGATTTGCTGTTCACCATAGGTATACATCGGGTCGCCCGCTTTTTCCTGAATCCATTTATTCAGAGTAGCATATTCGTCGGCCGGTGTTTCGGCATCGTAAATCGGAGCATATCCCAATTTGATCATAAAGATATCGTACACACCCAACAGGGGCGGAATCAAGCGTACATTTTTATCTTCAGGCTGTGCCACATAATTATTCCGGGCGTAATCCATGATAGAAGTCGTCGTTCCGTATTTTGCAGTAAAAGCGGGGGAACGGAGCGAATCCACCGGTATCGAATAAGAAGCCCTCATATTATGCATCAATCCCAGCGTATGTCCGATTTCGTGTGAGGCGACATAGCGCAGGCTCGCTCCCATCGTTTCTTCGTCGAAAACGGCAGCCCGGGCTTTCGGATCGACCTGAGCTGTCTGAACAAACTTCCAGTTGTGCAACAATTTCAACACATCGTGATACATATACACCGATGCCTGAATAATTTCACCTGAACGGGGATCGGTCCAGGACGGTCCCATCGCATTGGCCACCGTCGTCGTCGCATAGCGGAAACAGGAATAACGGATATCGTCGGGATCGAAATCGGGATCATCGGTCGGGAAATCACGGGCAACGATAGCGTTTTTGAAACCGATCGCTTCGAAAGCAGGTTGCCAGTCCTCGATACCCAATTTGATATATTTTTTCCATTTAGCCGGCAGGGCGTTATCCACATAAAAAACAATCGGTTTAGCCGGCTCTACCAATTCCCCTTTTTTATACCGTTCCAGTTCTTCGGGTTTAGGTTCCAAACGCCAGCGATTGACATAAGCGATCTTCTCGCTCTGATCTTTTTCGGTGGAATACAACACTTTCCGATCGGAGAAATACCCCATCCGGGGATCGAGTAAACGAGGCCGCATCGGCTCATCCGGCAGCTGTATCATCGACAAATGGACGACAGCCGTAAAAGGAGTACCGTTGACCGTATAGGCCACCCGGCTTTTTACAGAAATATTCTGCGGGAAAGCCTTGAAATCGAGGATCGACGACAGATCGGCCTTAAAAACCCCTTTCATCTTTTTCATACCGAACAAAGCATCGAAGGGAGAGGCAGGAATAAAAGGACTTACCGGCCGTTCGTCGGCACAAAACAATTTAGTGGCATCGATCACCATCGCACTCGAATCTTTACTGAATGCTTTGATCGGAAAAGCCCGGATGACCGGTTTCAGATTGTTCCGTTCCATAGATATTGCAATCGGTTCGTTTTCATCACATACCGATCTACTGATCACATTATGGAGATAGACTTTTTCCTCATCGCAGCTCCATTCCACCAGCATCGGATCCTGAGGCATCTGTCCGGCCACCACATCCTTATTGTCGCTGATCTCCGCCACCCTACCGGCGAACAACATCGGTTTTCCCATCAACTTCACCGGTATTTCCATATAGAATGTACTTTTCACCATATGTAAGGTGATCAGTCCCTTCTTCGTGCGGGCTTCTTTAGTAATCACCTTATCATAGCTTTTGTCCTCCGTTTTTTCTTTCTTCAAGGCGTCGGCCAAAGCCGGAGTCGTCTCTTGCTTTTTACGTTTCTTCTTAAAATCATTGGCATTGGCCGATAAACATACAGCCAATAAAAGAATCACGAAATAAAAAAATCTGTTTTTCATACTTCTCGTTTTATTAATATTGATCATTTCCTATTGCCTGAATATCCACTCCATACACTTCTTTCAGTTGATTTACCAATAAATGGTATTTATCTTTCAGCCGATCGTACGGAGCGATCAATGCCTCCATTTCCGCGGTTGTATGGGTCGTAACCATATCGATAAATTGATTGATATCCAGCGTTTTGTTAGGAGCCATACAGTAGTTGGTCCCATTATCGGCCGTCCGGTCACGGTCCCAGAATCCATATTTCTTCATATCGATCTCATCGGGTTTGAGCCCGCTATTCCCATCCACCAACTTCAGATTTCCCCCGTAATAATCCTCGCTGATATTCCAGAAAGCTTCGGGAAGATCCATCATTTCATTATTGTATAAAAAATTCGCCCAGAAAGCAGCCTGTACCTTTCCTCTCAATTCAAGCAGGCTATCGGCCGGAATCTCACCTATCCCGTTACGGATTCGACCGATTCCCAGAAAACTCAAGCCTGCTGTCGCCGGTTCATCCGGGTACCATACACCATTTTTAAGCACTTGCACTGAATCGGCCAGTAAAATCTTGAAGGGGAAATAATGTTTTTTAAAATCATCGGTATAATATTGGAACAAAACGTTGTCCAAATAGGCCAAACCTTCGTTCAAAGTAACCTTATCCGTTTGTTTTATCAATTCCACATCCAATACGGTACTCATATTCCATCGATAATCGACTTCCTCATAATCATATAAAATAAATACACCGTAGTCATGATAAAACCCATAAATAAAGTGATCCAGGGGGTCTTCACTATCTTCCACCTTGTACTTGGGCTCGTCTTCTTCTCCCTCGATATTCTCCTCTTTATAACAGGAACTCAGGAAAACACCTAACAGAATATATATCAACCATCTAGTTTTCATAACAATTATCGTTTTAAGTTAAAGGTTTCATTGTCGAGACTCATATGATCAATTTTCTCCGGTAACATTCTGATTCTCCCGTTGTGGACGGGGATTGTCGACCAGTGTCGGATCATATTCCACTACCGACCGGGGTAAAGGCAAGGTATAGGCCGGATCGTCTTTTTCGAGTACATATTTTTCAACGACATCGGGTTGCTTGATATCGGGTGTAAAGGTATGCTCTATCCGGGGCCGGTCCCAACGCCTCAGGTCGAACCAGCGATGAAATTCGAAGCTGAGTTCCCGCCGTCTTTCTTCCCTTACCCTCCGGATGACGTCTTCTTTAGTCACCGCTTGTACCTCTTCGTACACTTTCAGGCGTTTTTCCCGAATGGTTTTCAGATCCTGTAAAGCTTTGTCTTTATCTCCTTTCCCGGCATAAGCCTCTGCCCGGTTCAGGTAGGCTTCCGCTGTCCGGAAAGCATATCCGTATATGCCGGTAGTTCCCGAAGTTTCCGATTTTCGGGCCGTATAAACAGCTCTCCGTTTATAGAAGAAATGCGTCAATCTCCAGTCGTTATCCCCGTATAATGCCTGAAGATCGTCGGAAATCGGGAAATTACATTTGGCCAGCCAGGCATAATAACTCACCAGATAATAGCCATAAGTAAACAATATCTCAGGATTCTTTTCATTCAGAAAATAATCATCGTCGCTCATTGCCGACAAATCATAGAGCTGAGGTTGTGCAGCGATCACATACGTCGCATATTCGATGGCTTTATCATACTCTTTCTTATACAAGCTCACCCGGGAAGCCAACAAATACGTAGCCGGCAGGTTCCAGCGGAAACAGGTCTTCGTCAGGTTGGAGGCTTTGAAACAAGTAATCGCTTCTTTCAGATCGCTTTCTATCTGCCGATAGATTTCAGCCACACTCTCCCGGACAAACTTCCGGTCTTCCATCCCTACCACATCGTTGACCGGAACTCCGAGATCCGTTTCGGCCGTCGCCTGATTATAAGGTTGTCCATACAAATTCACCAGCATAAAATAACAATAAGCCCGCAAAGCATAAGCTTCTGCCTTCAAGTCTTCTTTCTCGGCCTTCGATCCGCTGATATCCCCGATATTATCCAGCGTAATGTTACAGATCAGGATAGAATGATAATATGTCTCCCAAGCCTTATCTTCACTGATCGCTCCGGAAACCGTCTGCTCCGGATCGGCCTGCCAGGTATAGTAGCCATAACCGCTGGCCCGGGTATCTCCCCCCAGAAAACTACCCTTGATATTTTCTTTCACATCGTCCGTCATGATGTCCAGGTAAGTATGTATCTGGGTTTCATCCCGGATATAGGCCTCACCGAAAAGGAACTCCCGGTAATCTTTGACCGACTTCGGAATAATCAAATCCTGTGATTTCTCTTCCAAAAAATCAGAGCAAGAGGAAAACAATATCAGTAATACCCCTAATAATCTTATATATCGTTTCATAGTCTGCTATTTAAAAAGTGATATCTAATCCCAAAGTATATGAAGAAGTCGGAGGTGTAGAAACTCCTCCCAAAGTCACCTGTTCCGGATCCTGTCCTTTCAATTTTTTATCGGCCAGTAACCAGAGGTTAGTCGCCTCGAAGCGCACACTGATCATTTGGGCCCGGATCTTATGACAGATTCTATCACTGAAATTATACCGCACATACAAGTTTTTTAAGCGCAGATAATTCCCTGAAGCCACCCGTAGATCACTCTTATTGTACATCTCCCAGCCATTATCGGCAATCTTGATTTTCCGGTCGATCCCCAATCCGTACATATCCAGCGGATCGGTCGTCAATACCGGAATATCCGTACGGTTTTCATCACCGGGTTGTTTCCACCGGTTCACAAACGCCTGATTCATATTTTGCTGAGGCTGCGGAAGCCGCTGTCCGGAATCATTATACAAGTTGTTCAGCCGGATCTTAGTCCCCAAACTATAAGAAAAAAATCCTCCGATAGCTAAATTCTTATACGAGATATCCGTACCGAACCCACCGGTAATATCCGGTATACGGGTACCCGAATAGGCGAAAACCTTGGCAAACATCTCCGTTTGGGTGATACCGTCGGTTTCTTCGATATCTTTAAAAGTAGGCAAGCCGTTAGCATCCAACCGATCATATTTATAAGAATAAAAAGTATTCAGGGCTTCTCCCGGAATAACAGCCGATCCATCGAGATATTCCTTGTATCCGTAATCCGTCGTAATCCCGGATTTCGTTACCTTATTGATATTCCGGGCCCCATTGATATTCAGTGCCCAGGTAATATCTTTCGTTTTCACCGGCACTACATTCAACACGATTTCATACCCTTTATTTTCCAGGTTTCCGGCATTCAGCTGCATAGTCGTACTCCCGGTCGTCGAAGCCACTTCTTTGGAAATGATCTGATCTTTCCCTTTCTTCCGGTATACTTCTACACTACCGTTCAATCGGTTATCGAGGAAAGCGAAATCCACCCCGAAGTTCCACGAAGTCGTCTTTTCCCAGCGCAATTGCGGATTGGGCAGCTTCGATAACTTTGAAATATACTGTTTCGAAATCGGATCGAAGGATCCCAGCTGGATCAACAAATTCGGTGTCTGATCGGGTGAGACATTCCCCTGAATACCGTATGATCCCCGGAAAGCAAACATATTCATCCACATCACTTCTTTCAGGAAGGCTTCTTCGTGCAGATTCCATCGGCCCGAGACCGACCAGATCGGTAAAAAACGGTTACTCTTATCCTGTCCGAACTTATTGGAACCGTCGGCCCGGATATTGAAATTGACGATATAGCGGTTCATATAGTCGTAAGTGAATGTTCCATACCATGACATCACATTGGTCAGGGTATTGGTGATCACATTCGGATGACTTTTCACCAGATCACCATATTTCGGCCACTGCACCGGGTCGATCTCTACAAATTTTTCTCCCCGGTCGGGCAAATAACCGTATTCCGTCGATTTCAATCCTTTGTATTTAGACGAACGTGCCTCCGTACCGGCAACCACCGTGATCTGATGATCTTCCAGAAATTGAAAAGAATAATCCACTTGTGCCCTTGCAGTATAAGAAGTATTCCGGGTATCCGTATTCACCAGTTCTCCCCCGTAAGGCAACTTACATTGCTGTTCACGCCAAATGTCACTATCGGGCAATTCCAGTCCGTAATTATAATTTCTGAGCTGAGCAGCCGCGTAAGATTGTTCGTCGAACCATTCTTTTTGATCGGTATTCGACCGATTATAACTCAAGGCGCCGGTTAATCTTAATCCAGGAATAATCTCCCATAGTAAATTAGCATTGAAATTCAACGTCGTCCCCTCGATATTCATCCCCGTATGTTGCATTTCGTTCACCACATTGTATTGTAGCGGGAATTCATAGCCTTGCGTCTTGTTGTAATAAGCCAACGTACCGTCCTCATTATAACAGGGTATCGCACGGGAAGTATTATAGGCATACTGATAAGGAGACAAAGAAGAATGCAGGTAATCCTTATCGTCGGTCGACGCTCTCATCTGCAACTCCATTTTCAGATTGGAAAGCAGATTCACTCCCAGTTTCATCAGGCCGTTGAACTGTTTTACACCGGTACCTCTCACCGTAGCGGGGATATGCTGTAAACCACCTGAAAAATAATAATTTACCTTATCGTTAGCACCTGAAATAGAAACATTATGTTTTTGTGAAAAAGAGGTCCGGTAAATGATATCGAACCAATCGGTATTCACTTCTTCCAGTCTTTTCACTTTCTTCTGAAACTCTTCATAAGTAATGGTCCGGTCGTACAGGTCCAGCAAAGCACCTTCATAAGAAACCCTGGCCGGAGGAGTACCGAACGACAATCCCCTCTGTTCGATTTCCTTGGATACCTCGATCCGGTCCTTCGAATTCATCCGGTAGAGCCCGTCGTATTCCGGTCGTTCATTGACCGATAAATTCATTGAATACCTCACCCGGGGCTTCCCGATTTTTCCTTTCTTAGTGGTAATGACGATAACTCCATTGGCAGCTTTTACCCCATAAATAGCGGTAGCCGAAGCATCTTTCAAAACGTCTATCCGTTCGATATCCTGTGGATTCAGCGAAGAAATCGCATTTCCGATGAGGTTTACGTTATCGAGGCTATTCAATTCTTCGGCACTGATCTGTACGGGATCTTCCAGAATAAATCCATCGACTACCCACAAGGGTTCGCGGTTACCTGAAATCGTCGAAGATCCGCGGATTCTGATTTTCGTTGCAGCTCCGGGAGTCGAGGAAGATCCCATAACATTCATTCCCGGAATTTTTCCCTGCAACATATTATCCAACCCCAAAGCAGCTCCTTCCCGCACCAAATCACCATCGATAGTAAAGACGGAAGAAGAAAGCTTACGTTTCTCGATATTCTGGTAACCGGTCTTCACGATCACTTCCTGCATCAATTCGGCCACACTCTCCATCACGACATAGAGGTTATCTTTATTCGCTTTCACTTCCTGTGTACGCATTCCCACAAAAGAAAACACTAAGATCTCTTCTCCCGAATTCAAACGGATCTCGAATTTTCCCTCTATATCCGTTGCTACTCCGGCTGTTGTATTTTTTACCACCACAGATACTCCGGGTAGCGGTTCTCCTTTAGAATCCACTACTTTTCCTTTCACTGTCCGCATATCGGTCTGCTGGGTTTCCGATTCTTTTTTCGGAGTAATTAAAATATAGTCCTCGACCTGATTGTAACGATAAGGTAACCCCTGAAAGATCGATTGTAAGGCCTCCTCTAACCGGGCTTCGTTCAGGGATACAGAGACTTTCGTCCCGACATTCACCTCCTGAGTATTATACATAAAGTGCACGCCTGTTTGTTCTTTCAATACTTTCAACACCTCTCCGAGTGTTTTATTCTGCAGCTCTACGGTCACTTTCCCCTGAGCCCACACGGTTGCCTGAGTATGCAAGCTCGATACAAATACGAAAAAACAGCACAACCTGACAATCAGTCGTATGCCGGATGGATTTTTTCTTCTTTTTTTCATAATTTTGTAGTTTAGTAGATTCAAATTTTCGAAACCCGGATCGTTTTATTTTCTAACTGGAACCGTACCCGAGCCAATTCTTCCAGCATCCGCAACACAAAATCCAATTCACGATAACGGGTAGCAGCTCCCGTAAAAGTGATTGCTTTCAACTGCGGATCGGCAAATACAAAGTCTACATCGTACCAACGTCCCAATTGATCGGTGATTTCGCCTAAAGACATGTTTTCAAATTCAAAAGTTCCGTCTACCCAGGCAGCCACAGCCCGGGCATCGACTTCACATTTTTCTATTTCTTCTTCCAGGCAAACGGCTTGTTCGCCCGGTGACAAGACCAACTGTCCTTTTCTATTCGACACTTTGACCTTTCCCCTCAACAAAGTAGTTTTCACCGCACTTTTACCGGTATAAGCAGAAACATTAAAGCGCGTACCCAACACCTCGACGCGATTGTAGAAACTCTCGACAATAAAAGGACGGGCTGTATCTGTTACTACTTCGAAACAAGCTTCCCCTTTCAGCATCAATTTTCTCTCTCCCTTGCCAAAAACCGTGGGATAAGTCAGTTCGGTTTCCGCATTCAGCCACACCCGTGTACCGTCCGACAATACCAGGGAATATTCCCCGCCCCGGGGCACGGTAATTGTATTATAAGCCAATTTTTCCTGTTCCTGGCTTACAGCCTGATAAACGATATGCTCCTGCCCTCCGACTGAAATCCGGGTACCGTCTTCCTCGGTCAATACGCAGGTAGTCTCTTTTTCCAGTGTAACTTCCCGCCCATCCGACAAACGCAACACCGCCTTTCGGCTACCC
>ERZ791625.1520-NODE-1520-length-11626-cov-5.237317_pt1 | contig 11626 bp, 14 predicted proteins | sample MGYA00510267_ERZ791625 | MGnify/ENA primary metagenome ERZ791625 (study PRJEB30046, sample SAMN00715229) | human gut metagenome | study: EMG produced TPA metagenomics assembly of the A metagenome-wide association study of gut microbiota in type 2...
CAGAAGGATGGTCTGACCGGTGCACAGTGGAAGGAAAACACCTTGAAGCTGGCAGATAAAGACGGTCTTCTGGTCTCTGTAAATACAAAGCCGGATGATGCACTCCCGCGCCAGTATGCCGCGCAGATGATGCTCGGCACGGCGAAAATGGTGCTCGAGACGGGCCAGCACCCCGGCGTGCTCAAGGACAGCGTTTGCTCGCCCGCGGGCTCGACGATCCAGGGCGTGCAGACGCTCGAAAAATGCGGCATGCGCGCGGCGGTGTTTGACGCCGTGACCGTGGCCTACGAGAAAAACGTCGAGCTCAAAAAGGCGAGCGACTGAGGCTGCGGCGGAAAGGTATCTTTCCTGCGCGGCAGGCATAGTTTGCTGTGCGGGTATTTCCAGTTTTTTGCAAAAAGTGAGGAATAGATCCTATGACAGCGATCTCTCAGCAGCTCGCAGATATCACGGTGCTCTCGATCGTGGTGCGCATCCTGCTCTCCACGTTCTGCGCGGGCACGCTCGGCTTTGAGCGCGAGCGGCACAATCAGGCGGCGGGCTTTCGGACGTATATCATCGTGAGCGACGCTTCGGCGCTCGTGATGATGACGAACATCTTTGTCGCCGGCATCGGCGAAACGGACCTTGTGCGTATGTCGGCCTCGGTCATCACGGGGCTGGGCTTTCTCGGCGCGGGTACGATCTTAGTGACGCGCAATCAGGAGGTGCGCGGCTTGACGACCGCGGCGGGCCTCTGGGCGGTCGCCATCATCGGCACGGCGTTCGGCGCGGGTTTTTACGCGGGCGGCATCATCTGCTATGCGTTCATCTTCCTTGCGATGCAAGTGCTGCGGCGCGTGGACCTTCGCATCCGCAAGACGCAGCGCGTCTCCACTGTGTATTTCGAGATGGAGAAAAAGAGCACGGTCGGCCAGATCATCCGCCAGGTAAAGGGCCACGGACACTACATTTGGGACCTGAACCTCTTCAGCGAGACGCAGGAGAAGAGCGGTGGCCCCGTGTGCGGCACGTTCACCCTCTGGGTGAACGGCAAAACGACGCTGGACGAGGAGATCCAGGCGCTTGAAGCGCTCGACGGCGTCAGCTATATGACGCTGATGTGAAAACGGAAAAGCAAAAAACGGCGCGGGAGACCGCGCCGTTTTTCCTTTGCTGTGGAAAAGTCGGGGAACGCCTCACGCCGCCTTGCGGCTGCGCGCGAGGCTGACAAAATAGCAGCCTACGACAGTCAGATAGACGAGTACCGAGCCGAGGCCGCGCCCCTCCCGCAGATAAGAGCCCCAGAGCATCAGGACGCAGTATTCCTCCGCCTGCGAGTTGATGGCGTAGTCGCCCATGGTGGCCAGGTAAATGAGCGCGGACAAAATCGTATAGGCGACCGTAAACGGCGCAAGATAGGACCTTTTGCAATACAGCGTCAGCCAGAGCAGAACGAGCGCGATCGAGGCGCAGGCGATGCTCTGGAAAAACAGCAGCGCCCCGAGGCGAGAGTCCTTTGCAAGGAGCACAAGGCTGTAAAAGGTGGCGTCCCCGGTCACTTTCCGCAAGAAACCGCTGCCAGTCGTATTCTGATGTACCCAGTCGATCAGGGGCGAGCCGCCCTCGAACCCGAGAAGCGGCAGCTGCGAGCGGATTTCGAGGGTGAAGAAAAGAGGGACGAGAATTGCGAGGAAGAGCGCGGCGAACAAAAGTCTTTTGCGCGACTGTGTGGATATCTGCATGGTGTTATCCTCCCTGTATGAATTTTCCACTCGACGCTCCGCCGCCCCGGCAGAGAGCGGCGGCGAAGCATCGGCTTTTATCTCATTAGACGTAAAAAAGCGCGCATTTTCTCGCCTTTTGGAGAAAAAACTGCAAGTTCGGCGCTTCGACTAAATCCGCGCGGGCTGTTCTGTGCAAAGCGGACGACGATTTTTTGCAGAAGATGGGATTTTGCACACGGGCGGCGAAAGCGCGGCGTTTGCGCCGCCTTTATACACCTTGTTAAGAAAAAGCCGCGCAGCGGGGCGGAATCCCGCCCGTTCGTCGATTGACAGGGAAAAGTGCGCGCCGTACAATGAAAATCAACACACAAAGAGAGGAAAAATCATGAAATATGTCAAGGAGTTCGGCATCATCCTCATCGTCTCGCTTGTTGGGGAGCTGCTGAATTATTTTCTGCCCCTGCCCGTTCCGGCGAGCATCTACGGCCTTGTGCTGATGTTTCTCTGCCTGATGCTCGGCGTCATCAAGCTCAGCGACGTGCACGATACGGCCTGCTTTCTCATTGAGATCATGCCCATCATGTTCATTCCGCCCGCCGTGGGGCTGATGGCTTCGTGGGACATCATTCAGGCGAATCTTGTCGCCTATCTCATCATTGCCACGGTGACAACGATCGTCGTTATGGCCGTGTCCGGCCTTGTGACGCAGGCGGTACTCAAAAAGGGCAAGAAGGGGGCGGAGAAGAAATGACATTTTTTGAACAGTCCGTCTTTTTCGGCGTCTCTGTCAGTCTTGCTGCCTACGGCATCGGCGTGCTGCTGCAAAAAAAGTTCAAGTTCGCGCTCTTCAACCCGCTGCTCATCTCGGTGGTGCTGACCATTGCGGTGCTTTTGACGGCGCACATCAGCTACGACAATTTCTACGAGGGCGCGAAGTATTTGAGCTACCTGCTCACGCCCGCGACCGTGTGCCTCGCCGTGCCGCTTTATGAAAAGCTATCGCTTCTGAAGAGCAACTGGAAGGCCATCTTCGCCGGTATTCTCTCCGGCGTCATTACGACGCTTTGCAGCGTGTTTGTGATGAGCAAGCTCTTTCATCTTACACACGAGGAATACGTGACGCTTCTGCCTAAGTCCATCACGACGGCCATCGGCATGGGCGTTTCCGAAGAGCTCGGCGGCTACGTGACGCTGACGGTCGCCATGATCATCATCACCGGCATTTTCGGCAACGTGATCGCAGTTTCGGTGTGCAGGCTTTTCCGCATCACCGACCCCATCGCCAAGGGCGTGAGCATCGGCTCGGCCGCGCACGCGCTGGGCACGGCCAAGGCGCTCGAGATCGGCGAGGTCGAGGGCGCGATGAGCAGCCTGTCCATCGTCGTGGCGGGCCTTCTCACGGTCGTCGGCGCGTCGATCTTCGCAAACTTCATGTAAAAAAAGGGGCATTCGAAAGAATGCTCCTTTTTTGCGCGGTTCCCCCGCGGTGTGCGCAAAATTTGCATTTCTCAAAATGAGGATTTGACATAGCGAACAAAACGTTATAAATGTGGGAAGAAAGAACAGAAAAGCAGCCGGTGCGAGCATTCGTGCCGCGACTGCAAAGGAGACGCATTAGGAGGCATTGCAATGAACAGAGCAGAACAGGCGGAAAAAGGCACTGTACGGCGTGAAGCCTGAGGAGATCAAGGAGGCCGTCTACCACTGCGCGCCGTACATCGGCCTCGGCAAGGCGGAAAACGCCGTGAACGCGGTGAACGCCGTGTTCGCCGAAAAGGGCATTGTCCTGCCGCTCACGAGCGGCCAGACCGTGACGGAGGAGAGCCGCCTTTTAGATGGCATCGCGGCGCAGAAGTCGATCTTCGGCGGCCACATCGACGCGATGCGCGCCGCCGCGCCGGAGAACCAGAAGAACATTCAGGATGATCTCTCCGCCTACTGCTTCGGCGATTTTTATACGAGAAAGTTTTTGGCCATCCACGAGCGCGAGCTGCTGACGTTCTCGATCCTCGCTTCTCAGGGCGGCTGCGAAGGGCAGGTCAAGGCCCATGTCGGCGGGAACGCCACCGTCGGCAACGGGAAGGAGGTCCTGCTCGCGGCGCTCACGGTGTGCCTGCCGTATATCGGCTTCCCGCGCACGCTCAACGCGCTTTCCTGCATCAACGAGGTCCTTCCGGAAGCGAAACAGTGAGAAATTTCAATAGATAGGAGTGCAGTAGAATGAAAACCTTAGTTGCCTATTTTTCCGCCAGCGGCCAGACCGCGAAGCTTGCCAAGACCCTTGCCGGTGTGACCGGCGGCGACCTCTTCGAGATCGCCCCCGAGACGGCCTACACCGCTGCCGATTTGGACTGGATGGATAAAAAGAGCCGCAGCACCATCGAGATGAAGGACCCCAAGAGCCGCCCCGCCATCGCGGGCAAGGTCGCGGATATGGCGCAGTACGACACGGTGTTCGTGGGCTTTCCCATCTGGTGGTATCAGGCCCCGCGCATCATCGAGACGTTCCTCGAAAGCTACGACTTTTCGGGCAAGACCGTCATCCCCTTTGCCACCTCCAGCGGCAGCGGCATGGGCGGCGAGGACGTTTTGAGATCCACTTGCTCGAAGGAGACAAAGTGGCTCCCCGGCAAGCGCCTGAGCAGCCGCGAGAGCATGGCAAGCGTGCAGAAATGGGTCGAGAGCCTGGAGCTGTGAGCAAAAAGCGGCCCAAGTGAACCTTTAAGCCGTCTGCGGAAAAACAAAAAAGCGTGCCAAGCGGCGCGTCACAAGTGTTTTCGCTGTGCGAAAACCTTGGTGCACAAGCAATTCACTTGCTTGCGCGCTGTTAAATGTCCCACGGATACCAAAACCGGCGCATTTGCGCCGTGCAAGCATTTTGCACAGCAAAATCTTGGCGGAGGTGGGATTCACTTCCACCGAGCATTTTAATTACCCTTGGGTTAAGCCGCCTGCGGCGCGTGAAACAAAAAAACGCGCCGAGCGGCGCGTCACAAGTGTTTTCACTGTGCGAAAACCTTGGTGCACAAGCAATTCATTTGTTTGTGCGCTGTTAAATGTCCTACGGATACCAAAACCGGCGCATTTGCGCCGTGCAAGTATTTTGCGCAGCAAAATCTTGGCGGAGGTGGAATTCACTTCCACCGAGCATTTTAATTACCCTTGGGTTAAGCCGCCTGCGGCGCGTGAAACAAAAAGCGCGCCGAGTGGCGCGAGACAAGTGAAATGTCCCGCAGATAGTAAAACCGGCGCTTTTGCGCCGTACAAGCATTTTGCGCCAGCAAAATCTTGGCGGAGGGCGAATTCACTTCGCCCGAGCATTTTGAATTACCCTTGGGTTGAGCCGCCTGCGGCGGCGAAACCAAAAAATAAGAGACAACCAACGGTTGTCTCTTATTTTTTGGTGGACCTGAAGGGATTCGAACCCACGACCTTACGGATGCGAACCGTACGCTCTCCCAAGTGCGACATAGCACGGGCCCGCATTTTTGCCCATAGCTACTTCTTCAAAATGGAATTAGGCGGGATGCGTATCATCCGCTTCCCTCAAGAGATGCGAATGATTCGGGGCGAACTACCGAATCATTCGCATCTTTTTTTCTAAAAGCAAGTTTAACTAATTCAGTAACATCCAATCCAAAATGAAAGTTTTATGCCATATGGCCGGACGCCATTACAGAAACGGTTCCATATAATCGGGACTCTCCAGATTGAATACATCCTCCAATTGGATACTTGGCCCATCCAACAGTACGAGAGTCCGCTCAATTGGATCGATTTTCTTCAGTCTGCCCGTGGTGGTGAGATAGGCTCCGCCCTCTTTCAGCTCGTCCGGCTGGAACCAGGTAACTGTGATTTCTGGCTGTTCCCTAATGTGCTCCAATAATATTGCCTGCCTCCGATCCAGTTCCGCCTTGGTGTCCTCGTCCAATTCTATTCGCTGCTCTGTCAGGCGGGCTGTCTCCGCTATGGCACTTGCGTGGCCACTCAGGGCAGAGAAGGGACTGAAGATGGCTGCCCTATCCTGAATGGACATCTGGGGATGGGTTAAGGAGGTGGGGTGGGGCAGGTTGATAATGTCATCATATGGCCCGCTCATTCGTGATGTCCTCCAATGGTCTGGTTTCTCTCTCGGGCGGTAGCGCCATCCTCCAGGTTCATGCCTTTGAGAATGGCATTCTTGCCGTACCGCTTTTTGATGCCCAGCATAGCTTCCTGGAGCTTCCGCTCTCTGGCATGGGCGGTTTCGTCGGCCTGCTCCTGCTGCTCCTTGGCGGCATAGTCGGTGAAAAGATCCAACTGCTCTGTCTCGTTCTTGCTGGGGACATCGGCCTCGGGAAGCAGTTTATTGGCGCTGATGCTCAGCCGGCGAACCAACAGATTCTTGCTCACGATTCGGTCATAGAGATCTGTTACTGCCTTCAGCAAGTCATTGGCCGAGGAGGTGTAGGGGAAGTTTTCTGTACCGACCGCGTGCTTGGGAATCTTTCTACCGTATCGGTCGATAGTGACAGGGCCGTGGTAGTTCTGACGACGGTACGGGTCATCCAAGTTTTCCCGATCATAGCCCACGGTGAGCACCAACTGATTGGTTACTAATCCCTTATCCACCAGGTCCAGAGCAAGGGCATCAGCCATCTCTCGCACAACCAAACGGGCTTTCTTAAAGTCGTAAGGGCACTTGAGAACCTGGCCGGAGACAATGCTCTTGTTCTCCGGCTTATAGGCTTTCACATCTGCAATGGTGCAGGGTTCCCACCCCCAGGCGTGGTCAATGAGGATTTCGGCGTTGACGCCGAACAATTTGTATAGCAGTTCTTCGTTTAGGTATTCACCGGGCTTTCCAATGGAGCATCGGGCTATATCCCCCATGGTATAGAGACCATGGGCCTCCAGCTTGTTGGCGTACCCCTTGCCCACTCGCCAGAAATCAGTGAGAGGCCGGTGGTTCCACAGAAGACGCCGGTAGGTCATCTCATTTAATTTGGCAATACGCACTCCATCTTTGTCCGCAGGGACATGTTTGGCCACAATATCCATAGCAACCTTAGCCAAATACAAATTTGTTCCCATCCCTGCTGCAGCGGTAATACCGGTAGTATTTAGGATATCCAGGATGATGGTGCGGGTTAGCTCCCGAGCCGTCATTTTGTAGGTGTCCAGGTAATTGGTGATGTCCATGAATACCTCGTCAATGGAGTAGGGGAAGATGTCCTCTGGGGCCACATATTTCAGATAAACACTGTAAATCTTCGTGCTCCAGTCAATGTAATGGGCCATCCGGGGCGGGGCTACGATATAGTCCAGGGCCAGAGAGGGGTTGGACTGAATCTCCGGATCATTCCAAGAAGAACCAGTGAGCTGTCGACGGGGAGCGTTCCGCTGCCGCTGGGCGTTGACTTCCTGCACCCGCTGGACGACCTCAAACAGCCGGGCCCGGCCAGAGATACCGTAGGATTTTAGGGAGGGGGACACTGCCAGGCAGATGGTCTTCTCCGTGCGGCGCTTGTCCGCCACTACCAGGTTGGTGGTCATGGGGTCCAGTCCCCGTTCCACGCATTCCACACTGGCGTAAAAGCTTTTCAGGTCGCAACAGATGTAGGTGCGCTCTATCATGCCTTGTTCCCTCCTTCCATTTTGATTAGTATATCACGGCTGCTGCCCCATTATTGGGTCCATCCCAGTACAGCGTCCAGTTCTGACTGGGCTACTTTCGGGAAGTTTTTCTGTAGCTGTTCGTAAATAAGATTCATGGACTCCGACGGGGCTGTAGAATAGGCGGAGGCAATGTGATCATAGCCCCACAGGGCTTCCGGGGTAGTGTAGACGGAAATGGGCCAGCCGTAGGGAATGCCTTTCCGGTTGATCCGCTGCCGAAAATCTCGGATTAGCAGGTAGCTTCCCATTTGAAGGTCAGTAATGGTGCCCTCAAAGTTCTTCTCACCGCCCTTGCAAAAGCCAGCCTGCTGTTTTAGAGCAAAAGAAAACCATTCATCCTGTTCTGAGAAGCAGTCCATAATGCGTTTCTGACGCATGGAGGCCAGTTCTTCATCCCAGCGGCTGTCAAAGTCGTAGCCATTGCGCCGCCAGTTGGCGAAGTGAGGGAACCAAGCTCTGGACACAAAGCCGGCCTTTTTCCCGAAGAACTTCCCATAAGCAACCCGGCCGCTGCGAGCCATGAGACACCTCCACTCCCAGGGGTCCTGCTCCTGGTTTCCAGACCACCAATAAAGGTCGGCAGTATTCTCCTCCACGGAGAAGCCATCCACCTCATTTTTGAAAAGAGGTAGGAAGCCAATCTCGTTGATCCAGCCAATGAGCTCCTCCCAGCTCTGGATGCGGGCAGGGTCATTCCAGTTCATACCTCGCATGATCCACTCACCATTCTCGATAGCCACTGTAATGCCTCCCGCTTGAACTTTTTCTTAATTATAACACAGCGGTTTAATATGCGCTATCAGAGCACGGTAATTCGGTCAGCCCATCTCCATTCCGTTGAGAAACTGCGCTTCTGAAATATTGAACTCAATCTGAATTCCATAATTTCTGGTCAGTGTGACTGCCTTAATCATCTGCGAGGAGATCAACTTCTTCTCGTCAATGCTGGCAGAGTCAAACAGTTCCGCCCAGGATAAAAGTTGCTGATGCTGTGCCAAGATTTCTGCAGAGAGTGTCTTAGCCTCACTCATATCAATCTGGAGCTTTTCAATTTCCTTAGCAAGTCCGTCAACCTTTTCCTGCACGATATCCATCCGCTTTTTTACTTGCTCGGGTGTGAACACACAGGTTCCCTCAATAGAGGCAAGCATCAGTTCCTCCCACTTGGACAGTTCCTTGGTTGCTTTTGAATATTCCGCTTTTGCCAATTTTAGCTTCTGCTGATACTGTTTACTGGAAAGCTGGACTTGTGCTTTCAAAAACTCTTGCTCATCTACTCGTTTGGCCCTCTCAAAAATACCCCGAAGAATGGATTCCACGACACCATCCACCTTTTCTGCGCGATATGTAGTGGGACCATCGCACTGTTCCTTGTGTTGAGTTCGATTATAGCACTTATAAATTGCGATGCGCTCCGGATGCTCTGATGGGTGATGGGCTTTTCTTGCGGTAGTCGCAAAAATGCGACCACCGCAGTGGCCGCAGTAAACATTTCCTGAAAGCAACGCTTTTCCGACAATTTTTCGTGGATAGGTACCAGTTGAGCGAACCACTGTAGCCTCGCTTCCGTCTGCCAAGGTTATCGTTTCAGGTTCCCAGCCGCATTTGATTGCATAGTTGACAGATCTCTGTTCCCGTGCTTTCGCCACCCGTTGAAACTGCTCCAGCGGGATAATCTGTAACTCTGGGAACACTTCAGATTGTGTTTCTCCACTCCGAAGAATGCCAGCGTTCATAATATTGGCCAGAATGTGCTGAATCGTAGAATAGTGAAAAGGCTCTCCGGTTCTCAGATTGACAATTCCCTCACTTTTCAGAATGGTTGAGATCTTCCGCCCCCCGTAGCCGTATCGGTCGGTCAAGTCAAACATTCGCTTGACTGCAAAGGCTTCGTCCGGATTGATTTCGATATCATACAACTCTCGATTTTTCTTTCCTGTTCGGCCTTTTTTGACCAGTTGATAGCCATAGGCAGGGGTGCCGCCACGGAAGCGGCCTTCCTGAACAATTTGACCTAACCGGGTCTTGGTTCGAATAGAGGTTTTCAGACTTTCACCTGACGCCTGCCAATAGCGGATGTAATTCATGAGCTTGTCTACATGATTGTCAAACCGCTGCTGTCCCTCCTCGGCGCTCCATACTTCAATACCATTATTAACAAACCACTCCACTACAAAAGGAGTTTCATCCTCCTTGCGCCCCAAACGGTCAAACATAAAGACCAACAGGACATCGAATTTCCCCATAGCAGCATCCTTCTGGATTTCCTGAACCGCATCCCGATCTTTGGCAGAAACCTTGAAGCCAGATACTCCTTTTTCAGAAAACTCTGCAATGATGTCCCATCCTTTTTCAGCAGCAAATTCATGGCATCGCTGTTTCTGCATGGGGATATCATCCTTTTCTACCTGGCCTTTTGTAGAGACGCGGTAAAGACAATAGACTCTCTTTCCCACCAGAATCCCCCCTTAACCCGCATTCCGCTGGAGATAGGATTTCTTCAGGATTTCCCGCACCAGACTGGGGACAGCTTGATTTGCCTGCTCAGCAAATGTGAGCCGGACGACTAACCCTTGGACGATCAATTCTTTTATGCCCTGATTGTATGTCTTACTCTGCTGTTTCATAGTCGTTGACTCCTTCCTGAATGATTTGCTTCAGCTGAAGAATTGCGGAGCCGGCTTCTCCTGGTAATAAAGAACCCAGCTCACTGGCTAATTGGAGTTGTTGTAGGATAGCTTCCAGGTCTTTCCGCTCAAGCTCCAACGCCTCGTAGAGTAAAATGGCCCTATCAAGGCAGAGAATTTGAATATCCTCTCCGGGAAGCAGATTTGCTTGCTCTAAAAGTGGAGTCGGAATCAGGATCTTTTGTTCATCCTCCTTGTTCTCAATTGAATTAGGAGAGAGCAGAAATTCCTGATAACTATTTTTCTCTCCATCCTTTGTCAGATAGGCGAGATAGACGGGATCACAAGGGGACAGCCCCATCTCCTGGAGTAGTTCGCTTGGGATGCAGAGATCGCCGTTCTCACTCACTCGCAACAAAACTTCACTGATTTTCAAGTACACCATCCTCTCAAAAAGATTAAGTGTTGACATCCAGAAATGGAGGTCAGCACTCAGCGCCATTATGATTTGTCATTGCAATGATGTAGAAGGTTTTGAAATCAGATAGCTATAACCTGCAGCCATCTAATCCCCAAATTTACAATTGAACATTATTTTTCATAATTTCGACCTCACTCATCCTGCTTTAAGGTGAAGTTAATACCACAAACATAGGGACCGCCCCTGACCTTGCCTGGTTCAAGCCTCTCCAGCAGACTCTTTGGATTCATACATTCAAAACATCCTCATAGGCAGGAGAGAGAATCAGAGAGCAAGGGCGATCCCCATGGCTTCTGATATTAAGACTTCACAGTTGTGTTGTCTTTCTGCTGCGCTTGTATTCGACACTACTTCCCCAAGCGCGGAACCAGCATATGCAACGCCAGTTCATAGGGCGATTGGTCTGAACCGCGGCTGGCTACACCGCGTCATGGGAGTCTCACCCCCGGCAGGATCTCTGTCGGCCGCCCTCCTTGCGTGATCCCCATTTTGTTGGGGGCTGGGACTGGACGGAAGTATCATTGTCCCTGTCTGGCTTTAGCACCGCCGCCGGTTGCAATCCGGCATTTGCTTCTGCGAAACCGCTATCGCCCCGATGGGCTTCATGGCGTGCAGTCGATGGCTCGACCAAACAGGAATGTACCTGAAGAATGAGTATTCAGTTTTCAAGGGACATCCGGACTTTCGTCCTTACAAAGTAAGTTTAACAAGAATCCTCCGGTTTCGCGTTGGCCTCGTAGGCGCGCTTTGGTTGTCCTTGCAGGACTACATACGGTTTGTTTTGATTTTTTCAGTGTCCTATGCAGTCGGATTGGGGCAAAAAAATACCCCGTTGGTTTCCCAACGAGGCATCGAAGACGATTCTATCTCATACGACTTCACATCATGCATCCGAAGATTTGTTTTACAAAATTCGCTTGTTTTTTTCCAGAACGCTTAAACTGATCATATGCTCCTTCTGCATGAATAATCAGCATTTCAATTTCTGGAGCAGTAATGACATTTACCACGTCAATTTTCTGCTCATATGCTTTACTCAATCGAAATTCCTCTCTGCGAGAATCCAAAATCCGTATCACAGAAATCTGCTCATCGAATCCTTTCCGTAAGTACTATGCATAAAAGCACAGCCGCAGAGTACATCTGTGGCTGTG
>ERZ791625.1521-NODE-1521-length-11613-cov-3.257397_pt1 | contig 11613 bp, 9 predicted proteins | sample MGYA00510267_ERZ791625 | MGnify/ENA primary metagenome ERZ791625 (study PRJEB30046, sample SAMN00715229) | human gut metagenome | study: EMG produced TPA metagenomics assembly of the A metagenome-wide association study of gut microbiota in type 2...
ACCCGACTTATCCGCCCGCAACACCCGTACCCGTTGTCGGCGAATACACGAAACCTTGCCAAAAGGTCAAGGTTGATTTTCCGGCAACGGACTCAACCCGCGCTTTCAGCGTTACGTTCGACCTGCCGGAAGGCTGGACGGTTAAGCACGAAGAAAGCCCCCGCTCCGATCCGGATTTTATGGATTACTGCAATTCTATGGTTGAGAGCGAAGTTCTCTATGATGAAAACGGCAAGATTGCCGGAGCTGTCGGATTCTATCCGTATTCACCCGATGATTATAAAGAGTACGGTGTAAAATCAGTCTACAGCACAGCGGCTCTCGGACGCATCAAGCTTGTTAACTGGGATAATTTTCATCCCGTTGACGGCGATTCATCGAACTGTGAAAGTGCATATACCTCATCAATGCACTGGATTTCATCATGGATGGACGAGCGGGAATTCCACCCCTTCAGCTGTCCTGTTGCTGTATCCTACACCACGAATACTCCCGTTTACGTGGCTGTCGAACTCTCATATGCTTATGAGAACTCGGCAAGTCTTTCCAAGCGCGTTGCAGAGAGCATAAGGTTTGAATAACACTGCTTTCGGTCACTTTTATCGATTGTTAAGGAAACACCCCTGCCGGTCAATACCCGGCGGGGGTGTTTTTCAGAACACAATGTCAGCCGACAGAAGAGGGGCATCCGACTGTTGACATTGAGCCGATTTCCTGAACAGCGACACCTGCATGTGAATCTTTTTGAATAAAAAAATAAATAAAAACAGAAAAAGGAAAAAGACCGATGCAAGCATCGGTCTTCGGAATCCGGTCAATCGCAGCGATAAACCTTATTTGGCATCATGCTTTTTAGCAAGCTGAGCCTTTTTACGATTGGCTGCGTTCTTATGGATAACGCCCTTGGTGACAGCTTTGTCTACCTTGCTGACTGCGGCGGTGTATGCTTCTTCAATAGCAGCCTCGTCTTTAGACTCCAAAGCCTTGTCAAACTTTTTGATAGCGGTTTTGACTGCGGAGCTGATCATGCGGTTGCGAAGATTCTGCTCGCGGGATACCTTAACGCGCTTCAGTGCTGACTTAATGTTTGCCAAATCGGTTCACCTCCTTTAAATACTCGAACAAAGTTAATTATATCACCATGTTGCGCAAGATGCAAGCCTTTTTTGCAATATATGGAGGGAAAATCAATATATTATGTGTTGAAAGCATTTTTGTTCATAATCCCGCTTTGCATTGTGCAGAATAATTCAGGACAATTGCCGGCAGGTCGGGTTACTGATAAAGCAGCGAGAGGTTTTCGGCGGCTTAAAATCCCGATTGCGCATAAGGCATTTGATTTCAGTTATATTGGGGGCAAAATGGGAATATATACAGATCTTGCAGCGGAAATGCGGGAACTTAACCCGGATATTGAAGGCATTCGCGAAGAGGAGACGAATGACGGTGAAATTAAGATTAAGCGCATTGAGATATTGAGCGATACTGCGGCACATAAACTCGGCAAAGCGCAGGGCAAATACGTCACGCTTGATGCAGAGGCTCTGACGCAGCGTCCGCTTGATTTGTTTGCGCATGTGTCGCAATGCCTGCGGCGCGAGCTTTCAGAGTTAATCCCGCTGCCTGAAACAAAGCTCAAAAGCGGCACTGTGCTTGTTGTCGGCCTCGGCAATCGCGGAGTGACGCCTGATTCCCTCGGCCCGCGTGTTGCAGAGCGGGTTTTTGTAACAAGGCATATCAAGGAGCATATGCCGGAGGCATTTGATTTTGATATTCCGAGTGTGTGCGCAATAGCTCCGGGCGTGTTGGGCGTGACGGGCGTTGAAACGATGGATATTGTGTTCGGCGTTGCGAACAAGGTGAAGCCGGATCTGATAATTGCCGTTGATGCGCTTGCCTCAAGGCGCGCGGCGCGGATAAGCACAACCATACAGCTTTCGGATTCAGGCATAAGCCCGGGTTCCGGGGTCGGCAATACAAGAGCGGATTTGAGCCGCGCAAACCTCGGTGTTCCGGTTATTGCCGTCGGCGTTCCTCTCGTTGTTTATGCGAGTACGATTTCACAGGATACAATAAGTCTCATTGCGGACGAAACGGGGCTTCACGGCGATGAGAAAAGGCTCAGAGAGCTTGCGGAGCAGGTCATTGCAAAGCATATGGGTGATTTTATTGTTACGCCGAAGGATATAGACGTTATCGTTGAGGATATGGCGGGAATAATTGCAAATGCAATAAATTCCGCACTGTTCGGGAACAATCTCGAGCAGGTGCGGAATATGCTTGCGTAACTGATTTAAAAATATCGGCAGGTGCAGTGTCAGACCGACACAGCTCCTGCCGATTCAGTCGGCGTTCGTCAATTCAGCTTTTTAAGCGAGTTTATCATATCCTCATCGGGCGTGATTATCAACGTGCGCTGATTTGTATAGATAACCGAACCGGGTTTTGCACCGCTCGGTTTTTTGACATACCTGCGCTTGGTGTAATCCACCGGAACGGCGGATGAACCGCGCGCCTGCGAGTAGTAAGCGGCAAGTGCAGCCGCTTCTTCGAGGGTTTTCGGAGGTATTTCACCTGCGAAACGGATGATCACATGCGAACCGTGAATGTCCTTGGTGTGCAGCCATGTGTCCTCGGGCGCGGATTGTTTGAACGTCAGCCTATCGTTCTGAGTATTATTCTTGCCGACAAAGATTTCGATGCCGTCGGAGGAAAGATACTTATGCGGGCGTGACGGGGGGAGCTTTGAACCTTTTGCTCCTTTTCCGTTTTTACTCGGTTTGCCGCGTTCCGCTTTGCGGCGGGAGCTGTCGCGTATAAGACCCTGTTCAACAAGTTCCTGTCGAATTTCGTTCAAATCGGATTCGGAAGCGCAGTTTGAAAGATCGCAGTGCAGCCCGCGGAGATAGCTCAGTTCGGCCACGGCTGTTTCGCGCTGAACAACGGCTGTTTCGCGTGCAACCTTGCCTTTGCGGTATTGCTTATAATACTTTTGTGCATTATCCGCAGGCGAAACGGAGTTGTCAAGCGGAATGACGATGTATTCCGGAGGATCACGATAATAGTCAAGCACCTTTGCATTTTCGGTGCGCGGCGGAAGCGCGTGAAGGTTTGCCGTCAGCAATTCGCCGAAATGCCGAAGTTTCTCAAGTTCCGCTTCGTCGCATATTGCAAGGTTAAACTTTTCGATCTTGCGTTCAAGCCGCTGGACAGCATTGGAAATGACTCGTTCAACGGCCGCCGTTCGCCGCTTAATGCTTTCGTTTTCGGCGCGGGAGCGATAGAATTCGTCCGCCGCTGCTCCGAGTGTCGGAAACTCGCGGCATTCAAGCCCGAATGGGCGGAACGGCAGCAGAATTCGCCCGCCGCTCGGAAGCAACGCAATGCAGGGCACGGTATGCGCATTAAGAAGGTCACGGTAAAAACCCGCAAGGCAATCGGAAACGGTTTCGATCGCATCCGAATGAACGGGGCGCGATTTTGCTTCGGCGGCGCATCTGTCAAAAAGCAGTGCTGCAATTGACGGCGAAAGTCCGAAAAATGCAGCGGAAAGTGCCTTGTCGGGGCGCGGTGCATCCGAAAGAACGTTCAAAAAATCCTCCGCCGCAGCCTTTGCGGGGTCAAGCTTGTCCTGTGCGGGGGGCGCGGAATACTCAAGCTTCGGCAGAATAAGGCGCACGCTGCTCATTGACGGCGAAACTCGGCGAACAGCATCCACAATGCGCCCGTTCCCGTCAACAAGTATGATGTTTGAGTGCTTGCCCATAATTTCGCAATGCAGAAAGAAACGAGTGCAGTCACGCAGCTCATTCAAAGCTTCGAATTCGACCACAACGACCCTGTCCGAATTCGGCTGACGAATCGAATTTATCCTTGCGTTAAGCAGGTATTTGCGCAGCAGCATCAGAAAAATCGGTGCATCAACAGGCGAGGCGGGTCTTGCTTCCGTCAGTTGAATGCGGCAATTTTCCGGTGAAGCGGAGATAAGCAGCCTTTCGTTTTTTCCGCAGGAATGAACAACAAAAAGCAGCTCATCCTTTTCGGGCTGCTGAATCTTTTCAACTTTTCCGCCGGCAAGGCATTGAATTTCCGCCACGGAGCGGGCGAGAGTGAGTCCATCCATTTTTTACCTTTTATTTACGGAACCGCTTGGTCACGAACGGTTCCGTAAGTCAAATCCTTTATAATGCGTATTATGCCCTCGAAACATGCGCCCGCAATGCAGGCATGTTCAGCGAACAATGTTGCGGAGCGTGCCGAGTCCCGTGATGCGAACTTCAACCGTGTCGCCGCGCTGCATGGAGCCGATGCCCGAAGGCGTACCCGTTGCAATAATATCGCCCGGCAGCAGTGTCATGCATTGAGTGATGTAACAAATCAGCTTGTCGATACCGTGCATCATGGCGGAAACGGGTGAATGCTGAACGATTTTGCCGTTAAGCAGCGTCGTTATCTCCGCGGTTTCGGGGCTGAACTCCGTTTCGATATACGGCCCTGTCGGGCAGAAAGTATCAAAGCCCTTGCCGCGCGTCCATTGGGGATCGGATTTTTGAATGTCGCGTGCAGTGATGTCGTTAAGGCAGGTATAACCGAAAATGTACTCGGCTGAGCTGCCTTTTTGAACGTTATGTGCCCGCTTGCCGATGACAACGGCAAGCTCGCCTTCGTAATCGAGCCTATGGCTGATTTCGGGGTAAATGACGGCCTCTCCGCAGGCAATGACACTTGTTGACGGCTTCAAAAAAAGCAGCGGTTCCGGGGGAAACCCTTCGCCCATTTCATCCGCATGGGCGCGATAATTCTTTCCGACGGCAACAATTTTCGAAGGTTCGCACGGTGCATCGAAAATAACGCTGTCGGCAGTATATTCATCTCCGGTAAAATGCAGCCCGTCATACGGTTCTGCCGAGAGCCTTTTTATGCTCAGTCCGTCAAGCACGCCGTAGAAGGTTTCGGCTTCGGGCTTTAAGCGAAAGCGAACAATTTTCATATCAAAATTCTCCTGAAGCAATTAATGAGCGGTCAATTAACCAAAGGCGGCAGTTGCCCGCCGCCGATGAATTTCGATGTTTGTTTTTGTTATGCCGTTTTTCCTTCCGGCTCGGAGGGCTTAAGCACAAGAATCGGTTCGGAATGCTTAAGAACGGCATCCTTGGTGATTATGACCTTTGCAACGTCCTCACGGGAAGGAATTTCATACATTACGGGGAGCATGATGTCTTCAAGAATTGCACGCAGTCCTCTTGCGCCCGTGTTGCGGAGGATGGTAAGATGTGCAATTTCTTTAAGTGCATCTTCGTCGAATTCAAGTTCAACATTATCCATTTCGAAAAGGCGCATGTATTGCTTTACAAGCGCATTTTTGGGCTGGGTAAGGATGCTTATCATCGCTTCCTCGGTAAGCTGTTCAAGCGTCACGATTATTGGAACCCTGCCGATGAATTCGGGAATGAGTCCGAACTTAAGCAGATCCTCGGGCAGGATGTCCTTAAGGGTTTCGCCGATATCCTTTTTGATATTGGAGCGAATATCCGCACCGAAGCCCATGTTCTTTTTGCCCGTGCGTTTTTGAATAATGTTTTCAATTCCCGCAAATGCGCCGCCGCAGATGAACAGGATATTTGTTGTGTCGATCTGAATGAACTCCTGATGCGGGTGCTTCCTGCCGCCCTGTGGGGGAACGGAGGCAACGGTGCCTTCAAGAATTTTCAGCAAAGCCTGCTGAACACCCTCGCCCGATACATCGCGTGTAATGGACGGGTTTTCGCTCTTACGGGCAATTTTATCGATTTCATCGATGTATATAATGCCTTTTTGTGCGCGCTCAACATCATAGTCGCAGGCTTGCAGAAGCTTGAGCAGAATGTTTTCAACATCCTCGCCGACATAACCCGCTTCCGTGAGTGCGGTTGCATCCGCAACGGCAAACGGAACGTCAAGCACCTTTGCAAGCGTTTCCGCAAGCAGGGTTTTGCCGCAGCCGGTCGGTCCGAGCATGACGATATTGCTCTTGCCGAGTTCGGCATCCGTCTTTGTTTCCTTGGCATAAATGCGTTTGTAGTGGTTATATACCGCAACAGCAAGTGCGCGCTTTGCATGATCCTGGCCGATAACGTAATCGTTGAGGGTTTTTACGATGTCAACGGGTTTCGGCAGTTCGTGCGGAGCTTCCGCCGTATCCGTATCGGCAAGGGCAGGCTCCTCTTCAAGAATTTCCCGGCAGAGCTGAATGCATTCGTTGCAAATGTAAACGCCCGGGCCGGCAAGGATACGATCTACCTCATCGCGGCTTTTTCCGCAAAAAGAGCATTTGATTGTATCGTTGTCACTGTGTTTTGCCATTCTGATTAATATTCTCCTACGAAACGCCTGAAAAACAGGCGTGTTATTTCAGGGGGTATGCTGAATAATCAAATCAGCATTTATTCCGAAAAGCTCCGATTAAACCTTCAGCCACTGCATGAAAGACCGTTTCGTCCGAGCCTGCTTCGGCTTAACGCAAAATCAATATGAGCATTCCGCATTGAACAGCGGCTGCGGCCGCAAAAAATGATTTTATCTCTTGGGCTGAACGATTTCGTCGATAAGCCCGTATGCAAGAGCTTCGTCGGCGGTCATATAGTTGTCGCGCTCGGTGTCAAGTTCAATGCGGGAAACGGGCTGGCCGGTGCGCGCGGCAAGTATAGCATTCAGCTTTTTGCGAATGCGCAGGATCTGTTCGGCATGAATCTTAATATCCGATGCCTGCCCCTGTGCGCCGCCGGAGGGCTGATGTATCATGATTTCACTGTTGGGCAGGGAGCGGCGCTTACCCTTTGCGCCCGCAGCAAGCAGGAATGCGCCCATGGAAGCGGCCATTCCGATGCAGATCGTGGAAACTTCGCAGCGAATATACTGCATGGTATCGTAAATTGCCATGCCGGCGGAAACGCTGCCGCCAGGACTGTTGATGTAAAGATAAATGTCCTTGTCGGGGTCATCCGCTTCAAGGAAGAGCATCTGCGCAATGATGAGGTTGGCGGTGTCGTCATCCACAACGCCGCCCAAAAAGATGATGCGGTCCTTCAGCAGACGGGAATAAATGTCGTATGACCTTTCGCCTTTGTTGGTTTGTTCAACAACGATGGGAATTAAGCTGCTCATGTTGACCTCCGAAATAAAAGTTTTTTGTGCGGTGCACGGGCCGACCGTGTGCGCCGAGTTGAAAGAGTTACTTCGCACGAAACAAGCATTTGCGGCAGATGCGGCAGATGCAAATATCATGCTCAGGTTTTAAAAGGCTCCCGCAAATGCCCGAAAACTGTCGGTTGAAGTCAACCGACCGATGTTTTCCGTATCCCCGGGAGCCGAAAAAGCTGTGTTCCGTCCGCTTCGGCAATGGAATTGGATCATCCGCCGACCGAAGCGGCCGCTTTGTTCCGCGTAAAGGATTTATTCCGCTGCGGGTGCTTCTTCCGCGGGAGCTGCTGCGGGAACAACGGCGTTTGCAACAAGCATTTTGACTGCGGCGTTGTAAAGCGCGGATACGGCATATTTCATGCGGTTGTCCTTAAGTTCGGCATCGATTTTTTCGTCATCCCAATGCTGCTGCTTTGCAGTGTCGCTCATTGCGATAACCTCGCGGAAATCCTCGTCGGTGGGCTCGAGCTTTTCCGCATCGATGATTGCCATCATAACGTACTGGGACTTGAGCTGACGCTGAGCGGCCTGCTCATAATCCTTGCGCATATCTTCAATGGAAAGGTGTGCGTATTCAAGGTAGCTCTTGAGATCTGCGCCGAAGGACTGAAGCTGCTTGTCGAACCTGTCGATCTGCATGTCAACCTCTGCGGAGACGATATCGCCGTGAATTTCAACTTCCGCATTGTCGATGACTTTCTGAAGGATGAGGTCGGTGCGCTCGTTCTTTGCTCTTTCGGCGGCGCGCTTTTCAAGATCGCCGCGAACGTAAGCGGTGTATTCGTCAACGGTGGAGCATTCTGAAATATCCTGAACGAATTCATCATTCAGTTCGGGAACGTTTTCTTCGGTGATTGCGTGAACCTTGACCTTGAAAACAACGGGCTTGCCCGCAAGGTTTTCCGCATGGTAATCCTCGGGGAAGGTGACGTTGATGTCACGCTCGTCGCCGATGTTCATGCCGACCATCTGCTCTTCAAATCCGGGAATGAAGGAGCCGGAACCGATTTTGAGCTTATAGCCTTCGGCAGTGCCGCCTTCGAACTGCTCATCGCCCATGAATCCCGCAAAATCGAGGGTTACGATATCGCCCTGACGAACGGGACGATCCTCAACGGCTGCTTCGGTCGCCATCTCGTTGAGCTTTTTCTGAATCTCTGCGGAAACTTCTTCGTCCGTAACATTATATTCAATAACGGGTGCTTCTATTCCCTTGTATTGGCCGAGTTTGACCGTCGGGTGGAGAACAACTTCCGCGGTGAAGCTGACGCCGTCCTGCTCGGATACTTCGGTGAACTCAATGTTCGGCTGAATCTCGGGCACGAGATTGTGTTCGGCAAGCGCATCGGAATAAACGCTTTGAACGAGTGAATCGAATTCCTCATCCCAAAAAACGTTCACGCCGTAGGTTGCTTCAATAACCTTGCGGGGCACTTTGCCCTTGCGGAAACCGGGAATGTTGTAATGTGCACCGGTCCTGCGGTACGCACTTTCCAATGCTCTGCGGTAATCCTCTGCGGGGATTTTGAGGCTGAGCTTGACTTTGCCGTTTTCAATGTTTGTGAGTTCTGACATATAATCCTCCAAATATATCTGCATCGGTACTTCTGTCCGATTAGTGTGCCGAGAAAACGCCGATCAAAATTTTTGCAGCAATGCCCGCAAAGCAGGGCTTCTGCGCCGCAAAAAAGACTTTTCCGGCTTTTTCCTGAGGGATAGCATCCAAGCAAACGCTCAATGCAGCAAAAAAACGCACCGCATATGAAGCGTCCCGGGCAGTATCCACAATGATTTATTATAACACAGGGTGATGCGGCTGTAAATGATTGACAACCATAATATACCGCAACGGTCGTGTTTTTTCAAGTCTTTTTTATCAAAATCGGAATCGTTTCACAATTTTTGCGCAAAAATACATAATATAAATAAAAATGAGCAAAAAACGGCGGGGGCGAACCTGAACCACCCCTGCCGAAGTGCGGCACTGCCGCTGTGCCGTATGGTACTGCGGCGTTGCCGTGTCATTGAGCCGGTTTTTGCACGCCGTTCACGTCGATAAGGGTTTCGCCGTCCAAAAGCAGGTCACTGACGGTAACAAAGCTGTATCCCTGAGCAAGCGCGGACTCAATAAGCGTCGGAAGATACTGCTCTATCTTATAGCCGTTGTTGTGGCAGAGGATGATCGAACCGTCCGAAAGTTTCGGAAGCACGGTGTCAAGAATCGTCTGCGCGGAACGCTCCGGTTTCCAGTCAACGGTGTCAATATTCCACTGAATGACCTCGTAACCCGCTTCACGAACGGTTTTAATAACTCTGTCGTCATATTCGCCGTAGGGCGCACGGAAAAGCTTTGTTCGCCTGCCGATGATGGGTTCAAGCAGATCGTCGAACTGTGAAAGTTCACTTTTCATTTGCTCGGGCGAAAGTTTGCTCATGTGCGGATGGGTGAGGGAGTGATTGCCGATTTCGTGACCGGCATCGGAAATTGCCTTCACCTTGTCGGGGTAGTCGTTCACCCAGAAACCGCAAAGGAAAAAAGTTGCCTTGATGTCGTATTCCTTCAGGGTATCAAGAATAAAGTCCGTTTTGTCATCCTCCCATGCAGCGTCGATTGTAAGCGCGATGCGCTTGTCGCTCCGCGAAACGCTGTAAACGGGCAGCTCCTTCATCAACCCCGCAAGCACTTCAAGTTCATACTGTTCAACCCCGCTGCCCGCTTCCGAACTCGGCAGATTAAGGCTCGACTGCGGTTTGCCTCCGGTCGGACGGTCGGGTTCGGCGCCGCTGTCCCTGCCGGAAAAGACCGCAAATGCAATTGCGGCAACAATGACAAGCAGCACCGTCGCCGCCCAGATGAGGGTTTTTTTGGATATTACCATTATTTTCATTGCAGATCCTCCGTCTGATTGATTGTTTCCGTTTTGATTATATGAAGCGGACCGTCGGAAACATTCCGAACGGCGCGAAATTTGCGGCCGCGGCACGGATTTGCGTAATTTGCATAAACGGAACAAAGCGGAGAAAAGCTAAATCGGGAAAAGCCGAACAAAACGTTCTCTGCGTAAAATCCGACGCTTGCGGATGCATTGGGCGAAACGGCACGGAACGGTATCAGTTCGGAAAAACGGAAAACACGAATGAATCAGGGAGCGGAGAAGCTTATGAAACCCGAATCAAATAACGAATCAAACAATCATGAAAGCAAACAGGGCGGGGAAGGCATTCGCGGCAGGTTGGAGCGTTTTTTTGCCTTTGACAGGCACGATATGCGATATGAACTCACCGAACGTGAAGCGGGGGAGCCGAAAAGCTTCGGCGGCTGGAAGGATATTGCACCGCAGGGGGAACCCGAGTTTCGCCCCGTGCCTGCGGATATAAACGCTGCGGAAGCGGAGCTTCGGAATGTGTTCCGTGCGGATATAAACACCGATGTTATCTTCCGCCGACTCAATATTGCGGGGAAAACATCCGCATTGATTGTGTATATGAACGGAATGGCAAGCGATGAAACGATTGCGGATTTCATAATGCGTCCGTTAATGACGGCAAAGCAGGATGCGGATACAAGCAGCGAGGGCATAATCAATAATATCCTGCAAGTCAGCGAAATAGGTACGGAAAGTGATCTTAACCTTGTTATAACGGCAATAACGGACGGTAAAGCCGCCCTTTTCGTCGGTAATGGAGCCGTAAACTTTCGTCGAATCGGCTTTCGCCGTCAGTATGACGGTGGCATAATCTACCGGGGCTTTCTCTTCGGTCACGGCGTGTCCTTTCAGTGTGACGGGACGGTCGTTCTGCGTTCGCGCGGATAAGCCCAGGCTCGTGAATGCGCAGAGGATAAAAGCGGCGAATAGTTTTTTCATGTCGTATTATTTTTTGTAGTGTTTGTTTGGTAATGCAAATATATGAAATAATTTTAATACTATGCAATACATAGTAGCATGAAAATAATAATATTTTTTATCGATTAGTATTCTTGTTTTTTATGTGTGTTGAAATATTTTCTTGAAAATCAAATCTAAAAGTGTTTTTATCGTCGAATTTTGTGGATGATTGTTTGACAATCGGGGGACTAGTATTTTTTTGCCCCGTGGGACAATTTTCTGAAAAGGACAGGGAGATATGGCCGGTTTTGTTCCGTTTTGCGTTACCTTTGCATTCGGTTTTTGCTTTTGCTGTTGGTATATTATTTGCGAGACCCATTATATAAAGTATAATATCCTGAATCATGATAAAAGAAGACGTAGACACTAAAGTTCTTGACGACGAGCCTATTGGCGGGGCCGTGGGGGATCAGATGAATTTCGATGAGCCCTCATCCGACGATCCTACACCTGACAGTGTGACAGATACCCCGGAGGCAGCCGGTGACAATTCGGCACAAATGGCAGAGGCCGCGAAGGAGTGGCAGGATAAATACCTGCGCCTGAG
>ERZ791625.1532-NODE-1532-length-11552-cov-2.488562_pt1 | contig 11552 bp, 8 predicted proteins | sample MGYA00510267_ERZ791625 | MGnify/ENA primary metagenome ERZ791625 (study PRJEB30046, sample SAMN00715229) | human gut metagenome | study: EMG produced TPA metagenomics assembly of the A metagenome-wide association study of gut microbiota in type 2...
ACCATTTCGCCGCCAGATGCGGCGAAAACCGCCTCCGCCGAACCGAAACACTCCAGCAGATGGATCGCCGTACGGCACCCCAACTCGGGATGCAGCGTCAATGCGAGATCATCGATCGTCATGGGTTATAGTTTAACATTTCCGGTCAAAGGAGTTCCCGCAACCCGGACGAAACTTCCGAACTGCAGGCAACGCTGCAACGAAGCGCTACTGCGACGGGATAACGCACACTCCCCCGATAATATCCGATACGTACAAGTAAAGGTAACAAAATCCCAGCAAATACCTGCAATCGGATGAATAAGCGGACCCGGGGAGATACCGGTTCTTCGAAAACCCGGCACCGCACAATACGCCGGAATGATTTCCGGAAAACGGGCACAAGGCTATCGGATTCTGCCACATCGTCAACCGGCATGCAAATTCCTCCCAGATCGATTGCAATGATGTGCTAAATTTATTATATTTACTTTCGAACCAGGGTCGTTGTCCGCGACCCCGCTGTGCCGCCGCAACACACCCGCTGCCGGGATCCGGCGGCGAATCGTGAGCCCCTTGCCGCATCCGCCCTGGCAAGGGGCTTTTTCACAGTGAGTAATTTGGGAATTCAAAAAAAATGGCGTATATTTGCAGTCCGTTCGACAGGGTCTGATGGCCGAGCGGTTAGGCACAGCTCTGCAAAAGCTGCTACAGCGGTTCGAGTCCGCTTCAGACCTCCATTGAAAACGCCACTTAATTATTCATTAAGTGGCGTTTTTCGTTCATTGATGTAGGAAATGATGAATTATCCTATTTCCATCGATTTCAATTTGCATTCGGCTGCAATTTCGCACAACACTTCGATTTCCTCACGAACTTCTCTTCAATAAAACCCCGTATAGTTCCACGCATGGCGAGTAGCGGACGATGCGACCGAGAATAACTCCGCGACGATTGTCCATGCATGTGTGAAAAACGCGCCAGTTTTGAGCTGGCGCGAAAACCGACAGGGTCGGAGCACAAAATGCTGACGGGCGGCATTCACGCGATGCTGACGTTGCCGGTCGAACAAGTGCAGTATCCCTACAGTGCCGACGCAATCGCGCGTGCCGCGCAGAGCGCCGCGGAAAGCCGGATACGTCCTTTACGCTCGATGAATTGGCAGAAAGCCTCGACCCCGACCTTTTTCCGTGCCAACCGCCAGTATTTGATCTTCCCTCTTTCCGGTAGCCCGAAAGAAAGTTTATTTTGTGCAGCGCAGGAGATCGCCGATATTGGCACGTTTCGCCGGACATAACCGTTGTGCCGTACCTGCCAACTGTCCGGGAATGTTGCCTTTTTAGCTTCGCTCCCTCAGCGGTCGATCCCCTCGCGTGAAAGTACTCCCTGCGTATAATAGTGCTTCACTTCCCGCATTTCGGTCACCAGGTCGGCTTCGTCGACCAGCTCCTGCGGCGCATAACGCCCCGTAACGACCACTTCGACGGAAGGATGCCGCGCCCGCAGCGCATCGAGCACCTCGTCCACCGTCAGCAACCGGTAATAGAGCGCAATGGTCAGTTCGTCGAGAATCACCAGGTCGTACTCCCCCGACACGAGCAGCGCCCTGCACCGGGCCAATCCTTCGCGGGCCATCCCTACATCGGCGGGCTCGGGATCGTGGCCGATAAAACAGCCGCGCCCGAGTTGCTCGATCCGCATCCGGTCGAAAATGCCTTCTATTTTCGTCTCGTTGTAGCGCATGCTCTTGACGAACTGGCCGATGTAGACGCTTTGCCCGGCACACAATGCACGCACGGCCAGCCCGAAAGCCGCGGTGGTTTTGCCCTTGCCGTCGCCGGTATACACGTGCAGGTATCCGCAGGAACCGGCCGGGCGCACCTGCTTCCCGGCATTGGCGGAATCGACAGAACGCTCGCGCCCGGAAAACCGGGAGTCAGGAGTGCCAAGGACATTCGGGACGGCTGGCACGCCTGTGCCATCGACTGTTTCGACCTGACGGGCCGAAGCGGACATTTCGTGTACGGATTTCGTCATATTTTTACCGGCAACTGTTTTCTTAGGAGGGTTCATGCGGAGTTGTTTTTACAAAAATAACGAATATTTTTGTACCGTTGCCCTGAAAATATGTACCGGACCGAAACGCTCACCGAAACGCTACCGCTGGCGGAACTGACCCGCCGCTTCCGCAATCCCGAGAAATTTATCGCCTACTGCCGCGAATGCGGCCGTTACGACCATTGCTGGGCCTGCCCGCCCTACGAGTTCGACCCTTCGGAAGTGCTCGCCGGTTATACCGTGGCGTGGATCGCGGGCATCCGGATCATTCCGGACGAGGCTCTACGCAATCGCCTCGCCACCCCGGAGGAAGCGACCGAAGCGGGACGGGAGATGCTGGCCCGGGTACGCGCGGCGGTCGACCCGCAACTGCTGGCGATCGAACGGAAGCATCCCGGCAGCCGCGCCTTTTTCGCCGGAACCTGTTTCGCTTGCCCGGAAGGCACCTGCACCCGGCACAAGGGTATTCCGTGCCGCCACCCGGACCGGGTGCGGCCTTCGCTCGAAGCGTTCGGTTTCGACATCGGCGCCATCAGCTCGGAATTGCTTCACAACGAATTGAAATGGAGCCGTGACGGACAGTTTCCCGAATACTTTACACTGGTCAGCGCGCTGTTCTGTGCCGAATCCGGAGACACGGGAACATTCACGCTAACGGCACAAAACCCGATACCATGACGCACCACATCCGCCCGAAAGCGGTTTTCAACTGGAGCGGCGGCAAAGATTCCGCCCTCGCCCTCCACCAAGTCCTGCAAGAGGATCGTTACGAGATCGTCGCACTGCTCACGACAGTCAACCGCAGCACCCGGCGGTCGTCGATGCACGGCATCCCGACGGAGCTGCTGCAACGGCAGGCCGACAGCATCGGGATTCCGCTTTATGTCGTCGACCTGACGCCCAAAGGGAACATGGAAGATTACGAAACGGCGATGCGCGGCGCCGTGGAGCATTTTAAAGCGATCGGAGCCGGCCGGTTCATTTTCGGCGATATTTTCCTGCACGACGTGCGCACATACCGGGAAAAACAGCTTGCCCCCTACGGAATCGAGGTGATCGAACCGCTGTGGGGCCGCACCTCGGGGCAGATCATGGAAGAGTTCCTGACTTCGGGACTGGAAACGGTCATCGTCACCACGACGGCCGACGTGCTGGGCAGAGAGTTCATCGGGCGCCGGATCGACGCGAAACTGGTCGCCGACCTGCCCGAAGGAGTCGATCCCTGCGGGGAAAACGGCGAATACCATACGTTCTGTTACGGCGGGGGAATGTTCCGCACGAGTGTGCCTTTCACGCTCGGGACTCCGATGCAGCAAAGTTATCCGGTCAGGCTCGACGACGGTACGGAACGTTTCTATACCTACTGGTTTGCCGACCTGAACGCGTGAATCCCGGAACCTGCAAAGCATCAGACATATCCGGAGAACAAACCGGAAAAACAAGGGAACGGCCCGGGAATGCCAGGAGACAACCGGAAAACAATCGGGAAAAGCACGGGAGCAATCCGGAGCGCCCCGGCAAAACAGGAAACACCGACCCGGACAAATACTGGAAATCTACAAAGGAAGGCGCGTGCGGCACCCCTTGACACGCCGCGGTTCGCTTCTTTCGTGCGCCAGGACGTAGCGGTTGTAATCGAGGGCGAGCGAGATCCACTCTTCGAGCCGTTCATCGCAGGCCAGTTCATCCGCGCCCAGCGCGATAAAGCCCCTGAGGTGCCGCCCCGATTCATCGAGCCGGCGGAATTTGCGGCCGTGCAGGCCGCGGGCCACCTTATCCGGAGAGATGTGTATCTCCAGTTCTTCACCGTTCACACCGGCGCAAAAGCAATCGTTCACCAGAAAATTCAACTGCCCGAAACTGACCGTTTCGGTATAGGCGGCGTTTTTGTTCGCGAACGCCTTGCGCACGCGGTTCGCCAAAAAGTCGTTGTATGTCATAATATATCGTGTGTTAGATGGAAACCATTCATGTATCGATCCCGTGTTGATATCCCGTATAATTTATACACGAAGGATATTCAATCCCGGACGGGTTTCCACAGCGCCGGGAAATCGGCTTCATACACGGTACAGGGAGAAGATCGGGCCAAAAAATGCGGGAATGCCCCGCACAACCCCGGTTTATGCGTCTCAGAAAACCGGAAAACCCGCAAACATTAACGCTTTATCAAGCGGGCAATTTTATTGCCATTTTGTCAAATATAATCATAAAAATCGTTTTTTGCAATTTTACAGGAGCTTTTTTCGTCCTCTCGACGGTTAACACATCATGAAAACCCGACAAACCAATAAAATATAAACCGTCCGAAAGACAATCCGTTTTTATGACAGGAAACCTATAAACCGGTTTAATGGTACGAATCAAACATTTTAGCTAATATCATTAAAATAAAATGGTTATTTTTGCGCGACGTGGCGGGATTTTTTGACCCCTCCACAAATTCGACCTAAACTTTACCAAATCAACAATGAAGAACGCAAACAAGGTTTCCCGTTCTTTCCAGCACATGATCCTGTTGTGCGGATGCTTGCTAATATACTATTCCGTATCCGCCCGGCAACATAAGCCCACAGAATCGGGTTACATCGCACAAAAAACGCAGGGCATAGATTCAGATTACGTACTGATTTTCAACTCGTACAGCGAATCGGCTCCCTGGTGCCGCAGCCTCGTCGACTCGACGGTAATGGACCTGATCAAGCTTTCCCCGCAAACCATGACGGTGACCCAAAACCTGAATTCAGGACTGCTCCGGGACGAAAAAGCGCTTGCACAACTGCGACAACAGGTGGATGTCTCCTACCACGACAAACCCCGGATGATTATCTACATCGGTTCCACCAGTTGGCCGTTCCTGCACGAAACCATCGAAAAGAAATGGGGGAAAGTACCTTCTATCATCTTCTCCGACATCGATTATACCGGTCCTATAGCCAATCTACTCCGGAAAACACCGATCGCACCTGCCCTCCGCATCCCGTACGACAAGATTGTCAAGGAGTACGAAGGTGCGCTTAGCGTCGTCTACATGCCTATTTACCTGCGGCAAAGCCTCGCGCTGATGCATCAGCTGACGCCTCCGATGACCGAGCTGTGCTTCATTTCCGACACCCGCTGGATCAGCGCACAAATGCGAGCGGACATGGCCGCCATCACCAAGACCGATTTTCCGGAGCTGAAAGTACGATACCTGATTTCGGCAGACATGTCGACGTTGGATTTGCTCGATTCGCTGCAGCATTACGGACAGGAAACCGGCGTACTCTTCTTCTCCTGGCTCAAGCAGAGTCAAGTGGGAGATTCGTTCGTCAACGACTCCCATTTCCGGATCATCATCAGCAAATCGGCCCGGCAACCGCTGTTCGTACTAAACGACAATGAGGTCAATACGGACAGCGATGTCCTCGGCGGCTACTTCCCGACCCGGGCCGCCGTTTCACACCATGTCCGCCTGGCACTTGAGAAAACGCTTGCCGGCCAGCCGGGTTCGTTCCAGACGGTGGAACCCGCGCAACCGGTAATCGACTACCTGACACTTATCCGCAAAGGCATATCCCCTGACCTGCTGCCCAGCAATACCCACATTTACTGGAAACCCGACAATTTTTTCCACCAATACCGTTACCTGCTGGGCGGAGGCGCACTTATCGTCGCGGTTCTGCTGCTGATCATTTACTTCCTTTCCCGCAGCCGGACCCAACAGCGAAAAGTCCTGACATACATGGCCCAATACCGCAACCTGTTCGAAAACATGCCCATTCCGTACCTGCAGATGGAAATGCTCTTCGACCAGAACGGCCGATCGCACGACCTGATCGTCCGTGACGTCAACCCTGCGTTCGAAAAAGCATTTTATTCGCACAACTGGGTGGTCGGCCGGCGTGTCACCGGACAACACACACAACGGGACAATACACTGAACCTCGCCCGCACTGTTCTCGGTGAAAAACGCGCCGTGAGCGTATCCTACTATTTCAAGCAAACCGATACGCATTACACAGTGATCCTCGCCCCATCGAAAGAGCCTAACTTCATCGATGTCTTCTACACCGACAACACGGCGTTGGTCCGCGCACAACAACTGCTGCGCACGGTGAACCACAAACTCGCAATGGCTCTGGAGATTTCGAACATTACCCCGTGGAAATGGGATCTGGAAACGGATACGATCCTATGCGACGTAAACCGTTCGGTGGAACTGATGGGTGGCGAGAATATCGACGAGAACAGACTTGCGGTGCCCGAAACGGCCTATTTCGCCAAAATACACAAAGAGGACCGCGAACGCATCAAACAGGCCTACCGGGACCTGATTGAGGGGAAAGTCCCGAAAATCCGCGAAGAGTACCGCGTGGCCGACCCCGGCCGTTCGCACTTCGACTGGGTGGAAGTACAGGCTGCCGTGGATGCCCGCGACGCTGCCGGCAAACCGCTGACACTGATCGGCTCGTCGTTGGTGATCTCGATCCGCAAACAAATGGAGCAGGAACTGATTTCGGCCAAGGAGAAAGCCGAAGAGTCCAGTCGTCTGAAAAGCGCGTTCCTCGCAAACATGAGCCACGAGATCCGTACCCCGCTCAACGCAATCGTCGGGTTCTCGAACATTCTCGCCACCACCGATGCAGAAGAGGAGAAACAGGAGTATGTCAGCATCATCGAGAACAACAACAACCTGCTGTTGCAGTTGATCAACGATATCCTCGACCTGTCGAAAATCGAGGCCGGCACGCTCAACTTCACGTATACCGAGACCGACCTGAACCGGCTGCTCGAAGAGATCGTGCACGCAGCGCAAATGCGCAATACGTCCGATCAAGTGGATGTCGTATTGGCCGAAACCGTCCCCGGCTGCATTGCCCGGGTAGACCGGAACCGGCTCACGCAGGTGCTGACGAACCTGACCACCAATGCACTCAAATTCACACAGCGAGGGAGCATCCGAATCGGCTACAGGTTAGAACCTGACGGCAAATTCCTGTACTTCCACGTCAGCGACACCGGCTGCGGTATCCCGACCGACAAACAAAAATCGGTATTCGAACGTTTCGTAAAACTGAACAGTTTCTCACAGGGAACCGGCCTTGGACTCTCGATCTGCCAAACGATCGTCGAACATGTTGGGGGCCGGATCGGCGTCGAATCCGAAGAGGGGAAAGGATCGAACTTCTGGTTCACGATCCCTTACCGTCCCGTCTCGGATCAAAAGAACAGAAAACCGCAGGACAAACAGATCGAGCCGATACCGGTCGAACGCGACAAACTGACCATCCTGGTAGCCGAGGACAGTGCGGACAACTTTAAACTATTCGAAACAATCCTGAAAAAAGACTACACGATCCTGCATGCGTGGGACGGCCGGGAAGCCGTGGAACTGTTCAAAACCCACCAGCCCCACCTGGTACTGATGGACATCAACATGCCGGTACTGAACGGCTACGAAGCGACGGCAGAAATCCGCAAACTTTCGGAACGGGTACCGATCATCGCCGTAACGGCTTATGCCTATGCGTCGGACGAAGAGCGCATCATGAACAGCGGCTTCGACGCGTATGTACCCAAACCGCTCAACGCCAGTATCATGCGAAGCAAGATCGTCGAACTTCTGAAAAAACGGCTGGTTTTCATTTGACCGGACAAAACGGATAACCACAGAAAAGCAGGGGGAGAATTTTCATTCTCCCCCTGCTTTACCTAAATAATATAAAAAATAAAATCGTCTCTATTGCCTAAACAGGACACGGCCGTTTATCCCCATGCAGGAGCGTCGTTCGATCCTTTGACCGGCTCCGCGGTCGAGACCGTTACGGGGACCGTATTTACGTTCCCCGGGGCAGAACATCGGGACGGGATAAATCCCGGTAAAATCTCTTCCCGCTACTCTCCCAGATACAGGATCAGCTTCTGGTTCAGCAAGTCGCGTGAGATCGGCTTGGTGAGGTAGTCGGTACAGCCCGCCTCCAAAGCTTTCTCGCGGTCGCTCTCAAACGCAAACGCGGTAATCGCCAGGATCGGCACCTCTTTGGAAATTTTCCGGATCGCACGGGTCGCTTCATAGCCGTCTACGACCGGCATTTTGATATCCATGAAGACCAGATCGGGCCGCACTTTTGGGAACAGGTCGATAGCCTCCTGCCCGTCGTGGGCGCGGATCACCTCATAGCGCTTGCCGATAAAGGCTTTCATCAGCATGTAATTGCTTTCGATGTCCTCCGCGATGAGAATACGTTTGCCGGTACGCCCTCCCACACCTTCCGAAGCCAGCTCCGCCAAAGCGCCGCCCTGCGCCGAAGCGCCGGCATCAGGCTCCGACATCAGGCTCCCTGTTTCCTGTGCTGCGGACGGTTCATCCAACGCATCCGCCGCAGCCTTTTTTTCGGAACGATACGGAATGGTAAAACGGAATGTGGTGCCCTCGCCCTCTTCGGATTCGACCCAGATCCGGCCGCCGATCTTCTCGACGATCATCTTCGAAATAGCCAGTCCCAAACCGGTACCGGAAGCGAAGCTGTTCAATTTGATAAAGCGGTCGAAGATCCGCTCCTTAGCCTGTGCGGACATTCCGATGCCGGTATCCGCAACATAAAACTCTATCGTATCTCCCATCATATCGTATCCAAAGCGGATTTCGCCGTTGTGCGTAAATTTAATTGCGTTGCTGAGCAGGTTCGTGACCACCTGGGCCAGGCGGTTATGGTCGCACTTGATCTCGACATCTTCGTCGCGACCGTCGAAGACCAGTTCCACTCCGTCATGAACACGCCCTTTATGAATTTCATACTCCTCACGGCACAGGCTGTTGAGGCTCATGTCTGCAAAATGGAACTCGAGGGTGCCGGCCTCGATCTTCGACAGGTCGAGGATATCGTTGATCAATTGCAACAGCAGATCGGAATTGCTGTCTATGATATCGGTATACTGCTGAACCTCTTCGGCGTTTTCAGCTTCGAAAAACCGACGATCGCATTGAGCGGCGTACGGATTTCATGGCTCATGTTCGCGAGGAACGCGCTTTTCAGGCGGTCTGATTCCTCGGCTTTGATCCGCGCGGCGATCAGTTCACGCTCGGCGTTCTTCTGTTCGGTGATATCCCACGAAATGCCGATAATCAGCGGCAGACGGTCCTCCGACGGCACCAGCGCCTTGGAAGTCGTCACCACACGCGTTTCGCCCGACGCGGCCGTATACTCTTCGACCATCTCCAGCCGCTGACCGGTACGCAGCAACTCCAGGTCGTCGCGCCGGAACTTCTCGGCGTCGGACAGGCGCGGGAAAATTTCGAAATCGGTATGCCCCAGGGCCCGCGAAGCCGGAATGTGGGAATATTCCTCGAAAGCCTTGTTCCAATAGACATAACGGAACTCGTTGCTCGGGTCCTTGACGAACAGGTACACGGGGATATTGTTCAGGATCGCGTCCATCACGTAGTTGAGTTCGCGCACCCGGTTCTCGTGTTCGAGACGGGTCATGACATCCCGCGAGAAGAACCACAGCACTTCATGCTCCTTGGCATGGTCGTATACCACATAAATGACCACCTCCTGCGCCTCGATCCTGCCGGTACGGGGATTTTTGGATTTGGCCGTATAACTGTACGACCCGTCGTTCGCACGTACCTTCGACACCTTTTCCTGCCACTGGCGGTAAAGATTCTGGGACGATTCGAGCAGAATACCCTGCGGGCTCTCCAACTCATAGAGCTTATAATTGGAAATATCCCCGCTGAGGTTGTGGCGTTCGATGAAACGCTGGTTGGCAAACTCGAGCGTACCCTCCAGGTCGCAGGAATAAATCTCCTCGACCGCATTGTTCAGGGCATATTTTACCGCCTCGAAATCGTGCAGGCGCTTGACCACATAGGTCATATCCTGCGCATAACCCTCGATAATGCGGCTTCCGTCTTCCTTCCTGATTATCCGGAGAATGCGGCTGTGGTAATAGCGGGTCTGCCCCTGCACCGAAATGCGGTACTCGACATATCCGTCGCCCGCCTGCCCGTAACGAAGCTGGTTGAGCAGTGCGTCACGGTCGGCCGGATGGACATGCGACAGGAACAGCTCCTTGCGGCAGCGTTTCAGCTTGCCGTCGCCGCCGCCGACCAGCCACGGAATAATCTTCGGCGCCTCGAACTCCTTGATATCCTCGTAATAATACCAGTGGCTCAACAACGCGATATCCTCGGCCGCCACCATGCGCAGGTTGGCCTGTTCGAGCTCCTGCTGGACGATCACCTGGTCGGTCACGTCACGGCACATACAGAGCGCGTGCTCGTCGTCCAGCGGGAAAATCCTGTTTTCGTAATGGCGGGTATGGTTGTCCAGGGTAATGTCGTGATGGGAAGTCGAACCTATCTTGTTCCGGACCACGTAATCGAGGTTCTCCTTCACATTGTGATACGCCTCGGGGGAGAGCAGCGTACAGATATCCCGCCCGATAAGCGAATCGCTGGGCGCGCCGACATGGTTGGTCTCTTCCGAGGAGACCAGATCGACAAGCTGCCCCGAATGATCGAGAACGGTCAGCATATCGGGCAGCGACTCGAGTATCTGCGCGGCATATTTATCCCGGAAACCTCCGGGAGAGTCGGCAAGCATCCGTCTGGCACCGCCGCGGGAAGCCTTTTGCCCGGAAGACAATGCAGCATTCTCCCGTTTCAGCCGCTCGATCTGTTCGATCAATTCCTCCCGTGAACAATCGTCGTACTCGCTCATAACCTTAATGTTGAATAAAAAACGGGCTTCCTTTTCCCCGATTACCACCTGTCCCGCCGGCAAACACCCCGGTAGGATAAGGCAAGATAAGTAAAAATCTCTGTTTTACGGCACGGAAAGACGCTTTTATTGATACAAAAACCCTTTGACCGGACGACTGTCCGCCGCTCAGGCCATGCCCGAACCGACAGAGACCACAGCGTCACCGTCCTCAAGGGGACGGATCGGATGCGTAAAGACAAAGCGGCTCCCGGACGTATAGGTCCCATCGACCCATATCTTGCCGCCCACCTTCATCACGATCTGGCGGCAGATGGCCAACCCGAGCCCCGTGCCCTGCTTGAATTCATCGAGCTTTTCAAAACGGTCGAAAACTTTGGCCTGCTTTTCGGGCGGAATGCCGCAACCGGTATCGGCCACCGCAAAACGCACCATTCCCTCTTTCTCCAACACCTCGAACGAAAGGGTAATCCGGCCCTGCTCGGTAAATTTATTCGCATTGGTCAGCAGGTTGATCAGCACCTGCGAGAGCCTCTGTACGTCCGTCCGGAGGGTATAAGTCTCGTACGACGACTCGAATACGCATTCGACGCCCTCCCTGCGGTTATGGGTGGTCGTCATAATCACCTGCTGGCACAGCGACGGGATATCGATATCTTCATAGGCGAAATGGATCTTGCCCGTTTCGAGCCGCGAAATATCGAGGATATCGTTGATCAGGGTCAGCATCAGCTCCGAGTTGGTCGAAATGATCGCGCTGTACTCCTCGCGCTCTTCAGGCGAAATTTCAGCGGAAGTCAGCAA
>ERZ791625.1541-NODE-1541-length-11502-cov-3.731109_pt1 | contig 11502 bp, 9 predicted proteins | sample MGYA00510267_ERZ791625 | MGnify/ENA primary metagenome ERZ791625 (study PRJEB30046, sample SAMN00715229) | human gut metagenome | study: EMG produced TPA metagenomics assembly of the A metagenome-wide association study of gut microbiota in type 2...
TGTGCTGCCCGAGGTCAGCGACGTGGAGATAAACATCGACCCCGGCGACCTGCAGATAGACACCTTCCGCTCCTCCGGCGCGGGAGGCCAGCACGTAAACAAGACGGAGAGCGCCATACGCATAACGCACCTGCCCACCGGTACCGTGGTGGAGTGCCAGGACGAGCGCAGCCAGTACAAAAACAAGGACCGGGCCATGAAGATCCTCGCCTCGCGCCTGTACGAGGCCGAGCGCGCCCGGCAGATGAGCGAGCGCGCGGCCGAGCGCAAGAGCCAGGTGGGCACCGGTATGCGCAACGAGCGCATCCGCACCTATAACTTCCCGCAAAACCGCGTGACTGACCACCGCCTGACGGGCGAGAATAAGAATTTCAACATCGACACCGTGATGAACGGTGATTTAGACCCCATCATCGACGCGCTCACGATGCAGGAGCAGGCCGAAAAGCTGCGCGAGAGCACCGAGGGCTAAGAAAGAAGAGAGAACATTGGAGACAAAATGGTTTACCCTCCGCACGGTGGAGGATAAAGAGAGCATCGCGCAGGCGGCGGACGTTCGGCGCCGCGGCGGGCTTCTGGCCATCCCGACGGAGACGGTCTACGGCCTTGGCGCGAACGGCCTTGACGAGACCGCCGTGCTGCACATTTTCGAGGCCAAGGGCCGCCCGCAGGACAACCCGCTCATCCTGCACATTCCGGATGCAAGCTGGCTTACGCGCTACTGCGAGGACGTGCCGGACGCGGCCTACAAGCTGGCCGAGCGCTTCTGGCCCGGCCCACTGACGATGATCTTAAAGAAAAAGCCCTGCGTGCCGCTGCGCACGACCGGCGGGCTCGAGACCGTCGGCATGAGATGTCCCGACCATGCGGTCACGCGCGCCATCATCGAAGCATCCGGCGTGCCGGTCGCCGCGCCGAGCGCGAACACCTCGGGCCGCCCGAGCTGCACGACGGCAGAGCACGTGCGCGAGGACATGTGGGGCAAGATCGACGGTATCGTCGACGGCGGCCCCTGTCAGGTGGGCGTGGAGTCGACGATCATCGACCTGACGGTCACGCCGCCGCAGCTGTTGCGCCCGGGCGGACTGCCGCTCGAGAGCCTGCGCGATGCGCTGGGCGAGGTGACGGTCGACAAGGCCGTGACGCAGAAGATGAATGACGGCGAAAAGCCGCGCGCCCCGGGCATGAAGTACCGCCACTATGCGCCTAAGGCCCCCGTCACGGTCGTGACCGGCGGGGCGAAGGCGAGCGCACGTTATCTGCTCACACACGCGGGCGAGAAGTCCGGCATCATCTGCTTTGACGAGTTCACGCGGCTCTTCGACGGGCACATCGTCCACCCCCTCGGTGCGAGCGACGATAAGCGCGCGCAGGCGCAGCACGTCTTCGACGCGCTGCGGACGTTCGACGAGACGAATGTGGGCGAGATCTGGGCACAGTGTCCGGACAGTAAAGGCCTTGGCCTTGCCATCGGCAACCGCCTCAAAAAGGCCGCGGGCTTCCATGTGGAGGACGCGGACGACGGCAAGATCGTCATCGGCATCACCGGCGGCACGGGCGCGGGGAAGACGAGCCTTCTGCGCGCGCTTGAAAGAAAGGGCGCATGCGTGCTCGACTGCGACGCGGTCTATCACGAGATGTTAAAAGATGACGAGCCGCTGCTGCGCGCGCTGCGCGAGGCGTTCGGCGATGTCATTTTTCGGCAGGACGGCAGCGTGGATGTCCACGCCATCGGCCTGATCGTCTTCAAGGACAGAAAAAAGCTCGCCGAGCTCGACGCCATCGTGCACGAGCGCATCCCGCGCGCGCTGGCGCAGAAAATGGCGGCGACGAACGCGGAGATCATCGGCCTCGATGCTATCAAGCTCATCGAGAGCGGCCTTGGCGCGATCTGCGACGCGACCGTCGCCGTAACGGCGCCTGAAGAGGTGCGGGTCAAGCGCATCATGGCGCGCGACAGCATCACCGAGGAGTATGCAAGGTCGCGCATCGCGGCACAGAAGGACGCGGACTATTTCCGCGCGCAGTGCGATTATGAATTTGTGAACGATCTGCCGACCGCTGAAAAGGCGGAACACGCGGCAGAGGTCTATATCAACACGATCATCAACAATTTGAAGGAGGAAACTGAGAGATGAGTGAAAAGAACAAGCTCGCTGAAAAACTGCTCTACGCCCCCAAGAATGGCTATGACCGCCTGAGCGCAGAGGATGAAAAAGCGATGGAGGCCTATTGCGAGGACTACAAGAAGTTCCTCAACAACGGCAAGACCGAGCGCCTTTGCGTGGAGTACTGCATCGAGCTGGCGGAAAAGAAGGGCTTCAAGGCCTACGAGGCGGGTATGAAGCTGAGCGCCGGCGACAAGGTCTACTTCAATAACCGCGGCAAGGGCATCATGCTCGCTGTCATCGGCAGCGAAGACCTGAGCCACGGTGCGAACATCGGCGCGGCGCATACCGACTCCCCGCGCCTCGACTTAAAGCCTCGTCCGCTCTACGAGGAGGCCGAGATGGCCTACTTCAAGACCCACCACTACGGCGGCATCCGCAAGTACCAGTGGGTGACGATCCCCCTCGAGCTGCACGGCGTCGTTGTGCTGCGCGACGGCTCGAAGGTCGACGTCCACATCGGCTGCAAGGAGGACGATCCCCAGTTCATCATCAACGACCTTTTACCGCACCTTGGCCGCGAGCAGGGCAAAAAGCCGCTCAACGAGGCCATCCCGAGCGAGAGCTTGAACGTGCTGCTCGGCGGAAAGCCGTTTGAAGATAAGGACTGCTCCGACCGTTTCAAGCTCGGCGTTCTTCAGTATTTGAACGCGCAGTACGGCATTACGGAGGAGGACTTCATCTCCGCCGAACTCGAAGTCGTCCCCGCCGGCAAGGCGCGCGACATCGGCTTTGACCGCAGCTTCATCGCGTCCTACGGTCACGACGACCGCGTCTGCGCGTATGCAGAGCTTGCAGGTATTTTTGACGCTGTGTCCCCGAAGAAGACCGCGGTCTGCATCTTCGCGGACAAGGAGGAGATCGGCTCCGAGGGCGTGTCCGGTATGCTGTCTCAGGCGTTTGAGTGGTTCATGGGCGACATGTGCCGCACGCAGGGCGTTGCGCTTTCTGACTGCTTTGCCAACTCCTTCTGCCTGAGCGCAGATGTTACGGCGGCCTACGACCCGAATTTTGCCGACGTTTATGACAAGCGAAACTCTGCCTTTGTCAACTACGGCGTGGCGCTGTGCAAGTACACCGGCTCCGGCGGCAAGGGCGGCGCGAGCGACGCAAGCGCTGAGGTCGTCGGCAAGGTGCGCAAGCTCATGAACGACAACGGTGTCTTCTGGCAGATGGCCGAGATGGGCAAGACCGACGCAGGCGGTGGCGGTACGGTCGCCAAGTTCATGGCCCAGCGCAACATCGACACGCTCGACGCGGGCGTGCCCGTGCTCTCGATGCACGCACCGTATGAAACGGTCGCCAAGCTCGACTGCTACATGACCTACAAGTGCATGAAGGCCATCTTTGAGCAGGCGTAAGAAAATATTCTGAGATTCCGAGAAGCGCTCTCCCACAAATGGGAGGGCGCTTTCTGTCCAAAATCATGCAATGGTGAACAAAGTGTAAAGTTTCCTGCGCTTTTGCTTGCATAAGCGCTCGCGGCGTGATAAGCTGTTATAACACATATTGCGTAAGGATCAGGAAGGGAAGAGAGTCATGCTCCAGTTATTCACCGATACGTCCGCGAACCTGCCGGTCGCGCTGACGAAGCAACACCACATCACCGTCGTGCCGTTTTCCTACACGGTGGACGGAAGGGAGACGGACTATCCCGATGATGTGGATTTCGACGGTGCGGCATTCTACGGCGCGATGCGCCGCGGCGCGGTCGTCAAGACCTCAATGGTCAATCCCGACCTGATGGCGAACTACTTTGAACGTGCGCTCTCTCAGGGCGACGATGTGCTCTACGTCGGCATGTCCGGCGGCATCAGCGGCACGGCGCAGGCCGCGGTTATCGCCGCGGGCGAGCTGACGGAAAAATACCCCGCACGGAAGATCGTCACGATCGACACCTACGCTGCCTCCCTTGGCGAGGGGTTACAGGTGCTCGAGGCCGCGCGCATGATCGAAGAGGGGAAGAGCTTAGACGAGATCAAGGCGTATCTTCTTTCCAGAAGACCGCACATGTGCCAGTTTTTCACGGTGGACGATCTTGCGTACTTAAAGCGCGGCGGCCGCATTTCGAGCGCGACGGCGCTGATCGGCACAGTACTGAGCATCAAGCCAATCCTGCGCGGCGACGAGACGGGACACATCGTCTCCTGCGGCAAGGTGCGCGGCATGAAGCGCGCCTATCAGGAGCTTGCGAATTACTACGACGGCCGCGCGCTCGACAAGAGCGAGATGCTCGGCATCGCCCACGCAGACAATGAAGAGGGCGCGCAGGCGCTCATCGCGCTGCTGCGGGACAAGGGCTTCACCGGCGAATGTCTGAACGTCTGCTATGAGCCGGTCACCGGCGCGCACGTCGGTCCGGGAACGGTCGCGCTGTTTTTCTACGGCACGGAAAAGTGAATATGGGAACCGCCCGAAGACTCTCCCTTCGGGCGGTTTTTATGGTAGACTTTGCGCAAAAGACCTGATATGATGACAAAAGAGAGATTTTGAGAGAAAAATGGGAGGGTTTTATGAAAAAATCGTGGCTCATCAGAGCGCTGCTGCTCACCGCCTATTGCGTGCCGTTTGCGTTTTTCTCCGTGAAAGGCGATGTTACTTCGGGGACGATGCTGTATTACGGCGTGATGATCGTCAGCTTTGTGATTTTGTACCGCTGCGCGCTGAAAACAGACAACGTTCCGATCATTTTTATCGGAAATATACTGAGCTTTATTTCTTCTTATTTGACGGCAAAGCTGTCGCGGTTAGACCCGATGGAATGGTACTGCAAGCCGTTTACATCCCACTCCCAGATCGTCGCGATATCGGTCGCGTCCCTCATCATCCATGCGATCATCGTATGGAGAAGAGGCAGAAAGCAGAGGAACGCACAGGGGTGTGACAGAACATGAGGAAACACAAAAAAGCGATGATCGCACTGCTGATCGTAGCCCTGTTCGGTATGATATTGGCCTGCATTTCTTCCCATCCTTTTGTTTCACGCAGGTGCGAGGTGCCGGAGGAGTATGTCGCTGAGATCCGCGCGCAGTCGGTGGGAGTTTACTCAAAGAAAGTGCCCTTGCTGCCGATTTACATTTCCATTGAGCAGTTTTCAGCGGGACGGGCCTATTATACGGTTCACTATTTCCCGTTTGGAACGCTTGGCATGTCCTATGGTTTGACCGACGGATTTTGCCAGGAAAATCCGCTGACGGGCCTGCAATAAGATGAATCGGCAGAACCGGCTGTTTTGCCACTGGATTTTTTCACCTGCTTCTGCTATGATAAACGCCAAAGAAACGCTATGGATCGGCATTGCATTCAAACCGTCAGCAAAGGAGAAACGAATATGGAAACGATACAGGCCATCAGAAGCAGAAGAAGCATCCGTAAGTACCAGCAAAACCCCGTCTCGCACGAGGTCATCGAGCAGATCGTCGCAGATGCGGCCTACGCCCCCTCGTGGAAGAATACGCAGATCGCGCGCTATGTGCTCGTCGAGGACCGCACGACAATCGACAAAATGGCGGAGGAGATGGTGCTTGATTTCAAGCTGAACGAGAAGACGCTCAAAAACTGCCCCGCCGTTATGGTGCTTACCTATGTGACCGGCCGCTCGGGCTACGAGCGCGACGGCTCGTTCTCGACGCCGAAGGAGGCGGGCTTTGAGATGTTCGACGCGGGCATCGCCGCGCAGACATTTTGTCTTGCCGCATGGGAGCGCGGCGTCGGCACGGTCATCACGGGCTACTTCGACGAAGAGAAGATCACGAGACTTTTGAACCTGCCGGAGAATCAAAAGGTCGGCTGTGTTATCGGTCTTGGCTATCCCGATGAGGAGCCCGCCGCGCCGAAGCGCAAGAGCGTGGAAGATTTGCTGACGTACAAATAAAAAGCTGCAAGCGCCCGAGGAAAACGCCCTCGGGAGCTTTTTCGCTGGATTCGGACAATGCTTTCTGGTAAAATAAGCAGTATAAAAATATAGAAAAATGAGAGATATGGAGGTCATAAGATGAAAAAATACAGCTTATCGGTTATTTGCGTAGTGCTTTTTGCCCTGCTGGCTGGATGCGGCAGCAAGGAAACGTCAAACATAACGGTCGATTATGGCGATTCGGCTGTCTACACAGAACAGGATATGGATGATGCGATAAAGGTGATCGAAGAGATGATCGGTTCGTGGGAAGGCTGCGAATTACATAGCATTTCATATTCGTCAGATGACGTCTGCACGGATGAAAAGAACCTTTCGTGGATGAATGATTTGGAAAAGGCAAATGACAACAATCTGGCTTTTACACAATGCATCATGTTCGACAGCAGCTTTCGCTCTCCGAAAGAGGGCGGCGGAGCTTGGGAGCCGGACACGGAATACACATGGTCCTGGTGGTTGGCTCGCAGCGATGGCGGGGAATGGAAACTGATGACTTGGGGATATTAAAGTGCTTCCCAGTTTGAGGCTCGTATTTCCGACGGCACAAAGGGTATGCTTTTCGCGCTTTCTGCAAATCCTACCGGAAATGACTTTCGGGAGGACTTTGCCATGAGAAGCGAAACGAAACCCTCGCAGGACGAGGAGAAAAACGGGCAGGAGCCGCTGCTGCCGCCCATTCAGCCGGTCATCGACTTCGGCTCGGTCGTCATCAAGAGTAGCCGCGCCGCCATTCACTGCCTGACCATCGCCGGACAGATCGAGGGACACATGCTGCTGCCGAACACGCAGAAGGCGACAAAATACGAGCATGTGCTGCCGCTGCTGGCGTATTTAGAGGAGAGCGAGGACATCGACGGCGTTTTGTTCCTGCTCAACACCGTCGGCGGCGATGTGGAGGCAGGGCTTGCCATCGCCGAGCTCATCTCAGGGATGAAAAAACCGACGGTCTCGCTCGTGCTCGGCGGGGGACACTCCATCGGCGTGCCGCTTGCTGTCGCGCCGATGGTGACGATGATCGCGCCGTCGGCGTCGATGACCATTCATCCCGTGCGCACGAGCGGCACGATCATTGCTGCACCCCAGACCTACCAGTATTTTGAACGCTTGCAGGAGCGCATTGTGCGCTTTGTGACGAAAAACTCACGCATCGGGCGCGACGAGTTTCTGCGCCTGATGATGGACACGCAGGACCTTGCCTCTGACGTCGGCAGCGTGCTCTACGGAGAAGAAGCGGTGGCCTGCGGCCTCATCCAGCACATCGGCAGACTCTCCGACGCGCTGGACACGCTGTATGCGCTGATCGACGAAAAGAAGAAGTAAAAAGCCTCGCAGAGTTTGCCGACAGAAGTCGGTAAATAGAGTTAAATCATTTTCTGTCGGGGCGTGTACCTGACAGAAAATACAACTCAGGCTGCAAGTGTGCGAATTGTTCGCCGTAGGCGAACAATTCGTGCGCGCAGCAGACTGAAAACGTTTGTCGGAAAAACCCGTTAGGGGTTTTTCGACAGTTATAGACGCCTTCGGGCGTCTTTTTGCGCTTTGTTCATCGAATCCACTTGAAAAGGCGGCGGAAAAATGGTATATAGTATTAGTCAAAATGTGTCATTATACCCTTATCGTGGGGGATGACGCCTTTTTCCAAGGAGGATATCGCTCGTGTACTTAAAGGCATTGGAGATCCAAGGGTTCAAGAGCTTCCCGGACAAGACGGTGCTCAACTTCGGTGAGGACATCACCGCCATCGTCGGGCCGAACGGAAGCGGCAAATCGAATATTTCGGACGCCATTCGCTGGGTCATGGGCGAGCAGTCGAGCAAGTCGCTGCGCGGCGCGAAGATGGAGGACGTCATCTTCGGCGGTACGGAAACGCGCAACCAGATGGGCTTTGCGCAGGTGACGCTCGTGCTTGACAACACCGAGCACATCTTCCCCAGCATGGAGGAGACCGAGGTCGCCGTCACGCGCCGGTACTACCGCAGCGGCGAATCGGAATACTATATCAACAAGCAGTCCGTCCGACTTCGTGACGTAAATGAGCTCTTCATGGACACCGGCATGGGCCGCGAGGGCTATTCCATCATCGGTCAAGGCCGCATCGACGAAATACTCTCGCAGAAGAGCGGCGACCGCCGCGAGATCTTTGAAGAGGCGGCGGGCATTTCGCGCTTCCGCTACCGCAAGGAGGAGACGGAACGTAAATTGGAGCGCACGGAAGAAAACTTAGTGCGCATCAACGACAAGATCGCCGAGCTGGAATTGCAGGTCGAACCCCTGCGTGCGCAGGCAGAGACGGCGAAGCAGTATCTTATCTACCGCGACGAACTGCGCCTTTTGGAAATTTCCGTGTGGCTTGAAAATCTGGAAACGCTCAAGACGAACGCCATCAAGCTCGACACCGACCTGTCGCTCGCGCGCGAGGAGCTCAAAAAGGCGAACGCGGACTTAGAGGCGCTGTACGCCGCGTCGGAGCAGTTTTCCGCGCGCATTCACGAGAACGACATCGCGCAGGAGGAAAAGCGCGCGCAGCTCTCGGAGCTCGACGCGCAGGTTAAAGAGCAGGAATCTGCCGTCGCGGTGCTGCAAACGGGCATCGCACACAACGAAGAGAACATCGCGCGCGTGGAGGAGGAGCTCAGAAGCCAGTCTGACCGCGTGGGATCGATGGATGCGCAGATCACGCAGCAGCGCGCGCGTATCGAAGAGCTGGAGAGAAGCAAAAACGAAGTCGAAACGGCGCTCTCCGAGCTTTTGAAGCAGGCGGAGGAGCTGTCGAGAAACGCGGGCGAGGCCGCGAGCGAGGCCGAGACCCTGCGCGGGCGCGAGGCGCTCGCCCTGTCCGCCGCGGCGGACAGCCGCGCCGAGGGCGCGGCCCTGCGCTCGACGCTCTCGGAGATGGACGAGCGCGAGAGCGCCATCGCCGCCGAGCAGGAGAGCGGGGGGGCCCAGCTTTCCGACACACGCAGGAGCGCCGCGGAGAACCGCAGGGCGCTCGAGACCGCGCAGGAGGAGGCCGACGCCATCCGCAACATCATCGCCGGTCACACGATGAAGATGCAGGGGCGCGTCGAGCGCGAGAAGGAGACGGGCGAAAAGCACGTTTCCCTCACGATGGAGATGAACAACTTAGACTCCCGCATCCGATTACTCAGCGAGATGGAAAAGGAGTACGAGGGCTTCAACAAGGCGGTGCGCACGGTCATGCAGGCGTCGGAGCGCAAGGCGCTGCGCGGCGTGCGCGGGCCGGTCGCCAATTTGATGAAGGTCGATAAAAAATACGCTGTCGCGATCGAGATCGCGCTCGGCGCGGGATTGCAGAACATTGTCGTTGAGCGTGAGGAGGACGCGAAGAGCGCCATCCAACTCTTAAAGCAGCGCGACGGCGGACGCGCGACGTTCCTGCCGCTCTCGTCGATCCGCGGCGAGGCGTTGCGCGATGCGCGCGTGCAGAACGAGTACGGCTACGTCGGCCTTGCGAGCGAACTGGTGGAATACGACCGCGAATACGACGGCATTTTCAAGAATCTGCTCGGCCGCACGGTCGTGGCGCAGGACCTCGACGCGGCCATTTCCATTGCCAACCAATTCGGCCACCGCTTCCGCATCGTCACGCTGGACGGGCAGGTCCTGAATGCAGGCGGCTCCATGACGGGCGGCTCCGTCTCCCGCAGTGCGGGCATCCTGTCGCGCGCCAACGAGATCGAGCGTCTGCAGGCCCAGCAGAAGGAGGCCGCCGCCGCGCTGGACAAGCTCCGCGGAGAGCAGAAGGAGGCGCAGCGCCTGCTGGAGCAGGCAAATTATGACCTGACGAACGCGGAGACGGACCTCCGTACGGCCGAAGACGCCGCTCTGCGCCTGCAGGGAGAGGAAAAGCAGCACCACGTTCTTGTGCAGGCCCTGACGGACGCGATCACCGGCTCGCAGCGCGAGCAGGAGCTGCTCGAAAGGCGGATCGGCGCCGACAGCGGCCGCCGCGCGGCGCTGCAGAAGGCCGTTGCCGACCTGCAGAAGGCACTGGAGGAGGCTGAGCAGGAGCTTTCCGTCGTTTCGGACGGCCAGAGCGTTGCTTCGGAGCAGAGCAGCCGCCTTTCGGAGCGCCTGACGGCGCTGCGCATGGAGGCGGCCAGACTGGAGGCCGAGCGTGCCACGGCGAAGAGCTCCGCCGAGCAGCTGCGCGGGCTGGAGCATGCCATGCGCGGCGACCGCGAGCAGAAGCTGCAGCTCATCGACCGCTATACGCAGGAGGCCGCTGAGCTGGAAAAGACGCTGCAGGCCGAGCAGGACACTTTAGCCGGGCAGGATGCCGCCGCACAGGCCAGGCAGGAAGAGCTGCAGGCGGCGCTCGCCGAGCGTGCGAAGGTCGAAGCGCGCAAAACGGCCACGGAAAAGGAAGTACAGGAGAAAAACCGCGATATCCTGAACATGGAGCGCGAGAGCGCCCGTCTGGAGTCGCGCAAAAATGCTGCCGAGCTGGAGGAAAAGCAAATTCTCGACCGGCTGTGGGATACCTATGAGCTGACGCGCTCCAGCGCGCCCGCCGCTGCGGCGGAGCTGGAGAGCACGGCTGCCGGAACGAAGCGCGCCGCGGAGCTCCGCAAGAAGATCTCCGGCCTCGGCACGCCGAACCTCGGCGCCATCGACGAATTTGCCCGCGTGAACGAGCGGTATGAATACCTCTGCGGCCAGCGCGACGACGTGCTGACGTCCAAGCGCGATCTCGAGGGCATCATCGGCGATATCACCGGCCAGATGACCGATATTTTCGTCACGGAATTCGGCCGCATCAACACCTATTTCGGCCAGACCTTCACGGAGATGTTCGGCGGCGGCAAGGCCTCGCTCGAGCTGGAGGACCGCTCGCAGCCGCTGACGTGCGGCATTGAAATTCGTGTGCAGCCGCCCGGCAAGCAGCTCAAGACCATCACGCTGCTGTCCGGCGGTGAGAAGGCCTTTGTTGCCATCGCGCTGTATTTTGCCATTCTGAAGGTGCGGCCGACGCCGTTCTGCATGCTCGACGAGATCGACGCCGCGCTGGACGACCGGAATGTCGAACGCTTCGCGGGCTACCTGCGCGGCTTCAGCGGGAAAACGCAGTTTATCGTCATCACGCACCGCCGCGGCACCATGGAGGCCGCCGACGTGCTCTATGGCGTGACCATGCAGGAGCAGGGCATTTCCCGTATCCTGCATCTGGACCTGAATCAAATGGAGCATCAGCTCGGAATTTCGGAGGAGATCAAGTAAATGGGATTTTTTGAAAAAATCAAAAACGGACTGAAAAAGACGCGCGCCGCCATGGCCAACACGCTCGGCGGCATCTTCGCCTCGTTCAGCGGCGCAAACGAAGAATTTTACGAGGAGCTTGAGGAGAGCATGATCCTCGCCGACATCGGCGTGGAAACGTCCTGCAAGGCCGTCGAG